>ERZ1034915.704-NODE-704-length-21698-cov-6.090191_pt1 | contig 21698 bp, 36 predicted proteins | sample MGYA00520592_ERZ1034915 | MGnify/ENA primary metagenome ERZ1034915 (study PRJEB33766, sample SAMN09781787) | gut metagenome | biome: gut microbiome | host: Homo sapiens | place: Madagascar | study: EMG produced TPA metagenomics assembly of the PRJNA485056 data set... | reverse complement strand
ATATAATGTAAAAATCGCACATTTTTAATTCCTAATATTTGCGATTTTAAAAATAAGTATATATATTTGCATATATGAAACGACACTTTATAAAAGTGTTCGGCAATACGATTACGGTTGCCCAGCACAACGACAAGGATTATTTCTGCCTTACCGATATGGTAAAGGGCATCGAGGGTGGGCCGTCATTGATTGAGAGATGGCTCAGAAACAAGAACACACTGGAGTTCCTCGGCATTTGGGAAATACTCAACAATCCTAACTTTAACAGAGAGGAGTACGAGAAAATCCAAAGTTCGGCGGGTTTGAATAGATTCGTCATATCCGCAAAACAGTGGGTGGCTCAAACCAATGCGATAGGTATTGTAGCAAGAGCAGGGCGGTATGGTGGCACTTATGCACATAAGGATATCGCGTTTGAGTTTGGCTCGTGGATAAGTCCGACATTCAAACTTTACCTTATTAAAGAATATCAGAATGCGCAAGAGAATGCACCGAAGGAACTTGAGTGGGATGTAAAACGAGTGTTGTCAAAAGCGAACTATGTACTGCATACGGACGCAATCAAGAATAATATCATACCAAAAGTAACTTTCGGAAGTCTACGGCAAGCGTGGATATATGCGGACGAGGCGGATGTTTTGAATCTGACAGTCTTCGGTTGCACTGCCAAAATGTGGCGGAAAGCGAATAAGGAACTTGCCAAGAAAAGGTTCAATATCCGCGACACCGCCTCCATCAATCAGCTTGTGGTGTTGGCAAATATGGAATCGTACAACTCACAACTGATAAAGGACGGTTTTACTAAAGACGATAGAAAACGTATGCTGCACAAGGCGGCTAAGGAGCAACTGCGTGTGCTGAACGAGAACAATGCAGAAAATAAATTCAAGAAACTTGAAGGCAACATACCATTGATGATTGAATAATAATTATTTTGCATAGCGCTGGGGCGGTGATTCCGAATGTGGGATTGCCGCTCCTTTTGTCATAAACGTTTTTGAGATATGAGCGATGACGAGAAATGCAGATATGTCTGCGTGGTGATAGGCTGGGTGCTGATTGCCGTGCTTGCGGTGATGTGCCTCGGATGCAAGTCGGTGCAGTATGTACCCGTGGAGACGGTGCGCACCGATACGTGCTACGTCAATAAGATACGCACCGATTCCGTGTATGTGCGCGACTCGGTGGTGGTGGAGCGTGGCGGTGACACAATCAAAGTGACTGCGTGGCGGTGGCGCGAGCGGTACGTTGTGCAGCGCGACACCATCTATCGTAGCAGGACGGACAGCGTTGCCGTACCCTACCCCGTGGAACGGAAACTGACCCTTTGGAAGAAGATGAAGCAGGACATCGGCGGCATAGCCATCGGTGCGTTCATCGTCGTTGTGTCGGCGGTGGTGATTTGGCTGAATATAAAGAAAATGAAGAAATGAAAAAAGCCCCCGACTAAATAAAATATCACCACAACATCCTATTTATCTACACACGTTCCGTGCGGTGTCGGGAGCCAATTATGCCTGAATCGCACGGACGTTTTGTGTCTTGTTAAAGATAAAGCGGATGTTGTGGTTCGGCAAAGTTAAGAAATAAAACAGGGAAAATCAAATGAAAACAATCGAAATCTTTGCCGAGGCTGTGAAATTCGCCTCCGAAGCATCCGACATTCCGAGCGACAGGATATTGTCGGAGAGCCGCGATGCTGACGTTATGGACGCAAGAATGCTCGTTATACAGACACTTTACGACATCGGACTATATCCGCGGAGGATAGCCGAGATGTTCGGAATGACACCATCGAACGTGCGCCATCTGCTGACTGCTGACAACAGGAAAGAAACAAACAAAATCTACGCAAACAACTTGCAAGCATTACGCAAGCACATAGCAAACATCTTCTTTGATACCGAGTGATTCCGTGCGATATTTGTGATGCGGTTGATATTGACCGTAATTTAAATTCAAACCATTATGACAGCGGAAGAAATGTTGGCGATGAGAGGAGTCGCCAAGAACGCTTGGGGAGAAGAGGAGAGCCGCCCTTGCTACAAGAGAGGACATAGCGGACAACGAGCCACAGGCATCGCACTCGGTGCGGTAGGTGTGGGTCTTGCCATCCTCGGCATCCCATTGGCATTGGTTGCCGCAAAAGCATTCGCATCCAAGGCGGAGGCAATGGCTAACGGCAACTCGCAGATGATTGGGGAAACCAACAACCTTGTACGCACTGTGGCGGCAGGGTTGCAGATGGAGTCACAGAACAGAGAGAACGCAATCCTTATGGAGCGCAAGGAACGTGTCGACAGCACTCCATCGGTGCAGAGCTACATCGACCTTGCAGTGGGAGCCGGAGCATACAGCGGTAGTTCGGCGAACTCGCAGGCGGCAGCCACAGCGGCAAACGTCTATGCGAACAATCCTGCGATGGAGAACTTCTCATTTGTGAGAACGATTCCTTATTCTCAACCTCAGCCGTGTTGCACACCGTGCTGCAACGGCTAACGGACTGCGGAGGGCGGCGGCACGTCTGCCGTCTTCCGCTATTTCGTATATGTTATGGGACTGTTCAGACGTAATATTGACCTTAAACGGATAGACGAGATGATTCCTACAAGCAAATTTGACTTGAAGATGCAATGCCTTTCCATAGCGAGGGGTGATGTGGACAAGGCAGTCAAACTATATGATTTTGTCGCAGGAGGACTTGACATCCCAGATGTCACCGCACCGCCACCGACAACGATGCAGCAGGTGAAGAACATCGCCGGGAGCGTGTTCGGCTGGGTGAAGGAGAACAAGGACGGACTGCTTGAGGCATACAACGTGGTAAGGTCATTGCGCAACGGCAGTGTAGTGGAAACAGCGGCAGAGGCGGTTACCGACCTACCGCCATTGGAATAGAGATATGGAAATAATGCAAATAACGATTCCGGTGTATGCGGAGAGCAAGGACGAGGCTGACGGAATGCGCCGTGCGTGGGTGGACTTCTCCAACCAGTTGCGGTCAAAGGGATGTGTGGTCACTGCCGCCAAGACATCCGAGGCACTGAAGGCTTGGAACGCCAACGCTCTTGTAAGAGCCGGAATACTCAAACATTACAAACGATGAACATAGTGCAAGCATTGAAGGCGATATTCGACCTTCTGAAGAAGAACTACGAGACAGTGTCGGCAAACAACAAATATCTTGAAAAGATATATGAAAGTCTGACGACGAATGACATATCGTTCACTGACACACCTGATGAAGGTGAAACGATTGACTGATTTCAGGTAACTTTAAAAATTGGATAGTTATGATTAATGTAACACCTATCGCAATTACCGCCACATCCCAGGAATATGCCTGTAGTGTGGTGGAGAATCTCTGCCAGGCATACTGCCTCGCTCAGAGCATTCAACCTCAGTCCGCAGTTTCCTACAGCATCGCATCGCAGGAAACGATAAGCGGAACAACGTTTGTCACCGTGCAGGCAACGGGGACAGTGACTTATCAGCCTCGCAACGGCAAGTGCTGCTGCAAGCCTCAAGTGAAGATGTTCACCGAGTCTTTCGACATCATCTTTAAGGGCAACGGCACACCGGCACTCGCACTTACGCAGGGTGTGACAAGTCGGGCTCCGGCAAACGTGAAGTGCAACGGGAACGTTTATGGTTATTCGATGGTTACTGACGTGACCATTACCGCCACCTTTCCCGGATAGCAATGTGGCATCTGGTGCGGATAGTGTTGGCTTGCGTGCTGCTGAACCATCTCGGGCTCGCAGAAGAAATCGCAAGAAGGCTGACGGGTAAGAAACGTCTGCTTCCGCTGACGTGCTCCAAATGCCTCAGTTTCTGGTGTTGTCTGCCATATTCCGTCATCATCCTCGGATGGAATGTGGTGGACTGCATCAGTGCCTCGCTTCTGTGCGCCTATGCCGCTTTATGGTTTGAATTGCTTTTCAGTATTGCGAACAAATATTATGGAAGACTATGGGAACAGTTGTAAAATACATACCACCGAAGAAGACGGTGTACAAGACCGCCACGAAGATCGTGTGTCCGAAATGCGGAAAGAATTAGAACGCTTCGTGCGGTGCTTCCATCTCGGCAGGGAAGTCAGTCAAGCAAGTCCACAAGCTCCTTCTTGATGTCGTCGTCGATGTTGCGGTAACGGGAGAAAGCCTTGCTTCCATCCTTGTGACCGGACATAGAGCCGACAAGATTGGGGTCTTTGACCTGTTTGTAAAGGTTGCCTATGAACGTCCTGCGTGCAAGATGGGAGGAGGCTATCTCGTTGATTGGCCTGCGCACCTCGCATCCTTTGGAAGAATCATAGACAAGCACCGACCTTGTTATGCCGCAGATGGTGAAGAACCGCTTTATGGCTGCGTTATATGCTTGGTCTGCGATGAAAGGGAACAGCCTGCCGTCCTTGTCCACTCCCATATATTTCTTCACAAGCATCCGCGCACTGTTGTTCAGCGGCACTCTGACGATGTCGGTATGTTCGCTTCGTGTCTTCCGGGGGATATACTCCACGGCTCCGTTTACAATATTGTCGGTGGTCAACCTTGTGAGGTCGGACACTCGGCAGCCTATGCAGCACTGGAACAGGAAAATATCTCTCTGTACCTCAAGGGAAGGGTAGTCGGACAAGTCGTAGTTGGCTATGCGGTTGCGTTCCGCTATGCTTATATAATAAGGTGTGCCGTATCTTTCCGCTTTCACCGACACGTTGTCGGTCGGAGAGCGGTCGATAATTCCAAGCGTCACCATCTCCTTGAACAAAGAGCGCAGACGTTTGAATGTAGTGCATATATAGTTCGCTCCGCCAATTTTCTCCACATCCCTAATGTAAGACAGGAATTTCCTAACGTCATCCTCCGACATCATTTTCAAGGTAAGGCTGTATGACGGAGAGTATCTGCGTCTGAATACCTCGAAACTTTTCAGTTTGTTCTTCAGCACCTCATATCCTCGCAACGTTCCCAAAGCAATGTTCTTGTGGGCGAGCAGGTCGGCAAATTCCTCATCGAGAGCCATCGGTTCTTCCTTGTCCTCCGGATTGAGGACATCCTCCACCATCCTCTGCAAGTCACGGCTTGTGCGTATGTCCGCATAGTGGGAGGAGTAGACACGCATAATGATGTCCTTGAGATAAGCCACCTTGTTGTCCACATCTTCCCTATAAGCAATCTGGCACATCGCACGCTGTTTGATGCATTCCTTTTTTGAATCCCATAGGGATGGGTACACCATAATGTGGCTGATGAAGTATAACTGCACCTTGCGTCCGTCACTCAGGCGGAAGCGTATTTTGACCTCGGAATCTTTGGTCGTTCGGATGAATGCTTTGATTGTTGCCATACGCAAAGGTATGAAACTTGCACAACACTTGCACAACATTTGCACAACATTTTTGTTATCGGTTGTGATTATTTAATACTATCTATATAATCAAACATTTTAAAATACTGATTGTCAAGTGATATAAAAACAAACCAAGTGAACGGCTAACAAACAACGTTGTCCGGGTAAGACAACAAGGGTAGTTTGACTATCAGAAAGTTATGGTGGATGTGCGGTGGATTTGCACAACATTTGCACAACACGGACAAAAAAAAGGGGGACGGTTCTCACGAATCATCCCCCTTTGTCATTTACCAATAACACTAACACAAACTAAAAAGAATTATTTTATCCTTCCGTCATCCTTCGGAGTTATCTCAAAGGATGCCTTTGTCAATCTTTGTCCGGGAGACATCGTGCCGACAAGCACGAGGCGGAAAGCCTTGTATGGTGTGCCTTGTATGCCGGTGATGTATCTCTCAACGCTTGATGCCACCGGAGTCCATCGCTTGTAGTCCATCGTTCCATACAAGGCGGTCTTTATCTTGTCTCCGCGGGCGATCATCGTGTTGACCGTCTTCAGCGCATCTCCGTCACCGAATGTTATCGGACGTGACACTGCGGCAACAACGACATCGTCTTCGTTCTCCTGCGACAGGTCTATAATGTCCGACCTTGTGCTCTCCATAATCTTTGACGGTACGGACACCTGCACTACGCTGTTTGGGTAAGAGTTGGCGATAGCGACAACCTTGCCTGTGCGCACCTCTCCCCATTGCTTGCTCCGGAGCGAGTAGGTGGGGGCGAAGACGTTGCCCGGATTGCAGATGAGAATCCGTTGCCTTACGTAGTCGTATGCTATACGGCTTCCGCTGAGGAACCCTTTGAACGATTCAAACGAGATTCTGTCGGGCTCCAAGAGTTTCGTAAAGCCGGGGAGCGCAGACGGGCTGAACCACTCACCGTCCAAAGCCTCGGACAGGCACTGCGTTTGGGAGCCTTGAAGCACCATCAGTCCTCTGTTGGAAGAGAAGAGGATTGCATCGTCTATCTGCGTTATGCTGTCTGCATCATTGACAATGTCTCTTGTTACCGGAGTGACGGAAGCGATACCTCCATTCTCGTTGGTCTGCAACGCCCATATCCCTTCATCGGTGAATGCGTATAGGGGATACTGACCGAACTGCCCTTCAGACAAAGCCTGCGTTGTTGAAGACAGTCCTATGATTTCACCGAAGCCAACCGTGTTTATACCTGCCACAGGGAAGTAGAACGGCATATTTACCGCAGATGTATAGACTTTGTTGGGCTCCTTGAACATCTTGTCGGTGGTCACCGGATCAGTACCCGTTGCCGCAGTTTCCCAAAACTTGTCAGTCTTGTCCCAATTGCATTTCTCGTCCCAGAAAGGAAACACATAGAACGCTCCGTTGAGGAAATCGTGCTGCTTCATCTCTACCTGCATATAGACAGGTTCGTTTGGGGTGGCACTCACTCCGTTTTTTATCCTCTTGGCAATCATCTTAGTGGCGAATGTGTTGGGGTAGAACCCATAGAGGCCTATGTTCTCAGGATATAATCCGTCATTCTCAGGAGCCAAAATGAATTGCCCCGATGAGTTGTGCAGCTCATACCATACGGAGAATGAGTACTGCACACTGCCGTCATATCGTTGTGCCGCTGATGGATTCCATCCCCCAAAGAACTTTCGGCTGATGTTGGAGATGTTCAGCCTTGAATTGTATACAAACGCCTGTTTGGGCAACAACGATTCGTGGCTGTTGTAGTCATCGGTCATAACCTCCTTGTTGACCAACGATGAGAGATAGGCATCTTGTATGTCAATCTCCCTCATAGCCGTATATTCCTTCAACTCCGATATGGGAATAGACTTGAGCAGATAAAACAAAGACTTGTTCTCCACATCCTTTTTTATCTCATCATTGGTAAACTTAGGCAGGGTGAAATACCACGTGTCGGACAAGGGAAACGTGTTGTGATGAATGCGGAATCCTGATGTGTCGGGAGAGAATATGCCGTAGTTAATACGGGTGTCTGATGTTTTATACTTTGCCTTGTGGCAGTGTTCGTCATCTATCTTGTCGTATCCGCTTTGCTTGTATGTGTAAATAGGTGCGCTGATGAAAATGTCGACACTCTTTATGATGTCACTGAAATCCTCCAAAGCAGACACATCGGACAATGTATTGCACAAAAGTCGGCAAGGTGTGCAACTTATGTTTATTTTCGTTTCAGTGTTGCCCACAGCCAATTCGGGTGCGATAAGATACATAGGTTCAAAGGTGCTTGGCGTCATAAGGATAGGAGCCGAGTGCATCGTGAGTGTCGTGCCGTCATAAAGCCGGTATGCGTATCTCACAAAGAAAGGGAATATGAACTGCCCATACTTGGTGTTGTTGGCGATGATCATATTTGCTATTACGCACAACTGCTGTTCCAAATCCCTTTGGTTCTCCTCCTTCATCCAATCCAGGTTCTGTGCCGTATTCCACTTCGTTTTGAATGTCAGTTTATTGGGGAGACTCTTGCTCTCGTCCAACGACCAACCCTTTATGTAAGTGGACTCTTGCAAACCGAAACGCAGGTTCGGTTCCGGGAGATGAGTGCCGAGATTCTTATAGACGAACACACCAGTGTCCTTGTCTTCTTTCCAAAGGAAATAGCGCATTTCGTTTTCGGAGTAGGCGATGAGCGTGTTGCCCACACTCACGATCTTGGGGAGACCGGCTATATATCCTATCTCCTTGAAACCGCTGTCGCCGTCCTCCGCTGTTGGCGACATCTGATAGTACAGTGTGTTGTCCTTGAAGAAGATGTAGTGTTCGCTTTCTGAAGTCACGGAATGCACGAAGAGTAGTCGGTGTTTGTCGTTGACGTTCCATAGGCATTCACCTTTGCCGACCGCCTTCAACTCGCCTTCTTCCGGGATAAGGTTCACAAGGTGCGACATCACTCCGTCTTGTGTGCTATAGTCAGAAGGAGCATTGGAGATGCCCACAAATTCAATGTCTTTATTCATCATACAGATTGTTTCTCGTTATCAACGGCAGAGCCGTCCCAATGTTGTCCACCTCCACTGCGGAACCCACGGGCAGGTGAGCTTCCCTCTTTCCGCACAGAACGATGATTTTCTTTGCCAAGTCGTAGAAATTGGCACGGAGGAAATTGCTTCCGAAGTTGACCTTACGGCACACACCGCGGAATTTTCCTTTCACATTTCGTTCAGCGACATAAAGATAATATTCATCGCCCGCGTTCCACACATTGATGGCATCGCCGGGGTGCAGACCGAGAGTCTTGCTGACCCTTGATGTTATGTCTATCTGTCCGTTCTCACGGAAGTATATATCCGGTTTCCTTGTTTCCGCCATTCTCATTTCCTTAAAATTTTGAAGTAGTAAAAATCCTTGCATCGGCATCGCACCACTTTCTTCCTTGCAGTCTTGCCACACTCTATCCCATAGTCATAATAGATGCGGTTGACGGAAGGACACGTTGCGTTGAAACCGATGGTGTTGTGCTGAAAGTTTTTCTGCAACGGAGCGAAGGGGGTGTCCTTGCCCACAAGGTCGGGATGGTTAACGCAGAACCCATACTCCCGTCCATCCGAGAACATATGAATCTTATTCTCATCCATATCCACAATATCAGCCATCACTATATCCGCCAAGCGCGGAGATAATGTGACTGAGTTATCTGAATCATCCAACACGACATACAGCCTGTTAAGCATCTTGTCAAGAATCCGTCCAATCATCGTTTTGTATTTGGGTAAATCAATCTACTGCGGAAACTTATGGTTTCGATGTAGGAGAACGACAAGTTCCCAGTTTTCAAATCACGCATATGCTGTTCCGCGTCAGCCTTGTTATCAAAAATGAAACTGCAAATCTCATATTTTCCGGTTCCTTTGGTGTTGACTATGTTGGCATAGTACTTATACCCCAGAAGGTATGATATTATTCGTTGAATCAAAGACATTTCCATAAATAAACTTTTTACTAAGGTAATAATTAATCGCCTATCAGACAACTTTTTTGTTAATCTTAAAGCTCCGTTTTCTCGTTTACTCGTTCGAACCGCTTGCACGCAGGGCGCATCTGCGAGGCATTGTACGCAGGCCACTTGCAATGTCCCTTTGCGGCGACCTCATATCTGTAGTTGGCGCACACTCCACAGCAACGGAACTTGTCTGCCTGTGCCACGCTGATGCTCTTCAGCTCTCTAATGGCAGCGTCGATGCAAGCCTCCAATGTCGCCCGCTTGCGTTTGTTCACTTCGTTCACCTGCGCTGCCACGCTCTTCTCCTCGATGGCGATGCACGCTTTTTGTATAGCCACAAGGTTGTTTATGCTTGGAGGGGTAATCTTCAACGGCACTTCCGCGCATGCGGCTGCAAGACGTTCTGTGTATTCCTCGGCAAACTCAATCGCCATAAGCGAGAGAAACCGCACCACCTCACTCTGTGCGTTTATGTCGGAATCGTCGACATCATAATTGAGAGAGCGGATAAATTCCTCCACGTTAAGGCGGAGGAGCGAGAACACCTTCTTCGTGTCCTCGAAGAAGCGGTATTCGAGGAACTGCATCAATTGCAGTTCCGCCCCGAACATTCCTCCTTTCAATTCTTTTTCGAGGTCACGAATAGCGTTGCCAAGGTCACAACTGACACGCTTGTAGATAAGATTGCCGTCCTTGTCGGTTTTGAAGTTGAAGCACAGATAGCGGAGCCTTTCCGCCTCACGGATCGTGAGCAGTGCGATGAACAATGGTTTAAGCACGAGGTTTCTGACTTCGCAAGGTTGGAGCGGTTTTGGTGGCAGCTCCGAAGCCACAGCAGTGCGTCTTGCGGTCGCTGCCGTCAGTCTGATGGGAAATAGTATCATTGACATTCGTTGATAAATCGTTCTTGTTGTTTATCGTAAAAAGATTTGTTTATCTCACAACCTACAAAGTCAAAGCCGAGATTATACGCGGCTATCCTTGACGAGCCACTGCCTAAATGCGTGTCAAGAATCTTGTCGCCTTGCTTTGCAAAGGTCTTAATAAGATATTCGTATAACGCCACAGGTTTCTGCGTTGGGTGTATGCGTTTCTGTCTGTAAGAATAACTGAATAGCTTAGCTGGCGACTTGAACGATGTCCACAAGTATTCGCACGCAGAGAAGTTTTTCCACGGCTGTCGCTTGTCCCACACTATGAAACATCTGCAAGGAGGAAGATTGAAATAATTCCCACCGCAAATTATCTGATTCTTCGACACGCGGAACATCTCTTGGAAATATTCATCCGTAGGCGGAATATCCCATTCCATCGGCATTGTGTTCAACACCCTTATACGCTTCTTGCCTCCCGTAATACCCACGCCACTCGCTTTAAGACCATAAGGAGGATCGACAATGGCTAAATCAAAAGCCTTGTCGGGGAGAGTGTGCATATACTCTATGCAGTCAATGTTGTACGCTATATTCATTGGGAAAAAGAAAGGGAGGAAACCGATGCTTCCTCCCTGTTGTCCTCTGGGGTTAAAGTTTTTTTATCTACAATAGTAGAAATTCTGAATCGTTTTTCGTTTAAATCCACAGCCTTTCGGCTGACTCCCTTCGGACACCACAAAGATAGTGCAGAGAGTATCGTAGATACAAGAACTTTAACCCAATTAACAGAGGGAGGTTAATAATGTTAATTGCTATTCTTTAAGTTTTCGAGGTTTAAGCTAATTCCGTTGACGACACAAAACTCACACATATAAAGTGCGGCAGTCATAAGGTCTTTGCCCTGGGGCAAAATGCCAACCATTCCATCAAAATCCCAATCCAGCGTCCATTTTCCGTCATCATCTCTCGATATAGACAAATCACCCGATAGCCAATTGCTCTCTGCTAAAGAATCAAAACAATGCTCATTAATTGGAACGTTTAAGGAGAATGCTTCACTCTGCTCTGAATCTTGGACGTTAGGAATTAGATTCAGTACATTCTCCAACGTGCAGTATTCTTCTTTTAAGTCTATATCACAGTAAGTCTGTAAATAAGCTCTCACTTCTTCTTTTGTCATAATAATAAACGTTAAATAAAATCGTAAATGGCAATATCGCCTTGTGGGTTCTGCTTATTCTTCCTATTGCGTCTCCACGCATAGGCGAAAGGCATTATCTTCTCGTACCATCGAGCGTCCTCCATCATGGAGCCTACATACTGGGTAAGGTTCGGCTTGTAGTCAAACTCCACAATCTGCGCCCAGTCGCCCTTGCGGTTGCCACCGAAGAGGCGTATCATGTTGTCTTTACTCCACTCTTGGCAGAGCTCCTTGAAGTAGAAAACGTTGTGGTTTTGCTTGTCTGGGTCTTCGAGAATCAGACGGACAAAGGCAGGTTGATTGTAGCGAATCATCAGTCTGTACAACTTCACCAAGACATCAAAAGGCCCGACCTCGTGTGAGCATTCGTAGAGTCCGTGGGCAAAGTAGGGTTCGCCCTTTTTGGTGAAGCGGATGCGCAAGTCGAAGCATCGTGCACCATCGTACCACTGTTCCTCGATTGTTTTGTTCTGACACCGGGCGAATGGTATCATAAACCATCCATACCACTTCTGCGGTCGGAGATAAGTCATTGAATTGTGTGTGCCGATTATCGGCGTTCCTTGTTTCTGTTCCATTTTCTTTAATCAATTTTTAATTCAAACAACAATTCCTCTTGTCGAGCAACTGACGGACTCACCTGCATTATAATCATCTCTATGTCTTTTCCTATCTGAAAATATAAGCGTTGTCGCTCTGCGCCTCTATTCAGCAACAAAACTCTTCCGCCTGTCGCTTTTGCCAACTCGCACAAGAGAAGCAGATATTTCGGCTTGACGATTGCGTCGGCAATCTTAACCATGCCTTTTCGCTCAGTAATACTGTATCCGCCACATATTGGACATACTCCTGTAATCTCATAATCATTTCCCAGTCTGTCAGTGTATGTACACCTGACCCTTCCATCACCTCCACACTCTTCGCAATTGGTCAAAAGGTCTCCCCAATCGGTGAATTTTTTGCGCTTCAATTTTTCTTGTAATTGCTCGATGTCCACCAAGCAGTTGCAAGTCTTAGAGGGAAAACAATGATCAACATCAATTTGCTTAGTTAGTGGCGAGTAGCCGCTGTTGTTTCCTTGCGACTTAACTCGTATCAACGAATAACTGTCTGTTGCGGCAATCCATTCGCCATAGACAAATGGCTTCTTGAAATATTCGCGAAATTCAGATGCATTGTCTGCGAGCTTCTTCAACACGCTCTTAATCTCTTTTTTCATAAAATCATTACATTAAATCGTTCTCAATACAAAATTCCGCCATCTTGATTGCCGCCTCTGTAAAGCTGGTATCTTGTGGCTTGCGACCGTTGATTCCCTCCTTGTCGAAGTCGAACACCCATCGTCCATACACCACAGAAATGGTCAAACGTCCAGATATGTTCGGATAGTCTCCGTCGCTGTCCAAGCATTCTTCATATTCTTCGTTCGGGTTGACAACCCGAATCCATTTTGTCTGCGGCACTCTGTCCACACGCAAAGGCAGACAATCCAAAAGGTTCTGCAACGTCCATTCCTTACCAAGATTAATGCCAAGACTTACCAGCTTCTTAATTTGCTTTGTCGTAAAATCATTATTGCCTTGAATAAATTCGAGGAAGTCAGCGGCAAGGTAGAACAGAAGTCTTTCTCGGCTTCTGTTCGCCAAGTTGTTGACTACGTATCTTGCAAAGTCTTCTTTGTCCATCCGTGACAAATCGCTGAACGCCTTAAAAATATCCATTCCAGTTTCGTTTGTCATAATTTCAATGTTTTTTAATAAAAAATCTCTATTGCACACGACTGTGTTTTATTCCAACAAGTCGTTTTTGAGGGTCTCAAACAGATCGTCATCTATGATGTCCTCATATCCGTATCCATCATTCACATACTCCCTCAAATGCTCTCTCAACCATTCTTCTGCGTCTTTGACTGCTTCGGCGTAACCTTCTATATAAGCATTTTGGACAACACCTTTTAAGGCTATCCCTCCAAAAAGATTATCATAGTATTCTTTCGATTTTACTTTAATTTTACTAAGTTCATACTTCATAATTTTATCCTCCTTACTCTTTTATGTTTTGAATCAAATCGGGGTAATTAGCCTCGATAAAAGACAATAAAAATTTGCGGTTAAACTCTGACAAATTGTCAAATACATATTCGGCAAAATCCTCTTGTTCCATCGATGTCAGATTATCAAACGCATCCTCTATATTTATCTCAACTTCTACTAATTTCATAGATTCATCCTCCTTATTTCGTTAATTTGGTTAATAACTTCAGCGACTGAATTGTCGAGTGAAAACTTGTGGATAAGCGTGCCGCCATATACTATGTACAACGATCCGTCAATAAGTCTGACGGACAGGCTTGCGCACACTTCCTTATTTCTTCTCTGCGCCCTCCGCCTCTGCTGGCGGAGGAGCCACATTCTGTATTGCTTTATCATTGGTTTAGTTTTTATAAGAAGATCTTGTTGTAAAGGTCGGCGAATTGCTTGCCGAATTGCGCGGCGCGCTCGGACGATTTGAAGCAAAGCCGAGAACCTAAATGTGCAGATGCAGCTGTAGCCGCGTTAATTGTATCTGCACATACGAACTCCGCAACATCCTTGTCATACTTGAACCAAGGAAACCATTTATCTTGTTCCCAATTCGAGAAATTAGGAATAAATCCATCTTCCTTATTCCATGCGTCAGCGATGGTAAACAGTTTGTTTAGAGCAATCAACGCATCAATGTGCTTGGGGTTGATGTCACTTATAAGCTTGGTGACATCATCGAATTTATTGAGGAATCCAAGAGCTTTTAACCCAAGCATTTCTCTTGCGCTCTCAAAGTCCGTAATGACTTCGTTTATGTCACCGCATTCAACTTCTTCAAGAATGAAATCAAACGGTGACAAATGACTGTCAACGTCCCGACTTTCATTGTTGTAGCTGAGGTATCTCATCAACACTCTTCCAGCTTCTTTACGTGAATTGTGGATGGCTTGCATAACAGTCTGTTCGCTTCCATCCGCGTTTTTGATAATATACTTTCTCATTTTTTTATTGATTTAAAAGTTCTAAAAGTTCTTCCGCTTGGCTGAGGGCGAAATCGGAATCGGAGCCTTCATCGTATTCCTTGACAGTCACCCAGCCGTACCATTTTCTCACCTGCACCGCATAAGTAGTGATGATTGACAGCACGATTAGCAGTCGGTCGCTGTGCGTGAAGCACGCATAGATTCTTGGTTGTATTCTGTACATTCTAAATGTATTTATTTATAATTTTCATAATATCTTTGACAAACTCCGACAGCGGCGGCAGTGGCGGCAAACAAAGCATTGTGTGCAAATCGATTGCTTGCTTTGAGAATATCATCTGCGCATCCAGTTGACGCAAAACAGTCTTCCTTGCAGACAATTCCAGCGCAACAGGATCAACTTCTTTTTTTTCTTCCTCGACAACGATGTAAGATGACGGCGAAAGATTAAAGTCGTTCGCTTCTACCTCTGCAAAGGTAGCAGTATGTTCAAGGCCTTTTTCGTGGTCTGCAAACCTAATATCGGTGCTGGTGCGACCTTTGCGGAACACGATTAATGCTGTTGCGATATTCGTATCTTCGAAGTAACCACCTTCAATCCACGTCACACTTTCGACAAGATTCTGCCTTACCAACCACTCGCGGATTTTCCCTTCGCGCTGACCTCGATACAAAACGCCTGGGAAGCTCAAAGTAGCCGCCATTCCATCCTCTGCAAGCATCGAAATTATGTGGAGAATGAATGCGTAATCGGCCTTTGACGGAGGGGGTAATGTCGGTGCGTCATTCCAGCGCGGGTCAGCCGTCGGTTCCCACTTGATGCTGAACGGATAGTTTGCCACGATGTGACGAAATTTTCGGTCGGTGAATGCTGGATTAACGAGAGTGTCGCCTGTGACAATGTTCGCGTTAGCAAGCCGTTGTCTTGCGACTTCTGCTTGTTCTGGATTAATCTCCTGTCCGTACTTCGCGACATTGTCGGGGAACACTGCAAGTAGATTGCCAGCTCCGCACGTCGGGTCGTAGACATCTTCAATCTTGTGCGGACTTTTGCTCAATTCGTCAGCAAGCGTTTTGGCGAGTTTTTCATCAGTGTAAAACACACCTTTTTCAGCAAACTGCTTGCGAATTGACTTAACGCTGTAGCTCTTGATTATATTTTCGCTCATTGTCTTGATTGTCATTAAACTTATTGCACATATCACTAAGCCATCGTTCGACAGCTCGGCGGTCGGTACTGCGACACCTGTAACGCTTTCCGCAGTAAGTTATTTCCGCTACCCATCTGCGAAAGTTTACGAAGCCTACGCCACGGACGAATTTATATCCAGCACTGCCACTTTTGCGGCGTTTGCCTCGTGATGAAAAGTCGGGATAAATACAACCTTTGTAAGTTATCATTCCTAGCCTCCTTTCTTCAGTTCTTTAATCAGAGTGTCAGCAAAACTAACCGCAATCTCCGCATATACAGCTGCGTTCTCATCGTCGGAGGTTAGTGATAAGCAGGATAAGCAATCATGTGGAAGCAACATCGTATGTGCAAATATGTCCTTTGCTATCTCATACCTGCGATGCTCCCAATCTGGGGAGCGCAATGTCTTGGCGATGCTCACCACCGCCTCTGCCTGTCTTTGTTCTAAAACATTCATTGTCTTTTAGTTTTGTTAGATTATGTCAAAAATATCCAGTTGCCTTGGTTCTGTCACTCGTCCGGAGGGGAAGAACAATTGCTCGAAGATATGTTCCATACAGGCGACCACAATTGAGTTGCCTGCGAGCTTGTATTGTTGGGACTCCGAGATGTACATCGGCTTCCCGTTCTTTCTGTGACCTTTGACGTAGTTTTTGATTCTGTCGTAGTCCTCGTCGTCGACATCCATCAGGCGGAAACACTCTCGCGGAACGAGCCGTCGGATTCGGTATGGAAACGTGTCGCCGTAGACGTTGTTAGGTCTGGCGGACGTGAGGGTTGACCCCACGGATTCGGCGAACTCGGTCTGTAGTTCTGCGACACCGCTTTTCGCTTTGTCTTGCCTATAAGGGCGCAGATTGTTGTCCTTGTCCACCGACACACCGCAAGGCTGACAGCGAACCTCCTCCGCTACTCGGCGAACCTCCTCCACCTTCGGTTCCAAGACTGCGTTTTCCTCGCCCGTGAGGAGAGTGCCGATGATGTCGCCCTTGTTGCCCTGTACTCTCCCTCGGCGAGTACAGGATGACGGCTGGGAGATGTTGACCGCACCGTATTCCTCCACCTCCGCAAAGCCTTCCCTTGTGTTGGCTTTGACGCGCAAAGGTTCAAGCAGCATATTGTCCTTCTGCACGCTTGTTATAGTGTTGGACACTCCGTCTGTTCTTGGTTCTAATTGTTGCATATATTTTCTCTGTATGTTGATTCTGTGGTTTTCGTAATCCTTTCTCAGCCGCTTGGCTTCTTCGGTGCGCGTCTGAATCAAGACGTTAGGTTCTCTTCCTCTGCTCGCCACCACGAACGGCTCGGCGATAGAGACGGTCTCTCCGTGGTTGTTCATATCAACAATCGGCTTTGGCTCCAACACATATTGAGCAGTGTTGCCCCTTGTCCCCGTGCTGCAATGGATGGTGTTCGCTACCTCTTTCGTGTGGTAGTTCTCAATCTTTCCTTTCTTGTCGCGTGAGTAACTCACAATCTTAGGTTCTTCTTTCATCTCGATTATTTTAGGGATAAGCCCTCCCCCCGACGGGGTGGAGATGGCAGGAGAGATACCCTCCGTCTTATACGTTCTATATGCCCGATGTTGACCGCTCTCCACGGTCATCACTCTGTCCGTTCTCTTCATCACTCAAATCCTCGCTAACAAAATACATACAATTAGTATTCACCCTCGCCTTGATGGTCCCGGCTATGTCGTTGACGCATTGGTTGTATGTGTCTATCCATAGCCCCCCCCTATCAATTTTCGGAAGCATCCGCTGAAGCCGCTTGCCCCCTGTTGCTTGTTTCTTCATTTCTCATTCTGTTTTGGTCGTAATCTTCCACGATGACCACCCCCCCCTATATCCGTGGTTGCGGATGCATCGTGCCACTCCGTTGCAGGATATGATGTCCTCGCTTCTATATCCCGTCTTCTCGATTACAATGACCTTGTCTGTTTCCATTCTCTTCATCTGCTATAGTTATAATACTTCCGTGGTTCTCCATCACCGTCGGAGAGATTCCGTCAGTACCGATGACGATACCGCTTATCTGACTCTTCGGATAAAGCCTTCCGACACGGTTTATTTTTCTTGGATGTAATTGTCGTCGTTCCTCATCACGCCTGCTTGGATTGTCTTTGCTATACCCCCCCCTCGGTGTACTCAAACTTGTGGTTGGTGGTGGTTTCGGCGTTCCATTTCAAGCGTCCAAGAATCACGTCAGTTTTTAAGGTAATATCTATCCTCGACAATCTCACCATCGTGGTATGTGACAAGTATGTCACGGAGCCTCCTGTCCAATGGGAACGGCTGAGGAAAATCATACTTGATGCCGCTCGGGAACAACTGTGGGAACTTGGCGGACGCATCCTTGCGGATGCTTAACGCGAACACCCTCACACGGTTCTGCGGAACACCGAAGTCCTTGGCGTTTATCTTCTTCCAGTATGTCTTGTAGCCTTGCTCGTCAAGGTAGTCAATCCACCGCTGAAAGTCGGGCATAAACTTCTTAGACACCAACGCCGCCACGTTCTCGAGTAAAAGGAATGACGGACGCTTCGTCTCTATCGCCTTCCTGCACTCCCATAGCAATGATGAGCGCGAACCACTGCCTTCCTGCAAGCCTCGCTGAAGTCCGGCATTGCTGATGTCCTGACAAGGGAAGCTGTAGGTGAACAAGTCAAAGTCAGACACTAGCTCCCAATCGACCTTGCTTATGTCACCGTAGTTGCATTCGGCATATTCGGGGAACACGGCATTGTGGGCGGCTATTGCGTTATCGTCAATCTCGCTCCATCCGACAAGCTGGAAATCCGCACCGCCAGCGTGGCGCCGTGAGACTCGGCGCAGAGCCATCATCTGCGAGCCGTATCCAGCGAAAGCCTCGAACACTCTGATTATCATAGCTCGTCTCCGTTTGTGCTTCCGAAACCGCCTTTTCCGCGCTCGGTCGCTTGGTTGAACAACTCTTCCTCATCCACAACCTCGACACCCTCGTAACTCACAGGGGTAAGCACGAGCTGCACCACCTTCATTCCTGCGATGATCGTCTCGGCGCATCTGCCGACATTGATGAGATGTATGTATATCTCGCCTTGATAGTCCTCGTCGACGACGCACGCTCCGACCACCACGCATCCACGTGTGGAGTTGGGGTTGCCTTTCAAACCTGCATATTTCAACGCTCTTGTGGACGTAGCCATAGAAGACCTGTTGTGCGCTATCAGCGCATATCCGTGCGGCACTTCCACTTTGATTCCGCTTGGTATCAGTACGTCGTCACCCGGAAGCATACTCAGCTTCATTCCAGCGGGGACGTAGAAGTCCAGCCCTGCCGAGCATTCAGTCCCTCTTGTGGGAGTCTTCACCTCCCTTATCTTCGTTATCTTCATCTGTTTCTGACGATTTTTATAGTTCTTGGATCGATTCTGACAATTCGCCCTCCCTCGTCACGCTTGCGCAGGACAGGAAGCAACTCAAGAGCCTTGCGGCGGCTCAATCTCAAGTCAGCCTTTGAGTTCTCTATAACGTCGTAGTTCATAATCAGTACAGTTTATTGAGTTCGTAAGCCTTGATCACTTTTCTCACATCCCTCTGCGTCATTAGGTAAATATTGGCGATGACACTGACGGGGGTGGAAAGCATATGCGCCTTGTAGACATCCTTGTGAAGAGGGAATCGGATGTCAAGCACCTCCACAATCATTTTCTGTTTGGGGGAGTAGTGCGCTATGGCGTCGCGGAAGAAATAGTCCACCGCCTCACTCTTGGCCTTGAAAGCCATTGCCTCTTCCTCCGGAGTGTAGTAGTTTTCGTTCCTCATACCGCAGCAGTAATTTCACTTGACGCTGAAGGTTGACCAAGCGAAGGTTGTTCTTGTCGTGGGGAATCTCCACGACCGCCCTCGCACACCGCATCAGCAGTCTGTAGTTGTTTGTTGAGATAGTCTTCATACGCTCTTGCCTGTCCTTGCAGGTCGTTGATGGTGTGCAGGCATCGGATGATGTCGTTGAGTTCCCCTTCATCGAGATGCGCCCAGTCGTTGGCTATCGGTCTGAGAGCCGCTTCCGCCACGAGCAGCGCAGTGAGGAACCTGCTGTTCACTCGTTTGTCTTTTTGAATCTGTTCTTTCATTTCTTTGGTTAAAATGGTAGTTGTTCACGATTTGCCGTCACCATCGTAGCCGTTGGCATATCGGCAAGGTCGGAGAATCTTGTGTATTGCTTCTCGTAGGCGGCAATGAACGATGTCGTACCCGTATTTCTGCCTTTAGCAACGATGATCTCCGCAGTGCCGTCGGTGCTGACGTTGGCGAACCTGTCCTTGTAGGCAAGATTCTTACCCTCCGTCTTGTAGTACTCGGGGCGGTAGACGAATATCACGTTGTCGGCATTCGACTCAATCTCACCGGAGCCACGCAGACGGGCGAGGGAAGGGTAGGGGTTCATGCGGTCACGGCTGAGTTGGGAGAGCAGAATGATGCTCACGTCAATCTCACCGGCGAGCCGCTTCAGAGTGGCGCAGATGTCGCCTATCTCCTGCACACGATTGTCAATCTTGCCCATAGAGATGAGCTGGAGGTAGTCGATGACAAAGAGTTTCGCCTTCTTGCGGTAGGCAAGCTGACGTATCCAGGCGCATATCTTCGCCACGCTCTGCGCCTTTCGGTTGAACCACATAGGCAGCGTTCCCGTCCTCTCCACTGCGGCGCCCACGCGGTTGTAATCGTCCGCTCCGAGCCGCTTGTAGAGAATGTCCGAGGAAGACACTTGCGCATCGCCCGACACCATACGTGCCGCAAGCTGCATCACCGACATCTCCAGCGTCACCACCCCCACACCGACACCCGCGGTGGCGGCATTGAGGGCGAACGTCAGCGCAAGGGAAGTCTTGCCCATAGATGTCTCGCCGGCGATAATTGTCAGGTCTGTTGTGTGCAGTCCTCCGCGCTCGTCTATCCCTTTAAGCCCCACGGGGATTTCCGGAGTGTTGTGCATCCGTGACTGATTGTTGAACACGTTGCGCATCACCTCGTTGCAAGCCTCCTCAGCCGTCACCATTTCCGTGGTGTTCGACACAAGGCAGTTGGCAATCTCCGTGTTGAGCCGCTGTAGGGTTGTTTCTGAAGGCTCGAGCGGTTGCATAAGTTTCTGCTGTGCCTCCATAATCGCGGCAAGCGTGCGCCTCCTCACAAGCAAGTCTGTCAACAGTTCGTCCGTCCCGATGGCGGAAGTCACGGGGCGAGCACACTGCTCGGAGAATGCGAGGAATGCCGCCTTGTCCACCGTCATCAGCCGTGCCGTCACCGCCATCATATCGGCATCGCCTCCGTTGTTGCGGATGTACAGCATCGCCTCCCATATCGTGCGGTTCTCTTGAACGGTGAACACCTCGGGGTCAAGGACATCGGCAAGACGGTAGAACTCACCGCTGTTGGTGACGCAGGCACTAAGCAGATTGGCTTCCGCTTCCGGATTGCACAGGCTGTTCATTCTCTGGTGGTTTATAAGTCTCTTTGAAATTCTTCATTCTCTCAAAAATCTCCTCCTCGAAGCGCGGAATGCCGATGAAGAACGGCTTGCCGTTGCCTACGTCCTGCATATAGTGCCGACCGAAGGCGGTGAAAATCTCATCGTCGTAGCCGAGAGCGTCTATGTGCGGAGCCATAAGGTCGTAGAGGAACTCGTTCCACGCCGGCGGCTGGGCAAGTTCTCCGTTGGCTCTACGGATGTTTAGGAGCGAATCAGCGTGCTTCTTCGCGTCTTGGATGGTCTTGTAGTCCTGACCTCGCTCAATCCAGCCACGCTTGATGGTGTGGAGCTGTACGGCAAGTCTGTCACGTGGTAGGTTGTACTTGTAGCACATAGCCTCCACCCACATATCCTCGCCCATCAAGACGTCCTCAATCTCCGACACTGGAATGATCTCCGTTGCCGTCGGCGATGTCGGTTTTTCTCTTTCTTTTGCTACGACGTAGTCGTAGTTTTCTTTCTCTTCAGGGACTTTTTCTTCTGGGGTAGTAGGGGGTGTGGGGGAAGAAGGGGTTTCTTCTTTTTCGGGAAAACCTTCAGAAACCATAGGTT
>ERZ1034915.702-NODE-702-length-21731-cov-5.777588_pt1 | contig 21731 bp, 17 predicted proteins | sample MGYA00520592_ERZ1034915 | MGnify/ENA primary metagenome ERZ1034915 (study PRJEB33766, sample SAMN09781787) | gut metagenome | biome: gut microbiome | host: Homo sapiens | place: Madagascar | study: EMG produced TPA metagenomics assembly of the PRJNA485056 data set... | reverse complement strand
CCTCTCTTTTACGCAGAGCGGCAGCCGTGGACTGATTGTATATTTTACAAACTGTGTTCACAAGAAGCTCGATCAATGTAAAAAATATTTTCCATCTGAAACCTGCCGACTGCGTTTTCTTCATTTTTCCACCATCTTTTAAATTTTTGCAACACGTGGTACAAGAACGGATTAACCGCAACATAACGAGTTTCACCTTTCACAAGATGTCAACGTTGACATATTATGATAAAACAACATTCATTTCATCTGCGAGTAACTCACTCTCCCTTCTTCTTCCCTGGGAAACGGTAAAAACGAACTGCCGGAGCAGTTGTCATAAGTTTCTTTTCGGTTCTTGCCGGTAATATATGTCAACGTTGTCATATTATAATTACAATAATATTATACTATAAAAGAGAGGTCATGTCAATACCGATTTAAAAAAAAATCAATAAAAAAGCGGGTTTCATCCTGCGCCGACAGGCGAGGCAACTGTCGGCAACGGAAGATGTCGCGCCGGAATACCGGCAGAGTGACCTGATAAAATGGACGATATTTCCAGCATCGGTGATCTCAGCAGGCAAACGAATGGCTTTTCGCCGCAAACCGGCAGTGAATTGAGAGAAAACCGTGTATTGCTCAGAGAATGAACATTGTAAAAAAAACAGGGCCGGAAAAACTCCGGCCCTGTTCCCGTTTCAGCGGCAATGATGGCAGCCGTGGCCGTGATACCCCTGGCGGACCGTGTTTTCCGAATGGAGGGAAACCCCATCGGGAAAGTGCGTCGGCACGCAGAACGCCAGCGCCGAAAATGCCAGCGCCGCAAGACCGATTGCCACACACAGCTTTTTCATTTCATCCATCCTCCTTTTTCGTAAATCGAACGGTTGCAATCAATATAACATATTCCGAAACAAAACACAGGTTTCCGGCCTGCGCTTCCGCTATTTCTTCATCTTGAACGCGCCGGCGATCTCATCTTCGGAGAAGTCCGCGCCCACCACATCGTATTGCGCATACAAATAAAGTGATGCCCGGTAGACCTGCTCCGCCACCATCACCAGATAACCGAGGATGAACAGTCCGACCAGTCCGATGAACCAGACGACCGCACTGCCGATCATCACTGCCGGCACGCCGCCGGTCATCACGTTCACTGCGATCAGCAGCGCCGTCAGCAACACCAGCAGTATTGTTCCCATGCCGGTGATGATCCGCAAACCGACGAATCCGGCGAGGGATTCCCCCCAGGTCTTTTTGATTGCAACGGCGGACAGCTTCAATGCCTGAAACGGATTGTCCAGCGCCGGATCGCACACCAGCGCCGGAATTGCGAAGGCCGAAGCCACCGCCCAGACCACGCCGATCAGCCTGATGATCAGTTTGCCGAGCAATCCGGCCCGTTCCGAAAGCATCGACAGGATCACGCCGACCGTCGAAGCCAGCAGCGACCACAGGAAGATCGCCTTGAAACGGCTCAGCGCATATCCGAAGCCGCGCCCGATCCTTACCGGTTCGCCGTAAATGCCGCGGATGATTTCACTGTAGAATGCGACGTTGCAGAAATTCGTCAACACCATCGTGACCAGATAGAACACCGCGAAAATCGCGACGCTGACAATCTGAACCAGCATCCCCGGTTCCTCCTCGGCGGATTCAGCGGATTCGGCGGCCGCCGCCATTGACTGCATCATTTCCGGATTGCTGCCGATAACCAGATAGGCCACCGTGCCGATGCCCGCGATGATCAGCAGGATCAGCGCGAACATCGCAAAAGCCGAAATCAGCGGAAAAATCAGCAGCTTACGCTCCTGATTGATCACCGCCAGCGACTTGCGAAAGATACTCCAACTGCGTGCCAATCTTCTCATACCATGCCCCTCCCTGTTGAAATATGAAAGAAAAAAGGACGCCCAACCCTGCCTCACCGGCCGGCCCGACGTCCTGAAGACACTGAATGATGCAGTGGTAGCGGAACTCGATACCCCCTTTACTTATGATCGTGCTCGCAGCCGCAATCGCCGCAGCCGCAGTCATCGTCCTCACAGCCGCAGCCGCAGCCGCAATCGTCGTCCTCCTCGGAGCAGATGAAGTGATCCTTGATCCGCTCGATCACCCCTTCCGGCGTGAAACCGAACTCTTTGGCCAGCACCTTGTACGGTGCCGACGCGCCGAAGTGGTCGAGGCCGATCGCCAGACCGTCGCGGCCGATGAAGCGGTGCCAGCCGAAGGTGCTGCCCGCCTCGATCGACACGTAGCACATGCAGTCCGGCGGCAGCACCGAATCCTGATAGTCGTAATCCTGTTCGAGGAACAGCTCCTGACTCGGCATCGACACGACCCGCACGCCGACCCCGCTTTCGCGCAGGATCTTCGCCGCTTCCAGCGCGAGGTTCACTTCGGAACCGGTCGCGATAAAGACGATATCGGTCTCCTCATCGTCGCTGATTACGTAAGCTCCTTTGGAGACATCGACCTTCTTCGCGGTTTCCGCGTCGAAGGGGGCGAGGTCCTGCCGGGTCAGCAGCAGCGCCACCGGGCCGTCAGCCTGCAGCGCCGCCGCCCACGCCTGCGCCGTTTCGTGCGCTTCGGCCGGGCGGATCACGGTCAGCCCCGGAATGCTCCGCAGCATCGCGATCTGTTCGACCGGCTCGTGGGTCGGACCGTCTTCGCCGACATAGAAGCTGTCGTGGGTGAACACGTAGATTTCATGCAGATGCTGCAGCGCGGCGAGGCGGATCGCCGGTTTCATATAATCGCTGAATACGAAGAAGGTCGAGGTATACGGGATCGCGGTGCCGTTCAGCGCCATGCCGTTGCCCGCCAGACCCATCGCGAATTCACGCACGCCGAAGTGCACATTGCGTCCCGCGTAATTGTCGCGCGAGAAATCGCCGCCGTCCTTCACGTTGCTCTTGGTCGACGGAGCGAGGTCCGCCGCGCCGCCGAAAAGCGCCGGAACCAGTTCCGCCGCCTTCTGCAGCACCGCGCCGGAAGTGGCACGCGTGGCGACCGGCTTCGACACGTCGATCACCTTGAGCAATTCATCCTGAATATTCTCCGGAACCGTGCGGTTCAGGAAAGAGTAGATCAGCTTCGCCCGTTCGGAATCGGCTTCGAGGAACGCCTCAAACCGTTTCTCCCAGTCCGCGGCCTGCGCTTCCAGTTCTTCCGCGCGGGCGTGGCAGAACTCCTTCACCTCCTGCGGAACCGTGAACGGCTCGGCAGGCATATTCAGGTGTTTGCGCAGCGCCTCGACCTCTTCCGCGCCGAGCGGCTCGCCGTGGGCGCTCGCCTTTCCCTCTTTGTTCGGTGCGCCGAAGCCGATTCTGGTCTTGCCGATGATCAGGGTCGGACGGCCGTCGGATTCGACCGCCTGCGCCAGCGCCGCGTCGCACTTCGCGATGTCGTTGGCGTTGTCCACCTTGATTACACGCCAGTTGTAGGCGGCGAACCGGGCGGCGACATCCTCGCCGAACGCGAGGTCGGTGCTGCCTTCGATTGAAATCGAGTTGTCGTCGTAAAAGACGACCAGTTCATCCAGCGCGAGCGTGCCGGCCAGCGAAGCCGCTTCGCCGGTGCACCCTTCCATCATGCAGCCGTCGCCGGAGATCACGAAAATCTTATGATTCATCAGGCCGGTTTTGTCCAGCCCGGTACGCGCCGCGAAATTGCGGTTCGCGATCGCCATGCCGACCGCCGACGCGAAGCCGCTGCCCAGCGGGCCGGTGGTCACATCAACGCCGTCGGTGTGCCCGTATTCCGGATGGCCCGGCGTCTGGCTGCCCCACTGGCGAAATTCCTTGATGTCGTCGATGGAAAGGCCGAATTCAAAGAGATGCAGCAGCGAATAAAGCAACATGGAACCGTGTCCGGCGGAAAGCACGAAACGGTCGCGCCCGATCCATGCCGGATTCTTCGGATTGACGCGCAGGTACTTGCTCCACAGCGTCACCGCGAAATCCGCGCAGCCGAGCGGCATGCCGGGATGGCCCGACTTCGCTTTCTGGACCGCGTCGGCAGAAAGCATTCTGACGGTATTGGCAGCGAGCTGCGCTTTGGCTGAATCGAACATAATCTCTTAAAATCCTTTCTTTTTGATACCGGAATACTGGCAATTTCGGCAAACCGGAGCTATTTTCTTATACGGTATTCAATTTAACACAACAAGCACCGAAAAACAAGTGCTTTCTCGAGAAATATGACAGAGCGTTTCATCACTTCGACCCTGAACAAGAAAGATCCGGCGCGCGAAACCTCGCTCCGACCGCCGAAATTCGCCGATTTCCCCGGGCAGGACCGGGTCAAGGAGCAGCTGGAACTGTTCGTTCACGCCGCCAAGGCCCGCGAGGAGGCGCTCGACCACATCCTGCTGTGCGGTCCGCCGGGGCTCGGCAAGACCACGCTGGCCTACATCATCGCCAACGAACGCGGCACCAACCTCAAAAGTTCGAGCGGCCCCGCGATCGAAAAACCCGGCGACCTGGCCGGGCTGCTGACCGCGCTGGAGCCGGGCGACGTGCTTTTCATCGACGAAATCCACCGTCTCAATTCGACGGTCGAGGAATATTTGTACAGTGCGATGGAGGATTTCTTCATCGACATCATGATCGAACAGGGGGCGGGGGCGCGCTCGGTCCGCCTGACCGTACCGCACTTCACGCTGATCGGCGCGACCACCCGGCAGGGGATGATCTCCGCCCCGCTGCGTTCCCGCTTCGGGCTGAACATCCGGCTCGACTACTACGACGCGGAGAGCCTGAGCCGCATCCTGAAGCGTTCCGCCGGAATCCTCAACATCGACATCGACGACGACGGCGCGCGGCAGATCGCCGGGCGCTGCCGGGGGACCCCGCGCATCGCGAACAACCTGCTCCGCCGCGCCCGCGACTATGCGCAGGTGCGGGCGGATTCCGTAATCACCGGCAAGGTGGCGGAGGAGGCGCTGGAGATGCTGCAGATCGACCACGACGGCCTCGACGAAATGGACATCCGGATCCTCGAAACGATCATCGCCAGCTTCGGCGGCGGCCCGGTCGGACTCAAGAACATCGCGGTGTCGATCGGCGAAGAGGAGGATTCGATCGAGGACGTATATGAACCGTTTCTGATCCAGAAAGGATATCTGGTACGCACCCCCAAGGGGCGCGTCGCGACTCCGAAAGCGTGGGACAAGGTCGGGATGAAGCCGCTGCGCGGTTCCGACCGTCAGCCGGAGCTGTTTTAGAGCTTATAACTGATAAAGAAAGGTTATGACGCCGCGCCGAAATTTCAGCTGCGAAGTCTGAAAAAATCGGCGATCATGGAATTATCGATGATTTTTACGGACAAGCGGATGGATTTTCGCCGCAAGTCAGAACGTTTTGGCTTATCAATTGATAAGCTCTTAACCATTCAACCAAAGAGGGGTGATCGACATGCCGGCAAGATGGGTACAGGCGTTGTTGGAGGTGCAGGCGACGGACCTGCGGATTCGGGATCTGGAAACGCGCATGTCGCTGCTGCCCGGCGAACTCACCAAGCTCAAGGAAAAGCGCGACAAGGTGGCCGCCGGCACCGCCGCGGCCGCTGACGCCGCACGCAAAATCGAGCGTGCGATCAAGGCCAATGAGTCCGAAATCGCCCGGCTGACCGAGGAGAGCAAAAAGCTCCAGCAGCAGTCCGCGATGGTCAAGAAGAACACCGAATACCAGGCGATGCTCAACACCATCGCGCTGAACAAGAACAAAATCGGCGACCTTGAAGGCAAAGTGCTCGAACTGATGGACCAGTTCGAGGCGGCCAAGGTCAACTACCGCAAGGTCAAGACCGCCAACGACGCGACCATCCAGACCATCCGCGGCGAATTCGAGGAGCTGGTCGCCTTCGCCGGGGAAGTCAAGGAGGAGATCAAAAAACTCCGCGAGAGCCGTCCCGGCATGATCCGCTTTGTGGACAACGACACTCTCGGGCGCTACAACGCGCTGCTCGGCGGCAAGAACGGCGGCACACCGCTGGTCAAGGTTGAAAACGGCATCTGCGGCAGCTGCCACTTGCGGGTTTCGCCGCAGGTGATGAACGATATCTCCAAAGGAGCGGTCACCTATTGCGCGAACTGCCAGCATCTGCTCTACGACGACGAGGTCCAGCCGGAATAAGCGCAAATGGACAAGACGCCGGAAAAATCCTCCAATGACCTGCGCGAGCTGGTTTACCGCGGAGTGGAGTCCGATGAACTGGACTACAAGGCCGCGCTGAACTGGACGGGCATGTCCCGCGCCGCCCGCGCCAAGATCGTCCGGCACTGCATCGCGCTGGCCAACACCAAGGGCGGCTACATCGTGGTCGGCGTCGGGGAGGACGCCTCCGGCCATCCGTCGGTCTATCAGGGGCTGACGCCCGAGCAGGCGCACGGTTTTGATCCTTCCACGGCGGGGCCTTTCATCAACCGTTACGTCGAACCGCCGATCGACTTCACGATCGAGCGCCCGGTGATCGACGGCAAGCGGTACGCGATCTTCGTGGTCCGCCCGTTCAAAAAACTGCCGCACGTCTGCACCGCCAGTATTGAAAATGAACTCCAGACCGGGGTGTTTTACATCCGCACCACCGACGCATCGAGCCGCCCCGCCTACCGGGCGATCGAAATGCAGGCCCTGATTCAGCGTTCGCTGCGCAACCAGCGCGAGGAGCTGGGCCGGATGCTGCGCGGCATCCTGTACGAAAACCGTTCCGGGCTGCAGGAATCCGCCACCACACAGTTCGCGGATACGATCGCCAGCGCGCAGGTTTTCTTCCGCCGCCGCAAATCGCCTCCGCCGGGGATGCCGTCGCTGCTGCTCAATCTGTCGGTGGAACCGCCGACCTACAATCCGGAAGCCTTCACCCTGAGCCATATCCGCCGCGCGGTGGACAACGCGTGGACATTGCTGGCGGGTTCGGAGTTCATCCGGTTCGGCGACCTCTCCAAAGCCTACCTGACCAATGTGTCGCTGCGTTCGCTGCCGGAAAAGCAGCTCAAGATGTGGCAGGTTTTCAAAACCGGGCTGTTCCACTACATCGAATATCTGGAGGCGCCCGGCCGCCGCGTCAGCTATGAGAATCTGGTCAAGGCGCTGGCGGAAGCGGTGTCGTTTCTCGGCAAACTTTATGCGGAGCTGGGCTATGCCGAAGAACTGCTGACCATCCGGCTGACCATTTCCGGGACTGAAAACTTCAGTTTGCGGCCGAACGCCGACAGCGATGAGGAATTCCGCTGCCGGATACCGGAGGTCCGCATCGAGATGCGCCGCAGTGCCGCCGACCTCGCGACCGGTTTTGAAACCCATGCCCAGCGGCTGATCCGCGAATGCTGCGAACGGTTCAACCTGCCCGAACACTATCTGCAGAATCTGCCCCGGCTGATCCATGCCCATCTGGAGAGACGGTGACGCTGCGATGATCAAACCGATTGACGTGCCTTTCGAGCCGGAGGATGCCCCGGCCGCTTCCGCGACGGAACTCGATATTTCCTGCGAGTTCGACGCCGCCGATTTCGAGGAGCTTCCTCATGAGCTTGAAAGCGGAAACGCCCCGCCGCCGCTGCGTCCTGCCTGCGAGGAGTTTTTCGCCCCCGGCGGACCGCTCAAGCAGGCGGCGGAATACGGCGGCCGCCCCTATGAGTTCCGGCCGCAGCAGCTGGAGATGTCCACCGCGATCGCCGACGCGCTGACCGCGGGGGAAAACCTCTGCATCGAAGCTCCGACCGGAGTAGGCAAGAGCTTCGCCTATCTGGTGCCGCTGATCTACCGGGCGGTCCACTCGGGGCGTCCCGCCGTGGTCAGCACCGAAACCATCAATCTGCAGGAGCAGTTGATCGACAAAGACCTGCCGCTGCTGAAGCAGTTGACCGGCATCAACTTCAAGGCGGCGCTGGCCAAGGGGCGGCACAACTACCTGTGCCGCCGCCGGTTCGCGATGCTGAGCGGCGAACAGCGCGACACGCTGCTGCCCGCCGCCGGGCTGGTGGTGGATGTGACGCGGCTCGGCAAATGGATGCAGCGGACCACCGACGGCGAACGCGATTCGATCGACTTCCGGCTCGAACCGACCGTCTGGAGCATGGTGTGCAGCGAGGGGATCAACTGCCTCGGCCCCAAATGCGAATTTTTCCGCAACTGCTTCTACTACAAGGCGCGGCAGGCGTGGGAAGATGCCGACATCGTGGTCGCGAATCACGCGCTCTTTTTCACCGACCTCGGGATGCGTCTGGCCTCCGGCGGCAACGGCGCCGCCGGTTCGCTGCTGCCCAACTACGGCGCGGTGCTGATCGACGAAGCGCACACGCTCGAGGACAACGCGGCCGAACACCTCGGGCTGCACCTCTCCCGGATCGGCATCGTTTCCACGCTGAACCGGCTCTACAACCCGGAAGCGGCGCGCGGGCTGCTGATGCGCAAGGGAGCCGATCCGGAGCTGCGCGGCATCGTCGCCGACGCGCGGGACGAAGCCTACGGCTTCTTCAAGCACTTCGAGGATTTTCTGGCCGACCACCGGGAAACCGCGCTGGAGATCCAGCAGCCCGACCGTTTCCCGGACCGGCTGTCCCCCCATTTGCTGAAGCTCTCCAAGCTGCTGACCGACTACCTCGACGACATCGATGACACCTCGTTCCGCACCGAACTTGACGCGCAACTGGTCCGCTGCCGGGAGTTCCTCAACGGCATCGACCACTTCACCCACAAGACGCTGCCGGACGCGGTTTACTACGCCGAAAGCGACCGCAATTCGATTTCGCTGCACGCGGCGCCGCTGAACGTCGCCGACATTCTGGCCGACGTGCTGTTCAATCAGGATTTTCCTGTGATGCTGTGCAGCGCGACGCTGACGGTGCGCCGGTCCTTCGACTATTTCGTGAACCGGACCGGCTTCTGTAACGGCCGCACGCTGCTGCTGGATTCGCCGTTCGGCTCCGATCAGGCGCACATCTACATCTCGCGCGGCATGCCCGATCCGAAGGATGACAACTTCAATGCGGCGCTGGCCGATGAGATTCCCCGCTTCGTGGAGGTCACGCAGGGGAAGGCTTTCGTGCTCTTCACCAGTTATGGAACGCTGCGGTACTGCGCCGACGCGCTGCGCGGTTACTTTCAGGAGAAAGGGTGGCAACTGCTGATTCAGGGCGAGAACCTGACCCGCACCGGATTGCTCCGCGAATTCAAGGAGGACGTGAATTCGGTGCTGTTCGGCACCGACAGCTTCTGGACCGGCGTGGATGTGCCGGGCGAAGCGTTGAGCAACGTGATCGTCACGAAGCTGCCCTTCGCGGTGCCGAGCCACCCGCTGATCGCGGCGCGCATGGCCCGGATCGAGCGGCAGGGCAAAAGCTCCTTTGCCGAATACAGTCTGCCGGAGGCGGTGCTGAAATTCCGGCAGGGAGCGGGACGGCTGATCCGCAGCCGCAGCGACCGCGGCATCATCGTGCTGCTGGACAAGCGGGTGATCTCCAAGAACTACGGCCGGATTTTCCTCGATTCACTGCCCTACAAATTTGAAATCGTCTGAAAAGGATGATATACTTTCATACCATGAAAGGAGAGTTTCCCATGAAAAAAGCCTGTATGCTCGGAATTGTTTCGCTCGCCGCCATTCATCTGGCGGCGGAGGTGATTGTCACTCCCGCCGACTGGAAAATCGGCCGGGACGCCAAAGACCCGGTCGTGACGGAGGCGAGCTTCTCCGCGACCGCCAACGGCCCGGATACGATCCTGACCCTCAAATCCTTTCAGCCCTTCCCGGCGGCGGAAAACGATCTGCTGACCTTCTCGATGCGCTTCCCGAAAGGGAAAAAGACCACACTCCAATTTTTCTGGATGAACGACCGGGACCGCAAGCTGTCGGAGGCCAAGTCGCTCCGCCGGACGATTGTCGGCACCGGCGAGCTGGAAACCTGCGTGATTCCGCTGGCCGGCCGCACCGGTTGGGAGGGTACGATCACCGGCCTGCGCCTCGACCCGGCAGCGCTGCCGAAAGGGACTGAGGCGGAGTTTTCCATCGGGGAATTCAAACTGACCGGCCTTGCCGGCGGCCTGCCGATCCCGGCGGCCTGCTGGTTCCGCGGCAGCAACTATGCGAACCACCGGCTCGAGGGCGATACGGTCACCGGCGATTATACCGGTAAAAACGACCCGCAGACGCTCGCGAACCTCCCCTGCCCGATTCCGGCGGACCGCCTGAAAAGCGTCAGTTTCGAGCTGAGCCTCCCGAAAGGCGCGAGTTCCTCCGGCCAGCTCTTCTGGCGTTCGGAGAACCAGAAGGCGTTCAACGAGAAGAACGCCGTCCGCTACCGGATTCCGGCCGACGGCGAATTTCACGAAGTCAGAATCGACCTGTCCGAGAACCCGCACTGGTCCGGCAATATCGTCGGCCTGCGCCTCGACACCGCGGACAAATCCGCCCCCGCGGGCCAATTCCGGTTCAGGAACTTTACAGTGAAGCAGTAGGGGCGCCGACACCGCGGCACCACATCAGATTGTGGTGCCGCAAACCGGAAAGCACTCCCCGGAAGATGGAGAACCCGGTCCGGTTCGCCCGCATCGCCAGCGGAAACTCCTCCCGCGGGAAACGGCGCATCAGCAATTCGCGCGTTTCCAGCCACTTCCGGCCGTAACCGCCATACAGATAGTCACGCAGCTCTCCCGGCATCCGGGTGCCATAGCTGCCGAGATTGTGGCAAAGCACCCCGGACATCAGAAAACGGCATCCCTGATAATGGTAGAAAAGCAACGGCTCCCCGGAAGGATTCCAGGAACCGTCCTCAGCTTTGCGCCAGTCGAGGGTCATCCAGTTCCACGGGCCGACATCGGCGCCGGCATGTTGCGAAACTGCGACATCCGCCGATAAGGAGGGCCATTCATTCAGGTATTTCTGATCCGCGAACCGTTCCGGTTCCACCCGGTCGAAACACCAGTCGATGCACTGACGCCTCCAGCGTTCCAGCAGCCGGAAACACTCCGGAGTGCGCCGGTAGATCTGATAAGCCACATTATAAATGCCGAACCGTTCGCGCCAGCGCAGTGATTCCGGGAAACGGTGCGGGCAGATCAGGATGGATCTCTCTCCGAGTTCACGGTAGAGCGGTTCCGGATCGCGGTAGAAAAACAAGTCGGCATCAAGATAATTCAACGTTTCCGCCTCCGGGAAGCGCCGAAATAGAAAGAGCGGCAGCACCGGACTGAGCGTGAAACAGTACTCCGCCCGGCTCCGTCCGGGGCGGCAGGCGGCAAATTCCGGATCGGCTTCCTCGATTTCGGAGAGCCGGACCGGCACCAGCCGGGCATCCCCCCACTCCTGCAGCAGCCGATAGGCCTCCTCATCCAGCGCGGCCGCATACAATACGAAATCGGGAACAGAACGCAGCAGCGAACGGAACAGGGTAAGACCGGTCACCAGATAGTTCCGGTCAAAACAAGTGCAGAAACGATACTTCATGCGCCGAAAAACTCCCGGATCGCCTCAATCACGAAATCCGCTTCCTCCTCCGTCAGCTCCGGATACATCGGCAAGCTCAGAATCCGCGGCAGCAGACGCTCCGTTTCCGGCAGTTCTGTGCGGGAGGCGGCGGCGAACGCCTGCTGTTCCGCCAGACTCTTCGGATAGTGGACCGCCGTACCGATCCCCCGGTCTGCCAGAAACTTCCGCAATTCCTCACGGCATTCGCACCCGATCACATACTGATGAAACACCATTCGGCTTTGCGGCCGCTCCAGCGGCAGCTCCAGCGGCAGGCCGGTCAGCCCGGCGGTGTAACGGGCAGCCAGAAACCGGCGCTTTTCATTGTCCTTGTCCAGATGCGGCAATTTCACGCGCAGGATCGCGGCCTGCAATTCATCAAGGCGGCTGTTCAGGCCGAATTCCGAGCTGTCGAACCGTTCGCGCCAGCCGTACTGCCGGAGCGCCTCAAGTTCACTGCGACATGCAGCATCCGCACAGGTCACCAATCCCCCGTCCCCGACCGCACCCAGATTTTTAGTCGGATAGAAGCTGAAGGAGCCGAAAACACCGAAAACGCCCGCCCGCCTGCCGTGCAATTGCGCTCCATGCGCCTGGGCGCAATCCTCCACGACAGCCGCACCGTACTCCGCCGCAGCCGGAATGATTTCGTCGAGCGCCGCCATCTGGCCGTACAGATGAACCGGCACCACCGCACGGATATCCGCAAAAAACCGGAACGCCTCCCGCAGCGAAACAACCGACATCGTCCGATATTGATCCAGATCAACCAGTACCGGCGTCAATCCGGCGCGCAGAACCGCCATGCCGGTCGCCGATGCGGTCAGCGCGGGAACCGCCACCCGGCTTTTTCCCGGCAGACGCAACGCCCGCAATGCCAGCTCCAGCGCATCGGTTCCGTTGGCGACTCCGACCGCACCGGCACAACCACACCATGCGGCGAACTCCTCTTCAAAGGCGCGCACCTCGTTCCCCAGAATATACCAGCCTCCGGCGAATACTTTCCGGATGGCCTCCTCCATCTCGGCGGAATGGGCGCCGTAGAATCTTCCCGGAGCGCATTGCGGAATCTTCATTTCCTCTCCCCGACCCATTTCAGAAATCCGTCATAATCACGGATATAATCCGATTCATCATAATAGTCATCCGCCAATACCAGCAATACGCAACCGCCGGAGAAACTGTGCATGGTATGCCACAATCCGGATCCGAGAATCACTCCGACATTGTCGCGCCACATCAGGATATCCTGTTTGTTCCGCCCGTCATCCAGCGACAGGGTAAAACAGCCGCTCAGGCAGAAAATCACCTGCCGCAGCTTGCGGTGAGCGTGTTTTCCCCGGATACTCGAACCGCTTTCCAGATTGGTGATATAATAGAGCCGGCGCGGCTCGAACGGGAGCTGCCGCCCGAATTCGGCGATGCACAACGCCCCGTCGCGCTCGTCGACGATCCGGGGCAATTCCAGATAGCCGGAATGCTTCACGATAATTTCCGGGTAGTTCTTCACTGATTCCTCCATCATACTCCTCGGCAGGCATGTTTCCGGCGTTGCCACAGGAAACCGTGATAACGGATCGGCTCCTTCTCACCCCGGAGCCGGATGCTGAACGGATAACTCTCAAAGCGGGTTACCAGTTCAAATTCAGGTTCCAATTCCCGCATAAGCCGCCTTTCTCCGATAAAATGAACCGGATACCGTGCCGCATAAAGACTTGCCGGAACGGTCTGCAACGCGATTCGGCAGCGATCCGAGCCGGAAATCAACGGCGTGCGATCAATCAGCAACCAGGCGGCCTGCGACGCAATCGCCTGCTGTAATATTTCGTGATAATCCGGCAGATATTGCAAGACACTGGAAAAGAGAATCACATTCGGCCTGCATTCCGACAAGGCCGTCCGGAAATCCCGGTGGAAACGAATACATTCCGGCATAGGCAACCGCTTGCCGCAGTCCACAAAATGAGGCTGTTCCACAATATTCCAGACAAGCTCTTTCAATTCCGCGAGCATGCAGCGGTTCTGAAAGAAAACACTGCCGAGAGAACCGCCGAAGTCCACCACCCGCAGTTTACCTTCTTCCCTGGCGGCGGCCAGCAGCAGACACGCCGCCAGCGGATAATTGGGTTCCTCCTGAAAAAACAGCCGGGAATCCCGTTCAAAAACAGCGTTGCCGGCAAGCACTTGCCGGGTGGCATCGGCAACTTTTTCCAGAATGTCGGCGGCCTGATAGCCGGAACCCATTTGCTCCGCACTCTTCCAGTCGGGGAAATTCCCCGCATACCGTACTCCGTTGCGCTCCCGCCACCAGCGCAGAAAAATCGGAGGACACCACGCTTGGGTCCATGATTTCATCAATGCTTTCACTTGCTACATCGCTTTCCTGAAAAATACCCTCATAAAAAATTCAAATCGAACAGTCATTATCCAGACGGTATTGTCAGCTTGATCGTACACTCTATTCTCACAATGCTATCCATATCCACCAATATGAATTTGGGCAGACATATTTCCGGCGCTTTTGCCGGACCAGAAATCAATGGTGCCTTCTCAATCAGCCTCCGATCTTTTCTCTTGCCGCTTTAAGATCAGTTTTCTCAATCGATTCCATTCATAAGTAATTTTACCATGAATCCGCTCTTTGAACGGAACTTTCATAGCCGCCAGCCAAGATTGGTAAACTCTGGCAACATCAGGCGATTCACTCTGTGGTTCTTCTTCCATCCGAATAAAATTATTCCATAGGGGGAAATTGAACTCCAACTTTCGACAATGAGTTCCGGAACCATCTCCACCAATATTGTAAAGCAGAGGTCTTCCACTTTGAAGAATATATTTATTCGCCAGATAAGTAGACGCTTTCCAACGTATCGCCCAAGAATCGATTTTTCCCAACTCCTGATCATGCAACATTTTACTAAACGGGAATCCCCCTGGCCCATCAAAATCACGTTCCAATTTCCGCTCACATAATTCCTGATATAACTCTCCCGCGTCTGAACGAAACAACTTCCAAGAACGCTTCCAAACCGCCCATCCCCAACAATCAGCTCCTTTACGCAAAAAATATTCAGGAGTTCCAGCCGGCAGAGGAATCGTGTATCCGTGAATTGACGCAATCCGCTCATCCGTTTCAAAACGCACCAGAGCCTTATTCATGAAATCCAAAAAGAATGGAGAAGTGACCATATCATCTTCCAACACGATTGCCCGTCCAAACCGCTCCACAACCGCCGACACACCATGTATAACAGATTCAGCCAGCCCGCGGTTGCAGGCTGACTCTTCCAAATGAATTTCGGAAAAACCGGAAAGTGTCCTCAAATATTTGCGCACTTCCTCAACAGCCTTTCGATCAGCGTTTTCCCTCGCCCCATCGGAAAACACATACAACAGGGCTTGTTCTGCACCATAGTTTGCCTTCAATGCTTCCACAGTACGCCGCGTATGCTCCAAACGCTTATACACAAAAAGAATAACCGGAGCGAATTTGGTCATTTTGTTTCTTTCCCAGTAAAGTCACAAATAAAAACAATTTTCGGCACGGTAGAAGATACTGCTTTCCTTGATGGCATTTTGAATGGGGCCTATACCGGAAAAACGCAGTTGTTTCCAGCCGGTTCGCTTCAGTTCCGAAATACCAGAAACGTACTCCGGCCGCTCGGTATCGTCCCAGATAATCACTCCCGTTTGAGAACAATAAGAGATTGCGACTTCCGCCAAACGATTGCGCTCCATTGTATCGATCACGACGACATCGAACTTTCCCCATGCGTCATTGCGGTCATAAAAGGCATCTCCTACCCTCCAGAACAATTCGACATTGTCCGGCACTTCCTTTCGGAGCCGCTCATACCAGTTCCTGTCGGCCTCCAGCGACACCACCCGCGCGCACCGCTTCGCAAAGAACAGTGTACTGCCGCCCGAACCGAACTCCAAAAGGTTCATCTCCGGGCGCAAACGCTCTTTCAAAAAATCAATCACCGCCTAGTTCATCCATGGGACCGGCTCCCCATGCGCATCAATTGCACGCCCCTCCACAAACGAGCGGAACCATCCCTGCTCCCGCAGATAACCATCTTTGAACAATGCCCATAAAGCCCGGATACGCTTCATCATCTCTCCTCATTTCCACGGCAACAACGCCCGCAACAAAAAAGCAACGGCCCTCCGGCCCCGCCGGAATGCCAGCGGAAAAAATAAATAAATACTCAAAGTAGAAGCCAGTGTCGCCCAGACGGCCCCAGCGGCCCCCCATGCCCGAATCCAGAAAATATTCAGGATTACGTTTACTATAGCACCGCCCACCGTCGAAAACAACATAACTCCCTGCATATTCTCCACGATCATCCATTTGGAATAAATCATTCCCGGATAAACCAATATCATTTTGAAACACAGAATCATAAAAAGCTGAGCCGCTCCGTGATAAGCTTCTCCGTAAAGCACTTCAATCAGCCAGCTGCCTCCCAGAGCGACGGGGATGATCCCCGCCAGTGCCAGATAGAACATTCCTTTCAGCAGCCACGAACTGCGCTGCCGGTATCGCTCCTCGGATATATTCCGCGTCCCCACCAGTGAGGGTAAAAAAGAATCGCCAACGACAATCGGCACGAAAAACAGCAATTCAGCCAGCCGGACCGCCACGGCATATTGCCCATTGGCCCCCTCGTCGATCATCGTGGTAATCATGACCTGATCAAGACGCAGGTAAACCAGACTGGCGGCGCCGGCGAACAGCAGCGGCAGACCATTCCGCATCAACTCCCCTGCAATCCGCCAGTCAAACCGCCAATTCCGCAGACGCTTTCCCGCTTTACGATAAAACAGCCAGCAACATACTGAAGTCAGGAAAGCATAAGCTGCTTCCATTGCCGCAAAGCACCACAACGGCGCCTGAAACCATACCAGAATACACCGTCCCAAAGCAGTAGTCAGCAATGCCAGCATCTGGGAAATCGCAACATATTTGCTTAAAACACAGGATTGAAAATAAAAATCAAGAACCTGAAACGTCTGAAAAAAATACCCGCTCAGAATGATCCAGATCAAAAACTTCGATTCCACATCGGCCAAAAACATCAGGCCCACGCCGACAGTCGCCGACATGACTACGAATCCACATACCTTCAACAGGAAAGAGGTCCCCAGAAGCATATCGGTCAACTTAGGAAAGCGTACCAGTTCACGCACCAGAATCACATCAAGCCCGAGCGAACAGAATATGGAAAACAATGCGACAAAGCTGATCGCATAATTGAGCAGACCGTACTGCGCCGGCCCGAGAAAGCGTGCGACATAAACCCCGACCGAAAAACCGACGGCCAGCCTTATGACCTTCTCCGCCATCAACCATAAAGTGTTCGCCCCGTAGCGGCGCACGCCGTCATGATGAAACGCGCGTTTCAAAAACTCTTTTGCAGCATTCAACATTTGGAAACGATTCTTTCTTGACCGCGCCGTAAACTTCCGCATTCTAAAATACTCCTCCCGCCAAACTGTTTCAAGGTGGCGGAGGAAAAATCGGTATCTTTCTTAAAAAATCATGATGTACTCCGTTCAATACTTGTTTTTTCCGGTTCCGCGGGGTATATTATTTTAATTTTATGGAAAAAGGCGATTCCGGGATTGACTTGATTGGTGGAATTCGGTCGCTATCAGCGTCCGGGCAGGATTGTCCGGGAACTGATACCGGGATTCCGCGAGTCATGCGGAACACGGCGGCGGGAATTTTCCCGTTCCGTTTTCAGCCGTCCGGAGTCGTTCTTTTCCAGAATCAAACATTTCGTTTTGAAAGGACGAACAACATCATGGCTGAAGAAAAAATCGTTTTTCAGTTCGACGGCGAACGCACCATGGAAATTTCCACCGGTAAAGTCGCCAAACTCGCCAACGGCTCCTGTCTGGTCCGCCTCGGCGACACCATTGTCCTGACCGCCGCCTGCTCCGGCGCGCCGCGCGAAGGCACCGACTTTTTCCCGCTGCAGGTCGATTACCGCGAAAAGTATTCCGCGGCGGGCAAGTTCCCCGGCGGCTACATCAAGCGCGAAGGCCGTCCCTCCACCAAGGAGATCCTGACCTGCCGCATGATCGACCGCCCCATCCGGCCGCTCTTCCCCGACTACTTCTTCGATGAAGTGCAGATTTCCAGCGTTCTGCTGTCCGCCGACGGCGTGAATGAGCCGGATGTGCTCGCGATGGTCGGCGCCTCCGCCAGTCTGATGCTCTCCGACCTGCCGTTCCAAGGGCCGATCGGCGCGGTGCGCGTCGGTCTTGTCGACGGTCAGTTCGTGATCAACCCGACCCGCGCCCAGATGGAACAGAGCAAGCTCGAACTCATCTACGCCGGCCGGCCCGACCAGGTCATCATGATCGAAGGCGAAGCCGATTTCGTCAGCGAAGCGCAGATGAAGGAGGCGATGTACCTCGCCAACGAGGCAGTGAAAAAACAGTGTGACGCGCAGATCGAGCTGGCGAAAAAGGCCGGCCGCGCCAAAAAGGAATATAAGCTCTATCCGGTTCCGGAAGCCCTGATGAAGGGCATCGAAGCCTTCTGCGCCGACCGCATCGAAGCGGTCTGCACCATCCCGGGCAAGGAAGACCGCATGGTCGCGATGGATGCGCTGCGCGACGACGCCCGCAAGGCGCTGCGCGAACAGTTCGCCGATATGAGCGACACCCAGTTCGGCCTTGAGACCGCGAAGGGCTTCGACGACCTGGTTCGCACCGTCACCCGTAACGTGATTCTGCAGAAGCAGTTCCGTCCGGACGGCCGTTCGACCACCGAAATCCGGCCGCTCTCCGCCGAAGTCGGCGTGCTCCCCGTGGTTCACGGCAGCGCGCTCTTCTCGCGCGGCGAAACCCAGGCGCTGGTGCTCGCGACCCTCGGCAACGAAAAGGACGCGCAGGAAGCCGACGACCTGACCAGCGAAACCGGCATCACCAAGAAGCGTTTCTATCTGCACTACAATTTCCCGAATTTCAGCGTCGGCGAAGTCGGCCGCATCACCGGCCCCGGCCGTCGTGAAATCGGTCACGGCAATCTCGCGGAGCGTTCGGTCTCCAAGGTCGTGCCGAAGGATTTTCCGTACGTGGTTCGCTGCGTCTCCGAAATCATGAGCTCCAACGGTTCGACCTCGATGGCTTCCGTCTGCGGCGCGACTCTCGCGCTGATGGATGCGGGTGTGCCGATCTCCGCCCCGGTGGCCGGCATCAGCTGCGGCCTCGTGACCGGGGACAACGGCGAGCGGCTGCTGCTCACCGACATCATCGGTGCGGAAGACCACTTCGGCGATATGGACTTCAAGGTCTGCGGCACCCGTGACGGCATCACCGGCTTCCAGCTCGACCTGAAGCTGCCCGGCATTCCGATCGACCTGCTCTGCGAAGGCATGGAGCGCAACCGGATCGCCCGGATGAAGATCCTCGACGTGATGGAGGCGTGCATCGCCAAGCCGCGCGAAGAGATCAGCAGCCGTGCGCCGCGTCTCGAAGTGATCCAGATCAATCCGGAAAAGATCGGCGCCCTGATCGGCCCCGGCGGCAAGAACATCCGCGCGATCACCGAAGAAACCGGCACCAGCATCGATATCGACGACGACGGCAACGTGAAGATCATGGCCCCGGACAAGGAGCACCTCGAAGCCGCCAAGGAACGCATCCTCGGCAGCACCGCGGAAGCCGAAATCGGCAAGATCTACCGCGGCAAGGTCGTGACCGTTCGCGATTTCGGCGCGTTCGTCGAAATCCTGCCGGGCGTGGACGGTCTGCTCCACATCTCCGAGATGGCGGACTACCGCGTCAACAAAGTCACCGATATCTGCGAAGAAGGCCAGTTCGTGACGGTCAAGGTGATCGACATCGATCCTTCCGGCAAGATCCGGCTGAGCCGCAAGGCCGCCCTGAAGGAACTGGACGAATAGTTCCGCCCTCTGGAAACACCAAACGCCCGACGGAAATCCGCCGGGCGTTTTTTTTGCGGTCAAGTACCGCCATCCGGGATTTCGCTCCTGCTGAAACGAAGTCCCGGCTGCTTCTCTAAAACGTCAGCGTGAGCGGCGCAAAACCGGGCACGGTCAGTGTTGCTTCGCCGGAATCCCAGTCGGAGTGAATCAGCGGCGAATCGATCAACGGGTAATCCGCACTTACCGGAATCCCGTCCTGCCAGCGGGAGCCGTCGGCCCGCAGCTCCATCGCTCCGCACTGCTTCGAAACATAAGTCAGCCGCAGATGGTCGCGATCGAGGCACCAGGTATTCTCCTGAATTTCCGCCTGAAATTCCGCAAAGCTCTGATAGCGGGAGGCCTCCGCCACTTCGCAGATCACACCGTTCACAGTTCCGTCGCATACGATTTCGCGGTCCTGGTACTCGTAACCGCCGGTCCACCGCCACGGAGTCGTCAGGATCAAAGCCGCATACGCGCCGGGCGTCGAAACGAAGATGATTTCAGGGGTTTCCACCACATCCAGAAACTCCATTTTCGGCAGGTACGCATGAATGTAGCGGCACGGCTGATCCGCCGGAATATGATACAGCGCCAGCACCGCCGAACGGTTCTGGAAGAATTGGGCGCAGCCGCATCCCGCATCGCCGGTCCAGCACCCGTGGCCGTCGGCATTGCCGGGATGATGGCTGAAAATCCGGCTGCGGGTGGAACCGCCGCGCAAGGTCACATCCCAGTCATGCTGGCCGTCGCTGACTTCGGGACGGCGCTCCTGCCGGACGATCGAACCGATCACATAATCGGCGCTGCGCAGCGTGTACTGCGCCCTGCCCTCGCCGCTCTCGCGGATCACCGCTTCGCCGTCCGGCTTCCAAAGCGCGACCGCGGCCACCTCCGGCAGCGGCTCAAACTTCGACAGCACCGCATCGACCAGACATTCCCGGATCAGCTCGGGGCAGCCCACGCCGCCGTAAAGATAGCCGAGCGCATACATTCCGGCGGCGGCATGGTCCAGCGCCTCGGCGGTGCCGATCCGCCCCTGCGCTCCGCCGCAGCAGCCGTCCGGCGATTTCTGGAAAAATCCGGCCAGCAGAAGATTCATCATATTCCCGGCCAGGCGGGAAAGCTCCTCATCCTGCGCATGATCAAAACAGAGCAACAGACTCTGCCAGATCGAAACCAGACAGCACGAAGAATCCGCCTCACCCCGGCCGCGACGGGCGCGCGAACGGATAAATTCCTTCAGGAACGCCGCATCCTCAGCGGCAAGCTCCGCGCCGGAACGGTTCCCGAACGCCGGAAATACCGCATCCGGAAACTGTTTTCCCGCCACCAGCCGTGCCGCGCGAAACCGCACCAGCTGATTCTCGGCGGGATTGGTGCTGGAAAAATCAAACTGCGTAAAAAAGCGGCGCACCGCCGCCACAGTATCTTCTTCGAGCCGTTCCCGGTAGCGGGCCAGCGCCAGCGCGATCTTCTGGGCGGTGAAATCCGACTCCTCGCGCAACGGCTGCCCGTCCGGATGAGGGCGGTCGAACCAGCCGGAAAGATGGCGAAGCCCGGCGTTGGCGGCCCGCTCCTCGCCGAGTTCAAATTTCACGATCGGTTCGGCCCGGCGCTGAATGCCGTAGGCCTCGTTCGCGACGATCAAATCGAAAAGCTGTTTCCTGCGGGATGCAATAGACTCCATGATGCTGCTCTTCCTGTTTCAAAAAACTTACTTTCAGCCCGCTTTCAGGCGGACCTTATTCAATAATAGACCGGAAAATCGGGAGTGTCAAGCGGGATATCGCAAATAGTTCGGATTTCCGTTAAAATTTTCCATTTCCTTCCATCATGCAGCCCATACCGGAATAAAAAGCGAATTTTTTCAATCGGGGTATTGACATTTCGGACTTTCCGGTTTATAATTATAACAACGCGATTTGATATCGTTATCAAATCAACTGGAACCCGAAAGGTGAACCGAATGGGCGTCCAGTTTTTTTACAACAGGAATTGAGTACGATATCAAATATTAAAAACGATTCGTTTCAAAAGGGTTGCATTATCACAAAAAACAAGGAGGTCTGTACAGTGTTCTCCTGAACCGGATGTTATTTCCCGTCATTGCCCGATACCGGAAAACCGTTGCGTGCCACAAAAGGAAGCAAGAAATGAAAAAGAAAGTTTTGACCATGCCTCTCCAGTCAGCTGCCGCATCCTTTTCTCCGAACCATCCCCTCCCCGAGCATTACAGGCGGAAGAACACTAAATTTACTCTGATTGAATTGTTAGTAGTTATAGCGATCATCGCCATACTTTCTTTTCCCGGTGAAAAGAAAGTAGGCAAAGAAA
>ERZ1034915.696-NODE-696-length-21853-cov-22.970685_pt1 | contig 21853 bp, 8 predicted proteins | sample MGYA00520592_ERZ1034915 | MGnify/ENA primary metagenome ERZ1034915 (study PRJEB33766, sample SAMN09781787) | gut metagenome | biome: gut microbiome | host: Homo sapiens | place: Madagascar | study: EMG produced TPA metagenomics assembly of the PRJNA485056 data set... | reverse complement strand
CTGCTGATGAGAAAGGCGGAAATCATGCAGCGGCTTGCCATTGAGAGTTAATGACTTTACACGATAACTGCCTGATATACTGGCTGGTGCAGAGATTTCGAAGCGCTTTCCGTTCTCCAGATTCAGCGTAACTTTCTCGAAAGCAGGCGTACCAATATAGTAAAAAGGTGTGCCTGGACATACCGGATAGAAGCCTAAAGATGAGAAAATATGCCAGGCAGAACGCTGTCCTGTTGCATCTTCACCCGAAAAACTGTCATTTTCCAGTATCTGATGCACCCTTTCCTGCGTCTTCTCCGGCGCACCGGCTGCCGCATAGAGATATGCCAGATGATGGCAAGGCGAATAACTGTGCTGATACCATCCCCTATCAAACATCCTGTCTAATCGGGAAATCACCTTACCATTGCTCATCAGCACCTCCACTTGAGGATGCGCCTTTCTCTCCTTCTTCTCCTCTTTATCAATCAGTTTCTCCTTCTTGTCCATCGGTTTGCTGTCATGAATCACCTCAAACAGACCGGTGATATTCTGCGGAACCGACCAGGTATCCTGACAGGCAGAACCTCCCAGGATATTACTCTTACCTGAAAACAGATCTTTATCTTCCGCCCATTTTCCATTCTCATATCTTCCGTCAGCCCAGCCCGAAAGCGGGTTGATCACATTGCGCCAATTCTCAGAACGGCGCATCAGTACCTGATAATCATCCTGATACTGCTGGCGGAGCGTAGCATCCTTGCAGGAATCAAGCAGCAGCTTTGCCATCTGCGCCACGGCAAAGTCATCGTATGCATACGCCAGGGTACGCGAGGTAGAAGCGGTAGCAGAACCGGCCCCCTCCTCTACCGGAAGATAACCATTCGTCATATAGGAAGTGATGGAGCGGCGGCCCTTTCCGGAACGGTAATCCTTGGCAAGATAAGGAGTAGAGAAGGCATTCATGCGCATTCCCTCGTAAGCCTTCACGGCATCAAAGTTGCGGATGCCCTTGACATAGGCATCGGTAAGCGCGATACTGGCATCATCGCCCAGCATCTCCCTCTGCCCGCAGTTGGCAGTTGGAAAGACAGGCATCCAGATACCATCCTGATACATCTTTACCAGAGATTGCATCATCTCTCCCGACAGCATCGGGGTAAGAAGATGATAAAGAGGCAACTGTGCGCGGTAGGTATCCCACATCGCAAAGTCGCCATATTGCAGTTCGCCGACATCACTCAACTCATGGGGAAGAAACGAACTGCGGTACAGGGCGGTATAAAAGCGGTTCACCTTCGCCGTGTCCTGACTCTCCACATCGATGGTATGCAGACGTTCGCACCACAGATTGGCAGCATACTCCATCATACTGTTGAAGTCCAGTCCACCGTACATATAGTTTTCGGCATTGAGATTGGTCACCGCCTGGTCGTGCGAAGTAAAGGAGGTAGCCGACATCCATTCCATCGCCTTTCCAGTCTTTCCCCTGAAGGTGAGCCAGACTCCGATGCCCGGCTTGCAGGTCATCATCAGTCCCTTTCTTTCCGCCTGCGCTTCATCAAAGACACCATAGTCAACCAGCTCATCTTTATCATAAGCCAGCACGAAATGTCCCCCGAAATCATCCGGTTTCCCCCATCCCTGATATACATGAGGCGCCGGATTATAAGCATAAACCACATGGTTCACGGTATCAATCTCGATGGTTCCCTGTCCGTCATCATTATTGGGCTGGATAACGAGATGAACCAGTTCGTCCTTATCGGGCGTAACACGGAGCATGGAGGTATGGCTCAGGGCAGTCATCTCAGCCTTCAGATGCTCATCCTTCAGCTGGACACTATAGTAATGGGGATGCGATACCTCGTCCTGATGGCTGAAAGCGGTGGCACGCTGAGTGGGCTGCAGACGGAGTTTGCCTCCCAAGGCAGCTAGGGTGAAAGAGCCGTAATCCCGTTTCTCGCCACCTCCCGGCCAATGGCTGCACCGGAATCCCTGCAACAGCGTATCCTTATCATTATAAGGAGTCACACAAGGCTGCTCGGTATCCCGGGTTTGGGGAGTCCAGAAGTTCTGGCCGTTCGGAACCAGTACGGCAGGAATTGCCTGTCCCGCTCCTCCCATCGTTTGGATGGCATAGAGCTGGCGCACATGTTCCAATTGGTGGATACGCTGGTGCATCTCCTGTTTCCATTCTTTCCAGGAATAATAATGAGTGCCGTAAATCACCTGTCCTACAGGCGAAAGCATGATATCTCTTTCGTTCAGCATGAACTTCACCACCACGCTATCCTTCCGGTTCTTGTAGAATATCATCTGCAGGTTGGCACCCATCGGAACCACGCGGTCCATCCTGTCTGTCTCTGCTCCGAGTACCACCTGGTCGGCGTCTTCACGGGCACCGGCAGGAGGCAAGGTGGCATCAAAAAGAAGGGAAAGGAGCCGGTAGAGGGCTGTATCATGGCCGAAACGGAGGGTGGCTGATGACTGGGAAGAGCGCAAGGCGGCATCGGCATCGGTTTCGATGTTCTGCCAGAGCGAGATGGCGCTCCGTGCCGGAATCTCTTCATTGGTAGCCATACTGCCGTTGGTGATGTTCATGCGGAGATTGTTGGCTTCATAGATGGCACGGAATTCGGCATCGGTAAAGAGCGCATTCAGGCTGTCTTCCATCTCCTGCGGATAGGCAGCAAAGTTCAGGCCCACATCCTGCAGCGAGGAGGTGAGTCCGTACATCTCGGTCATCAGTTTCAGGGGTTCATCTATCTTTGCGGTGTTCTTGAATAGCTGCTGCAGGAAGCGGCGTGGCGAAACCTGAGCCTTCACATTGATGCGTTTCTTCAGCGCCTTCAGTTCTGGAGATTCGTAGGCTATCCATGCCATATCGGCAGAATCGGTCTTCACGTCCAGATGCAGCTGGGGCTGTAGACTCCGCAGCTGCGAAGTAAAGGCGAGCATACTCTTGGCGCAGCGGTCGGAAACACTGGAGCGTGCCTTTACCTGGTGTCCGGCAGCAAAAATCTGTGGATAATGGGCATACATGCGTCGGGCAATGCCCTGGTGCTGCAGTTCACCCAGTCGGGTCAGTTTGCCGCCGTTCCCCTTTGCATTCTCACATATCCGCTTCACGATACCTTTAATCTGAAGTCCGAGCGGAGTAAGATTGCCATCATCAGCAAACTGCTTTTCTATCCAGAGATAGCGTTCATCCCTCGACATCCATCGCGACCCATGGCGCCCGTAATGACTGATATAATAAGGTGAGAAACCGGCAGGCGCCTTCACAGCCGGAGAATCGGTTCCGGCAGCATCCGTTACAGGGTAAGCATAATAGATGCCTCCCATTTCGCGGCGGCTCTGTGCTTGCAGTCCCAGGCAGCAAACCAGCCATAAATATATAAGATAACTTACTTTCTTCATACTAAATAAAAACGGAGAAAACCGCTGTTTATTATGAATGAGTGACAGAACCACTTGCGAAACTTGCCTGTTATTTCTCGGATTTGGATATTTTAGCGCGAATTATTTCTCGGATTTGAATATTTTAGCGCAAATTATTTCTCGGATTTGAATATTTTAATTATCTTTGCTGCTGATATTCAAATAATTATAGATATGACAGAATATATAAAAAGAAATATAGATACTCAGCTTATAGCATGGAAAGAAGATTCCATGCGAAAACCGCTGTTGCTTCGTGGTGCCCGACAGGTAGGAAAATCATCTGCAGTTAAACATTTTGGAAAGCAGTTTAAGTATTTTGCAGAAGTGAACTTTGAGCGCAGCAAAGCTATTAAAACCTTTTTCCATGGTGATCTTGATGTGCGTTCAATAGCTGAAAAGATCAGCAGTTACATCAATGTCCCTGTAGAAGCAGGCAAGACGCTCCTCTTCCTTGACGAAATACAGGAATGCCCAGAGGCCATTATGGCTCTTCGGTTTTTCAAGGAAGATTATCCTGAGCTGCATGTCATCGCCGCAGGCTCACTTCTTGAATTCACACTTCAGGAACTTCCCACTTTTGGAGTAGGAAGAATTCATTCTCTCTTTATGTACCCGATGACATTCGATGAATTCTTGTATGCCAATAATGAAGAGGGGCTAGTAAAAATGCGAAATGAAGCTTGTGGAAATCGTCCCCTAGAACAGGCTTTCCATGATAAACTCGTGGAATACTTCCGTATTTACCTGCTTGTTGGAGGTATGCCGGAATCTGTGCTTGCCTGGACACGTACTCATGACTTCAACCGATGCAGGAACATTCTGGAAGATATTGTGCTGACGTACGAAGATGATTTCAGTAAATATAAGAAGAGAGTCAATTCTGATCTGTTGCGCACTACGATGCGTGGTGTCTGCCATCAGGCAGGTGAAAAGTTGACATTCAAGCAAATATCAGCCGACTATCAAAGTTCGCAGATTAGGGAGGCACTCCGTTTATTGACCCTGGCAGGTATCGTAACTCCTGTAGTCTCTACCTCGGGCAATGGTATTCCTCTGGATGCAGAGGCAGATGAGAAGAGCATGAAGGTACTGTTTCTGGATTCCGGATTACTGCTGGCCGTGCTTCAGTTGGAAGGCAACCTGGCGCAGCAACTTATAGAACTCATTTTGGCTGGTACTCCTCAGGAACTTGTCAACAAAGGTGGACTTACGGAGATGGTTGCAGGACTTGAGATTTTGCGAAACAAACCGTGTATCCAACGTCAGAAGATGTTCTTCTGGGAACAGAAGGGGAAAAGTGTGGCAGAGATAGACTATCTGGAGATTCATAAAATGAAGATTACTCCTATTGAAATCAAATCTGGAACACAAGGCGGCATGAAGAGTCTCTGGCTATTCATGAGAGAGAAGAAACTCACCAATGCCTTCCGGTGCTCTCTAGAGAATTTTGGAGCGTTTGATTATATAGACAAGGAGGATCACGATGCAGTAAGGCATGTTACCATTCTACCTCTCTATGCATTATCATTATTGTAAATAAGTGAGACTTGCGAAACTCCCTTGTAAAGTTTCGCAAGTAAAGTATAAAGCTAAAAAAAAGGGGAAGCCAACGCTTTGGCTCCCCCTTTTGGGTTCTTTATAATTCCCTATTGATATTTAAAAAACTAGAATATACTATCTTACGGCAATCTTCTGACCCTTAGCCTGAGCACAGGATTGGGTAGATGCCTTCACAATGTAAACTCCGGATGGAACTCGCAGAATCATTCTCTGCTTGTCAGGCAACTGATAACTGTGAACCATCTTGCCATCCAATGTAAATACCTGAACCCTGTCGAGCTTCTCACCACCCAAGGCAGAAACAACGATCATGCCTGCAGCAGGTGAGTAAACCTTCACCGGTGCGCTCTGCTCTTCTGCCTCCATGCGGTCGATGCCGGTTGAGGTACGGGTCTGGGTGAGGAAGTATCTTCCGTGGTCACCCGCCTTCACCTTCACAGCCTCGCCTTCATGAAGTTCTGTAAAGCTTGCCGATGCAGCATCGTAGAGATAAACCGGAGCATCGAGCTTGTTCACACCCTTCAGAGTAAGTGAAACCTCTTCAGCCTGCTGGCTCACGATGCCGAGCGGAATCCAGGACAACTCAGGAACAGCATTCACAGCCACCGCCTCGTTTCCGGCAACGGTATAAACCTGCGGAATATCCTTGAGGTTCTGATCATACAGCAGATCCACATCCTCCTGATCATCATAGTCGGCAGAAGCCTCCGGACGCAAGGCGATGCGTGCCCTAGAAGTCTGGCCGTTTGAATTCTCTGTCGTTGCTTCAATGCTCTTTACATAGTCAGATGCCATCAGCAGGCCAGGAGTAATGGTGCGGTCAACACACATCGTAGAAGTGAATCTTACTTCTCTAATAGCAGCACCAACATTCTTCTTAACAAAGAACGACTGGGTAGGCTGGATAGCGTAGTTCTTCATATCCAATTCTGCATTGGAAATCGCCTTCACTTCGCCATTCTCTACAATCCAAATTGCCTTCTGCAAACCTGAATTAGCCTCGAAGAATTTAGCCATCGAGATAGAGCAGGTATATGGATTGGCAACGAGATAGAATCCGCTGTTATTATCAGTTCCTAAACTCTGAGTCTTCTCTGCGAGATGCTTCTCATCGTTACTGAAAGCAACGAGAAGCTTGCCATGACCATTGTTCTTACCAACAGTTACTGATTTACCACCAGAAGTTGTTGATCCATCATAATCGAAGTACTGATAGCTGGTATCTTCCTTTGGCAAACGGAGAAGAGCATTCTTAGTCTTGTCCTTCGGCAAGAGCGCATTACCCGCCTTGATTGAGAAACCACCGAAGGTTCCATCTGCGGCATAGCTCTCATCCACCTTATTATATACGTGGCTCCAGTAGCCGAGATTCATATCAACATCACCTGGAGCTGCTACACTTGGGTAATGAGATGCAGGATAATCACTCTTAGGTGTGATTTCCTTCACATCACTCTTCATCCAAGCTCTCTGATAAACCGGATACTTGCTCCGGCTATATACATTCGTATCAAACGTGATATCCGTAAACGCCTTGGTTTCCTGTCGGCCATTGCTTGCTGGCACATACATATCGCCGGCGTAGATATACTGCAGAGGTGAAGCCATGGTGTACCACTTGTTAGGCTCCAGTTCCTTCTCTACCCAAGCCTTGTCATATATCAGATAGCACTGGTCACGAAGCTCACCCTGAGGCTTGAAGTAAATCTGATGGCAGGTATTGCCATAGAACTTCTCGCACTTCAGATTGCCGTCAGTATCCAATCCCTTATTTGCATCCGACTCATCCCAGTAAGCCATGATGTCGTACCGGATATACGTTGTTGCCACATCACCCTTGGCATTATTCAACTTGGTAGCAATACCATTCTCTTGACGATAAACTATGTTACCGAGGTCAGGGAAAGGCTTTCCATTCAAGTTGACGACAGTAACCTTGGTAAACTTCATTGGCACATAGCTGTTCTGGGTAGGAATAGCCACCTTTGGTGTAATACCGAGTGCATTACCATAAGCCTGATAATCAGGATACTCATTATCATGCAATTCAGTAGATGATGAGCGATGCCAGTTATCATCATTATTCCAGTTGGCATTCATACCGCCATTCGCCGTAGGAGTCCAGGTAATGAATTCCGGAACTATCTTCACCTTGAGATAAGCCTCACCAGGACAACTTGTTCCACCAGTAGCTGCAGCTTTCTGCTCGAAGACGAATCGAAGATCGTAGTAATAACCCTCGTGGAAATTATCCAAAACATTCTTAGAGAAAAGGAGGTCGAGAGTTGTCTGAGTAGCAGTACCCACTTCGCCTATATGATCAGACTTTAATGTTGCTACAGGAGATGACAACAATGCTGTATTCCATAATGGATCGTTGGTTGTAGCAACATAGACATCAACAGAGGTCTTATTCTTACTATCATCAATGAATGTCAAAGTCTTATCTTCAACACCAGTCTTATAGCTTGCGCTATGCAATGGTACCTGAAGATAACCCTCGGAAGAATTTGTCTTGTTCCGCTCCAACAACTTCTTAATCTGTGGCAATCCGATACGGAGCGCAGACTTATAAGTTGCATCATTAAACGGATAATACACATCATTGAAACCGAAGTTAAGCTGTGGACCATCCTTAGCTATACGCAGAGGTACAGGAACTGCTCCATCACAAAGCAAGTAGCTCACGCCATCTTTTGTATAAACATCATCACCTGCTTCATTTTTCCCATTAGGTGCTGGTTTCATATAGATTGTATGAGCACCATATTTAATATCACTAACAGGAATCGTAATTTCATTAGAAGCGGTACTGTTATAAGGCGTTGTCTTCTGATCGATATACCAGTAGAAAGGCACCTCTGTAAGCGTAATCTTTGCACCAGTCTTTGGATCGATGGTTGTGAGACTGCCCTTAAGTTTAACACTAGGATTAGGATCTGCACAGTCCACACGATAGTCAGTAATGACATTACCCTCGTTATCTATAATCGCAGGTGTCTGACCAACCAACTCAAACAAATCGCTATAAATAGAGCAGACATCAGAAGGTTTACCCCACTGTGCATCAGATGCATTTGGATCACTATCAGCACATACAGAGACATAATACTTCTTACCAGCCTTGAGTCCAAACTTATGGTTAGCAAGAATGATGTAAGTTTCACCATATGCATCAGTCTCTATCATGTTGACACCATCTATCGTATGGGACTTACAAGCTGCTTCTGAGTCATATACATCAACAGAAGCATAACTATCTGGCATTGTTCGCTCCACACCATCCAAATTATAGTTGTAAAGACCTTTTTCTGTTACTGGTGTACCATCTTCTTCCACAAAACGGAAATGGATTTTCGTATCCTGATGGTTAAGTATAGCATTCAATGTCTCGTGAATGGCCCGTATCTTCAGCTTGACTTTACCTTCTCCGTTCTCACCGCAGGCAGGTCGGTCTTGGAAGACCTCCACCTTAGCTGGCTTTAAATATATACGGATATCATCAACAGCATAGTCAGCACCTTGAGTACCCTTACTATAGTTATCAATCTCAATACGGAATTTATCGTACTGTTCTGCATGTGACTCTTTCTGAATGGTAATCTTACCATATACCTGATACCATTTTCCTTTATCCTGGCTATCACGATTATTTACAAAATCTCCAGAAGAGAAATTATGAAGCAACACTTTCTGATTGCCAACAAGACCAAATAGCTTAAACATAAGCTGTGGCAGTGTTGATGCACTAGTCATATCAGCAACATACGCAGAGAACGCCATTTGCTGACCCGTACATAGACTTGCATTAAATTCTGCAGATGCAATGGTACGGCTTTCATCAGAAGCATCAACATAGAGGAAAGAACCGGTTTGAGAACCTCCGGTTAATTCCCAGGTTCTGTCATGTAACTCTGTACCAGTATGATGCCACAGATACTTATCACTATTAGCTGATACTCCCGTCACATTAGCTGTCTTATAGATTCCATATTCACCATGCAATGGTGAATGCATTGGATCATAATAGGATACGGAACCTTTATGAGTCGCACTCTTACTCATCAAATTCTTATAGACAAATCCATAGTTTCTTTTTGACCAATCAGACGGATGTTCAGACTGGTTATCCATATCATTGGTTGGAGCAGAAACTGTTTGTTCTGGACTATCATCATCGAAACTAACTATAGCCACACGGTTATAATTATCACGAAGATAAGAACTTTTACGCTGAATCTCTTCATTCCCCATTTCAGAATCTTTCATCGGATGGAAACCGAAGAAACGGCAATTGAAATTGGCTATCGGACAACTACTATTGTCGCTTTCATCTACAGCATAAGCCACTACAGAGAAGTGGTCACCATAGTTGAATGTAATATTACCTGTAACGGAATTACCATCCAAATCCTTCCATGTATTGGATGTACTATTTAAGAGATTTTGACTTACATCAAAGAAACGAGGATACTTATTCACGTTACTTTCAAAATCACAATATTTATCTTTATCACCATTATATATTCTCCAAATAACCTTAGTTGCTTTCTTGACTTCCTCTCCGAAATCAGTAGCAACAATATCACGGTCAGATTGCCCTGTTGGGAAATAGACATGATGCTTATTGTTAGTCATCGGATAGAAATAATACATGGTTGGTTTCATATTAAGACGCAAAGTCATTGTCGACATAGCGTTAGCGAAACCAACAGTAACATTCTTATTATCCTCGTAAGTGAGATCATTATCCGAATGGGTAAGATAATTCTTTTCCATATCAGCCATTTGCTTAGCAGGAATCAGATGGAAGATATAACGGATAGAAAGCGTACTTTCATGATCCATATAGGTACCAGTCTCATCAATTCCATCAACATAACGGCTCACATCACAAGCGATAGTCTCTCCCTCCCAACTTGTATCGTTAGGACGAGTATAGAAAACACCTACATTACCTTGCCAAGCATTGGTATTTTCAGGCATATTATAGGCAAAAATACCCTTGCTCTTACCAAACTCATCGGTAAGCACGTGCTGATATCTTTTTAAAGATGATTCTCCTGTTGTATTATCGGCCTGCAGATGTTCTGAAGCCATATCAGTATCATAATTATACCATCTGAAATATCCGAGAGGCTCCAATGGGTTTCCTTCTGTTGCATATTTTTCCAAAGGCAACGTCAGTGGAATAGACTCACCTTCTGCTACTGGGTACGTATACTCCCAAGTATAGGTCTTTTGGCGTAACTGTCCCTTAGAAGCATCTATCACCTCATAATCACCATCTGCATTGGCATAACCCTTGTAATGACGGAAAGGCACTTTATCAGGGTCTATAATCTTTACCTGATATTTCAACTTCAGGCTAGTAGGCTCTTTTGTTACGATTCCTTCCGTCTCAGTCAATCCCTCTATATCATCTGTGATGACACAAGAGATTTTGGTAACCTTTGTTATATCAAAGTTATTAAGCTCAGAAGTTGGTGCAAAGGATACTTTCAACAAGTCTGCCAATTCGCTACTTGGGTCTTTCGTCAAGACATTAAAATACTTATTGCTATCAAAGTCATTGTATTTCTTATTTGATATTCCAAAGCCATTAGTTTTGAAGCTGTTACCATCAGCATCAGTAACAGTCCAGCGAATATAGAGATTACCCAGCTCGCTTACTGAAGACTTTCCAAGAGCTGACAGAATTTCATCTAACTTATGATTTAAGTTGATATTTATCTTCTTGGCACTATTTATCAAAACACCATCTACTTCCTTAACTGTTGTTGGTTCAGTAGAAGTTTTTAATGTACCTACAGCACTCTTGTCTGCAAATGATACCGTATAAACACCCTGCATAACAGATGGTTCTGATACAACATATCTTGTACCATCAGTTTTGATATAAGATGTCATACCAGTGACATCATTGGTCCATACTGCTTTCAACTGGTAATTCTTCCAATCACCAGGAGTACTCAATTTAGACTTATCAAAAGTAATCGTTCTGAGATTTTCATCGCTTACAGAAGTCTCAGAATAGCCTATATAATTGCCCTTACCTCTATTATAAGTAGAAGAACTGCTCAATGTGCCATCTGGCAAATCTTCAATCACCTTACCTGTAGTCTTATCAATCACCTGCCAACGGATATAACGGAGGTAGTGAGTAGGCACAGTAACAGTAACCTTACTGCCAGAGACAGCAAAGTTATCAGACTCATTAATTACATTAGATGACAATGCTGAAGACAGTTTCATATCAGCTGTTGCCTGAGCTACGGTCTTAAAATTAACGGTATAAGCACCTTGTAGTACAGAAGGTTCTGCCACAATAAATGGCTTGGTATCCAAAGTTGGGGCGTCAATACCATCTATATTGTCGGTCCAAACCGCCTTTAACTGATAGTTACTCCATTCGCCAGCACCAGAAATCTGTGACTTATCAAAATTTACCTGTCTTACAGAAGATTCGGAAGAAGAAGTTGTATTGTAATAAACAAAACTTCCCTTCTTCCTATGGGTAAAGCTAGAGTTGGTAAATATCTGATTACCATCTTCACCCACTGCGTCCACAATCTTACCGGTGGTCATATCAATGAGCTGCCAACGTACATACTTTACACTATGCTTTGGTATTGTAACAGTTACCTGCTCAATGCCGTCATTTACCATATATACATCAGACTCATCAACTGCTGTTTTTGACAAACTGCTCAAAGTAAGATCTTTACTCTTAATCTGCTCTGCAGTAGTAAATGCAGTAACATACAAGCCACTGAGATTTGGCTCTTTCAAGAGATAATAATTGTTGTTGTTATCATAGAGAATGTCAGAACCATCTGAACTTGATGCCCAGGCACAAACCACCTGATAACCATCAGTCCAAGTACTTCCACTAGGAAGCGTGAAGGTCATCTTCAAATCGTTACTATTTGTCTCATTATCACTATTATACCAAATATAATAGTTACCTTTCTTTACATAAGTATTAGCTGTGGCTGAACCATCAGGAGTTAAAGCATCTATCTTATCTACCACTTTTCCATCCTTATCTGCCACATACCAGCGCATATATTTCGCTGTATTAGGCATTGAAATAGTAAAAGAAGCATCTGTAGTAGCTCTAATCTCTGTTGTCTTTTGGACATTGCTACTTATATTAGGAGTAAACGTAGCAGATTCTGCAGCCGTCTTAGACATAAAAGAGAAAACACACTTGCCAGAAAGAGTTGGCTCTTGGAAGAAATAGGCTTTAGTTCCATCAGAATAAAAATCTCCATCAGACTTATCTGTTGCCCAATAACAAACCACCTGATAACCATCATCCCACGTTTTACCTGAAGGCAAATTAAAAGTTACAGTACGTTCAGATTCATTTGCTATATTATTGGGCTCATAGTTATCAAACTTTGCCCAAACATATTTATCCTTAACAACCTGATAATTGGTTGCAGTTTCTCCAGTCAATAAAGAACTAACAGAATTTATTACAAAACCGTCTTTATCAAGTACTTGCCAACGCATATACTTGACATCATTCATATCTAATTTTACACGTGCTTGTGCATTATTTTGATCAACAACATATTTCTTACTTATAACATTAGTTGGCTCGCTGGCTTCCTTCACAGAATAATCAGTCCAGTTTTCTGCCAAACGAATATTATAAGTATATGTTGCCTGCTCTTTTGTAGCATCAGTCAAGAGTCCTTCATCATTAGAAAGATGAAGAACACTCTTTGCTCCTTCAAGATTTACATCAGTTGGAGGAGTAAAAAATATACAATTATGTCGATATTGATTTGCTCCACCTTGGGAGCCATCAAAATAAACTTTATTATTATGATAGTAAAAATAGTTAGAACTACTAGGTGATGTACCAATGACAGTTCCCCATTGTCCATCTTTTACATTCCAGTTAGTTACATCAAGTGGCTTACCTGATACATCACTAAATTCAATATAGAAATATTTATATTTATAGAGATTATAATAATTGTTTGCATCCAAAAACGCATTCTTCAAATCAAGCTTATAAGAGCCATCAGTACCTTTTGTCAACACAGCTGTTTCTCCCCATCCTTCCACTGGCATTAAAACCAATGAAAGGAGGAGGATGAGAGTGCGATATATGTTTTTAATCTTATTCATAGCGATAGTATTTACGTGTATAATGTTTACGAGCAGCATAACTGCTTAAATCCTTGGTGAAAAGTATCTTATATATAAGTTCTTTTCCTGCGACACCAGGCACAGGGACTGTGACCTGATAGAGGGCGCTCTGCTTGTCGGCAGCATCATCATTGAAGGTACCTTCAAAATAGCCGGTGGTTGAATTCCATGATGGAAGACCTTTAAACACTTTCTGGGCATTCGCAGTAGCAGCTGCGGCATCAGCCATACCATTTTCTTGGATCAGATCCCATTTTACATTGGCATTATCGATGCTTCCAGAAATAGCGGAGTCATCAGCCTTTACTACCTTTGGCTGGATATGGAATTCCTCTTCTGGGTAATAACAGGTGTAGGAAAGAGTGGTTCCGTTATCTGTTATGGATGGATAGAGACCGATGGCAGTGAAGGACTGAACATCAAACTTCAACTTGTAATCATCTAATGAGATTGGGAGAATGTGATGGTCGTTTCGAGCTATCGTTGTCCAATCCTGGAACAGGGCGTAACGCTTGACTCCTGCTGAAGTATTCAGGTTGATGATGAAATACTTGGAAGTATTGCCCGCTGCGCTTTCATTTACATAGAATGAAACCTCTTTATAATCAGAAGTTCCTGCAGGTATCGTCACCGCAGAAGACAAGTTATAAGTATAATTCTGCGTTGCAGCCTGCCCTACCAGATTCGGAGTACATGTAACTTGATCATTATCTGCACCAGATGAAGCATCAGAATGCTTTGGCAACAACATGATGTTATCAGCATCTGCATTATCTTTGCTATTCTTAGTAATATCGCTGATGGTAATATCATTGATTATCAAATCAGTAGAACTTGGATTCCTAAACTGAAGTGTAACCTTTGCCAGCATTCTTACTACCCAAAGCTTATTCTTATCAGTTGTTCCATCTTGTTTTACAGTAAGCGTCTGCTCATTACTCATAGGAATACCAGAAATAGTAGCATCGAAGCCATTGCCATTCATCTTATATTTCATGTTCTTAAAATCAACAGCATAGCCGTTGGCCAACGTACCCAACTGCGTTTTATCAATATTGGCAAAAGAATAGACCTGATAGGTGCCTGGGGCCACATTCTCCAGCGTAACTTCGTCTTCCTCAGCATGTTGAGCATCAACCTGAGTTTTCTCTATAGTCTGCACCACATTACCTTCTTGAGTAAGAACAACAAACCAGTTCTTCATATTCTCTGCATCGGAACCAGACTCCCAATCTTGGTTAAGAGCACGGCTATGAGGTGCAGCCTGACCTATAGAGCCAGCCGCAGAAGTAGAGAGCTTGAGATGAATGGTATAACCATTTTTGCTTCCTCCATCAGAATTATCAGACATAGAACTGTCGTCTGGCGAGCAAGCCGTAAAGGTGGCAAGCATCGTCAGTACCAACAGCGCCATTATCGTTTTTATCTTATTCATATCTATTACTCATTATTATCCGTCTTATTACATGGAAGTCTCTGCATGGGTATACTTTGCCCACTTCTTGACAGCAATCGTGAGAACCATACCCTTCTTCTCACCCACTACTCCTTCTATCTTGATACGATAGATATTATTGCGGACAATGCCATAATACATTGGGTCTGTTTTAGAGCCAATACCTGTTGGATCACTATGGCGAATGGTATAGGTATAGTATTTATCTGTACCAGATTTACCCGCCTTAGGCTGCTTATTGGTTGTGTCCCAATCAGAAAGCTCATAATACTTTCCTTTAAACACCAGTCCTGTAGCATACTCTTCTGAATTATCAAAAGTAGTATTCTCCATCGCATAATCAAGAACGAAGAAAGAAGAGCTTGTTGAACCTAAAACTTTCTTGACAGGAAGGTATCCTGTAGCTGATGGCCAACTTGCATCATTTAACTTACGAACATTATATGTAAGACCACTTGGCGTAGAACCAGTATTCTTACCGGAAGTCCATGGATCTATCACATAGTTTGTAGCTTTCTTGTCGGTTCCCGAAGTTGCAGTTTCATCACCCAAATAGCTCAGAGCAGTTCCCGTGTTATCTCCCACACGCTTGATGCAAAACTCACCGGAAGTAAGCTTGTTGTAAGGGAGAATAGACTCCAACACGAAACCACCAACTAATGTGTTTGAAACATCCTTCACATCAAAAGCATAAGTTCCGGTACCAGGATTTGTTGAAGAATCAACATACTTACCATCACCTGGATCAATATCAATACGGGCAGCCAGACGCTCTATATCAACATTTACTGTAAGCGGATTAGCCTCGGTTCCATCACCGGTAGCATTACCACCAGCAGAAGTCAACTCGGTAGTAGCATCCTTCTCTGAAGTCATGATAAAGAATTTCGAAGTAGAATCAAAAGCCGGAAGATGAGCATCTCTAAGTTCACTCAGTTTCTTGTTCAAGTAGGTTAGAGTGACGTCACCGGCATTCGCTACCACCAAAACATGATATGCCTTGGAAACGACGATTGGCAAACATTGCTTTTTCTCGAACGTATATACCTTATCATATCTGGCATCACCTGGCTTCTCTGTTGGTTTCTCAAAATAGAAAGCCTGCTCTATCTTTGCATCGCCATCGCTTATGCCTGTAGTGCTAGAGTAAAGAAATACACAGACATTTTTCACCTTATATTCGTTTTCAAAAGCCGTTTCTCTACCATCACCATCTTCTCCTCCTTGAGGACCTGCTGCACGAGACGTGGCTTGGGTATCACCAGCCACAGCTACCTGCACAGTAAAGTAAGCCTCTCCCTTGAAGGCGTCGGGCTTGCCGTCATCATCATCGGTGCTGCCAGCGCAGGATGCGAATGCACCGATGACAAGAACTGAAAGCAGAAGCAGATATATTGATTTCAACTTCTTCATAATCCTCTTAGTTGTTAAGTACTTCAAACTGTATTCTCTGACTCCAGCTCAGCGCATTCACACTGATAGTAATGTAAGCGTATTTCAACTTACCATCTTGAAGGAAGAACTGTAACTTATAGTCATAAGCTCTATCCAAGAACTCTTGTGGAGTATACATATATTCCTCACTGGTGCGAACTCGGCTCAAGAGATCTGGTAAATCTACATCTACCACGGTCTTGCCTGTTTCCTTGTTGGCAATGATCAATTTTCCATCGTCCTTCGCCTTATCGTGATAAATCAGACGGGAGGTCATAAAGTCGGCATGAGCTATCTTGCCCACTCCTTCCAATTCATTACCATTGACATCACCTGCAGTAGAGCCTTCACGGTCTTCTGTATTCCAAACTGCATGTGGAGTATAGATAACTTGATTAGTCTCATCGAGTGAATTGTCACAGAGGATGCGGGAGTTATGGTCTTGAATGATAAAACTATAGTCGTTTACATCCATTGTGGTTGGATCGTTGAGTTCACGCAAGGTAACATTAATCTTCTTGGTATCACGTACCAGCGAAACGGTGGTATAGTTAGGACGGGTAGTGGAATACTCTACCAGCGCATCTGTCTTACCATGCCACAGGGTATCGAGTGGCAAGTTGTGGTTATCTATGATATAATAACCATTGCGCTGAACCTTATCAAGGTTTACCTCCAATTTATCCATCTTATCGCCCACAGCAGGTTCTGTACGAACGAACTTTGCACGCTGGGTATTCAACTGATCAGCATAAGCATTCTGTCCAGCCAAAGCTATGAACTGATACTTGCCTGGTTGAAGATCGGTAATATGCATTTTATAGTCTATATTTTTCAAAGGCAGCGCAGATAAAGAGTTTGCCTCTTCGAATTTCTTCACAAAATTTCCATTTTCATCATAGACATAAAGGGTTACCGCCCCAACATGATCATTGAACATGTCAGCACGCTGCAAGTTATAGTCATACTTAAACTTGACATAAATCCCTGTAGGACAATCGTCGGTGTCGGTATGCCACATATCACAGGAGGCAACCGTCAAGAGTGTAGCAATCGCCAGCACTCCTCTTTTCACCAAGCTAAAAATCTGCGCTTTCATATATTTCTTCGTTTTATATATATATTGAATCTAATTATTATCACATGAAGTGTCGGACAGAATCCGAATATCACCATCTCTTTGCATCTGGCGATGCGATGCCTTGTTGTACAACAAGCTGTTTATCAGATTATTTCTGATGCAGTTATTTGTTTTATTATATATGCCCCCACCTAAAAAAGGTGGGTGGGGGCATGAAAAATGTTGTATCAATAAATAATCAGAAATTACTTACCGAGAGTTGCGTTCTGTGTACGCTTAGCCCAAGAGAGGACATTGATCTTTACAGAGATATACTCCTTCAGATCATCATCATCATCGGTATTATTCTTCAAATCAGGAATTGTAGCTGATCCAAAGCCTTCGATACCAGATACATTGATAACATACCAGTTATTACGAAGCACACCATATCGACCTAACCAGTTTTGTTCTGCCTTACCATCTGCATTAGGATAAGATGTTGTTTTACCATCAGCACTCCAAGGAGTTTCTGAATCATCAAAATGACGGATAGGAACATAGTAGTAATTAACACCACCCTTTGCATGCTCTAAATCAGTAACATTAACTCCAGCCTTCCAACTTTCCAACTCTGTAGCTGAAGGAATTTTACTTGGAAGCCAATGTGATGAAGAACTTGTTTTTGCAGTTACTGTATATGATACAACTCCGGCTACAGTAGAATTCTCAGTTACCTCCAACAAATCCTGTGCACTTACAGTTCCATCTATACGTGATGTCAATTCAGCAGAGTTTGCTGCAACATATCTACCAAGAATCAATTTCTCGATAGTTGATTTATCATATACAACTGTAGGATCAGAATCTACGGTATAAAAATCAGTCATTGGAGTATACTTGGTTGGGGCAGCATCATTATCAGCTGTAAAGAACTGAACACCAACTATAGCACAAGTAGTACTTTGAATCTTCTGATTTGCAACATTAAATGTATTCTCTAAGCAATATTTTATTGTATTCTGATCGGTGGAAGCAACTTGAGAGTTTTCTAAAGCACCTGCTGTAAATGCATCATAATTAGGGTCAATAGCCCAATATGTACGATACAATTCTGAAGCAGGAATAGCGGCATCATCTTTTAAACTCTTTGTACCAATAAATCGGAATGAAGTCGAACCTGTTGCCTGATAACCAGCCCAGGTATTTGTATTGGCCCAGCTGCGAGTAAAATAAGTCTGTTTGTTGGTATTTGCCAACTCCCAACCTGTAACTGTATAGTAAATTTTCTTACTACCAGCTTTTACACCTGTGGCCTCCTTAACTGTACCATTAAATTCACCAGTCTGTACAGCCGTCATGGCTGTTCCCATTTCAACCTTGGCCAAAGCACGCTCTACAGAGATATCTACAGCCTTTGTTTTTGCAGCTTCCGGAGTCTTCTGAATATTTTCAGGCTTAATAGGAACCAAAGTATTAACTTCACCATCAAAAGTAGCAGCACCGACCTTTGTTGATAAAGGAGCATTGGTCATCAAAAAGCCAGAACCTTTAAGAGTTGAAGAACTAACTGTTAAAACCTTAGACAATTTATCACCTACTGTATAGTTCTGACCATTGTCATTCAAAACTACCAAAGCATAGATATTATTTGTAAGACCAGAACTACTAATCTTAACTGTTTGCTCATAATGAGTTGTAATTTGCTTATCAGCATCACCAGCAACACCAGAACTTAATGTGAGAGGATACGCCTGCACAAAGGTTGCACTAGCTTCATCAGTACCATTGAAAAGCAAAAGCTTAGCATTTTTTACTTCATACTCTGCAGCAGTTCCATCTTTGAAATCATCATTGACACGTGAAGGTGTACTCTTCGTTGTTGGAAGATTAATGGCAACTGCAACGAAACCATCACCATTCTCATTGAAGCCTGTGTTGTTACCACCACCATTCAGATCATCACTACTTGAACAAGAACCGAGCATCAGCCCCGCCAATGCAACGGAAAATAATAAAGTTTTCTTCATCTTGTAAGTTATTATAGTTGTTATTAATAATTATTTCTTTACTTATAAACGCTCTTAAAAATCTAATTGTATTACATTTTTATATATTTGGTTTACAATTCATCTAATACGTTATATTTGAGTCACTTTCTGAAGTTGTACTTAGAAAAGTTTTGCCTGAGTTAGGAGCCTGTCCCTAGCCAGGGCAGCGCCCTGACTCTAAGGAATAGCTATATTGTCCTAAACAGACAGTATGTATAACTTTATAGATTCTGTAAATTTTCTTTTGCAGACGCAACACCAGCCTTGGCTGCCTGCTCCAGATAATAACGAGCTTGCTTCTCGTTACCCTTCAGCATCTCATAGACTCCTCGGGCATTCTGGGCTTCGGCACTGGTTCCTGCCTTGTCGAGATATTCTTTCGCACCATCTGCATCACCGGCATTCAAACGGGTAATGGCTGCATTCAGATTCGCAGTCTCGTTCTCTGGGAACATGCGGACGGCTATCTCCATCACATCATTAAACTCCTTGCTGCCTGGCTCGTAAGTCTGGGCTACCATGAACATCTCCTCCTGGCTCAACTGCTGTGGCTTGGTCTTGATGATCTCCTTTGCCTCTTCCACATCGAAAGGTTTCACCTTATAAGTAATGTGGTAGTCGGAATGACGGAGTGCCGGATACCAGGTGTCGAGCATAAAGCGATACTCTGAAGGATACTGCTTCTTAATCTTCAACTCGCGGGCATCAGGATTCAGACTCTTGTCTGCAATAATCGCCAGAATGGCATCCTTATGCTCCAGGTTGCTACCTTTAATATAAGCTATCAGTCCATCCCAATCCTCAGGTGTAGAAGAAACCGTGAAGAGATTGTTTGGCAACTTCACCATCCGGCGGACATACTCGGTCAGCGTCTTGGCACGGTTCTTTGCCAGATAATCATTATGGGTGTAAGGACTCTCAGGTGATGCATAACCATGAATGTTGATGCCGCTCACTTCGAGGTTCCTGTCTTCCTTCAATGCATTGATGGTGCGGATGATGCTATCCAACTGTTCCGGATTACGGCGGTAATCAGGATGCAGCTCTATACGGTCTACCGGGAAATCGATATAAGCACGCTTATCCAGATGACGGACCTTGATTGCCTCTACCTCCGGACGGACGAAAGAAGCTACCGGCTGGCGACGGCGAGAAACCGTGAAATCGTTGCCATCCTGCAGATCACCACAACCGCAGAGGTCTTCATGAATATCCAAATCGTAGTTTCTTTCCTTAGAAGAGAGAGGAACGGAGGCAAGATACTTCACTGTCTGCTGCTTCTTATTGTCTCGCTTCACCACCAAAGCCTGAGGTGAAAGCTGCAACTGTTTCTTCCCTACTCCACGGTCATACATAATCTGCTGTCTTCTGCCGTTGATAACAATCTCCGGCATCTTGAGCAGCTCACCCTTATGCTTGATTATCGGGGTATAGACAAGCTGGTTGTTGGTTGGGAGATCCAGGGAATCGAGATTCAGATCCATCGCAACCGTAATCTGGTCATTGTGATGAGACATCTGAACATTAGATACCTGAATCTTATCGGCAGCCAACTTGAGACTCTTGCAATCCTGGGCTGCAAGAGGCATAGCCATCAAAAGAGAGCTGAATAATAATATGTAGTTCTTAAAATCTTTCATACTCATAGATTATGTTTAATGAGTTACAACATATAAATAAGAGAAATGGCTGCCTTGGTAGGACCCACGTAGTTGTCATGAGATGACTTCTCCTTCTCGCCACAGGCACCGCACTTGAACTTGTCGTACTGGATATAATCATATCCGAAACCTACAGAGGTTTCCAGGTTCCAGTGCTTGGAAAGAGGCCATTGATAACCAGCGGTCACACCACCACCTACATACCATCCTTCATAGCGATGGTCGCGTAGAGATTTGAAAATGCCAAGGGGTAACTTCACTCCTCCTGCATTAAACTGTCCGCCCATGGCATGAACACCCAAGAACCAGCCATTGAAGCTCTGACAGAACCAGTAACGGTATTCTGGTTGCAAAAGCCAATGACGGAGGCTTGACTGGTCGCCACCGGACTGTTTCCAAGGATTGAAGCCAAAGAATACCTGAGCGGTATGCTTCTTGCCTAAGGCAGTCTCGACACCGAGATTAGGAGTTGTGGTAGCCCAATATAAGAGGTTGGACTTGACTCCCGTGTTTTGCGCATAATTAGCTAGTGATACAAATAAGAGTAACACTGTAGCTAAAATCAATCGTTTCACCATCTATTAAAGAGTTTAGTTTATTCTATTTGTTTATTTCGTTCTTACTACATAAATAGGTAATTATATAAATTAACCGTTTACATGATAGTTCGTATTTTCTGGGGGCAAAAGTAATAAAAAAAAATGAAGGGGGGGGGAATTTTTCGTAACTTTTTTTGCGCTATGAAACATTTTAGTACGTAATTTTTCTGATTTTATAAATGAAAACCCACAATCCGTTAACATTTTATACATAAACATCACTAAAGAAGATTCACCATCATTTTTGAGAGAAAATGATAGTGTAGACTATGAGAATACATATAAAGGTAAAAGAGTAAAAAGGTAAAAAGGTAAAAGGAGCTGCGCCCATCTATCTGTGGGAAAAAGCTGGGTGATAAGAAAGCAGAACTGTAGGAAAACAGAAAAGCCTCAGAAATCTTTCGAAATCTGAGGCTCTTGATAAAAGGAGGCGGCTA
>ERZ1034915.692-NODE-692-length-21957-cov-20.214181_pt1 | contig 21957 bp, 12 predicted proteins | sample MGYA00520592_ERZ1034915 | MGnify/ENA primary metagenome ERZ1034915 (study PRJEB33766, sample SAMN09781787) | gut metagenome | biome: gut microbiome | host: Homo sapiens | place: Madagascar | study: EMG produced TPA metagenomics assembly of the PRJNA485056 data... | reverse complement strand
TAGAGGAATTTCGGCCCCGAAGGGGTCAATCTGGAGAGGAGCGAAAAAGCGTTAAGAAAAATGCAGCACTCCTGCATTTTTTAGCTTTTTTGCTGCTCGACCACACCTTTGGGGTTCTCAGGGGCGAGTAGCCCCTGAGGCGGGGTTCGCTGCCTCGCAACAGCGAGACTTTTTCGCTTCCTTTTTGGTCACAAAAAGGAAGGCCTAAAAACAGTATGCTGTTATATTAAGGAAACCGCCGCATGGTGGCGGCTTCCGCTGAACGCGAACAAAAAATCAACGACCAATCAAATTGCCGGCGGCTAAAGCAATATCCGCCAGCCGGATGCCTTCCGGCAGCTTGATATTTTCCGTCTCCGGGTAGGCGGCGACCTCCAACTGCAAAGCCCGGCAAGCCGGCGTACAGGCAGCCAAGTCAGCGGCGGTGCTGCCGCCGAAATAAACGGCCTTAATGGGGTGCTCGCTCTTGGCAGCGGTCTGGAACTGGATCAAACCGGAAAGCTTCTGCCCGATCTCGGTGCCCGAAGCCTCGGTCCCGCGGGGATTGAACAACCGGCTGCGGGTGGAGTATTTGTACTGCCCCTTTTCGTACAGCCCTGCAATCAGCGAATCACCGTCAAATTGCAGCACTACAAAGCTCTTGCCGGCAAGCTCCGGGGTGGCGCGCACCAGCTTGATCTGCCCGGCCAGCGCCAGGTCGATGCTGTACAGCTTCAGCCCGCAGGCTGCGGCCAGGTTGATGTAAGTTTCGATCACCGCGCTCTCCACGCGGGTGGCCAGCACCGTGTCGGCCTTGGTCTTTTTGTCGGTGGAAAGCAGCATGTAGTCGTCCAGCGGGGCGGTCACGTCGGCGCCGCCGGTGGAAAACTCCCGCGTCAGCACGGCCGCGCGCTTCTTTTCACTCATGCGGGGCAGGGTCAGCACCCGGTGGTTGAACTGGCTGCCGCCTGCCGCCAGCGCCACACGCTGGGTGGGCAGCTCGTTGGCGGCAAAAAAGCCTTGCAGCGCAGCGGTCAGCTCGGCCTCGTTGGTGATGATGCCGTTGATCAGGCAGCCCTCCGGCAGTTCGGTCTGGCAGGCCGCCGTGATTTTGGCCCCATTCGCCGTCGGTGAGCCCACCGCCGCATACACGGTACTGTTGCAAAGATAAAGCGAGGTTAAAACGGGCATGGTATGTATCTCCTTAGCTGTTGTTACTGCGCAAATTTTTTGGGGGATGGCCCCCCATTGACCCCTTCGGGGTCGAAAATACTCTGTAACTTTAGCCGACTGCTATACCCTGCAGAGGAATCGGCGGCGGGCAGCCGCCAATCCGTCCGCTCTTGGATTCTTAAGGGCGCGCTTTGCGAAGCGTTCGTGCGTAAGCACGAACCCAAGCGCCCTTGAGCCGGGCCCCCCGCGCTATCGGAAGTAGCGGGACCCTTTTCGGTTCCTTTTGGGGTTCCAAAAGGAACACATAAAAAGCAAGATGCTGTTTAAGCGAGGGAGCGGGCGCAAGGTGCCCGCGAACGGGAGCCGCAATCTTCCTGCAGGGTGCCCGGTGACGAAAGCCGCCCGTACAGAGAAAAGCAAAAAATCAATACGTCGAACTCGACTGCCCGATCGTGCCGTAGGACTGGTAGATGGGCAGGATGACGGCGACCACCACGAACGCCACGATGACGCCCATGATGACGATCATGATAGGCTCCAGCAGCGTTACCAGCCGCTTGGTGGCGACCTCCGCCTCAAAGTCCAGCGTCTCGCTGATGGTGGCCAACAGCTCGTCCAGCTTGCCGGTCTCCTCGCCCACGGCGATGGAGGAGGACATCGACTGCTCGAAGCCGTCCACCAGTGCCAGCGATTCCGACAGGCTGTTGCCGGCGCGGACCTTGTCCAGCACCTCGTCAAACTGGCTGATGATCCAGCGGTTACCCACGGCGTCGCGGCTGGCAATCAACGTAGCTACGATGGGAACGCCGCTGGAATACAGGTTGGACAGCGTGCGGGCGAAGCGGGCCGTGCAGATCTTCTGGTTCAGCTTGCCGATGACGGGCGCGTGCAGCTGCATGCGGTCCCACTGGCGGCGCACGGCGGGCTGGGCCAGCGCGATGCGGCCGCCCACCACCAAAAAGGCTGCGACCAAAATGATAAGCACCCAGTTGGCCGAAACAAAGTCCGATACAGCAAACAAAACTACCGTGGGCAGCGGCAGAGAGTCCATCTGCTCAAACATAGGCATGAACTGGGGCACCACAAAGCCCATCAAAATGGCGATAACACCCACGATCATGACCGACAGGATGATGGGGTACATCAAACTGTTGCCCACCTGCTGGTTGACCTTGTGTTCGCGGTCGTAGTAGCGGCCCATGCGCAAAAAGCTGGCGTCGATGCTGCCGGTGCCCTCGGCGCTGCGGGTCATGGCGATGAGCAGCTCCGGGAAAGCGGGCGCACACTGGTGCATCGCGTCGGAAAGCGGCACGCCCTTGCGCAGCTCCTTTAATAAGGTGTTGTACAGCAGCCTGGTGCGGGCGTTCAGGCCGCGCTCGTCCGCCATGATGCGAAACGCGCGCACCAGCGGCACGCCCGCCGAAAGCAGTGTGCCCAGGCTGCGGCAAAACTCCGCCAGCTCCGGCGTTTTCAGCGGGCGGTAGACGCTGGCATTGGTGCCGACCTCTTTGGCGTCGGTCATGTACAGGTCTTGCTCCCGCAGGGTGATGTACAGCGCTTCGGCGCTGGCGGCCTCGGTGACACCGTGCAGTGTCTTGCCCGAAAGCGCCGTGGCTGTGTAGCGGTAACGCGGCATGGGAAACCTCCGAAATTGCGATGAAACGTTATAAAAACCGGCAGTACCATGCAAGCACGGGATCGCCGAAAAGCAGCGCCAGCACAATGCCGGCGCAGAGGAAGGGTCCAAATGCGAAGTGGTCTTTTTTGTCGGCCTTGCGGGCGGCCAGCAGATACATGCCGTAAAACCCGCCGCCCAAAATGCCAAAAAACATCGCCAACAGGGTATGCTGCCAGCCCAAAAACAGCCCGGCAGCGGCCATTAACTTGATGTCCCCGCCGCCGAACGCGCCGGGGATCGCCAGGCAGAGCAGCAGCATCGGCACGCTGATGCACACCATGCCGATGAGCGCCCCGGCCCACCGGGCAGGGGAGAGCAGCAGGTTGAGCACCGCCAGCACGGCCACCGCGGCGTTGAGCCGGTTGGGGATGAGCTGGGTCTCGGCATCGATCAGCGCGATGCTGAGCAGCACGCCGCAGAGCGCCAGGGCCAGAAGCCCCTGCCACCGCATGCCGAACAGCCCCTCGCTCAGCGTGTAGGCCGTGCCGAACCGCCAACGGCAGCCCAGCGCCAGCACGCCGCCCAGCAGCTCCACCAACAGGTAGCGCACCGGGATGGGCGCCCTGCAGTGGCGGCACCGCCCGCGCAGGAATAGCCAGCTGAACACCGGGACCAGATCCCCGGCGGTGAGCGCAGCCCCGCATTGCGGGCAAAAACTGCGGCCGGTCAACGGATTTTTGCCCCGGGGCAGCCGCCAGGCCACGACGTTCATAAAGCTGAACAGCGCGGCCCCCAGCAAAAACGCAATGAGCCCCAGCAGGCCCTCCACCAGCAGCATCACGCGCCCTCCGATCTGTCAAAGCGGATGCGCTGCTCGGCCCGCCAGACGGTATAGCCGGTCTCGGCGTCGTACAGCGCGCGCATCTCGCCCTCAGCGTAGAGCAGCTGCTCCACGGTGTAGCCGTCCTCGCTGATCTGCAGCAGGGTCACGGTGCCGGGCAGAGCGCCCAGGGTCTCGATTTGTTCGGCAATGCCCTCAGCGAAGCCATCGTGGGTGGATTGGTCGGCAAACGGCGCACCGGCAGAGTAGCATTGGGCCGACACGGCGCGGGCGGCCAGCTGGGCGGCCTTGACCTGGGTCAGCGCGGCGCGGGCCTTGCCCTGGCGGTCCAGCTCGGTATAGCCGGCCAGGCAGACGAAGACCAGCGCGGCGGCGCAAAACGCAAGCAGCAGCTTTTCCGCCATCGAGAGCGGCGGAGCATCCTGGGAACCCCGGACTTTCGCGCCGATACGATCAGACAGCATCCCGCCGCCCCCCTTCCGTTGCCTTTACTTTTATACAGACTAAAGTATACTGTACCTTGCGACAATATGCAAGCCGATTCGACAAATTTTATGTTATATAAGAACGGAACTTTTTGGCCGGCGGCAAGGGGCAGCCCTACAATTAGTGCCCGCCGCCAAGGCAAACTACCATATTTCCTCTTGCAACTTGCAAACTGTTATACTATAATGAACCTACTTATATTGGAAAATCTGTCGATTTTCGTCGACCGCCCGGATATAAACGAGGTACACTTGTGCTGCCTATTATAAAGGAAATCAAACAAAAACTGCGCACCGCCCGGGGCTTCACGATGGTGGAGCTGATGGTCGTGCTGCTCATTCTTGGCATCCTGGCTGCCCTGGCGGGCACCGGGCTGATCGCCTATGTCCGCCTGGCCCGGTTCGAGCATAACGAATCCGGCGCCCGCACCGTGTTCCAGACCGCCCAGATCGCCCTGACCCGCAAGGATACCAGCGGCGATATGGATACATTTTTGACGGAGCTGCGCGAAGTCGGCACGCTGGGCGACCACTTCAGCGCTGATGGATTGAGCGAACAGTTCGGTGACGGAGCCGCGGAAAAAGCCAATGCCTTCAACAGCCAGATCTACGCGTTGTACTATGATAAGGCGAACCCCGACAGCGACGCCAGCAAGATGGTGCGCGGCCTGTTGGACCCCTACGTCTACGATGAGTCGCTTTTCAACGCGTCCATTGTGGTGGAGGTGGACAGCCTGACCGGGCAGGTCTACTCCGCTTTTTACGATACAGCGTCCGATAAGCTGCGCTTTGCCTCGGATGACGGTGCCGACGGCGCGATGCTTATTGACGACCGCAGCTACGGCCACCGCCGCGGTGATTCGCTGGTGGGCTACTACTCGGCCGAGGACACCGTCAACGTGGTGGCCCTGAGCCAGACCCGCCTGAAAGTCAAAAACCCGCAGCTCATCAACAACGAGACCCTGACCTTAAACTGGAGCGGCAACAGCAAAAACGGCGACATCGACACCATTTATGACGCTGAATTCTACGATGCAACGACAAATACACCTCTCTTTAGGCTGGAGATCGAGTGGAGCCGCGTCCTTGCCGACCCCACCCACAACAACGCCCAAATCAAGGTGTACCGGCCCAACGCTGAGGGAAACGGCTGGAGCGAAACGTACCCGGACTACACCTTCCCCCTCAGCTACAGCAAGGGCCGCTTTATCCTGACGCTGGACGCCATGTGCGACGCCAACCTGCTGCGCGCCGCCGAAAATGACGGTGCCGACCTGAGATCCACCAAGACCACCCTGTTCAGCATTACACGCCTGACGGACAATGTCCCTAAAGATGTTTACGTTAAGATGAAAGCACGTCCTAACGCGAACTTTCAGGATCTTTATACCGAAAGCAAACCGCAGCAGTCCAATACCGAAAATACATTGTTTGCCGCAGGCAGCAATGCAGGCGGCGGCACGTTGAAATACTTCCGCCACCTGTACAACCTGCGCTGGGTAAATAGCGGCGAATATGCCTTTACGGGTAAAAACACCGCCCTGGATTGGACCGACGGCGGCGTCACCGTCTACTGCTCGCCCGAGAAGAAGGACGCGGAGCCTGTGGCCAAGGTGCCCAGCCGTACCGGCGAGGTCGTGGCCTGGCCCACCATCCCCGCCATCGGCAAGGACGTCACCCTCAACGGCAGCACCGGCGGTAGCGGGCAAGTGGTCATCAGCAACCTGCAATTGCGGGGCAGCTCTATCGCTGCCGTGGAGTGGAAATATGCCGGTGAAGCTGCCTACAAGGCCCGCGACCACTACCTAGGCCTGGTGGGTGAAAACAACGGTACACTGAAAAATATCACCCTGCGCGACCCCGATGTGCAGATCAACGCCGAGGTCAGATCTGCAGGCGGGCAAAACGCCGACACCGCCATGGCGATGGATGCCAACGGCACCCAATACCTGCAGGCCCTGGCCGATACCGACCCCGACTACCGCACCGAGATCTGGTCGGTGGGCGCGCTGGCGGGCGTGGACACCGGCAGCCTGACCAACTGCACCGTCGACCGCAGCAGCCGCCGCGGCGCTGAGGCCAAGGTCACCGCTGCGCTGACCTTCAGCAGCAAGACCACCGGCGTGAACCGGGTGGACGGCACCTCGTACAAAGACGAACCCCACGGCATCGGCGGGCTCGTCGGCTTTGCCATGCCCGAAACCGGCGCCAAACTCACCGGCCTGACGCTGGACCAGAACGTCACCGTGGCGGGCATCTTCCAGGATGAGGACGCCGCCAATAACAGCGGTGCGGATACCGGCACCAGCGCCGATACGGCAGAAAAAGCACGCTATAACGCCATCGCCAACGAAAACGAGAGCCAGACCCTCTGGCGCGCCGTGGGCGTGGGCGGCGTGGCCGGTGTACTGGACGCCACCAACCTGACCGGCACCGGGAACGCCGAAAACCTCAAGGACATCACCAACAAGTCCACCGTGGTGGGCAATGCCTTCGTGGGCGGCATCACGGGCAACCTGTACGCCACCACCGAGAACGGCAGCAACGCCAACACCCTGACCGGCCTGGCCAACCAGGGCACCGTGCTGGCCGGGGCCAACTACCAGGGCAGTACCGCAGGCCAAAGCCGCGTGCTGGGCCAGTTCTTCGGCGGCATTGCGGGCTATGCGCGCAGCCTTGTACTGGATGCGTGCCACAGCGCCACCCGCAGCGGCCTGAGCGAGACGACCCTGACCAACCTTGTGCAGGCGGGCTATAACGCCGACGGTACGTTGAACGAGAACAGCCCCCTCAAGGGCGACTTTGTCGGCGGCCTGGTGGGCTTTGGCCGCGACGTCCGGATGACCAACTGCTACACCGAGTCCGGGTATGTGCTGGGCCGCAGCTTCGTGGGCGGCTTTGTCGGCGGTTTTGTGGGCAGCAACCTGTACACCAGCGGCGGCACCAACAACAGCTATGTGTTCGGCAACCGTTACGTGGGCGGTATCGTCTCGGTCAACGGCCTGAACAGCACCATCGAAAACATGACCAACAAGGGCCTGGTGGCAGGCCTGGGCGCCAATGCGGCCTACGTGGGCGGCATTGCGGGCGTCAACGATGCTGCCTGGGGCAAGCGGGACAGCGCGGCCCTCACCAACAACGAGACCGCCAAACTGGTGGACAGCGTCAACCGTATGTCTACTGTTGAGGTAACGGATAAAAACAAAATTGCGCTGCTGCAGCAGTTGAGCCGGACCGGGGACGGCACCCCCCGCTATGCCGATTTCGTGGGCGGCGTGGCCGGCTGCAACGGCACCCACGGTCAGATCAGCTGGCAGGCCGTGTCCGACAAGGGCGCGGCCCTGGGCGCGGTGCTGTACGGCGGCAGCTTTGTAGGCGGCGTGGCGGGCTACAACGACGCCACCGCCACCATCACAAACAGCCAAGCCACCACCCTCAGCGTCACCGGCACCATCGTAGCCACCGGCGACTGCGTGGGCGGCGTCATCGGCCTGAACGGCGCGGCCAGCCTGCCCACCGTGCAGGTCAGCGCCAACCGCATCGAGGGCGTCCACTTTGTGGGCGGCGTCATCGGCGCCAACCTGCCCGCGAACGAATTCAAATTTGTCAACGCCGGCGGCGCGGCGGCCAACGCCGCCACCATCGGCACCGGACGCATCGTGGCCGACGGCGTGGCGGGCGGTATCATCGGCTACAACCGCGTAGTCAACGCAGATACGCTGAAAAGCGCCCTGCAGAACAAGAACGGCACCATCGCGGCCGACCTGCAGACCTTGCTGCCTAAGTTCAGCAGCGGCAACGCCCTCGACGAGCCGGCGCTGAACCCTGGCGGCAGTGCCATCACCCTGACGAGCCTGAGCAACCAGTTCAACATTTACGCCAACGCCTACGTGGGCGGCATCATCGGCTACAACGCAGCCGACACCACCCTCACGCTGGAAAACGCCAGCAACGGCAACCAGAGCCAGGCACAGTCCTACGGCGGCCTGGCCCTCAGCCCCAGGGCTGACGCGGCCAACGGCGGGGCCTATATCTTGGACAGCGGTGTCTCGCTGGGCGAGCTGGACCCCGACCACAACGGCTACTTTGCGGGCGGCATCATCGGCTGCACTACGGCCAAAACCACGCTGAAGAATTGCACCAACTACGGCGGCGTGCAGCACCCCGTGGCCGCGGGCGGCCTGACCGGCGTCAACAACGGCACCATCACCGACGGCCGGATGGTCAACTCCATGGGCAACCAGCAGGAGGGCTACCGCTACCTGGGCGGCATCGCGGGCATCAACAACGGCACCATCACCAACTCCGCCCCGGCGGAAAGCAGCAGCATCCGCGGCGGGCTGGACATCGGCGGCGTGGCCGGTTATAACAGTGAATCCGGCGTTATTACGCTGGAAAATGCCAACGGCAATGTCTACGGCATCACCGTCACCGGCGGCGTGGCAGGCTATAACCTGGGCACCATCACCGCCAAGAGCGTGACGGTAAAAGTCAGCGGCACCACCCAGACCGGCGGTGTGGCGGGCTTGAATGCGGCATCTGGTACGATTGGCCAGGACCCGGCGAACCCGAGCAGCATATCCATCACCGTGCAAAACGGCACGACCGTTTCCTCCACCACCCAGGGCGGCGGCGTAGCAGGCCGCAACGAGGGCCTGATCCAGAACGCCACGAACCGCGCAGGCTCTATCCAGGTGGTAAACCAGTATGCGGGCGGCATTGCCGGCAGCAACAGCGGCCGCATCTACGGCTGCATGCACGCAGCCAGCGGCAGCCGTGTGCTGTATACCGGCGGTGGCTTTGCAGGCGGCATCGCTGGCTGCAACGAGGTCGGCGGCGAGCTGGAGATCGTTACCATGAACGGCAGCGTTACAGCAGCCAACGGCGAAGCCGGCGGCGTGACCGCCCATAACTACGGCAGCATCACAACGTCCCGGGTCTACGGCTCGGATATTCGCGGCACGTCGGACGCCATCGGCGGCATTACAGCCTGCAACGAAGCCGGTGCAGTGATCAGCGATGCGAACCTGTTCAATATGGCAAGTTTCGGCGGCGACGTGCGCCTGTACGGCCCGGCTACCCGGGTGGGCGGCCTGGTCGGCTATAACGCAGGCTCCCTCAGCAAGGGCAATGTGCGTGCGGATTCCCTCAGCCTTGCCAACCTGACCGCCGGCGACAGCACTGTCACGGCGGGCGGCGCGCTGGGCGAAAACACCGGCACGGCTGAGAACGTGACCGTAAGCACCAACCTGCAGGACAGCATGGCAAAATATCTCAACCTGGGCGGCGTTGCTGGCAGCAGCAGCGGCACCTTAAGTGAGTGTACCTATACGGGCGCCATCGGTAAGGATAACGGCTTTACCACCGTGGGCAGCACCGTGGGCGGCATCGTGGGCAGCAACGACGTGGTGTATAACACCGACGGCACTGCCGCCGCCACCGGCAAGGTGAAGGACTGCGAGGTCGGCTATATCGAGCTGAAAGTGCAGGGTGCCTCCAACGTGGGCGCCAGCCAGGACGCTGCCACCAAGATGAACAGCGCCGCCCATATCGGCGGTATCGTGGGCCGCAACCGCGGCGAGATCACCGGCAGCACCGTCGGCAACAAAGACAAAACGGGTAGTATCATCACTGCCCGCAGCGGCTTTGTGGGCGGCGTGGCCGGCTCCAACAGCGGCAGCATCTCCACCAGCGGCGGCCTGGACACACAGCGCCTTGTAAAACAGATCAACGCCTGGCTGGAGGTGCCTTATAAAAACGAGACCACCACCGACGAAAACGGCAACAAAGTCACTACCAAAGTGGTAGACACCGACAAACAGAACGCCAACCTGAACCAGATGGTCCGCGTACTGACCGGCAAGGCCAGCGGTGATGCAGAGACAAAACTGCAGACCGATTTTAAGGCCATGCAGGGCTTTGATACCCTGACCTATGGCGATAAAAACTATAATACAGTTTATACCAACCGCAGCGTCAACCAGCTGCTGGTCTCGCTGCGGGGCAGCACCAGCCATGGCAACGGCCTGGCCGACGGTTACCTGGGCGGCATCACCGGCTTTAACGATGTCACCGGCCAGATCACCAACAGTGCCAGCGGCCAGTGGTTCGTCTACGCTGACAACATCAACCAGAGCTGGGGCGCCGTGGGCGGCGTCATCGGCCAGAACGAATCCAATGCGGATTCCACCAGCGGCCTGGTCAACTTTGCCGCCGTGCGCCGCTTTGTGCGCGGCACGCAGGGAACGGCGGATGACAATAGCAACTCTAAAAATGACCGCTATGCTGCCACCAACGATGGCGCAGCAGATAACTATGTAGGCGGCGTTATTGGTACGCAGGAAAACCGCACCGGCGACCGCTGGACGCTGGAAAAATGTATCAATATTGGCACGGTGTTCAACAGCCGCTCCAACAACGCGGGCGGTGTGCTGGCCTACTGGCTCAGCTATGGCGGTACGCTGACCAACTGCTATAACTTTGGCGAGATCACCACCAACTCCAACAACGGCCAAAGCTCCGGCACCGTTGGCGGCGTGGCAGGTTACTTCAATAATCCTGTTGCCGGTACGGCGGCCAACCTGTATCGCTGCAGCAACTATGGCAGCGTAAAAAAGATGACCAATGGTGCAAACGACGTAGGCGGCGTTTTTGGTAAGGTACAGCTGGCGAATGACCATAACAGCGATGCCATGACCATCAACGTGATCGAGTGCGTCAACGGCTCCAATGTCGAACTACAGGCACAGTCGATGTCTGTCGGCATCTTCTGCTATATTGGTCCGTGGGCGGCTATCCCCAACGTTGAGGTCAACATTGACCGCTGCCGTAACTATTGCACCGAAATGTGGGGCACCAACCGTTCAGCCGGCATCTGGGGCAACCGCGGCAACGGCAGCACCTCTAACAAGAAAACGACCATCACCAATTGTTTTGCCTTGTATAAAAGCCAGAACAATACTGGCAGAAGCTGGTACCCGATTGCCTATCGCCATACAGCCAATGAAAAACTGACCGGCTCCAACAACTACTACATGCAGCTGGATATGAGCTTCGATGGTTATTCCAACATTGCTGGGCTGCAAGAGGGCCTGGGCCGCACCAAGGTTACAGGGGGATGGAACCAGGGTACCAATGAAAGCGAAGCAGGCGGCGATGCGACTACCGACGTAAAAGCGCATCGCCTGTATGCCGGTGTGGACAGCGATGCCAACGCCGCCCAGGATGGCGACAACTTCTATCACTTCTTTGCGATGCTGCCAAAGATTTCAAGCAATGGCAAACCGGTCGTCTCGATGCAGGCTGTAAAAAAGAGCAGCTCGTATATTACCACCTTGCCGGGCCAAAGTTTCTCGGAAGCTTCGTCTGTGCGTTATATCTTTGCAGCGGATGCCAAGGATCTGACCCAGTATCCTGTGCCGGAGGAATGGAATGTCGGCTATGTCGGCAAGATCCTGCTCCTCTTCGACGACGTCAACGGTGACAACAAGACCAGCAAGGAAGATATTACCGATGAGGTGCTCCAACGCTACTACAGCAATATCCTGGACAACAGCGCCCCGGATGCCCCCACAGGGCTGAAAATCGAACGCAGTGATGCTACCGGTTCCGGTAACGAGAGCATTTACGGCCGTTATAACGTGACCTGGAATGCCCCCACCACCGGCAGCCCGGCCATCTACTACCATATCACCGTTTACGAGACCGATGAAAACGGCGACCGTATCGGCAATACCTCCCTGCTGGAGGCCGATGCCTACGACACCCGCTTTACCTTTGAAAGTAAGGCCGAGTGGAAGGGCCGCTATTTCAAGGTCAGCGTGGCCGGCGTCAACAGCAAGAGTACCGGCACGGCAGCTGCTTCGGGCCGGCAGCAGTTTGTCCGCGCCCTGCCCACGCCGGAGCTGGAGGTTCGCCTGATGCCCACGCCGGAGGAGGGCGGCCATGTTCAGTTCAGCCAAAAGCTGGTGCTGACCAATGCCGATGAATACGATAAGTTGATGCAGAACAGCGGCTTGGCCGATTGGAGCGTCACAGTCAAGGTCGGCGGCGATAACGGCGACACCTACCAGTTCAGCAACGGGAATACCACGCCCAAACGCATTTCGGAGAGACTTGGCAGCAGCCAGCGTATGACGGCGGAAGCCACCAGCAGCGACCAGCGCTGGATGCGTTCCGGCCAGTATGACGAGACGGTGTATATGCCGGTCTCCTGGGTCGTGGTTCCCAACGACAGCACATGGGGCAACAGCAACTCCGGCCTGGCCGAGGGCAGACTTGCTGCCAAAAATGTCGAAATTACCGGCGCTACCATCGACGACCTGACCGTAACGGTTACGCTGAACTTTACCGCCAGCGTCAGCGGCACACAGCCAACCTACCGCGTCATGCTCATGGGCCGCTACCTGGGCGATGAGGCCGTCACGCTGAACGGCGAAGATGTCTATCTCAAAGGCCAGTACATCACGCTGGCTGCACGCCAGAACGTTGTGCCCAACAGCAACACTACCTTTACCTTCAATAACCTGCCGGACGATACCCTGACCAACTATGATAGCTGGACGGTCGTGGCTGTGCCGGTCACCAGCGGTTTGGGGGATGTGGTCACCCGTTGGGATGCTGCCGATGCCGAAGCCCTGGCCAAGCTGCGGGCTTCCTCTGCCGACCGCCCGGCGTCCTGGTATGGCGGCCTGGAAATCGTGCGGGAAAGCAACGGCTACAGCTTTGCCAACCTGACCCCGCTGTATTTTGTAAGCAAGAATCTGACAGACTACAGCAACTGGGCTGGCTATGCCACGAACCAGGTCATTTTTGAACAAAACAACATCACCGTTGCCCAGGCCCCGAAGTTGACGGGCGTGCCTGCCGACGGCGACCTGTACCTGAATTACGACGCCGACAAGCTGGCCAACGACAACCAGCTGGCCTACACCTTTACCTGGACCCAACCCGGCGAGGCGGCTGCCAGCGGCGGCAGCACCAAGTATAAGCTGACGCTGTACGGTGTGACCGAAACCAGGGATGAAAACGGTAATGTAATTTCTACGGCGGAGGAGACCATCACCCTGCCGGATGATGCCAACAGCAAAGTCCAGTACAAGGACGGCACCTACAGCTACACCCTCCCTATCGATACCGACCTTGCGGGCGGCAGCAACAGCTGGCGCTTTGATAAAGTGCGCCTGCGCGTCACCCGCGATACCACCGGCACCACCCAGGGCATCGGCGCGGCCGACACCGCCGTCTATACCGTGCTGCGCCGCCTGCAGCAGGTGGGCGAGCCCGGCCAGGTGTTCCCCGTGGATACCAGCAATGCCGAACAGACCCGCTATCAGATCAGCTGGCCTGCCGTCTCGGATGAACGCGTGGACCACTATGAGCTGTGGGCACAGGTGCAGACCACCAACGCCGCCGGCACCACCCTGGGCGAAGCCTTTAAGCTGCACCCGGCGGATGGCGACAGCACCGCGCTCATCAAAGACACCCAGACCATCGTGGACCTGGAAGCTTACCAGGGCGAAACACTGGTGTTCTACGTGGTGGCCTGCCCGGCAGACGGCGACACCACCGTGCTGCGCAGCCCCAACGGCGAGGTCAGCGACCCGCAGACCATCATCCAACGCACCGAGGCCCCGGCCATCAGCAAGGTGGACTTTACCTGGACGGGCAAGGCCGTCAATGACGCCCTGCCGCTGATGAACGCTTTCTGCAATGACCTGACCATCCGGATGACGGTGGGCAAGGCCGACGCCGCCAGCTACTTCTTTACCGGCTATTTGTTTGATGATGAGGCCGACTACATCGAAGCCTGCGCCAAGGCCAAGACCTGGATGGGCAACCCCACCAAGGAAAACCTGGACGCCCTGAATGCCGCCCTGCGTGAGGATAAGGCAACGCTGATGATCCCCGAAGCCTCCAAGACCGTGGGCAGCGAGACCCAGGTCAGCGGCGATGGCACCACCGTGTCCTACACGGTCACGCCCAACGCCAACGCTTTTACCATGCAGCCCGCCGACGCCAACCGCTACCTGCTGCCCGCCCTGCGCGCCATGGTGGCCAACAGCGAGACGGCAGCTACCTCCTCCTCCTGGAAGTTCTACGTGCCGGACGATTATACCGAGGCCGCAGGCGCTTTGCACCTGCCCAAGATCCAGCTGGACAAGCCGGAAAAAGACGGCGTTCTCAGCGTGACCTCGGTGGAATCCACGGTGGAGGGCAAGCTGTACGGCACCGAGGGCGAAGCCTGGAAACCTGACAGCGCAGAGATCACCATCCACCAGTACGCTGTGCAGTGGCCTGCCGTCAACGAGTACACCGATACCGACGGCACCACCCGCAACTTTGCCGAGAAGTACCGCTTCCACGTGAAGCCTGCTGCGGATATGCCCGCTGACGACCCGAACAAGGAAGGCTACGACATCCGCTTTACCGTGGCCCCGGCGGATGTGGTAACGGAAAATGACGATGGTACGCAAACCATAACGACCCACCGCGGCGATATTTTGAAGGTGGAAAAACTGCCGTTTGGCTTGGACGAAAACGACCCGGACAACTGGCTGGACATCACCGAGGCCGCCCGCAACATTGCAAACGAGGGCACCGAGGATGAGTATGTCTGGTACGATTTGAGCATTGTGCAGGTGACCCGCACGGTGACGAATGATGACGGTACGACGTCCGAAGTGACGGAGCTGGTCAGCCAGCCCATCACTCTGACCGGCCACCACGCTATCGACAACGATAATCCCAGCTACCGCATCAAGACCGTGCCTGCCCTGCGCCAGGCCGAGATGACCGATTATTCCCTGGGCTACCGCCTTACCCTGCCTGATATGACCCAGCGCGCCGACGGCGACAACGACGAGACCAGAGCACTGGAGAAGTACACCGAAAAGGTCACCATCTGGGCTGTGGGCAACGGCGAAAAGACCGTCGATTCCGACCGGCTGGAAGTCTCCCTGCGCACAGAGGGCCAGGCCATGACCGAGGATGCCGCCCGCCCGGTGTTCGCCATGGCGGAAGCCGACCCCCGGCCCGCACAAAGCACGGGCCGGGCAGGGGAGACGGACCCCACGCCCCCGGCCAACGACCCCGGGGCAGAGGATACCCCCGTTACCCCCGAAACCGCCGCTTGATTTAAAGCAGAAAGGAGGGCGCACCATGCCCCCAAAACGCAACCGCCCGCTGCGGGACCAGCAGGGCCTTGCCATGATCTTAGTGCTGTGCCTGGGCGCGCTGTTTGTGGCGCTGGCTGCCGCCCTTGTGTATGCGGCCTCGCTGATGATGGCCAACGCCGACCGCCAGCTGCCGGAGCAGGACGTCTACGAGCTGGCCGTCAGCTTCTCCGACGTGCTGGAGCAGGAACTGCTGCATTACACCGGCGCTAAAGAAAAAGACGGCGCGATGACCGAGGAGAACGACCAGAGCATCGGCTACTTTATCAACCATATCTACGTTAAAAAAGGCTCTATCGATAACCCCTACGGCGACGACACCGACCATACGTTTACCCTGCAGGCGCCCAAGGGCATCGACGAGATGACCGTCACCCTGAACAAGCACCCCAGCGACGATGTGGACGAAGGCGGCAACGTGATCGATAACGAACCCATCACAGAAAACCTGAGCAACCTTCTCATCAAACTGAGAAATCAGAGCCAGAACGGTTCCACTATGAATGTGGATGATTATGTCATTCGTGTGACCGTCAAAGTGGTCAAGGGAGACCAGAGCTACAGCTACACCAGAAAGTACAAGCACACCGGCATTTACAGCTACTATTACACGCTGGATGATACAAACACTCGTTACAGCTTCAGTGGTGCCGAGGGCGATACAGCTTTGAGATTGACCAACATGGCAACCCGTGAGGAACGTACCGTCACAAAAAATGATGCTTCTACACTATACCTGCGCTACAGCATGGATACGGACAGTGCGTGCATTTTTACACGCATCAACGGCAATGATGAGTAAGGAGGCGGCACTATGCAAAGATTGAAAAACGCCCTCCGTGACCGCCGCGGCGAAACCATCGTGGAAGTGCTGGTGGCCTTCGTGCTGCTTATGCTGTTTCTGGCGCTGTTTACTGCGTCGCTGCGGTTTGCCCGGCGGGCCTCGGCCCAGGCGCAGACCACCCGCGATAACGCCTACCTGCTTACCGAAGCACTTTACCCGGTCAACAACGATGCGGCCGAGTGGAAAAACGAATCCGGCGCCAGGACCAAGATGAACTTCAGCCGCGGTGACCGCACGGTCTTTGCCGTCAAGGATGTGGAAATACAGACCATACAGGCTGAGGTCAAAGACGATAACGATGAGGCTGCTGCCACGCATACCTTCACCCGTTACTACAAAAAAGTGGACGAAGATAAAGACGACACAAAAGAGGACACGACCCCATGACCACCCTGCTGAACAACAAAAAAGGTACCACCCTCGTGGAGCTGATGGTCTGCCTGGTGCTGCTGGCACTGTTTGGCACGGCGGCGGTCACGCTGGTCAAGCCCTGCGCCGAAGCCTACATCGAGGTGCAGCAGCTGACCCGCGCCCAGAACCTGGCCGATGCCCTCACCGAGACCATCCGGGGCGAGCTGGCCGATGCCGACGGCACGATCTCTATCGTAAACGCCGCAACAGAGAGTGACGCGGATTCGGCAAATAATATTTTTATAGAAGATGCCCGCTTGACGGAAGGCACTGCTCTGCGCTTTACAGTGGAAAGCAGCTATACCGAGATACTTGATGCCGGTTATGTGCCCAAGCTGACCGCCACCACCCTGAACGCCGACAACACCACCAGCACCAAGGTCCTCTACGACCCCGCCGACGACACCTTTGCCGAGCTGAACCGCTACCTGCATATGCGTTTTTACAAGCAAACGGAGGGCAAGGACGGAAAGAAAAAAGAGTACACGACCTACGCTTATACAACAGCCTATCCTAACAAAGATTATATGGGGCTTGTCGTTTCGAATCTTGAGTTCTATGCCCGCGGATGGAAAGAGGAGAAGGAAACCGGGAAGATCTGCCTGACCTCGCTGTCTATGCAGCTGACCGTCGCTAAGCCCGATGGCACCCCCGTCTACACCCAGACCGCGGTCATTCCGCTGCCCGGCGCACCGGAGTTCCAATAAAAAATAGCAAATAATTTGGCGAATAAATTGTTGTATGGGCACTGGACAATCGGGTGAAAAAACAGTATACTTAATTAAAAATAACACCGCAAGGTGTGTCAATCGTGAAACGAACGCACAGGAGAGACTTACCATGGCAGACATTGAGATCAGGATGCTCGGAAAATTTGAGATCCTTATGGACGGCAAGCCGGTCCTAGCCGCACTGAAACAGTCCCGCAAGGCTACGATGCTGATCCAGTACCTCGTCCTGCAAAAGGGCGAAAGGGTGACCCACAAAGACCTGACGGATACCCTGTGGAACGGCGAACGGTCCACCAACCCGGATATGGCTCTGCGCGCCATCATGCACCGCTTCCGCAACATGATCGAGGCCGAGGGCCTGAAGGAGCTGGAGACCTGCATCATCACCAGCCGCGGCTACTACCAGTGGAACCCCGCCATGGAGTGCCGTGTGGACGTGTTTGAGATGGAAGCCCTGATGGAGGAAGCCCGCCGCCAGCTGAACCCCGCCGCCGCCGTAGCCCGCTACGAGCGCGTGCTGGAGCTGTATGCTGGCCGTCTGCTGCCGATGTTCTGCAACGAGCCCTGGGTCGAGACCCGCAGCCTGACCCTGCACGTGCAGTACCGCATCGCGCTGTTCCAGGTGCTGGAAGCCTGCAAGCGCAAGGGTGAGAATGAGCGCATCGTTAAGCTGTGCCGCCGCGCCATCGAGCTGGACCCCTACGAGGAGCGCCTGTATCTGGAGATGATCCAGGCTTTGGAGGCTATGGGCCGCCATGAGGAAGCGCTGGAGATGACCCGCCGCGGCAACGCGATGGGCTGCCTGCACCATGCCGTCGAGCCGGAGCGTGTGGGTGTGGTCTCCCGCCAGGCCCGCCAGGCTGACCGCAACCTGGAAAATGACATCTCCCGCCTGGCCGAGGAACTGCCCGCCGACGACACCCCCGGCGCTGTGTATTGCAGCTTCGAGAATTTCCGCCAGATCTATCACCTGCAGCGCGGCGTGCAAAGCCGCTTCGGCGTGCCGGTCTACCTGGCACTGCTCACCATGTCGCCCGCCCAGAACGCTGACCCCGCCGAGACCGGCTCCATGATGGAGCAGCTGGGCGAGCTGATCCACGAGAGCCTGCGCCAGTGCGATGCCATGGCCCGTTACAGCGAGAACCAGTATGTGCTGCTCATCAGCGGCAACAGCAGCGCCGAGAACGGCAGCACCCCGCTGGAGCGCATCAAGGCGGCTTTCTACCGTATGCCCGCCCATGGCCGTTACCTGCTCAACTACCACATGTACGCCCCCGAGCTCCACGCCCTCTCCGCCGACGCCCGGAGAAGATAATTTTAGGCAATACCGCGTAAGCGGGTGGGGGAGACATTAAAATCATTGCATCCTTGCCTTTTTGATCCTATGCCACTTCAAGACACGCTCCGCCAAAGCGTGTCTTTTTTGTATCTCGAAAACCACTCGCTAGGCGAGTGGTTCATAGGAAGACTTTTGTCGATAATGAAGACAGAAAAACTCCCATTGCTTTATAATAGAAGTGCGGTCTGGCAACTGCACAAAATAAAGCAATGGGAGGTCATTAAAATGAATGACGTAAATAGTTTATCGCATACGAGATGGAATTGCAAATATCACATCGTATTTGCCCCCAAATATCGGAGAAAAGTATTTTACGGGCAGAAGCGGAAAGAAATCCGCTTACGAGAACGCGGGAGGACGGGCGCAGAAGTTTTTGAAGCTGACGGAACGCCATGCCGCCTTTACCGACCTTACACCCGCCATTCTCAACGAGTTTATCAGCCGGATTGAAGTGCATGAGCGCGACCAGAAAAGGGCGAGATACGCAATCCAGCACATCAGCATATATTTCAATTATATCGGCAAGTTTGAGAACGAAGTGACACAGCTTGCAGAGCCGACCGAGCAGGAAATCCGGCAAATGCGGGAGGAAATCGAAGAAGCCAAAAAGGAAAAGAGCCGCGCCTACCACCGGCAGTATTCAAGGGAGTACCGGGCGCGAAACCTTGAAAAGCAGCGGGAGTATGACCGCCCCATACAGCGAGGAACGCCGGGAAGCAGCGCGGCGATATGCCAGAGAAAACAGCACTACAAACTTGTTGAAATAATGTGGATTTGTTCATGTTCTTGTGCTATACTTTTCTCAAAGGCACAGAATGGCAGATATAAATTCGTGGGAGAAAAAATATGAAGAAGCATAGAAAATGTAAAAAGATAATAATAGCTTTTGTAACAGTGTTGTTTATAGCATTTGTTGCAGTAATTGGGCTACACAAAACAGGGATTTATCGTTTTGATTTCTTAAGGGACATCTATAAAAAAATTGATTTTCAACTAAGTACGAACGAGCTTAACATTCCGCAGGACGCTCTTTCATTTTCTGTTTATGATATTGAACAGGAGGACTATTTATTTTACGAGGGCGATAGCCAGTTGCCCACTGTCGCAAGTTTGGCAAAACTATTTGCCATTGATTATGCTTTGGGAAAAGTAGATTTGGAAGATATTGTTGAAGTAAATCAAGAGGTATTAGAACTTGTTCCGGCGGGTTCATCCTTAGCAAATCTGTATGCTGGGGAATACACAGTTAAACAAATCATGGAGGCTATGCTTGTTCCTTCCGGAAATGACGCAGCCTATGCGTTGGCATATCATATCGCTAAAAACGAATTAGGCGAAGGTTATACAGCAACGGAATATATAGATTATTTCATGACAGAACTTAGTGAGTATTTAATCGAAGCAGGCTATTCCAAAACAAATTTATATAATGACCCAAGTGGCGCGTCTATGCAAGCTGACTCTCATTTAGATGACATTAACCGCGTAGCGTTGAAGCTCCTTAACTACGATTTTGTTAAAGAATGTATTGGAAAAAGCAAATTTTCAATTCAAACTCCGCAAGGTGAATTTACATGGAAAAATACAAATGAATTTTTAGATGAAAATTCACCGTACTATAATGCAAATGTTAAAGGAATGAAAACAGGAACAATGGCATCTTCCTATAACATTGTTGTTCTGTATGAAAAAGATGGAAAAGCATATTTAATTACCTGTTTAGCGGCACACTCAAATGAGGGGAGATATAAAGCGGTACAGTCTGCTATCAACACGATTATTGAATAATGATGATGAAATATCCCGTTTAAGTAAAGTGTCAAAACAATAAGGGTAAGATAAAACAGCACACAATAAAACTTAATACCCACCCAAAAGGGCAGCCGAGAAATCGACTGTCCTTTTTCTCCGCCGACAGGCAGAAAGGAGCGACCACCTATGACGAAACCGAGAGAGAAAACCCGCGAGGAATTGACCGCCGAGATGCCGAACTTCTAAAGAGCCTGTTTACAGGCGGCAAGTAACAATCCTTACGCGAGTGTCAGACCGTACCAACGCGACGTGACGCGTGCGCTAGTAGCATAGGGCTTTGCCCGTCTATGAAAAACCCCCGGCTTCGCCGGGGGTTATTTATTGTTAAATCATTGCAACGCACGCCCCATCGTGCTACAATAGGTACAACAATGTTAAATCCGTGACAATTTGCCCCGGAGCAAAGGAGAATCCCCCATGGCTTTGTTCAATTTCCATTTCGACCGCCCCGGTCCCGGTGTCTCGCCGGACGCCCCCCGCAAAAAAGGTCCTGCCCGCTTTTTCGAGATTTTGGGCCGTGACCTCATGTCCTTTTACCTGGCGGGTCTGCTGGCGCTGGTCAGCGCACTGCCGTTCGTGTTTGGTGTGTGGTTCGCCGTCGATACCCACTCTCTGGTGCCGCTGCTGCTGGCAGGCGTGCTGGGCGGCATGATCGCCGCGCCCCAACTGTGCGGCCTGCTGGATACCATCCTGCGCAGCCTGCGCGACGAGCCGGGCTTTTGGTGGGCTACCTACCGCCGCGCCTGGAAACGTAACGCCAGGGCGTCGCTTTTGCCGGGTGCCATCTGCGGTCTGCTGCTGGCCATGCAGATTTTTACGGTGTTCCATTATGACGTTTCGGCCGGTGTAGTGCCGGGGGCGCTGCTGGCCGTAGGTCTGTTTTTGCTGCTGGGTCTGGGCGAGTTCCTGTTTGCCCAGGTCGTGCTGCTGGACCTGCCGTTTGCGGGGCTGGTCAAAAACTCGCTGTTCCTGTTTTTGGGCTACCTGCCCCGCGCCACGCTGGGCGTAGTGTGGCAGTTTGTCTACTGGAGCATCATCCTGCTGCTGTGGCCCATCAGCGGCTTTGCCATGGTCCTCACGGGCCTGTGGCTGCCCGCCGTCCTGACCATGCAGGCCATCTACCCCGTCCTGAACAAAGCCTTCGACCTGGAACGCCAGATCAAAGCCATCCGCGATGCGGAGCTGGATTCTTCTTCTGATTCTGAAAATTAAATAGCTGCCTGTGCGGCCCTGCCTACCTTGCGGCAGGGCCTTTTATAATGGCATACTGCCTTTCAGTGTTCCTTTTGGAGACCCAAAAGGAACCGAAAAGGTCCCCGCTACTTCCGATAGCGCGCGCTTGGCGGCGCACAACGAGCGCCGCCATCCCGCAAAGCGGGCCCGCTCGTGTGCTTCAAAGCCCCACCGGGGCTTTGATTGCTTCGCAACCGCACAGCAGCCCGGCTTAAGAGCGCTGGGTTCGCTACGCGAACGCGTCGGCAAAGCCGCCGCAAGTCGCGCTCTTAAGAATTTAAGAAATGTTGGATTGGCGGCTGCCCGCCGCCGATTCC
>ERZ1034915.687-NODE-687-length-22050-cov-4.858150_pt1 | contig 22050 bp, 17 predicted proteins | sample MGYA00520592_ERZ1034915 | MGnify/ENA primary metagenome ERZ1034915 (study PRJEB33766, sample SAMN09781787) | gut metagenome | biome: gut microbiome | host: Homo sapiens | place: Madagascar | study: EMG produced TPA metagenomics assembly of the PRJNA485056 data set... | reverse complement strand
AAGATACTCGTTGAACGTACGTGACGGCTCGTCGTAGTAATAAGCCATGGGAGAGGGCTCCTTTTCTCGCAACGGAAATTTGTTGCTAAATATTATAGTCACGCGAAGCGGCCGATTGCGAGAACGGAACGGCAAATAGCGGCGATTATGAAGAAAGTCACGGACAACGCGCCCGAAAACGCGCGATGCCGCCGGCACCAAGCCAGCGGCATCGCGAACGTTTGGATTTAGCGGCCGCGCCGCGCGTAGCTAGGCCACGCGTCGGCGAAGCGGCTTTCGCAGAGGGCGATACGCCCTAACAGCACGCGAAAAGCGAGGTAGCCCGCCGCAAACGCAAAGCTATCCGAGCCCCACCCATTTCGCCACGATGGGCGCATAGCCCAGTGCGAACACGATAAGCATACCAACGGGAATGACGTACGACACGTAGCCGCGCGCCCAGCGCGGGAACTTCAAGCCGCTGCCCGTATCGGCTTCGGCCAGGAAGTTTTCCCAGCCCCAGCCGTTTTTGCGTGTGCAGAACAACACCAGCAGCAAGCCGCCCCACGGCAGGATGTTGTTCGACACCAGGAAGTCCTCGATAGCCTGGATGTCGCCGATGCCCGGAACGCTAACGCCCGCAAGCACGTTGAATCCCAGCACGCACGGAAGGCTGAGCACCGCTAGCAACACACCGTTGACCAGGCACGCTTTCTTGCGCGGCGTGCCCCACTGGTCCATGGTGAAACTCATGATGTTCTCGAACACGGCAATGACGGTAGACAGGGCCGCAAACGTCATGAACACGAAGAACAGCACCGCCCACAGCTGGCCAAGCGGCATCTCGTTGAACACGCTGGGCAGCGTGATGAACACCAGGCCCGGGCCCGAACCCGGCTCCACGCCGAACGCGAAGCACGACGGGAAGATAACCAGGCCCGCCATCAGAGCCACTAGCGTATCGAGCCCCGCCACGCGCACAGCTTCGCCAGTGAGCGTATGGTCCTTGCCAATGTAGCTACCGAAAATGGACATGCCGCCCATACCCACCGACACGGTGAAGAACGCCTGGCCCATGGCCGCGTATACCGCGTCGCCAAACGTTGCCAGCTGCTGGGCAAGCGTATCGCCGGCGAGCATCTTGCCGAAATCGGGCATGAGGTAAAACCGCAGGCCATCAGCAGCGCCCGGCAGCGTGACCGCGCGCACGCATAAGGCTAGCAGCACCACGAACAGCGCCATCATCATGACCTTCGTCACGCGCTCGACGCCCTTCTGCACACCCGCGCGGGTAACGCCCACGCCCACGCCCACGATGATGAGCATGTACACCGTCAACTGCACCGGGTCGGCCAAAAGGCCGTTGAACACGTCGGCCACCTGGGAACTTTCAAGCCCCACGAATTCGCCCGTGGCGCTTTTCACCACGAACGCAAGCATCCAACCGCCCACCGTAGTGTAGAACATCATGAGCAGGTAGTTGCCCGCAAGCGCAAGCCACTTGAACGCATGCCATTTCGTGCCCGCGGGTTCCAGCTCGTTGTAACTGCGCGCGATGGAGCGCTGGCTGGCGCGCCCGGCGGCGAACTCCATGATGAGCGCCGGCAAGGCGAAAATGGCCAAAAACACCAGGTACATCAGCACGAACGCCGCGCCGCCGTACTCGCCGGTGATGTAGGGGCAGCGCCACACGTTGCCCAAACCGATGGCGCAACCGGCGCTTACCAGAATGAAGCCCAGGCGGCTTCCGAACTTTTCGCGTTCCATTCGCCCTCCAAACCGCGCGATGAACGGTATGCACAAAAAGCGCCCGGCGTTCTTGCGAAACGCCGGGCGCGCACAATCAACCCTTGCAGTGTAGCGGAAACGCACGAAAGCTGCTAGCGACGTGACGGGGAGAAAACCGTTGCCGCCGCCGACAGGGCGGGCGCTTCGGCCGCGCGCCGCGACAAATTTCGCACTGCGCCGGCAGCAGCGGACATCGCAGCGAAGGCACGCCCTCACCGCGATGCCCCAAACCTACCGAGCCCCCTATTCAGAGCGAAGCGCCTCCACCGGGTCCTTGCGGCTTGCCGCGCTTGAGGGAATCAGGCCCGCCAAGAACGTCAGGAACATGCTGATGGCAACAAGTACGATGGCCGCCTGCCACGGCAAGATAGCCACGTTCTCTACGTTGAACAGAGAATACACGATGGCGTTCGCCGGAATGCATCCCAACGCGGTCAGGCCGATGCCAATGACGCCCGCCGTAAAGCCCACAATAATGGTTTCGGCGTTGAATACGCGGCTGATGTCGCCCTTGCTGGCGCCGATGGAGCGTAGAATGCCGATTTCTTTTTTGCGCTCAAGCACGCTGATGTACGTGATGACGCCGATCATGATGGAGCTGACCACCAGCGAGATGGCCACGAACGCCACCAGCACGTAGCTGATCATGTTCACGATAGTGGTGACCGAGCTCATAAGCGCGCCGACGATATCGGTATAGCTGACCACCTTTGCGTCATCGCCGTCGACCTTCATGCGATCGTTGTAGCCGTCAAGAATGTCGATGACGCTTTGCTTGCTATCGAAGTCCTTCGGATAGATATCGATGCTGGCAGGCTTCGCGTAATCGGCCCAGCCGAACTTCTTCATGTTGTTGTCGTAGCTGCTGGTTTCCGTGGACATAAGGCTGGCCATGAGCTCAGCCAGGTCGTTTTCGTCCATGTTCATTTGGAACGCATCGGCAAACGCCGATTCGTCGATGCCCATGGCGTTGGACATGTTCGCGGAAAGCGTGGACATGTGGCTGCTCATGGTGCTGGAGACTTGCTGCTGGATTGCGCCACTGAACTGGGTCATCACCTGAGTCATGGCCGTTTGCATGTATTGGGTGACCGCGCTTGCCAGCTGCGTTTGCAGCTGCTGCGAGATGGCCTGTGTCAGCGCCGGCAGCAATTGTTGCTGCAGCTGCTGGCCGATTTGCGTCTGCAGCTGCTGCTTAATCTGGTCAGTCATGCCGCTGAAATCGATAGAACCGGCAATGGCGGCTTGCATAGCCGCTTGCGTGGTGGGGTCGGCAAGGTAGGCGGCAATGGCGGCGTTTTGATCCGTCGCGTACTCAGGATGCTCGGGCAGCTGGCCGGTCAGCCATGCGGGATACCCCTGCACCACCGCCATGACGCCCTGAGTAAGCGTATCGGTTTTGATGGTAGGCTGCGCGCCGTCGAGATTAATGTCCAACCCGCTAAAGTCTAGATTCATGCTGCTCAGGTCAATGGCGGACGGGTCAATGCTGATGGACGACGCATCGAACGCAGGCATGTTCGACAGGTCAAGATTCATGCCAGAGAGGTCCAAACTACTGGACAGATCAGCCCCCTCCAGGCCCGACGTCAACGCGTTTTCATCAAATATGAACGCACTTTGCAACTTCTCGCCATCGATGGTAAACAAGCTGGACATATCAAGCTGGTTGCCGTCTTTCGCCTCGTCCTCTTCTTCAGCGAACGACTTGCCCGTAATGACGTTCTTCGACGGATTCGCGATTTGATCCTTCACGATTTGCGTGTCGTTTGCCTGGTCGATGAGGTGGTTCACCAGGCTTGTCGGGTAATACAGGCCCACCTTCAGCGACGTGATCCGCGCGTCTTCCTTCGGCTTGACCACGCCGGCGATCTTCAAGGTGTCGCCGCCGTCAACAAGCCCCTTCATGTAGTCGGAATCGCCCGACTTGTCCTTCCACACGCCGTACTCGTCATCGTACTGGTAGAAGCTTGTGGCGTTGACCAGCTTGAACTCCACGTTCATGAGGTCGTCGTACGTAAACGACAGCGTATCGGAGGGCGCATCCACCTCTTCCTCGTTTGCGAAGGCGCGCACCATATCGTCAAGCTCGGTATGGTCGCGCAGGCCCATAGAATACAGCATGAAGTCGCTCACGTTGCCATTCGGCGTGAGCACCAGCACGATATCGTTGTACTTTTCGGGCCAATGACCAGCCACGACGTCGTACTGGCCTTCAACCATGTTCATGTTGTTCGGCAGCTCGTAGAAAACGTTCGTGCTCATCATCGACGACATGATGCCGTTCGATGCCGTGCCGGCGCCCAAGCCGATGCTACTGAACGACTTGTCGGGATTGACCTGGCGCACGCCATCGGACGTGTCAGGACCGAAAATCTGCGGGGTGACGTTGTATCCGTATTCGATGGAGCTGACGTACTGGTCGATGTCGGATTCGCCCGAGTCGAAGTACTCCTTCAGCGATGCCAGGTCGTTGCTGCCAATGCTGTCGAACGTGTTCGCGATCATCTTCGACTCGTGTACGGGCTTGCTGGAATTGCCGTCGTCGTACGACTGGCTGCCCGAGGACGCATCTGCCGAATCACCCGACCCGTCGGCGCCAAACCCCATCATGCTGGTCATGTCGAAGCCCTGGTCCTGGATTTGCAGCGGGTATTCGGAAAGCGTGTTCTCTTCGACATTGGCGATGTAGTTGTTCACGCCATTAGCCAGCGACAAGATGGCGGCGATGCCGATGATGCCGATGCTGCCGGCAAAGGCCGTCATAAGCGTGCGGCCCTTCTTCGTCAACAGGTTCTTGAACGACAGCGACAGAGCCGTCAAAAACGACATGCTGGTACGACGCGCTTGTCTGGCCTCGCGGCGCGGCTCGTTTTCGGCGGCAGGGTCGAATGGGCGCGTGTCGTTGCGGATGACGCCGTCTGCCAGCGTGACGATGCGCGTGGCATACTGTTCGGCCAGTTCAGGGTTGTGCGTGACCATGATGACCAGGCGGTCGTTGGCAATTTCGGTCAGCAGATCCATAATCTGCACGCTGGTTTTGGAGTCCAGCGCACCGGTAGGTTCGTCGGCCAGCAGGATTTCCGGGTCGTTGATAAGCGCACGGGCAATGGCCACGCGCTGCATCTGACCACCGGAAAGCTGGCTAGGCTTCTTGTTGATGTGATCGCCCAAGCCCACGCGGCCCAACGCTTCGACGGCACGCTGACGGCGCTCGCCGCGCGAAACGCCAGACAGCGTCAACGCCAGCTCAACGTTCTCCAAAATGGTTTGGTGCGGAATAAGGTTATATGCCTGGAACACGAAGCCGATGCGGTTATTACGGTACGTATCCCAGTCACGGTCCTTGTACTCGCGCGTGGACACGCCGTCGACAAGCAAGTTACCGCTGTCGTAATGGTCAAGGCCGCCGATGATGTTGAGCATGGTGGTCTTGCCCGAGCCCGACGGGCCAAGCACGGCCACGAACTCGTTGTCGCGGAACGCCACCGACACGTGGTCGAGCGCCGTTTGCGTGAAGTCCGCCACCGTATAGGACTTGCACACGTCTATCAGTTGCAGCATGAAGCGCCTTTCGAAGTTGAGCTTCCCTTAGCCGGCGCGCGCTGCAAGGCGCATCGCGCAAGGCCGTTTTTAGGCTGATAATCTTCCCGATTATCCCCCCAGCGTCCAGCTTCCAGTCCCCACCTTCGCCAAATGCGTGGAATCTGTAACCTTCAGGTACCCGAACAACCACCGCCCCGTCACGCGCTGGCGCGGCGGGAGCGGTTGGCGTTAACAGTCTCAATAGGTCAGCCAGCCTACGCCCCATCTCTCCTGACCCGTAAAACTAGATAGACAAATCCCACAACGCCCATTGCAAGCTGAAGATAAATATAGAACGGCGCAGGAATCAACGAAACGAGATATGTCGCAATTAAAATTGCTATTGCCGCAAACGCCGTACTGCAATCACGATCTTTCAAACAGCAAAATAGCCCTACAATAATCGAAGGCCAGAAGGACGCCCATAAAACAACGGGGACAAGGGCAATTACCGCATCAAGAGGAGCCCCGGTGTATTCGCCCCAGCCTTCAGTCGATACAAGGTACACGGCAATCCCTATCATCAGCGCAGCGCCAGCAATCCCTAGCACAATCGCAGCAATTAGAGGTTTCTTGCGACCCTTACGCCGAGCAGCTTTTTGTACGCTGGCACAATCTCGATCAGCGCGCTCTCGCTTTTTCCGCAACGCTTCAGCTTGGGCGAAAGCCTCCTGAGCACGATTCTGCTGGTTCGGTTCAAATTTGTACAAAGCGCCGCATGCGGGGCACGCAGTCATTTCGCCCGGCATCCGCTCGCCGCACTTTGGGCAAAACAATCATTTCTCCTTTCCGGGAGCGCAATGCGAAGCCTAAGCCATTAACGTTTGCAAACGCTTTTCTGCCAAATCTATTTGTTTTCGAGCATCTCTTTTTTTGTTGATAAGACCAACGAAATGAGGAATCCCCACAAATACCGCCGCAAATAAAACAAGCATAAATAGGCACAGCATGATAACCCAGCCGCCAAAAACCCAATACCCCGATTCAACTGCTTTGTCTTTCAGGAAGGCGAGACCAAACATCACAACGCTAAAAAGCACTGTAAAGAATGTCGTTACTATGAGCATCTCTAGCGGAGCATAGGAAGCATTCGCCCCAGATCTGCTAATGTCATTTTCCACAATCGAGGGGGCGACAGTCAGCGCAAAGAAGAAACCCACAGCCGGCATCGCTATCAAACGCTTCTTTGCTTTGCGATATACCTCTTTATAGTACGCAATACTATTTCTTGTATTGGCTATGTCCTGTTCCAAGCGCGCCTGTTCTTCTTTAAGGTTCTGATAAGCGATATAGTCATCGAATGATACAACTTTGCCATCATCCGTCACGGCAGCGGAAATCGTAGTTGAAGGACCAGCAGGCGCACCGCAGCTCGCACAAAACTTTGTACCATCAGCAATCTCTTTGCCGCACTGTTTGCAAAACATTTTCGTTCCCCGCTTTCAGTATCTAGCTCCAAATATCCAGTAGCCACACGTTCAAACTCGTAAAAAAGGGCGCACCCTTCTTCCAACGATGCGCCCTTTAAAACATCTCGCAGGATGGTTACGCGTTAGTCACCTCAGTTAGGGTTTTTCCCGACGTTTCGAATAACGATTCCGAACCGAACGAAGACTTGTACACCGTGCTGGTTTTCAACTGGGCATTAACCGTGTTAACCGTTCCCTGACCAGCGGAAACCGTTGAAGAGTTGCCACTTCCGCCCAGGATGTAGGTCAAAGAATTCCCAGAGTCGTTCAACTCGATGGTAAAAGTCTCTTTAGAAAAATCGTGCTGAAATGCACCAGTAGCCGTCCCGGTCAGATTTGCCGCATGATAAGTGACGTACGAAGTGTCCTCTCTGCTCGGATCGTACTTTGCAACATAAGTGCAGGAAGCACTGCCGTCCGTCACCTCAGCGAAAGACACCGTCTCCGTCACTTTTCCAGCACTAGTATCGAACGTAGAGCTGAAGGTCTTCCCGGCAAGCTTCCACTCGGTAGTCATGTCGCTAAATTCGGCGTTGCCCTGACGCTGCCAACCTTTTTCCTGATCAAACGTGAACTTCGTAGTGCTAGTTGCGGTATCGTCAGCGAACCAGTACGAATACTTCACTTTCTGCGTTGCGACAGAAGTATAGGAACCGCCCGACTCCTCAAGCGTAGAGGCGAAATCGGAATATACCGCATCGCTGTTCGAAGATCTGGAATAGCTGCTTTTGGAGGTAACCGTATCTACACCCTTAAGCGGCTTGGTGTCCTTCGAATCGGCAGTAAACCCTAAATTTCCCCAATCGCTACCGTTTTTCGCATAGTAGGCATGCCCCTGAAACGACGCTTCGAAATTGTCGTTAGCAATTTTGCCGGTAATTTCAACCCTTCGCATGGTATCCGTCCCAATCACGGCTTTCGCAAACTGAGCCGCTTCGGCGTCTACTTTTTCATCAACCTGCTTGGTGATTTTGAATTCGGTAATCTGATAGGGACTGTCGTTGACAAACTCCGAGTCGACCGCACCTTCTTGAACAAAATCCGACTTTGCGAGGTCTTGCTTTACGACGTCCTCAGGGACATTGCCAGATACCATTACGAATGCGATAACAGCAACCAACACCACTGCGACGCCGGCCGCAATACCAGCAACTAGCTTCTTGTTCTTGCCGGATGCCGCTTTAGCGGAGCTTAGCACCGATGCCGCTCCCTGTTTCGACCCATCCGCCGCATTGGTGGTAGCATTAGCGGCAGTTGCTTGCGCAGTCACCATATCGCCGGGTTTCTCTTCATCCTTTGGAGCTTCCGCGGCAACACTCGTGGTAGCTGCTCCGCACGATCGGCAGAATTTCGCATCGTCAGCCAATTCGGCCCCACATGCCTTGCACTTCATGATGCTTCCTTTCCCTATTTTCGCATTCCCTATTTCTTCGAGCGCAGCAAGAACAATACTGAAAAGAGCATCATCGTTATAGGTATTTTGAAGGGGTATATTTTTCGAACCACTCACCAGGGATAATATAGCTTCTTGCCGATTCGCAATTATTACTTACTCCTTCAAAAGAGCTGTTTTCGGTTTTCCCATTAAGCTATCGTTAGCTTCAGTACACATCAAGAAGCACAATCTCGAGCGAACCGGAGACGCATGGACTATCTCGATCAAGTCAAAACGACTCAAGGAAGAATCCTCATCGGCGACGTACGTCTCGAAGAAAGAGACGAAGGGGTTATGCTTATATTTACCCCCCCCCGATTAGCAGACGCAGACAGCACCGAACCGAACGCGGCCAACAATCACGCTGATGCGCCCAAGCTTGAGGATCTTGCATTCGCCAGCATCCGTCCGATCACGCAGACAGCGCGGCAAATTGGCCCCCTGTTCGGAGAATCGCTCCGTGAGAGCATCTTCGATTGGCAAGATGCGGCCAGCGTCGCTTTCGCCACCGCCCAAATCCAAGATGTCGTGAACGGGAGTAAGCCACCTGCCACGCTGGAGAACAACCAGGACGGAACAGCCGTCGCGAAGACGACCATTACAGAACGAAAAACCGGTAAACAATTTGCCATTTACGCTGTGTCAATTCCTTTGTCGGCGGGCCGCAAGGGGCAATACTGCAAGCACCTGCCTGCCATGCCCTGGCATCGGCGCTTTGGAGGCAGCGGAGTAGATTACGCATTAGCGACAATAGACGAGACTGGCGAGATAGACAGCTTAATCATTACGCTCCTGAGCTTTCCAAAAGAAATATCTCCCGCTAATTTCTCGTTCATATTGCAAGCCTTCTGCGGACTTAGCAAACTAGAGGGATCGAAGATTGCAGGACAACAACCCCGCGAGCAAAGTTCTTTCGCTCGGCCCGATGCACTTGTCGCAAAAATGGCTTCCCTAGACGAGAACGACATCCCGGCGCTCAACCGACTCGTTCAGACGCTAGCATCCATTCATTTGCAAAACGTACGCATCGATGTGTTCAGGTCAACCACCGACGATGATTTCCTTCTGTTCGACACTCGCTTATCGTATCTTTGGTACAAATTCGCGAAAAACCTCGGCAACGTAAAAATCGGCTACTGCCAAGAATGTGGCAAAGCGTTTTCCCTTGCAGGGCACAGGGGCATCGACCGGCGTTTTTGCGGGCAGGAGTGCAAGACCAGGGCAAAGAACCAACGCGCCAAAGCTTCTCGCGAAAAAGCTCGATCCTTATATCTAGACGGTCGATCAATCGAGGAAATTGCAAGCTCGGTATATCCCGCCCTATCTAGTCACCTTGGACGAAAGAAAGTCATCAGCGACCTTTGCACCTGGGTCGAACTCAAGCATCGCGCAAGAGAGCCGAAAAAATCGAATCGGGAGCTCAAACAGCGTCTTATCGATGACGAAATTTTCGACAAAAAATTCGTGAACCTCTAGAGGCAACGTCCCATCAGCCAAGAAAGCGAGGCACCCCATGTTTTGCACTCAATGCGGAAAACAACTGCCAGATGATGCGCGATTCTGCACAGCTTGCGGAGCGAGAATCGCCAATCAGGAGCCCTCAGCCAATGAATTAGCGGGCGACTTCTCGGGTTCAATTGCTCCGGCAAACAACAACTCACCCGAAAACACGTCGCTAAAGCAAGCAAGCGAAAATGGAGATTTCACTTCGCTGGTGCCAGCCGTTAAGGAAACCCAGCGTCGTTCGCGAGGGCGCATGCGCCTCGCCGCGCTTATCGTTCTTGCTCTGGCCCTCACCTCCGCCATTGCGTTCGCTGCATACTACGCATACACGAACATGCAGCAGCAAGCGCCCGAATCCGTCCAGGTCGAAACGCAGCAAGCCGACGAACAACCTACGGAAGAAACCCCCAGCGAATCGAAGCAGTCCGAGGAGCAATCGACCGAAACCGAGAAAGAAAAGGAAACCAGTAAAGCTGATCAGGCTGTCGAAGCCTATCAACCGATAATCGATGATTTCAGGGCACTTGCCTCCGATTACAGCACAGTAGCTGCAAGCAGCGCGCGCACGGATGGAACACGCGATGCATTTGAAGCCGAGCATCCTTACACACGTCTAGCTCTTCAGATGCCACAATATGCACGTAGCTGGCTAAACGGCGACGAGACCCCCGTGTACGCTTTCCGCGATCTTAATTCAGACGGAATGCCAGAATGTCTACTCGGCGCAAAATCCAATTCTGGCGAAATATACATCTGGGATATTTGGGCAATCAAAGACGGCGTGCCTATAAAAATCGCATATGGGCAAGAAAAAGGACTCCTCACTCTTCGCCAAGATAATGTCATTCAGCAGTACAACAATTCTGGAGCAGCCTCAGGGACTGAGACCTATTTCCGCATTGGCAATTCCGAAAACCTCGTCGATATCTCGCAATACAACGGCATTGATGACCTTTCCGCGATTAACACGGCCTTCGAATCTAACACCATGACACTCTCTTCAGTTTCTTGGGACGGAATGCCAAGCACGGGTATCAGCAAGGTCATCATCATCGACGAACAAGGAGCCCCCACTCAAGGCGACCCCGCAAACTGGCAGGCCGAGAGAGAGGCCCTCGCCAGCAAATATCCCGCCGACGAGACCACAGAATGGATGAATTTGTTAGACGAGTAGTCCGCATCAGCCAAACACCCTGACCATAAAAGAAAGAAGGCGAATATGTACTGCACGTCATGCGGGGCAAAGATTGAAGACGATTCGCTGTTCTGCACGTCATGCGGAACAAAAACAGCGAGGAACGATCGAGTCCCCGGCGAGACCGTTGCCAGCTCGTCTGACGCCGCCGACGCCGTCAACGGCAAGCCGAGCACCGAGAGTCCCAGTTCGTTGAAAGGCGCCGTCGAAAGCGCGCAGAAACGCTCATGCCGCCGCATGCCCCTTGTCGTCCTAGTGGCTCTGGCCCTTGCGCTTACCTCAGCTATAGCATTTGCGGCCTACTACGCGTATACGGAGGTTATAGCACCTCAGCAAAGCGCCGAAAGTAGGCAATCGACCACGCCTCCGGAGGAAAACACAGAGGAAAATCAAACCGCAGACGATGGCCGAATTCGCTACCGACTCTATTACGAAAAATGCCAGGAATACCTTGACCAATATGGCGAACCGCAATTCGAGGAGCAACCACACGGAAGTAGTTACGCTACTGGCTTTGTATTTGCAAAGCTAATCGGTTCCAACGACAACGATGCAGAAGAGCTCGTACTGGGCAGAAGAACGCCAGGGGAGCATTCGGACGACAATACCTGGGGAGGAGACATAGGCTCCACCACCATTGAGGCATGGCGTTTTGACCCCAAGAGTAATTCCCTCAAATGTGTGCTGTCGGAAATACCGTCCACCTTCACTAACGGAGGTTTTACCTACTTTCATTTCGTCGAGACATCGGGGTTCACATTTTTCGAAGAGCAGCGCCTCAACGCAAATGCTAAACCCGTCGCCGAAGTTGTTACCACCTTTAAATCCCTTTCCGGAAATTCGTCCGAAAATGGCGAATCTCTTGAAGTAAGGTACGACCAGTCAACAACCAAGCAAGATGCAAAAGTGATACCCCATTACTATCTTAATGGCACAGAATGCGATGTCTCGTCGACGTCGTATTGCCTGGGACCGGTCGAAGCGTTTGACGACTCGAACGGAGATAACTATCCCTATCGCAACAACTATGTTCGACCTCAAGACACCATCAGCACCGTAGCGAACACAATGGGTCAGCTTCAACACCTGGCCGAGCAGTAATTCCGCAAGCAAAAGGAGAGCCCAATGTTTTGCACTCAATGCGGCACGAAGATCCAGGACGACGCAAGATTTTGCCCGTCGTGCGGAGCGAGCATATCCGATCAAAACCCACCAAACTCCAAACCTGTCGGCGAAGCCGCTCAGCCGGATTCGCCGACAAGCAACGACGCGGAGCCAGCCGCGGCAATGACAGAGAAGACGACGTCACTGAAGTCTGCCGTCGCAGACACTCAACGGCGCTCGCAGCGGCGCATGCCCCTCGTCGCGCTCATCGCGCTGGCGCTGGCCCTCACTTCTGCCCTCGCATTCGCTGCATACTATATCTACACGAGCATGCAGCAGCAAGCACCCGAACCCGTCCAGGTCGAAACGCAGCAACTCGACGAGCAGCAAATCGACCAGCCGGCCGAAGAAGAGACGCCAGACGAAGCTAGCCGAGCTGTCGAGGCCTATCAGCCAGTGATTGCCGATTACAGAGCATTAGCCACCGAGTTCAGAAACCTCTCTGCGGGTGATGCTCGAGCCAACGGCGCAATTGATTCTTTTATCGCAGAGCATCCTTATACATCTTCCGCCCTCAATCGTTTTCAAATCGATAGGCTCGATTGGATTCGTGAATCAAGTACCCCTGTGTTTTCTTTTGTCGACCTGAACAAAGACGGAATTCCTGAGTGCTTATTTGGCAGCAATTCCGAAGTCAACGGGGTTCTCATTTGGGAAATCTGGTCGTTTCAAAACGGAAAGCCCATAGAGATTGCGTTCGGAAGCGAAAAAGCGCTCATTGAGCTCTGCGAAGATGGCGTGATTTCGCAATTTATCAATTCTGGAGCAGCTACAGGAACCATCACCCATTATCGAGTTGCCGACACTATCAATCTCGTTGACATATCGGGGGCAGACGCCCCTGACGGTCTCCCTCTTTCAGAAAAAGAAATGCGTTCAAACCTTATCGCCCTTTCGTCGGTTTCTTGGGACGGCATGCCAAACACAGGTATCGAAAAGGTGACCATCACAGATGAGGAGGGGACCGTCACTCAAGGCGACCCCGCAAACTGGCAATCCGAAAGAAATGCTGTTGTCAACAATTATCCCGCCGACAAGACTGCGGAATGGAAGAACTTATTGGACGGGTAGCCGTCTCGACACCAACTCACTGATGGAAAGGGATATCCCACATCTTGCCCACAGCACGGTTCAAAACTGCCAGATAATGCGATATCTCATCATGACCGCAATGAGAAACCCCCGAACGGGAAATCGCCGCCCAAGGACAAGCAGGCGGCACTTCACCCAGCAAAGCGAACAAAGACGCCTTGACGATGACAGCGGAGGACACCGAGCAACGCATGTCAAGCCGTATGCCGCTTATCGTGCTCGTCTAGCGTCGCCACGTGCTCCAACCTCATCGCCCCGCTCCCACCGCACACTGGCGCGGCGGGGGCGGTTGGCGTACTATCATCTGCGAACGACAATCCCGAACGTGAGGAGCGTGTATGGAACGCGAGTCGGCGTGGAAACGCTACGACGAAGACCAGCTTGCCGAGCTTGAGCAGCTTGGTGCAAGCTACATCGATTTCATTTCCGAGAACAAAACCGAGCGCGAGTTTGCCGCTGCGGCCATCCGCAGCGCCGAGGCCGCGGGCTACGAAAGCCTGGACGATGCCATCGCTGCAGGTCGCAAGCTTGTTCCAGGCGACAAGGTGTGGGCAACCATGCGCGGCAAGGCCGTCATTTTGGTACAGCTGGGCGCCCGCCCGCTCACCGAGGGCATGAACATCCTGGGCGCGCACATCGACAGCCCGCGCCTGGACGTGAAGCAGAACCCGCTGTACGAGTCCAACGATTTCGCCTTCCTGGACACGCACTATTACGGCGGCATCAAGCACTATCAGTGGGTCACCATCCCGCTGGCGCTGCACGGCGTGGTGGCGAAGAAGGACGGCAGCGTTGTGGACGTGAAGATCGGCGAAGACCCGGAAGACCCCGTGTTCTGCGTGTCCGACCTGCTCATTCACCTGGCGAATCAGCAGATGGGCAAGAAGGCCAACGAGGTTGTGGAAGGCGAAGCGCTCGACATCCTGGTAGGCAACCGCCCGCTGGTGGTGCGCAACGACGAAGGCGAGCCCGAGGAGCAGAAGGAGCCGGTGAAGGCGTTCGCGCTCAAGCTGCTCAACGAGAAGTACGGCATCGAGGAAGAGGACTTCCTGTCCGCCGAGCTTGAAGTGGTGCCCGCTGGACGCGCCCGTGACCTGGGCTTCGACCGCTCCATGGTGCTTGGCTACGGCCAGGACGACAGTGTGTGCGCCTACACGTCGCTGGTGGCGCAGCTGGCCGTTGCCGGCGACGAGCTCGACCGCACGGGCGTGTGCGTGCTAGTGGACAAGGAAGAGATCGGCAGCGTGGGCGCCACCGGCATGGCGTCGCAGTTCTTCGAGAACACCATCGCCGAGATCATGGAGCTTGCCGGCGAGGGCGGCATGCTGCCGCTGCGCCGCGCGCTGGCCGCTTCCGCCATGCTGTCCTCCGACGTGTCCGCCGGGCTTGACCCGGCCTACGCCAGCGTATTCGAGCCGAAGAACAGCGCTTACCTGGGCCGCGGCCTGGTGTTCAACAAGTACACCGGCGCGCGCGGCAAGTCAGGCAGCAACGACGCCCGCGCCGAGTACATGGCCCGCATCCGCAAGATTATGGACGACGCCGGCGTGCAGTTCCAAACCTGCGAGCTGGGCAAAGTCGACGCTGGCGGCGGCGGAACCATCGCGTACATCCCCGCGAAGTACGGCATGGACGTCATCGATTCGGGCGTGGCCGTGCTTTCCATGCACAGCCCCTGGGAAGCCACCAGCAAGGCCGACATCTACGAAGCCGAACGCGGCTACGAAGCCTTCCTGCGCGCCTAACCTACGCAAACACCGGCAGCAAAAAGCCCCTGCAATTGCGGGGGCTTTATTCGTTTACGCATCTCCTTGGAACAAATCCCAAGCCCGTCAACGTCAGCGAGGAGCCCGAGGGTGCCCGGAATTGCCTCGCCGCAGCACCAAGCGTACTTCGGTACGCGCAGCGTGCTGTACAACGGGCAAGGCCGGGTGCCATCGGGCTCCACAGCGTCGAGCAAATTCGTCGGCCGGCAGGCCGACGAAACAGTTAGAACTCCAGGCCCTCCAGGCGCTTGAACACTTCGTCCTTGCGCGTGAGGAAATCCCACGGGTCGAAAATCTCGTCGAGCGTTTCCTTCGACAGCTTCGCCTCGGGGTCGGCCTCCAGGCGCTCACGATACGTCGGACCGTCCACGGCGTTCTGGATATCCTCCCACACCGCCATGGCGTTGCGCTGCACGATAACGTAGGCATCCTCGCGCGTGATGCCCGTGTTCACCAGGGCCAGCAGCACCTTGCTGGAGAAGATGAGACCCTTCGTGCGCCACACGTTGTGCTCCATCTTCGCCGGATACGTTTGCAGCCCGTCCAGCATCCACTGCATCTTGCCGAACATGTAGTCGAGCGCGATGAAGCTGTCGGCCAACGCCACGCGCTCCGTGCCGGAATGGCTGATGTCGCGCTCGAACCACAGCGCCACGTTGTCAAGCGCTACCTGGGCATTCGCCTTCACGCAACGCGCAAGGCCGCACACGCGCTCGGCCGTGATGGGGTTGCGCTTGTGAGGCATGGCCGACGAGCCCTTCTGGCCCTTCTTGAACGGCTCTTCCGCCTCGATGACGTCGGTTTGCTGCAGCAGGCGCACCTGCATGGCAATGGATTCCAGCGTGGCCGCGGCGCAAGCAAGCGCGCACATGACCTGGGCGTGGCGGTCGCGCGCCAGCACCTGAGTGGACAGCGGGTCGGGCGTGAGGCCCAGCTTCTCGCACACGTACTGCTCAACGTAGGGGTCGATGCTGGAGTACGTGCCAACCGCGCCGGAGATGGCGCCGGTTGCGGCAACCTCGCGGGCCTGCTCCAGGCGCGTTTGCGCGCGCTTGAGCGCCCATGCCCAGCTACCGAACTTCATGCCGAACGTCATGGGCTCGGCGTGGATGCCGTGCGTACGGCCCACGCACAGCGTGTTCTGGAACTCGAACGCGCGGCGCTTGCACGTTTCGCCCAGTTGCTTCACGTCGTCCAGGATAATGTCGATTGCCTGCGTGATCTGGTACGACAGCGCGGTGTCGCCCAGGTCGGACGACGTCATGCCGTAATGCACCCAGCGGCTGGGCTTCTCCTTGCCCTCGGGAACGTCGGCGTCGATGTACTCGGCCATGCACGTGGTGAAGGCGATGACGTCGTGGTTCGTCACCTGCTCGATCTCGTCGATGCGCTCAACCGTGAAGTCGGCGTGGTCGCGAATCCACTGCGCCTCCTCCTTCGCGATGCCGGCCTGACCCAGCTCGGCCTGCGCTTCGCACGCCAGCACCTCGATTTCCTTCCAGATGGAGAACTTGTTCTGAAGCTCCCAGATGGCGCCCATGGCCGGGCGCGTGTAGCGGTTGATCACAACGACCCCTTTCGCGCTTGCTAGTGGATAGGGCCATAATACCGCAGGCGCCTTGCGCAGCGGCATGTACCAGGCGTTTCTGCAGATGGTTTACGCACGCAGCAGCGCTCGCGCGTTGCCCGGGATGGCCTCTTCGACCACGATCATCCATTCGCGGATTCGGTATGCACCTTCGCCGATTTATGCGCGGGTATGCTAGTATGCCCCTAGCTACTCACTAGGTTTATTGGGGGACTTATGACGCAGAACTGCGACGAGAATATGCAGCAGCCGAACGCTTGCGCTGCCTGCGAAGCGGATTGCGCCGCGCGCCAAGCGGCAAACGGCCAGGTCAACATTGTGGAAAAGGGCCGCATGGAAGGCCCTGACGCCGAAAGCACCACGCACGGCGCCGTGCGCGCCGTATGCGTTTCCAAGCGCAAGGGCACGCGCAAAACCGTGGTCGACGGCCCGGTTACCATCGAAGCGCATCATGGCGTGGCCGAGGACGCGCACGCCGGCGAATGGCACCGCCAGGTTTCGCTGCTTGCTTGGGAATCCATCGCGAAAGCCCAGGCCCGCGGCCTTGACGTGAAGGAAGGCGACTTCGCCGAGAACATCACCACCGAAGGCATCAACCTTATGGCGCTGCCGCTGGGCACGCAAATCAAAATCGGCGACGACGTGCTGCTGGAGCTGTCCCAGCAGGGCAAGGTGTGCCACCAAAAGTGCGCCATCTACTACCTGGCCGGCGACTGCATCTTCCCGCGCGAGGGCATCTTCTTCGTGGCGCTGACCACGGGTCAGGTGAAGGCCGGCGACAGCATCGATATGGTGAAACTGGGCGACGGCACGTGCGAGTACACGCCGCAAGAAGCGCTTGACGAGCTGGCGAACACGCCGCGCTAAGCGCAGACCACAAGTTACGCGCCAAAAAAGAAGGGAGCCGTTTGGCTCCCTTTTTTTTGCTTCGCTAGTCCGAGTTGCCAGGTATCGCGGACGCCGGAGCGCATGCCATCGCCAAGAAAGCCACACTTCCCGAGCCTGCCTTTGGCGGCATCTGCCCCAATCCCTTCGCCGCCTTGTTGTCTACAGCGTCTTGAACACGGCGCGAACCTCATCGATGGCTTCGTTGTCGGCCACCACGATGGCCTTGTCGCCGGGGAACAGCACCGTGTCCTCGTTCGTCACCTCGACGTTATCGTGCGAGGCAACGGCCGCAATCAGGCTGTCGGGCGGCATGGGAATGGCCGACGCCAGCACGCCGGCGTCGTTGGAATGATGACGCATGCGCGGCACCACCACTTCCGTCAGCATCACGTTGCCGTGCGTCAGCGACGAAGCAACCGACACGCTGCCCAAAAGCGTTTCCTCTTCGATCAGGTTCGCAATCAGCGTGGTAGACGACACGCACTCGATGCCCACCTCGTGGAAAATGCGCAGGTTCTTCGGACTGTTCACGCGCGCAATACAGCGCGGCACGTTGAACACACGCTGCGCAATTTCGCACGACACCAGGTTGTCATCGTCCTGGCCCGTGGTGGCCACAAACACGTCCGCGCGGCGAATGCCCGCGTCTTCCTGGAACTTCGAATCGCACCCGTCGCCGTGAATGACCAGGTAGCGACCCTGCAGCACCACCGACAAGCGGTCAGCCGTGTCCAGGTCCTCCTCGATGATGGTCACGTCATTGCCGCTTTGCAGCAGCACGTTCGCCAGATATTCGCCAATCTTGCCGCCGCCGGCAATCACCACGTACATTGTGCGCCCCTAATCCTGAATGTATTTCGAGAACGACTCGATCAGCTCGTGCCGCACGCACGCCAGCACCGAATCGCCGTTGTAAAGAATAGATTCCCTGGTGGGAATGGAACTTGCGCTGCCATCGCCGCGCTCGAACGCCACGATGCGAATGTCGTGATCGCGCTCAAGCTCGGACACGCGAATGGTGCTCTTCTCCATCCAGCTGAGATTCAGCGAAAAGCGCAGCACCTCGAATTCTCCGAACGTGTCCAGGTGCGCCCCGTGGCCCGAAACCACCTTGCTGAACACGTCTTCTGCCACCAGCGACGTGCCACACACATAGTCGATGCCCAGCTGCATGTACGCGCGCTCGTGGTCGGGGTTGTACAGACGCGCAATAACGTGCGGAACGTCGAACAGGCGGCTTGCCACCTCGCAGCACATGAGGTTCGTATTGTCCAGCTGCGTCACCGCCGCGAGAACGGTGCAGTCTTCGATGCCCGCCTTCTCCAGCGTTTCCTCGTCGAAGCCCACGCCTTGAATGGTCGAGCCGTTGAAGTTGCGCCCCAGGTTGGCGAACGCGTCCACGTTGCGGTCAATCACGCACACGTTGCTGCCGTTATCGGACAGCATGTTGGCAAGCTGCGAGCCCACGCGGCCGCATCCCACCACAATAACGTTGCTCATGCATCATCCTTCCTTACGTCCACGCAACAGAATAGCGCAAAAGACAAGGCGCGCCTAACAGCAAGAAAGGCGGCCCGCAAGCCGCCTTTCGCTAAATCAGTTCCATTTGCGCGAGCGTTTTCGCGTACCAGTCCTCATATGTTGGCGGACAGTACTTGTTCGCGTTGGCCAGGGAAATGGTGTACCCGTAACCCTTCGCCAAGCCCTGCACGTGTGCGTTGATGGATTCGTCCCAGCTGCCCCACGACGTGTTGCCCATCCAACCCCACGCGTTGTGGCTGCGGAAGCAGTTCAGACCCTTCGTGGATTCCGTGTTGGAAATGGCCGGCGAAAAACGCGGGTCAACGCCGTTTTCCCAGGCGGCTTCCGCGAACGTTGCGCCATAACCGGCAAGCGGGCTGCCTGCCAGGTAATTGTCGATGCGCTGGCTCCATTCGCTGACAAAATCGACTTTGCTGACGTTCCAGTCAACCTCGGAAAGCCCTGTCAGGCCCGCGCCCGGATCGCGCGAAAGCTGCGCTGCGCGATTCGCCAGGGCAGCATCGGTGTGCGCCTGGTCCTCAATGCGCACGGCCTCCTCGGCAGCGCGGCGGGCAGCTTCTTCCTCGGCTTCAATGGCCGCAACGCCCTTGGAGATGTTGCGCGTGCTGGCCGTGGCCAGGCGCGACGTTGCCGTAGCAGATGCGTCGTTAGCCTTGTCGGAAAGCGATTCGGCCGAGCCGGAAGCGCCGGCTTGCGTGCCGGTTTCGCTGATGCCGAACGTTTGCATGTCATGGGAAACGCCGTTTGCGGCGGTGGCGAACCCCACGCCAAGGCAACCGGCAAGCACGCACGAAGCGCAAGCAAGGCCGGCGACTTTCAGCGCCAACCCTGTTTTCGGATGTGCATTTCGTTTCTTCAAACAATACCTTTCGATCACAGCGCACGACCCCAGACCGCCGAAGCGGCGACAGCGTGTTACGTTGTGAAATGGATTGCTGTCATGAAGGGCGTTATGCTGTTTTTGACAGGCATATTTTACCGAAGCCCCTCGTCAGAGCCAAATTATGTGGAGATGCCCTCCACTATTTGTTCGATTGACAAATGGCGCTTCAGCATTTTCCCAGGTGAGTGCTTGAGATTTGCAGCCAGCGAAATCGGCCCAGAAATCCACGGCTCCGGCGAACGGACGTTACAAAAACTGCAGCGGTGGGCGCAATTTCGTGCAAGAATCGCTCATCGGAACAACGTGAACGGCAGGAACACCTGGTATTCGCGACCAAGCGGCGTCACCAATGTCACCGTGCGCAACGTACCCGGTTCGGCATACAGCAGCAGCCCCAACACGCAGAACATCACCACCAGCAGCGTCGCGACAAGCACGGGTGTGACCGAACGCGCATGCAGCCCAAACGCCAACAGCGCCACAGCGCCTACCAGCAGCGGCCACAGCCCTTCCGTCATGGCTTCAAGCGAATCCCACGCCACAATCCCCACGCTTATGGGGAGCAACAGCAAGCCCGCCGAAGCAAGCGTGACGCCAAGCAGAAACGCCGCGGCGCTTGCGTTGCCCGGCGCAGGAACCGCCATGCGCACGATTCCCAGGACAATAAAGAACAGCGGCCAGCATTGCCACCAGGCAATTTCGCGAATTGCAGCAGAAGCGGCAATGGACACGCCAACCGTCACCAGCAAGCACCCCGCGCACAGCGCAAGGCAAATGCGCAAAAGCGACGGCCGTGTAAGCGCGGTACCCGTAACGCTTTCCCGATTGCCACCCGCAAGCTGTTCGGCGCCCGCAACGTCCATCGATGCGCCAGGCTCGCCAACCTCAGGAGACAATGCGCCCCCCTGCCGCGCGGCACTTGGCGGCGTCGGCGGCAAGTGCGCCGCGCTCACGTATGGCTGCGCCTGAGCCAAACGCGCGGCCGCCGCGCTGCGACCGCGCGCGCTGCGGCAGTCCACCACGCCGAACGTATCGGAATGCACAAGCTGCGGCTCAACGTCAACGGGCCGCACCCGCTTCGGAGCCTTCGGTAAAACCGCCCACAACGCCAGGTAGAGAAAACCCCCGAATCCCAGCGTCAACACAGAAAACGCCACGAAGAAAATACGTGTGACAACCGGGTCGACATCAAGCCGCTCCGCAATCCCGGCGCACACGCCGCCAACCAGCGCATTGCGCGACCGGTAGAGATGGCGCCTCTCCGTCACCGCTCCTCCTGACCTGCTCCGTTTCGTTTCTCCTGGTCATCGCACGTATTCGCCACGCGCTCAACACGCACCGCCAAAATACGGCGGCGACGCATGGAATGAATCGTGAAGCGGAAACCATCTTTCTCGAACGAGTAGCCCGTCTGCGGCACGGTGTCCAGCATGCTAAGCACCCAGCCGGCAATGGTCTCGTAGTCCTCAGACTCGGCAAGCGGCCAGCCCATTTCCACGGCGTCTTCCACCGGGAAACGCCCATCGACCAGCCATGCGTCGGGGCCTTCCTGCTTGATGACGGGACGCTCGCGATCCGTTTCGTCCACGATTTCGCCCACGATTTCCTCAACGATGTCCTCAACGGTAATTAAACCATCAGTGCCACCGTATTCGTCAACAACGATGGCCATCTGTTGCCGTTTCGTTTGCATCTCGGTCAGCAGGGGGAACACGTCTTTCGATTCCGGAATAAACAGCGGCTCAAACGCGTAGTCAACCGCCAAATCGTCGCCTTTGCCGTCCAGTACCGGCGGCACCAAATCCTTGTAATGGACGATGCCCACGATGCGGTCGATGTCTTCGTGAAACACCGGAAGGCGGGAATAGCCCGTGCCCATCATGCGATCAACCGCCTGCCGCACGGTTTCGGTGTCCTCGACCAAGATCATATCGACGCGCGGCGTCATAATCTCGCCCGCGTCCATGTCGCCAAGATCCAAAATCTCGTGAATCATGCGCTTTTCGTCGTCGAGCAGCTCATCGCTGTCCGCAACGAAATCCTTGATTTCCTCTTCCGCCGAGGGCGTCTGGCGCTTTTGCGCGCCCAAAAAACCGAACAAGCCTTTCAAACCTTGCTTGCTACTGTCGCCGTCTTCGATTTTGCCGCTCATGGGTTAAACCGCTTCCCTTTT
>ERZ1034915.684-NODE-684-length-22103-cov-23.004082_pt1 | contig 22103 bp, 23 predicted proteins | sample MGYA00520592_ERZ1034915 | MGnify/ENA primary metagenome ERZ1034915 (study PRJEB33766, sample SAMN09781787) | gut metagenome | biome: gut microbiome | host: Homo sapiens | place: Madagascar | study: EMG produced TPA metagenomics assembly of the PRJNA485056 data... | reverse complement strand
AGCTGAACCTGGAGTACACCTTCGAGAAGCTGTTCGGCTTCGGCCACGGCCAGGGTTACCCCAAGGAGCGCGTGGAACCCGAGCAGCGCAACAAGAAGATCCTGGACGGCGTGCGCGCCATCGCCTTCCGCGACCTGAACGACATCCTGAAAGACCTGCCCCGCGACCTGGTCAAGGGTGCCCTCTCCGGCGAGCACTTTGCCGAGTATTTCTTCCCCGCCTGCAAGGATGAAAAGCTGGCTGCCACCGTGAAGGAACTGCTGGCATAAAGTTTTCGGGCGGATACAGAATCCGCCCCTGCGGCCGTAAACGCCACGCTCTGTAGGGGGCGGCCAATGGTCGCCTGCAGACTGTGCAGCAACGCAAACCCCACGGGCGAGCACTGCTCGCCCTTACATCCTCTGCAACAATTCCCCATGTGCCTGCAATTTCTGCGGGCACATATTTTTTTGCAAAATAGCGAAATTTACCGTTGACTAACAGGGGTTAAAATGGTATCCTAATTACAGGTGTGAAGTGTCGCACTTCGCCAAAAAATCATACACAAGTGAGGTGGTTGTCTCAATGGATACCCCCAGTCCCAGTCCTGTGAACCGATGTATTTCCAATAAGGCAGCCATCATATTTTTCACTTTGGGTAAGTCTGACCGCGTGCGGGTGTAGCATGGGGTCTGGCTTTGCATTGCTATGCTTTGCCCATAAAACTAAAATGTGTACGGCTGCCGCCTGAAAAGGAGGCAGCTTTTTATGTCTGATACCACGATCGCAACCCTGCGCGCCATGCTGGCCAACCTGGACGATGCCAAAAAGTACCAGAGCCTGCGGGACGTTATGTCCACCCTGCCCGCCCCTGACCTGGCCGCCGTGTTCGAGGACCTGCCGCCGGAGAAGATGCCGGTGCTGTTCCGCCTGTGTCCCAAGGACCTGGCAGCTGAAATTTTTGCCGAGCTGACGCCCGAAAGCCAGCAGAACCTCATCGACGGTCTGACCGATAAAGAGTTGAAGGCCGTTGTGGATGACCTGTTCGTTGACGATGCGACGGATCTTGTCGAGGAGATGCCTGCCAACGTGGTCAAGCGTATCCTGGCCCAGGCCGACCCTGCGACCCGCCGCATGATCAACGAATTGCTTAAGTACCCCGAGGATTCCGCCGGCGGCGTGATGACCACCGAGCTGATGGAGCTGCGCCCGGACATGACCGTGTCCGAAGCCATGGAATCCATCCGCAAAAACGGCGTGGACAAGGAGACCATCAATAACTGCTACGTCACCGACCGTGACCGTACCCTCATCGGCGTTGTCTCGCTGCGGGCACTGATCCTGGCCAAAGACCCCGCCAACGAGAAGATTCGCGACATGATGGACGCCAACGTGGTCAGCGTCAGCACCACCACCGACCAGGAGGATGTCTCCCAGCTGTTCGAGAAGTACGGCTACCTGGCTATCCCCGTTGTGGATAACGAGAAGCGCCTGGTCGGTATCGTCACCATCGATGACGCTATCTCCATCATGCAGGACGAGGCCAGCGAAGATATCGCCAAGATGAACGCTATCGGCCCGTCCGACAAGCCTTACTTTAAACAATCTATGTGGGATCTGTATAAGAGCCGCGCCCCGTGGTTGCTCTTCCTGATGATCTCCTCCACCTTCTCCAGCCTGGTCATCCGCGGGTACGAGGACGCCCTCGCCGCCGTGACCGTGCTGACCGCCTACATCCCTATGCTGACCGATGCCGGCGGTAATGCGGGCAGCCAGAGCACCTCCACCATCATCCGTGGTATGGCCGTCGGCGACATCGAGCCCCACGACCTGCCCAAGATTTTGTGGCGAGAGTTCCGCATCGCCATTCTCTGCGGCGGCACACTGGCCCTGTGCAACTTTGCCAAGCTGATCGTGTTCGACCGCATCGCCGCCCCGGTGGCCGCTGTCGTCTGCCTGACGCTGATCTGCACCGTCATCCTGTCCCAGCTCATCGGCGGCCTGCTGCCCGTCATCGCCGAGAAGTTGAAGGTCGACCCTGCCGTTATGGCATCGCCGCTTATCACCACCATCGTGGATACCACTACGCTGCTGGTCTACTTCAACATCGCCCGCACCCTGCTGAAAATTTAAAAGTAAAGATTGAACATCGTGTTCAATTATGTGCTTGTACCACACCCCCGGGTGTGGTACAATTTTTTATAAGGCAATACCGCATAATTCTAAGTGCCGATACGGCGAGCGAGGTGCGGCAGATGCTAAGCCAAAAGCGCAGATAATACTTTGTGTATTATCGAGCATTTTGGCAACGCAGATGCCGTGCCGCAGCCGCCGGAGCGGTGCTTAAGCCGTTAGGCGGGAATTGTGCGGTGTTGCCATAAGAACAACTTCCTTCGGCCCCCTCTAGCACTTCATGCCGCCTTCCCCGTATCGGGAGAGTCTGTCTCGCAGAGGGAGGCTTTTCGACATTCCTCTGCGTCTATCAAAATCGAGGTTTTCCCTATGAATATGCAGGATTTTTACACCGGGCACGCCTTTGATGCTTACGAGTTCTTTGGCGCCCACACCTACTTTGGGGGCACCCATTTTGCGGTCTGGGCACCGTCCGCCCAGCACATTGCGGTGGAGACCGAGGTCGGCACCTATGACATGCACCGCACCCAGTCCGCCGTTTGGGAGTGCGATGTCCCCGGTGCCAATGCGGGCATGGTCTACCAGTATTGGGTGCGCGGTGCCAACGGTCAGACCGTGGCCCACTGCGACCCTTACGGCACCGCCATGACCCTGCGCCCCGACGGCCGCAGCATCATTGCCGACCGCCCCACCGGCTTCACCGATGACAAGTGGATGGCCGGCCGCACGAAATGCTTCGATAAGCCGCTGAATATCTATGAAGTCCACGCCGGCAGCTGGCGGCAGAAAGAGGACGGCAGCTGGTACACCTACGCCGAGCTGGCCGAGTTGCTGCCTGCCTACTGCAAGGAGAACGGCTTTACCCACATCGAGCTGATGCCTCTGGCCGAGCATCCCTTTGACGGCAGCTGGGGCTACCAGATCACCGGCTTTTACGCCCCCACCAGCCGCTACGGCACCCCGCAGCAGCTGGCCGAGTTCGTCAACGCCTGCCATAAAGAGGGCATCGGCGTCATTTTGGACTTTGTGCCGGTACACTTTGCGATCGACAGCTACGGCTTGAAAGAATTTGACGGCACCCCGCTGTACGAGTACCCCGCCGCAGCCGTGGGCCAAAGCGAGTGGGGCAGCTGCAACTTCATGCACTCCCGCGGCGAGATCCGCTGCTTTATCCAGTCCTGCGCCGACTACTGGCTGCAGGTGTTCCACGCTGACGGCCTGCGCATGGACGCAGTCTCCCGCCTGATCTACTGGCAGGGTGACCCCAACCGCGGCGTCAACGGTTCGACGCTGGAATTTTTGAAGGGCATGAACCAGGGCCTGCAGCAACGCCACCCCACCGCCCTGCTGATTGCCGAAGACTCCACCAACTATCCCAAAGTCACTGCTCCCGTGGAGTACGGCGGCCTGGGCTTTGACTACAAGTGGGACCTGGGCTGGATGAACGACACCCTGGACTACTTTAAAAAGACTTCCGAGGAGCGCAAAGAGAATCTGGGCAAGCTGACCTTCTCGATGATGTATGCTTGGAACGAGCATTACATTTTGCCCTTCAGCCACGACGAGAACGTCCACGGCAAAGCCACCATCGTACAGAAAATGTACGGCGACTACGAGGGCAAGTTCCCCCAGGCGCGGGCGCTGTACCTGTACATGACCATCCACCCCGGCAAAAAGCTGGACTTTATGGGCAATGAATTTGCCCAGCTGCGGGAGTTTGACGAGAGCCGCGAGCAGGATTGGATGGTGCTGGATTACCCCAACCATAACGATTTCCGCCGCTTCCGCCAGGCGTTGAACAGGGCCTACTGCGCAGAGGATGCCTTCTGGCGGCGGGAGTACGACCCCGCCGCCTTCCAATGGCTGGATTGCTCCCACCCCGAGCTGGATGCCTGCGCCATTCTCCGGCAGGGGAGCGAGGCGGCTGTGCTGGCGGCATTCAACTTCGGCGATACGGAGCTGGAGGATTACACTCTCACGCTGCCTGCTGCCGGCAAGCTGACCCTGCTGCTGGACACCGATTGGGAGACCTTCGGCGGCAGCACCGCCGCCCCTAAGCGCAGCTGCGCCCGCAAGACCAACGGCGAGCTGAAGCTGACTCTGCCGCCCTTCAGTGGCAGGTTGTATCGTCTGGAGCAGGCCTGATTATACCAATCGTTCGCAAATACAATTTGTATAAATACGTATTGTATAACATTTCTATTTGTACACAGTAAAAGACCACCGCAGACGCGGTGGTCTTTTACGTTATTGCGTTAAGTTTTACATAGGTGCGATGTCGAACCGATAGATCGTGGTGGAGCTGTACGGGGCATCCGGCAGCAGGGTCGTATCTGGGAAATCGGGGTGGTTCGGGGCGTCTGGGAAATCCTCGGTCTCGAAGCAGACGGCATCGCGGGCTTCGTAGCGGGCATCATCCTTGCAGGCTGTCTTGGGTGCAAGATAGTTGGCGGTGTACAAGTGCATGCCGGGCAGGGTGGTCAGCACCTCCATGCGAATGCCGGTCTCGGGGCCGGTAGCCCAGGCGGCGTGGCGCAGGCCGCTGTCCCGGATGATGTAGCACTGGTCGTAGCCCTTGGCCTGCACCAGAGCAGGGTAGTCGGCGTTGATGTCCCGGCCGGGGGTCTTTTCCTCGGTAAAGTCCATCGGGGTACCCTTGACCGGCAGTTTGCGGCCGGTGGGCACGCTGTTCTCGTCAGCTTCCAGATAGGCGTCGGCGTCCACGCTGATGCGGTGGCCCAAGGCCGAGCCGCTGCCGTGGCCGTTGAGGTTAAAGTAGCTGTGGTTGGTCATGTTGCAGACGGTGGGGGCATCAGTGGTGGCGCTGTAACGGATCATCAGGCCCTCTTTCACCAGGCTGTATTGGATCTCCAAATCAAAGTTGCCGGGGAATCCGTCGGTGCCGGCAGGACTGTGGGCAGTCATCGTCACGCTGTCGGTCTCACCGCGGGTGACCTCGGCAGTGAACAGGGCGTGGTTGAAGCCGTGCAGACCACTGTGCAGGCAGTTGCCCGCGCTGTTGGGCGTTACATGGACGATCTCCTCATACAGGGGAAACTGCGCGCCGCCAATGCGGTTGGCAAAGCGGCCCACGGCAGCGCCCATGCTGTCGGTGTTCAGTTCGTAATCCCGGGCGGTGGGGTAGCCCAGCACCACGTCGGTGGGGCTGCCCTTGCGGTCCGGCACAATGATGCGGTGGATGATGGCCGCATAGGTCAACAGCTGCACCTCGATCTTATCGTTTTTCAGGGTGACCAGCTGCACCGGCTGGCCGGTAGTCAGTTTGCCGAAATCAGTGATAGAAACAGACATGGAAAACTCCTTTCCTTGGGTGTTGTCCTTATTTGTTCTCGTCCTCTTGGCTCTTCTGCTCCAGATCGTGCTTGACGCTGGCGGCCACGCTGCCGGTGCCGTAGTTCAGCATACGGTTCACGCGGCTGACGGTGGCGCTGGACGCACCGGTCTCGCGGCGGATCTCGCTGTAGACCTTGCCCTGCAGCAGGCAGCCTGCCACGGCGTAGCGCTGCTCCATAGTGCGCAGCTCGGTCACAGCGCACAGGTCGTCAAAAAAGCGGATGCACTCGTCCAGGTTTTCCAGCCGGAGGATGGCTTCATACAAATCGGTGCAGCGTTCGTTTTGTTGGTTCATGTCAGGGCGCATAGGCGCCTCCTTTATTTGTTCATTTTGTTTTGCACAGATGTGCATCATTATTTATATTTTAGCAAATCTGCCCAAATAAGTCAACACTTTAGCGCATTAAATTATCTTTAGGTGAAGTTTTATTCTTAATGCAACGGGTAATTCCACCCGCGAACACAAAATATTTGGAAAAAGTGAGGTAAACAACAAATGAAAGCAAAAGTTTTGGGATGGGCACACAAGCAGGGCGAGTACAACGGTTTCAAGTATGACAACTTTGTTCTGCATGTTGCCACCAAGAACATGAATGTCAGCGGCACTGCCGTTGAGCAGATTAAGGTTAAAGCCCCGGTGTTCTCCAATTTCCTGCTGGAAAGCGATGTTACGGAGAATGAACTGATCGGCCGCACCATCGACCTCCAGTATGGCCGTCATGATGCGCTGGAATCCATCGAACTGCTCGACGACTAAAGCCGTCGAGCCGCCCGGAGGGCGGCTCTAAGTCGCCAAGGTTAGTATTACCCTTGGCGGCTTTTGTAGCACCCCCTACAAACCGCGCCGTTATGCGGCTTTAGAGGTTGCTACACACTTTTGTAGCAAGTGTAGCAGGCTACGGAAGTGTAGCAAAAACAGAATAAGGGGTTGCCCAAAATGGCAAATGTGCAGTCTCGCCGGTGGCTTGTCACCATCAACAATCCCGGCGATAAAGGCTTATCCCACGATGCAATTAAGGACATTGTGGCTCACGGTACAGCTCCCGTTTACTGGTGTATGTGCGATGAGGTAGGCGATGAGTGCGAGACATTGCACACACACCTTTATTTTGTTTGGAAGTCACCTGTTCGCTTCGATACTATCCGCAAGATGTTCGATTGTTCCCACTGTGACAAACCAAACGGAACAAGCCCGGAATGCCGGGCGTATGTGCTAAAGGACGGCGAAAAGTTCAACAAGGACGAAAACGGCCATTATCACTACACCGATTCCACGGGCAAGGAACATGACGGTACAAACCACTCGGACACATTCGAGGAATTTGGAACACTGCCGCACGAACATCAAGGCAGTCGCGGAGATTTACGCGGGCTGTATAACATGATTAAACAGGGTGCAGACACCTATGAAATCTTGGAAACATGCCCGGAATTTGTCCGCGATATAGACAACATTGAACGCACCCGCCAGATAATTTTAGAAAAGAAATTCCGCACCACTTTCCGGGAATTGGAAGTAACTTACATATACGGTACAACAGGCGTTGGCAAAACTCGTCAAGTCATGGAACAGTATGGATATGATAAATGCTACCGTGTCACGGATTATGCGCACCCGTTTGACGGGTACAAAGGGCAGGATGTAATTATTTTCGAGGAGTTCCGCAACAGCTTGAAAATAGCTGATATGCTGGTGTATCTGGACGGTTATCCCGTTGAATTGCCTTGCCGCTATGCGAACAAACAGGCGTGTTTTACTAAAGTCTACATTATAAGCAACTGGGCATTGGAATTGCAGTACCCGCAAATTCAAGCGGAAACGCCGCTGACCTATCAAGCGTGGTTGCGCAGAATCCACACGGTTCGTGTGTTCTCGGACAGTGGAAAGTATGTAGACAGCACGACACAAGACTATTTCAAGTTTAAGCCCGTTTCGGTACAGTGGCCGACTTGAAATCTACACTTCAAAAAGGAGTTTTGCACCATGCAAAATCATAAAGTGAAAGTTGCCATTCCTTATGCGGCTTTAGAGCTGTTGGGTATTTCCCTCTTGAAAGCTGGTCAAGTTGATTTGGCGGGCATCTGCGTTCTGTTCGATGCACAGATTGTTGCCATCTATGACAGGCAAGCCCCCAACTACGGCGTGTCCGCTGAAATCGACCCCGACACAAAGAAAATCACTGCCGAAGTGGTTTCGCTTAACACGATGTAAACGCCATACCTGTGTGCGGTGTTTTACATAAAAAATTCCGTGGAAAGGAGGTAGGCGGCTATGTATTCTCAGTTTCTTTCGCTCACCGCTGAAGCTGGCGACACTGCCGCAAGTGCTATGACTGAAGCAATCAATGCTGGTGTCACTTCCGCTGTTGGTCTGGTCGGTACTGCGTTTACCGCGATCACCAGCAATGGCGTGCTGTGCATCTTCCTCGGCGCTGCTCTTGTCCGTGTCGGCATGAGCATTTTCCGCAGCATGAAGAGTTCCGTTCGCTGAACCATGCAGCCCAAAGGGGCGGGCAAAAAGCCCGCCCCTTTTCTTTTTGATTCTATACTTTCAAGAGGTGTTTTTATATGTCCTTTAAGGATTTTGTAACATGGCTTTATGGACAGTCTCTTGTACTGTTCGGTTGTGCTTACCTCGGTACATGGGTGTTTATGGGTATTATAGACGCTTGTCGCCACCCCTATGATTCCGATTCAAAAGATGAAAAAGAATAAATCTTTCCTTTCGCGGGCGGCTTAGCCCGCGCCCCGGTCGGCTAGACCGGGCAAACATCCGGGAGTAGGCAATTAAAAATGCCGCCATCACTGGCGGCGGGTGTCCTCTGTGTATTCGTCGGCATCTGAATAATGCTCGTTACTGTTTCGGTACTTCTTTAGCAGTTTGAGCATTACGCCCCAAACGCAAGCACCGATTATCAGTGTCGCAAGATTGAATTTGAATATTACAGCAATGACACAATACGTTGCCCATTCAATCCATTCATCTTTGTTTTTATAACTCCACATTTTGCAGTTCTCCTTTTTTTCTCTATTTTACCACATTAGGAGCGGTTGTCAATGACGAAAAGGCTGTTTTCTTTCCTGTTAGCGTCCATTCTTATGACCTGCACTTGTCTTTCGGCTTTTGCGGCAGATAGTCAAGGCAGGGCTATTTCTAACACTATCGGCAATGTTTACAATGGCGCTTCTGATGTTCAAAGCGCTGTTTCTGACCCGGTTACTTGGTATGTTTCTAATCAGATTGTTGGCGATTCAAAGTATAGCGATGGTATAGATTTGATTTGCCCCAATGGAGACTATGAGGAACATTACGACGATGCTTTTTCATCTGCGGTTTGCCCTTATGATGGTGAAGCGCTGATTATAAAGGGAAACGGTGTTACATTTACCCCCGGTGGTGATTCTGGAAATTTGGGCATGGGTGTAGGTCGAAAAGACTTGCCCGGATATACTGGCGGCGTTAGTAACGTAAATCGTAGCGGTGTTTTGATGCTCCCTATGGAACATGATTTTATTGCTACTACTAATAATTCTACATTTGAGCCTAGCACAAGTACGAGTTCTTCTTATAAGTCGGTTTTTTGTCCTGATTATAAAGGTGATTATATTGTCGCTGATTCTCTCGGAACAAATATTGAATACTCCTTTTCGTGTTCCGATGATGTATTCTCGTCTAAAATGTGGTCGTCCGATTCCTCGACTACATTTTATCATGGTGTGGGCGTTTCGTTTAAGGTTACTGCGCCTGTTGACGGGTATTATGCTGTTTATTCCTCACCTACATATAGTTGTGGAGGATATGCGCCCAGAGATAATTCTTCATATAGTCGTAAAGACCAAAAGTTTTCATGGTATAAGGGTACATCTGGATATACCTCGTTTTCTCGTTCTTACTATGCTAAAGGTCAATCAATCGTTATAAATGCTCGCCCCCGTATTCATTATACGGGGCTGTGGGATATTGGCTATCCGTCAACATCTTCGTATTTCTATTGCTATGGTGTTCCTATTCTTTCGGTTGAGCCTGTTGATGCTTCTTCTTCAAATATCTCAAACCAGACGAAAATTGTTATCAATGCAGGAACTTCCCGCTATGAATCTGCATAACCAACAGCGTATAGTAAACTTCTTCGACCCGCATACATAGCAGACAAAACCAATAGTAAAAACAGGCTGGAATACCCGCCAGCCTGTTAAAGTGCGTCTAAACGCAAAAAAGCCCCCGTCAACGCTCTAAAGAGCGTCAACGGGGGCTATATTATATTACAGAATGGTTACAAATTGCGTTACTTACTTTACAACTCGATTAAATTATCTTTACCCTTGCACCCAAAGCAAAAGGGCGGTATTATTATAGCAGACTGTCGAAAAACTCTTTGGCCCCCTCTGGGAGGGGGCTCCGTCCGCAGGCGGTGGGGGAGAGAGCTTCACGCAGGCACGAAGGCTTCGGGTAAAGGCAAAGCTCTCTCCCTCCGGCCCTTCGGGCCACCTCCCTCCCAGAGGGAGGCTTTTCGACACGCTGTTATTATATTTTTTTGCAGGGGCCAATACCCACCGTACGCCCCTTGCCGCCTTGTGTTTACGACGATTGCTTTTATAAGGAGAAACCGTATGCCTTTTGCCTTACTGCTTTTTTACCGTGTGCTGGGTATCCTGCTGTGGGTGCTGGTGCTTTTGATGCTTTGGGAGAAATACCGCATCGTGCGCGGCGGCACGTTGCTGCCCGCCCAGATTTTGGATTGCTGCAAGTCCAGCCAGAGCGATACCCCCGCACAGCCGTCCCGCCGCGACGCCCTCATCAATCCCCGCGTGGGTGCGGGCGGATACTGCTACCGGGTAGTATTTACCGCAAACGGCCAGCGGATGGAGCGCCACACCAACGACTCCTTCTGGTTCCACCACGACGGCCAGCAGGGCAAGACCGTGCTGGTGTGGTACAATCCGGCTTCCCCGGTGGTGGAGCGCAAAAGCTGGGAGACCGAGGTTTTGGCCGCCGCCATGGGTGTGCTGGCCACGGCACTGCTGCTGATTCGTTGAGATAATCGACAGAAAATGTTAATTTTGTCTTAAAAATAGTCGAAATTTGAACACTTGTACTTGGTAATGGCTGAGTGTTGTGGTATAATACCCATCGTTCCGCCTAAAAAAGGAACACAACATGGAAATCTTACTTTATTTTGTTCTGGTGCTGGCACTGGTGGGTGATGTGCTGCTGGCCATCTTACTGGTGCGCAGCAGCCGCCCGCAGAAGCCCCAGGGGCCTACCGCTGATGACGTTGTCAACGCGATGACCCCGGTATTGCAGGGCGAGACCGACCTGCTGGCTGAACAGCTGCGGGCGATGCAGGGCGAGAGCGCCCGCACCACCACCGCCACGCTGCGGGACTTTTCCGCCGTGTTGGCCGAGAACCAGCGCCAGAACGCCGCCGCCAGCACCGCCCGGCTGGAGTCCATCGACCGCGCCGGGGCCGCCCGCCAGAAGGCCGCCAACGATGCGCTGATTGCCCAGCTTACGATGATGGAGACCCGCCTGAAGAACCTTGAGGACTCCAACGCTGCCCGCTTGGACGGCGTGCGCGGGGCGCTGGTGCAAGGGCTGAACACCATCCGGGCCGACAACAACCAAAAGCTGGACGAGATCCGCGGCACGGTCGAGGAAAAATTGCAGGACACCCTGCAAAAGCGCATCAACGAGTCTTTCCGCGCCGTCAGCACCCAGCTGGAGCAGGTCTACAAGGGCCTGGGCGAGATGCAGAACCTCGCCGCCGATGTGGGCAGCCTGAAGCAGGTGCTTTCCGGCGTAAAGACCCGCGGCATTTTGGGCGAGGTACAGCTGGGCGCGATTCTGGAACAGATTTTGGCCCCCGGTCAGTATGCCGAGAACGTGGCCACTGTGCCCGGCAGCGCCAACCGCGTAGAGTTTGCCATCAAGATGCCGGGGCAGAACGGCAACATCTGGCTGCCCATCGACGCCAAGTTCCCCGGTGACACCTACGCCCACCTGCAGGCGGCTTTGGAGCGCGGCGACGCTGCCGCGGCAGCCGCCATGCGCAAGGCACTGCAGTCTGTGCTGCGGCAGGAGGCCAAGGACATCCACGATAAGTACATCGAGGTGCCCTACACCACCAGCTTCGGCATCCTGTTTCTGCCCTTTGAAGGGCTGTATGCCGAGGTGGTTTCCAGCGGAATCACGGAAGTTTTGCAGCGGGATTATCAAATCACGGTAGCAGGCCCGTCCACCATGGCGGCACTGCTGAACGCTTTGCAGATGGGCTTCCGCACGCTGGCGATTCAAAAGCGTTCCGGCGAGGTGTGGACGATTCTGGGCGCTGTCAAGACAGAATTTGAGAAGTTCGGCGTTGGCTTACAGCAGATGCAGCGCCACCTGAACCAGACCGGCTCCGACCTGGAGGAGCTGATCGGCCCGCGCAGCCGCGCCATCACCCGCAAGCTGGAATCGGTGCAGCAGTTAGACCCCGACGCCGCCGCCGATCTGCTGGGCATCGAAGAAAAGAGTTTTTCCGTATAGGGAAGTATGAGAAAGGAATCCGACTATGATCCGTATCGTCACTGACTCGGCGGCCGATTTGACCGCCCGCGACCTGGAGACCCCCGGCGTGACCGTTGTGCCCTTGGGCATCGCCTTTGCCGATGGCACCGCCGCCCTGGATGACGGCAGCATGACCAAGGACGAGTTCTTCACCCGCCTGGCCGAGGACAGCAAGCTGCCCCGCACCAGCCAGCCCAGCCCGGCTTCGTTTATCGAGCTGTTTGAGGAAGCTGCCGATGCAGGGGATGAGGTCATTGTCATCACCATCGCGCAAAAGCTTTCCGGCACCTTCCAGTGCGCCAGCCTGGCCGCCGCCGAGACCGACGCCAAAGTCTACCTCATCGACTCCGAGACCGCGAGCCAGGGCGAGGCCATCATCGTGCGGGAGGCCATCCGCCTGCGGGGGCAGGGGCTTTCCGCCTCCCGCATTGCGGCCGAGCTGGAGACCTTTAAAAAACGGGTGCGGGTCGTTGCCATCGTGGACAGCCTGAAGCACCTGCAAAAGGGCGGCCGCCTGCCTGCCGCCGTGGCTATCGTGGGCGGTGCACTGGGCATCAAACCGGTGCTGGCGCTGTTCGACGGTGCGATCCATCTGGTAGACAAAGGCCGCGGCCGTCCCGGTGCGCTGGTAGCCATGTACCGCCAGCTGGACAAGCTGGGCGGCGTGGACCCGGCCTACGGCTACACGCTGCTGTACAGCGACGATAAGCAGCTTACCACCCCGGTGCACCACTATCTGCACCAGAATCTGCACCTGACCGGCGGGCGTGTGGGGCAGATCGGCCCCACCATCGGCACCCATGTCGGCCCCAGCGTAGTGGGCGTGGCGTTCGTCATCCCGGAATAACCGCTTTACAAATAAAAACAGCAAACCCCCGGCAGAGAGGCCGCAGCCTCTTGCCGGGGGCTTTTTGCGTGGGTTACAGCGGGCCTTCGCCCAGGCCGGGGTCGGTGGGCAGCAGCGACGGGTCAAACGGCATATCCGTATCGCTGTTGATGCGGCGCTTCGGGTCCTGCTCGTAGGCAGTTTCGGGCACCTCGCTCAGGTCAGTCCAAAGTTCCTCGGTTTCTTCCTCGGCTCCATGGGGGCCAAACGGTTCGTGCAGCATAAAACAGACCTCCTTTTTGTATAGCGCCGGGCAGTGCCGCCCAGACTATAAGGGAAGTTTCTCACAGTGAGGTGGGTTTTATGCGTTCACGCGCCGGATTTTTTTGGTGCAGCCTGTGGCTGACCCTGCTGCTTTTGCTGCCGCTGATCCTTGTGGTGGGCTTTTTGGCCCGGCAGCGGCAGACCCAGCAGGAATTGCGGCAGGCCGCCGCCAACCAGAGCCAGCTGCAAATCGAGCCGGGTGCCCAAAGCGTGTGGCGGATGCTGCTGGTGGTGCAGAAAGAGGAGCCGGCCTTTGTGCTGGTGCGGGCGGACGGCCCGGCCCACAGCGTGACCTTCTGTGCCCTGCCGGGGCAGCTGCTGGTCAACGCACCGGCTGGTACTACCACACTGGCGGAATGTACGCTTTCGGCTGGGGCGGGGCGGGCCGCGCAACTGCTGAGGGCCGCGCTTTCCACCGGCGAGACCGCCCTGCCGCCGCTGTACTACCTGGCGGCCACGCCCTCCTGCTGGGTGGATTGCGTGGGCAGCGGCACGGCGGTGCGGTTTGATACGTCCTCGCTGCTGCAGCCCGCCGCACGGCTGGCGCTGGGCTACGGCAAGGAGGCGGTGCAGGCTGTCAGTGCCACCGACGCGGTGGAATTGATTGCCGACCTGCAAAGCCAGATGAGCGAGACGACCGCCGCCAATGCCCGCGCCGCCGTCTGGGCCGCTTTTGTGCGGCAGAACCCCGACCGGCTGACCGCCGTGCCCGATGCCTGGCGCAAATACAGTGCCCGGACGCTGACCGATTTTACCGCCACAGATTTGCTCAGGGCAGGGGAGACGCTGGCCTACCTGCAAAAGCAGGCTGCACTGACGGTGGATTATGTTACCGTCGCCGTGGTTGATACACCGGGCGGGGAAGCGTTGACAGAGGATGGGCTGCAGGTGGTGGAGAGTTTGCTGCAATAAAAATAGCTCCTGCCCGGAGAGGGGTAGGAGCTATTTCTATGCCGTACGGGCGGATATAGAATCCGCCCGCAAACCCGTGCCGTTACAGATACTTCACACCCAAAATGGCCACGCCCAAAATCACCAGCACTACGCCGGTGGCGCGGTTGAGGGTGGCGGGCTCGGCCTTATTGGCAAACTTGGCTGCGATGCGCGCCCACAGCAGGGTGCTCAGCACGCAGCAGACCAGGCAGAACAGATCCGGCGCACCGCCAATGGCAAAGTGGCTGACCGCACCCGTCAGGGCCGTAAAGGTCATGATAAACACGCTGGTGCCCACGGCGGTCTTCAGCTCGTACCCCAGCACCGAGGTGAGCAGGAGCAGCATCATCATGCCGCCGCCTGCGCCGATAAAGCCGCAGATAAAACCAACGCCCATGCCGCAGACCAGCGACTGCACCAGCCGCTTCTGGGCACTGACGCCCTGCATGGCCTCCTTGGTGGTCATGACAGGCCGCACGATGAACTTGACGCCCAGCAGCATCGTCATAAACACCGAGAAGCTGCCCATGGTCGCGCCGGGCACCTTGCTGGCTACAAAGCTGCCCACCATCGTAAACACCAGCACGGCGGCCATCATCACAGCGCCGTTTTTCACATCCAGGTTGCCGTTTTTCTTGTAGGTATAGGCCGAGACGGCGCTTGCCAGCACATCGCTTGCCAGGGCGATGCCCACGGCCATGTAGGGGTCCATCCCCAAAAAGGTGATGAGCATCGGGCTGATGACGGCGGCGGCGCTCATGCCCGCAAAGCCGGTGCCCAAGCCCGCGCCGATACCGGCGATAAAGCAAACGATAAAGTACACAAGATAGATCATAGTGTTTCTCCTTTTTCTGCAAGGCGGCGGCAGAGGGTGGCATCCATGCGGGCCATATAGTCCTGCATGGCCTGCGCCTCGGCGGGGGTCAGGTCGGCGGTCACGGCGGCAGTAGTGGCCTGCTGGATGGCGTGAAGTTCCTGTACCAGCGGCGCGGCAGCGTCGGTAAAGCCCAGCATCCGCTGGCGGCGGTTATCGGCGGCCGGGCTTACCGTCAGCAGGCCCATGGTGCGCAGATGCTCCACCGCCTTGGACACATTGGACTTAGCCAGCCCGCGGTAGCGGCAGATGTCACTGGCAGTGCGGCAATCCGGGTTGTTATGCAGGAACAGTAGGATGTCGATCTCCAGCTGGTTCAGCCCATGGCGGACCGCGGCGGATTCAAACTGGGATGTATAGAACTTTTTATAGTGCTGTACAAAGGCCAGTACCGGGATCAAGTGGCTCACCTCACAGAGTGTTTGTTTTAGAACGGTTATAATTATAACTATTTCTGATGGAATTGTCAAGGGAAAATCGTGCAGGGCCCGTCCGGGGCGTAAAGGCTCCCCTCGAGGGGAGCTCCGCCGCAGGCGGTGAGGGGTGGCTGGATGACTGTGCGTTGCTCGAGAGCCACCCCTCAGTCTGCGCTGCGCGCAGCCAGCTCCCCTCAAGGGGAGCCTTAAGCGCAAAAAGGCCCTCCGCCCCTGAGATAGGGGAGAGGACCTTACCTATGGTTTGTTTACTGCTCGCGGAAGCGGGAGAGGAACTCGATGGTGCGGGGGTTCTGGGGATGCTCAAAGATGTCGGCGGGGGTGCCTTCCTCGCAGATGACACCGTCAGCCATGTAGACCACATGGCTGGAAACATCGCGGGCAAAGGCCATCTCGTGGGTGACGACGATCATGGTCAGGCCCTCCTTGGCCAGCTGGCGCATAACGCTCAGCACTTCACCCACCATCTGGGGGTCCAGGGCGGAGGTAGGCTCGTCAAACAGCAGCACTTCGGGCTGCATGGACAGCGCACGGGCGATGGCCACGCGCTGCTTCTGGCCGCCGGAAAGCTGGCGGGGCTTGGCGTTGACGTAGGGGGCCATGCCCACCTTTTCCAGGTTGCTCAGTGCCGTCTTGCGGGCGGTCTCCTTGTCCTGGTGCAGCACGTAGCGCAGGCCGGCGGTGCAGTTGTCCAGCACGGTCATGTTGTTGAAGAGGTTGAAGCTCTGGAACACCATGCCCACCTTGGCGCGGTAGGCGCAGGGGTCAGAGCCTTTGGCCGTGATGTCCTGCCCATGGAACAGCACGCTGCCGTGGGTGGGGGTCTCCAGCAGGTTGATGCAGCGCAGCAGCGTGGATTTTCCGCTGCCGGAGGCGCCGATCACGCAGGTAACATCGCCGTGGTTGACGGTAAAGTCAACATCGCGCAGCACCACGTGGGTGCCAAAGCTTTTGGAGAGGTGGCGCACCTCAATGATGGGTTCAGACATGGGATGCCTCTCCTTTCATATCCAGATTCTGGGACTTGTGGTCCGGGTCCGGGGCGTTGTACATGCCGCTGGTGTAGGCCAGGGTATCGGTGGTGTTCAGGTCGTAGTTCTGGGGGCCGTCCAGGGCCTTTTCCCAGGCACGCAGCAGGTAGCTGGCCAGCAGCGTCATCGACAGGTAGATGATCATGACGATAACGGCACTTTCAAAGTAGGTGTACAGCGCGCCGACCACGCTCTTGTGCACAAAGAACAGGTCGGTGATGGAGATGACCGACAGCACCGAGGTATCCTTGATGTTGATGATGAAGTTGTTGCCGATCTGGGGCACGATGTTGCGCAGGGCCTGAGGCAGGATGACATGCAGCATCGTCTGCCAGTGGTTCATGCCGATAGCCATGGCACCCTCGGTCTGGCCTGGGTCGATGGAGACGATGCCGCCGCGGACCGTCTCAGCCATGTAAGCACCGGTGTTGATGGATACGATGAAGAAACCGGCCGTCCACATGCCCATTTTAATGCCGAACACCTGCAGCAGGCCGTAGTAGATGAAAACAGCCTGCACGATCATGGGCGTGCCGCGGAACAGCTCAACATAGCAGCGCAGCACTACCCGCAGGATGCGCAGCAGCACCCGCTTCCAGGCGGGGTCGCGCTGTTTATCGATGGGGATCGTCTGCAAAGCGCCCACGGCGAAACCGATCAGGCAGCCAAAGAATGTGCCGACCAGTGCCAGCAGCAGGGTAGTGCCTGCGCCGCGCAGATACGAAAAGCCGTATTTCTGCAACACATTGGCGCAGTTTGTCAAAAAGTCTTGCATGGGGATTCTCCTTTATTCTTCATGCACCGTAGGGGTAGAACCGCCGAAACCCCTGCCGCCGAAAAAAGCGGCAGGGGTATGGATGGCGGGGATTACTCGCTCAGGGGCTGTACGCTGATGGCTTCGTCCATCATGGTGTTGTAGTCGTCAGCGGTCATGGTTGCCAGCACTTCGTTGATGGCATCCTTCAGGGCGGTGTTGCCCTTCTTCATGGAAATACCGATGTTGATGTCCTCATCGCTGACCTGGAAGTCGTTGTCGCCGCCGCCGAAGTCCAGCAGGGTGAAGTCAGGATAAGCAACCAGGGCCGCCTGGCCGGTGGGACGGTCGGTGACGACGATGTCGCAGGCGCCGCTGTTCAGGGCCACCAACATGGAGGGGGCAGTTTCCTGGGCGGGCAGGATGTTGGCATCGGGAATCTGGGGCAGGCAGTTATCATACCAGATGGTGCCCAGCTGGCTGGTAGCGGTGGCACCGGCCAGATCGGCCACGCTGGCGGCGGAAGCATACTGGCTGTCCTTCTTGGTCAGGGTGATGATGGAAGCGTAGTAGTACGGGTCAGAGAAGTCGACCTGGGCAGCGCGCTCAGCGGTGATGGACTGACCGGCGATGACGCAGTCCACATCGCCGCTCATGACGGCGGGGATCAGGCTATCCCAGTCCAGCTTGACAATCTGGACGTTCTGGCCCAGGGCGTCGGCAATCTTTTTGGCCATCATAACGTCATAGCCGTAGGCGTAGTCGCTGGAGCCGCGGATGGCAACAGCGCCGTTGGAGTCATCGCTCTGGGTCCAGTTGTAGGGGGCGTAAGCGCACTCCATGGCAACGGTCAGGGTCGTGGGGTCGCCGTCACCATCGGGGGCATCGGCGGCAGCCTCAGCGGCGGCCTCGCCGGAAGCGGTGGAATCAGCGGCGCTCTCGGCCGCGGTAGAGCCGCAGGCGGTAAAGCTGGCGGCCATGGCAGCCACCAGGCCCAGGGCCAAAGTCTTTTTCAGTTTCATGATGTTCTCCTTTATTTTCCTGTATAATTCCCTCTATGGGCAGGTCCGCCTTTCCCGGCAGGGGAGAGGCAGAACCACCTTACGCAAAAAGCCCCGGCTCCTTACGGAAAGCCGGGACTTGAAGCCTTGGCTATAAGCATCCACGGCGCAGCGTGCTGCCGCGCCATTGCGGCCCATACTCATGCATAAATATTACATCACTATGCAGGCTTTGTCAATAGGTATTAAGCTCAGGCAGCAGCTTTTTCGCTGTTTTTCTCGCTCTTGCTGTAGCTCTTGACACTGTGCAGCACAATGTTCAGGCCCAGAACGATCAGCATCACAGCCAGGATCAGCTGCAGGCCGTTGGCGATGAACACAGCACCCCAGGTGGTCTCGCCAGCGGGGATGGTGGTGGAAACAGCGGCAGAGATGGCCTTGACCATGGCGATCAGGCGCTGGACCAGCGCGGTGAAGGTGACGCACAGCATGATGACCAGCGGCGGGAACAGCATCTTGTTGTTGCGGCCGGTGACCTTCAGGAATACGCACAGGGTAGCCAGGACCAGGGCGCTCAGCAGCTGGTTGGCGGAACCGAACAGCGGCCAGATGTTGGCATAGCCGATCTGGGTCAGCAGGAAGCCGAAGGCCAGAGTGATGATGGTGGAGAAGTAAACGTTGCAGAACAGCTTGCGCCAGCTCTCAGCGTGCTCCATATCATCGGTGCTGAACAGCTCCTGGAAGCTCATACGGCCGATACGGGCCACGGCATCCAGGCTGGTCAGGGCCAGGGCGGAAACGCACATCGTCATAAAGACGGTAGCGATGGAAACGGGCACGCCGAACATCTCAAAGAAGCCCGCAACGCCGCGGCTGAAGATCTGGAACGGGGTACCGGCGGCCGGGGTGCCATCGGCAGCGGCAGCAGCACCGGCAACGCACAGGGCCAGGACAGCCAGCAGGCTTTCCAGCACCATGGCGCCGTAACCGACCTTGAGCATGTCTTTCTCATTCTCAACGGTCTTGGAGGAAGTGCCGGAGGAAACCAGGCCGTGGAAACCGGAAACGGCGCCGCAGGCCACGGTAACAAACAGGATGGGGAACATGGTGCCCAGCTTCTCGTTGTTGAAACCGGTGAAGACGGGCAGGTTCATGGTGGGATGAGCGACCAGCAGGCCGACAACGGCACCGGCGATCATGCAGATGAACATGAAGGTGGTCATGTGGTCACGGGGCTGTTTCAGCAGCCACATGGGCAGGACCGCAGCGAAGAAGATGTAGATGAAGGTGATGTAGCTCCAGGCAGCCTTGCCCAGAATGATGGGGAAGTTCATGCCGACAACGAAGGACAGCACGATGAAGACGATGCTGATGACGGACTCTTTCCAGCCGGTGAAGTGGAACTTCTTCTGCAGCAGGCCGAAGATGACAGCGAACACCATGAACATGATGGAGACCATGCCGGCAGCGCCGTTGGTGTTGGCGGCATCAGACAGACTGGTCACACCATCGGTGGTGACGTAAGCGTTGAAGGTACCGGCGACCATGTCAGCAAAAGCAGCGATAACGATGCAGCAGAACAGCCAGCAGAACAGCAGGAACAGCTTACGGCCGGTCTTGCCGATGTACTTCTCGATCAGCAGGCCCATGGACTTACCGTCATTCTTGACAGAAGCATACAGGGCGCCGAAGTCGGTAACAGCGCCGAAGAAGACGCCGCCGATGAGCACCCACAGCAGGACGGGCAGCCAGCCGAAAGCGGCAGCCTGGATAGCACCGGTAACAGGGCCGGCACCTGCGATGGAAGAGAACTGATGGCTGAAAACGGTCCAGCCATCGGTGGGCACGTAGTCCTTGCCATCCTCCAGCCGCACAGCCGGAGTTTTGGCGTTGGGGTCAACACCCCAGGTTTTAGCAAGCCAGCGGCCGTACCCGGCATACGCACATACCAGGACGACAGCTGCGATCAGAACAATCACAAGCGTATTCATTTGTATAATCTCCCTCATTTCTTACATATTTTTACAATCGCTTGCTCTATTACTTTAAACCGCTGTTCTTCATTTGTCAACGGATTGTTCATATTTTGTCAACATGTTGGGTATATAGCAAATCCGTCGAAAACTATTAGTAAATTTTTGTCACTTTCGACAATACAAAAATTCATTGACAAAGCGAGGCGGGGGTTATAGTATAAAGGAAAGCGTTTGCGCGAAAAGCCGCCGCTCTATTATACTATAATATAAAAGGAGACTTCCCCATGAAACAATGGTTGAAAGATGCGGTATTCTATGAAATCTATCCCCAGAGTTTTTACGATACCAACGGGGACGGCATCGGAGATTTTCCCGGCATCATTGCCAAGCTGGATTACATCAAAGACTTAGGCTGCAATGCGCTGTGGATCAACCCCTGCTACGACTCTCCGTTTAAAGACGCCGGCTACGACGTGCGCGACTACAAAAAAATTGCGCCGCGCTATGGCACCAACGCGGACGCCGCCGCGCTGTTCAAGGCCGCCCACGAGAAGGGCATCCACGTGCTGTTCGACCTGGTGCCCGGCCACACCAGCGAGGAACACGCCTGGTTCAAGGCCAGCTGCCGGCCCGAGCACAACGAATACTCCGACCGCTTCATCTGGACCGATTCCTGCTTTGCCTCCGGCGACGGCATGCCCTTCATCGGCGGCGAGACCCCGCGCAACGGTACCTACATTTTGAACTTCTTCAAGTGCCAGCCCGCGCTGAACTACGGCTACGGCAAGATCAACCAGCCCTGGCAAAAGCCCACCACCGACCCCGCCTGCCTGGCTACCGTGGAGGCCATGAAGGACGTCATGCGGTTCTGGCTGGACATGGGCTGTGATGGTTTCCGCGTGGATATGGCTTCCAGCCTTGTCAAAAATGACACCAAGCACAAAAAGTACACCTGTGCCATCTGGCGCGACATAGCCGCCATGCTGAGCAAGGAGTACCCCGAAGCCGCCCTGGTGGCTGAGTGGAACGGCCCGCGTATGTCGCTGAAAAACGGCTTCGATATGGACTTTTATCTGGAGTGGCAGGGCAACGGCTACAGCTGGCTGATGCGCAACTACGACGGTGCCACCGACTCCAACCCGCACAACATCGGCAAGGCCTACTTCTGCAAGGACTCCGGCACCGGCATCGATAAGTTTTTGGACGACTACCTGCCCAGCTACAAGGCCACCAAAAAGGACGGTCTGTGGTGCTTTATCACCTGCAACCACGATACCATCCGCCCCTCGGCCGGTTTGACGGTGGACGAACTGCGGCTGGCCTACGCCACGCTGTTCACTCTGCCCGGCGCACCGTTCGTGTATTACGGCGATGAGATCGGCATGCGCTACCTGCCCCTGCCCACCAAGGAGGGCGGCTACTTCCGCACCGGCTCCCGCACGCCGATGCAGTGGGACGGCACCGCCAACCACGGCTTCTCCACCGCCGCAGCGGATGCGCTGTACCTGCCGGTGGATACCGCCGACGACGCCCCTACGGTCGAAGCCCAGCAGGCCGCCCCCAACAGCCTGCTGCATGCCGTGAAGAGCCTGCTGGCCTTCCGCCATGCCCACCGGGATCTGGACTCCGACGCTTCGTTCAAGGTGCTGTACGCGCCCAAGGCCAAGGGCGACTACCGCCCGTTTGCCTGGCAGCGCGGCAAGCTGACCTGCGCCGTCAACCCCGCCGGGGCCGCCGCCGACCTGCCGCTGAAGCTGAAGGACGGCACCCGCGTGCTGTACGCCATCGGCGAAGCCGCCGTCAAGGACGGCGAGCTGCACCTGGGCGCCCAGAGCTTCGCCGTGCTGGGGTAAATCGGGATTTGTAAAGGAGATATGCAACATGAAGAAAGTCTGCTTAGCGGTTTTGCCAGCTTTAACAATAGTGTTAGAATT
>ERZ1034915.680-NODE-680-length-22143-cov-7.400127_pt1 | contig 22143 bp, 19 predicted proteins | sample MGYA00520592_ERZ1034915 | MGnify/ENA primary metagenome ERZ1034915 (study PRJEB33766, sample SAMN09781787) | gut metagenome | biome: gut microbiome | host: Homo sapiens | place: Madagascar | study: EMG produced TPA metagenomics assembly of the PRJNA485056 data set... | reverse complement strand
AGAAGTTGCTGGATTAATCAAATTACAGATTAAAGGTGGCGCTGCAAATCCTTCCCCTCCCGTAGGTCCTGCCTTGGGTTCAAAGGGTATCAATATTATGGATTTCTGCAAGCAGTTCAACGCCAGAACTCAGGAGAAGGCTGGTAAGGTTTTGCCAGTTGTTATCACTTACTATAATGACAAATCATTCTCATTCGTAGTTAAGACTCCTCCTGTAGCAATTCAATTGCTCGAAGCAGCCAAGAAGAAGAGTGGTTCCGCTCAGCCTAATCGTACTAAGATTGCTGAAATCACTTGGGATCAGGTTAAGGCTATCGCCGAAGACAAGATGCCAGACTTGAATTGCTTCACTATTGAATCTGCCATGAAGTTGGTAGCAGGTACTGCCCGCAGTATGGGTATCACAGTTAAGGGAGACTTCCCTGGTTAATAATTAACTTCAATTTTTGAACTGAACATGAGTAAACTGACAAAAAATCAGAAGTCTGTAGCTGGCAAGATTGAAGCAGGGAAAGCTTACACTTTGAAGGAAGCATCTAGCTTGGTTAAGGAAATCACCACAACTAAGTTTGACGCCTCTTTGGATATCGACGTTCGCCTCGGTGTTGACCCTCGTAAGGCCAATCAGATGGTTCGCGGCGTTGTATCTCTGCCAAATGGTACTGGCAAGACAGTTCGTGTGCTTTGCCTCTGTACGCCTGATGCAGAAGCTGCTGCTAAGGAAGCAGGTGCAGATTATGTAGGTCTCGATGAATATATCGAGAAGATCAAGGGTGGTTGGACTGATATTGATGTAATCATCACTATGCCAGCTATCATGGGTAAAATCGGTGCTCTCGGCCGTGTTCTCGGTCCGCGCGGATTGATGCCTAACCCTAAGAGTGGTACTGTTACCATGGATGTTGCCAAGGCAATCCGTGAGGTTAAGCAGGGTAAGATCGATTTCAAGGTTGACAAGACCGGTATCGTTCACACTTCAATTGGTAAGGTTTCTTTCACTCCCGAGCAGATCTTCGGCAATGCAAAGGAATTCATCGCTACCATCAACAAGTTGAAGCCTGCTGCTGCCAAAGGTACATATATCAAGAGCATTTATCTTTCCTCCACTATGAGCAAGGGTATCAAGATAGATCCCAAATCTGTTGACGAAATCTAAAATTTGACGGCAAATCATGAAAAAGGAAGATAAAGGTTTGATCATCGAGCACATCGGTGAAACATTAAAAGAATATGCTCACTTCTACCTGGTTGACGTAACCGGTATGAACGCTGAGGCTACAAGCAATTTGCGCAGAAAGTGCTTTGGCGCAAACATCAAGATGCTTCTCGTGAAGAACACCTTGTTGCACAAGGCTCTCGAAGCTGCTGAATTTGACTTCTCTCCGCTCTACGGCTGCTTGAAAGGCACGACGGCTGTCCTCTTCTGTGACACTGCCAACGTTCCTGCAAAGTTGATCAAGGAGGAAGGTAAGAGCGGCGTTCCAGCCCTCAAGGCTGCTTACGCTGAGGAAGGTCTCTACGTAGGTGCTGATCAGCTTGATACGCTCTGCGCTATCAAGAGCAAGGCAGAAGTTCTTGCCGAAGTTGTTGCATTGCTGCAATCTCCTGCAAAGAACGTTATCTCTGCACTCCAATCTGCAGGCCAGACTATCCATGGCGTGCTGAAAACTATGGGCGAGCGCCCTGAATAATCGGATATATCCGTACCAATCAAACTGAATAAAAACAATAAAAATACATTACGAAAATGGCAGATATCAAAGCTATTGCTGAAGAATTGGTAAATTTGACAGTGAAAGAAGTAAACGAGTTGGCAACGATCCTGAAGGACGAATATGGTATTGAACCCGCTGCTGCAGCTGTTGCTGTTGCTGCTGGTCCCGCTGCTGGTGGCGCTGCTGCCGCTGAGGAAAAGACTGCTTTCGACGTTGTTTTGAAGAGCGCTGGCTCTGCAAAGCTCCAGGTTGTTAAGGCTGTTAAGGAAGCTTGTGGCCTCGGCTTGAAGGAAGCTAAGGACCTCGTTGACGGTGCTCCTAGCAAGTTGAAGGAAGGCGTTGCTAAGGAAGAAGCTGAAGCATTGAAGAAGGCTCTCGAAGAGGCTGGTGCTGAAGTAGAACTCGCTTAATAAGCTACCTCATATTTATTGGGTTAAGGATCCTCTGATAGAGGGTTCTTAACCTTTTTGTGTCTATAAATTAAGTCAGATTAGAACTTCTTTTTTAGGGATGTTTGGGTATGCCGATGTGGCTGGCGCCTTGCGCTCTTGCTCTGCTTTTCCGCTGGCGTTTCTGCTTCGCATTCCTGTTCGCATTCAGATGTTTTGTTGGATCGGCTGATGCCGGTTCATTGTTCCTCCCCGACACATTTCGCAAACAAATGGTTCGTGGGGGCTTTCGTGCAAAAAAAATACAGGGCAACGGCTGCTGTTTCGCGAGAAAACAGCCTGCGTCTTTCCATTTACTACTGCTTGCTTGGTCTTGTCCGCTTGGCTTGTTCCATTTCGTACGTGGCGAGCGTTTCCAGCATAGCATGCACACATATTTTGTAAGCCTCATTAAAGCATGGTGCCTCTATCATAGTGGAACACCCGCTCTTTTGCACAACGCATTTCCAATCGGTGAGCGCCGCCCGGAATGAAGTTCTCATCCTAAATCATATTTTTCACGAATGTCTTCCAGAGTTATTAACCAACGTGTAAACTTTGCCTCTGTCAAGAATCCGATGCCTTATCCGGATTTCTTGGACGTACAGTTAAAGTCTTTCAAAGACTTCCTCCAGCTTGATACGCCATCGGAGTTGCGTAAGAACGACGGTCTGTACAAAGTTTTTGCCGAGAATTTTCCTATCGCAGACACTCGCAACAACTTTGTGTTAGAGTTCCTCGATTATTATATCGACCCGCCCCGTTACAGCATCGATGAATGCCTTGAGCGCGGACTTTCTTATAGTGTCCCCTTGAAGGCCAAATTGAAGCTTTACTGTACCGACCCCGACCACGAGGATTTCGACACGGTTGTGCAGGATGTTTTCCTTGGCCCGATTCCTTATATGACCGACAACGGCACTTTCATCATCAACGGTGCCGAGCGTGTTGTCGTGTCTCAGTTGCACCGTTCGCCGGGCGTGTTCTTCGGTTCGAGCGTGCATGCGAATGGTACGCAGCTCTATTCTGCTCGTATCATTCCTTTCAAAGGCTCTTGGATTGAGTTTGCAACGGACATCAACAATGTCATGTATGCTTACATCGACCGTAAGAAGAAGTTGCCTGTGACAACCCTCTTGCGTGCCATCGGCTTTGAAAACGACAAGGACATCCTTCAGATTTTTGACTTGGCTGAAGAGGTCAAGGTCAATAGAACCAACCTCAAGAAATTGGTGGGCCGCAAGCTCGCTGCACGTGTCTTGAAGAGTTGGGTGGAAGACTTTGTTGATGAAGACACGGGTGAAGTTGTTTCAATCGAGCGTAACGAAATCATCCTCGACCGCGAGACCGTGCTCGAAGCTGAACACATTGATGAAATCATCGAAAGCGGTGCGCAGTCGATCTTGGTACACCACGAAGAGGCCAGCTCGTCGGACTATTCTATCATCTTCAACACCCTCCAGAAAGACCCGTCGAACTCCGAGAAGGAAGCTGTGCTTTACATCTATCGCCAGTTGCGTAATGCTGACCCTGCCGATGATGCCAGCGCACGCGAAGTTATCAACAACCTCTTCTTCTCAGAAAAGCGTTACGACTTGGGCGAGGTGGGCCGTTACAGAATCAACAAGAAGCTCGGCTTGACAACCGATATGGATGTTCGCGTATTGACGCGTGAAGACATCATCGAGATAATCAAGTATCTCGTCGAGTTGATCAACTCAAAGGCCACTGTCGATGATATCGACCACTTGAGCAACCGCCGCGTACGTACCGTTGGCGAACAGCTCTCAAATCAGTTTGCCATCGGTTTGGCCCGTATGAGTCGCACCATCCGCGAGCGCATGAATGTCCGTGACAATGAAGTGTTCACCCCGACCGACTTGATCAACGCCAAGACCATTTCCAGCGTTATCAACTCGTTCTTCGGTACGAACGCCCTGTCGCAGTTCATGGACCAGACCAACCCGCTGGCCGAGGTGACGCACAAGCGCCGTCTTTCAGCCTTGGGTCCTGGCGGTTTGTCTCGTGAGCGTGCAGGTTTCGAGGTTCGAGACGTACACTACACCCACTACGGCCGTCTCTGTCCTATCGAGTCGCCTGAAGGTCCGAACATCGGTTTGATTTCTTCTCTTTGCGTTTACGCCAAGATCAATGAACTTGGTTTCATCGAGACACCGTACCGCAAGGTGGAAAATTCCGTTGTTGACTTGGACAACAATGATGTTGTTTACCTCTCAGCAGAAGAGGAAGAGGCCAAGATTATCGGTCAGGGAAATGCACCGCTGAACGACGACGGTACATTCATCCGCGACAAAGTCAAGTGCCGTCAGGACGCCGATTATCCTGTTGTGCCGCCTTCAGAGGTGGAACTCATGGACGTGGCTCCTCAGCAGATTGCCTCTATCGCTGCTTCTTTGATTCCGTTCTTGGAACACGACGACGCCCACCGCGCATTGATGGGATCGAACATGATGCGCCAGGCTGTTCCTTTGATTCGTTCCGAGGCTCCTATCGTGGGTACTGGTATCGAAAAGCAGGTTTGTGAAGATTCTCGCACGATGATTACGGCAGAAGGCGAAGGCGTGATCGACTTCGTTGATGCCACCAGCATCGTGATTACATACGACCGTAGCGAGGAAGAAGAGTTTGTCAGCTTCGACTCTGCTACCAAGACTTACAAGATTCCTAAGTTCCGTCGCACCAACCAGAACATGACCATCGACCTTCGTCCGATTTGCGAGAAGGGACAGCGTGTGAAGAAGGGCGACATCCTGACGGAAGGTTATGCCACTGAGAACGGCGAACTCGCCCTGGGCCGCAACTTGCTCGTTGCCTACATGCCTTGGAAGGGTTACAACTATGAGGATGCCATCGTGCTCAACGAACGTATGGTTCGTGAAGACATCCTGACTTCTGTTCACGTTGATGAGTTCTCTCTTGAGGTGCGCGAAACGAAGCGCGGTATGGAAGAACTGACCAACGACATTCCTAACGTCAGCGAAGACGCCACTAAGGACCTTGACGAAAACGGTTTGATTCGTATCGGTGCTCGCGTCACTCCGGGTGACATCATGATTGGTAAGATCACGCCGAAGGGCGAAAGCGACCCGACTCCAGAAGAAAAACTCCTCCGCGCCATCTTCGGCGACAAGGCTGGCGACGTTAAGGATGCTTCTTTGAAGGCCAATCCTTCGCTCTCTGGTGTCGTGATCAACCGCAAGCTCTACGCCAAGGCTGTCAAGTCGCGTGCCGATAAGGCTGCCGACAAGGTGGTTCTCCAGCGCTACGACGACGAGTTTGCCAAGCAGGCTGAGGAACTCAAGGACACGATGATTGAAAAGTTCTTGAAACTGGCCGGCGACAAGACCGCTTGCAGCGTCAAGGACAACATCGGTTCTGAGGTGATTGCCAAGGGCGCTACTTTTACGCGCAATTTGCTCAAACCGCTCGACTATACTTCGCTCGACCTGAGTGCTTGGACGGAAGACGAGCACACCAACAAACTGTTGCGTCAGCTCATCATCAACTACTTGAAGAAGTACAACATCATGGATGCCGCTTTGAAGCGCAAGAAGTTTGCCCTCACCATCGGTGACGAACTTCCTTCCGGCATCCTCCAGATGGCCAAGGTTTACATCGCTAAGAAACGTAAGATTGGTGTCGGTGACAAGATGGCCGGTCGTCACGGTAACAAGGGTATCGTTTCCAAGATCGTGCGTCAGGAAGATATGCCGTTCTTGGCCGACGGTACGCCGGTCGACATCGTGCTCAACCCGTTGGGTGTGCCTTCACGTATGAACTTGGGTCAGATTTTCGAGGCCGTGCTCGGTGCCGCTGGTAAGAAACTCGGTGTGAAGTTCGCTACGCCAATCTTCGATGGTGCGAAACTCGAAGACTTGTGTGAATGGACAGACAAGGCTGGCCTGCCGCGCTACTGCTCTACGCAGCTTTATGATGGCGGAACTGGTGAGGCTTTCGACCAGAAGGCAACGGTTGGTGTGACTTACATGTTGAAACTCGGCCACATGGTTGAAGACAAGATGCACGCACGTTCCATCGGTCCGTACTCGCTCATCACGCAGCAGCCTCTCGGAGGTAAGGCGCAATTTGGTGGACAGCGTTTCGGAGAAATGGAAGTCTGGGCCATCGAGGCCTTTGGCGCATCACATGTGCTTCAGGAAATCCTTACCATCAAGTCGGACGATGTCACTGGCCGTTCAAAGGCTTACGAAGCCATTGTCAAGGGCGACCCGATGCCAACACCGGGCATTCCAGAATCGCTCAACGTATTGCTTCATGAGCTCCGCGGCTTAGGTCTCAACATTACGCTTGAATAACAGATACACATAGTAACTCTTTACATAGGTAGGCGTTTTCCAAACACCTATTTATAGGACAAGTATTGGCATCCCGCCCTCTGCGGCGGGAGCCAATGGCTTCCCAACCAATATTTCATATAAAACATGGCATTTAAAAGAGACAACAAGATAAAGAGTAACTTCACGAAGATTACCATTAGCTTGGCTTCTCCTGAAGAAATTCAGGCCAATTCTTACGGTGAGGTCCTCAAACCTGAGACCATCAACTATCGTACGTACAAGCCAGAGCGTGATGGTCTCTTCTGCGAACGCATTTTCGGTCCGACGAAGGATTACGAATGCCACTGCGGAAAATATAAGCGCATCCGTTATAAAGGTATTGTCTGCGACCGTTGCGGTGTGGAGGTCACTGAAAAGAAAGTGCGTCGTGAGCGTGCCGGACACATCCAGCTGGTTGTGCCTGTGGCCCACATTTGGTACTTCCGTTCTTTGCCAAACAAGATTGGTTATCTGCTCGGCATCCCGACCAAGAAACTCGATACCATCATCTATTACGAGCGCTATGTCGTTATCCAGCCAGGCGTTTTGAGCGACGACGTGGCTCCCAACGATTTGCTGACGGAGGACGAATACCTCGACTTGCTCAAGAAGTTGCCAAACGACAACCAGTATCTTGAGGATTCCGATCCAAATAAATTCATCGCCAAGATGGGTGCCGAGGCCGTTTACGACCTTCTGACCCGCATCAATCTCGATGAACTCTCGTATGAATTGCGCGACAGAGCCAACTCCGACTCTTCCGTTCAGCGCAAGAACGAGGCTTTGAAGCGTCTGCAGGTGGTTGAGTCTTTCCGCGCAAGCAAAGACAAGAACCGTCCTGAATGGATGATCATGAAGATCATTCCTGTCACGCCTCCAGATTTACGTCCGCTCGTTGCCCTCGATGGTGGCCGTTTTGCCACTTCCGACTTGAACGACCTCTATCGTCGCGTGCTCATCCGCAACAATCGTCTGAAGCGTTTGCTCGAGATCAAGGCACCAGATGTCATTCTGCGTAACGAAAAGCGTATGCTTCAGGAAGCTGTTGACAGCCTCTTCGACAACTCTCGCAAGAGCAGCGCCGTGAAGAGCGACAGCAACCGTCCTTTGAAATCACTCTCCGACTATCTGAAGGGTAAGCAGGGACGTTTCCGTCAGAACCTCCTCGGTAAGCGTGTTGACTATTCAGCACGTTCCGTAATCGTCGTTGGTCCTGAATTGCGTATGGGCGAGTGCGGTCTGCCTAAACTCATGGCAGCAGAGCTCTATAAGCCGTTCATCATCCGCAAGCTCATTGAGCGCGGCATCGTGAAGACGGTGAAGAGCGCCAAGAAGATTGTCGATCGTCGCGAGCCTGTCATCTGGGACATCCTCGAACACGTCATGAAGGGCCACCCTGTACTCCTCAACCGTGCACCGACACTTCACCGTCTCGGTATCCAGGCTTTCCAACCTAAAATGATTGAAGGCAAGGCCATCCAGCTCCACCCGTTGGCATGTACGGCATTCAACGCCGACTTCGACGGCGACCAGATGGCAGTTCACCTCCCTCTGAGCAACGAAGCAATCTTGGAAGCTCAGATGTTGATGCTCCAGAGCCACAACATTTTGAACCCCGCCAACGGTGCTCCTATCACAGTGCCTTCACAGGACATGGTGCTCGGTCTGTATTATATCACCAAGCTCCGTCCAGGCGCAAAGGGCTCAGGCCTGATTTTCTACGGTCCAGAAGAAGCCCTCATCGCCTTCAACGAAAAGCGTGTTGACGTACATGCCCCAGTGAAGGTCATGGTTGATGATGTAGACGAAAACGGCTTGGGTGTCCGCCATTTGGTTGAGACCTCTGTCGGCCGTGTGATTGTCAACGAGATCATCCCTGTTGAGTGTGGCTTCATCAACACCGTCATCTCAAAGAAATCTCTGCGCGACATTATCGCCAAGGTTATCAAGACAGTTGGTATGGCCCGTGCCTGCGATTTCTTGGATGGTATCAAGAACCTCGGTTACCGCAAGGCATACGAGGGCGGTCTGTCCTTCAACCTCGACGATATCATCATCCCGCAGGAGAAGGTAGACATCGTTAAGCGTGGTAACGAAGACATCGAGCAGATCACTGCTAACTATAATATGGGTTTCATCACCGACAACGAGCGTTACAACCAGGTAATTGATACTTGGACGCACGTCAACACCGACCTGAAGAAGACCCTCATGAAGCAGATGACTGAAGCCGACCAAGGTTTCAACGCTGTGTTCATGATGCTTGACTCCGGAGCCCGTGGTTCTGCCGACCAGATTGCACAGTTGGCAGGTATGCGTGGTTTGATGGCCAAGCCTCAGAAAGCCGGTGCAGAAGGTGCTCAGATTATTGAAAACCCGATCCTTTCTAACTTTAAGGAAGGTATGAGCGTGTTGGAGTACTTTATCTCTACCCACGGTGCCCGTAAGGGTTTGGCCGACACCGCCTTGAAGACGGCCGACGCCGGATACCTCACCCGTCGTCTTGTCGACGTATCCCACGACGTGATCATCACGGAAGAGGATTGCGGAACGCTTCGCGGTCTCGTCTGCACAGCGCTCAAGGATGGTGACGAAATCATTTCGTCTCTTGGCGAACGTATCCTCGGCCGTGTGTCAGTACACGACATCGTTCACCCAACAACCGGCAAGGTCATCGTTGCCGCTGGTGAAGAAATCACCGAACCGATTGTTGCCGAAATCGAAGCCTCTCCGATTGAGAGCGTCGAAATCCGCTCGGTTCTCACCTGCGAAAGCAAGCATGGTGTCTGCATGAAGTGCTACGGCCGCAACCTTTCAACAAGCCGCATGGTGCAGAAGGGCGAAGCTGTCGGTGTCATTGCCGCCCAGTCAATCGGTGAGCCTGGTACTCAGTTGACACTCCGTACCTTCCACGCCGGTGGTATCGCTTCGAATGCTGCAGCCAACGCCACCATCGTGGCCAAGAGCGACTGCCGCCTTGAATTTGAAGAACTCCGTACGGTTGACATGACAGCCGAAGACGGCACAGCCTGCAAGATCGTTGTCGGTCGTCTGGCCGAAGTCCGCTTCATCGATGAGAACACAGGTATCGTTCTTTCTTCACAGAACGTGCCTTACGGTTCACAGCTCTTCGTCAACGATGGCGACAAAGTTGAAAAGGGCACCGTCATTGCCAAGTGGGACCCATTCAACGCCGTCATCGTAACAGAAAGTGCTGGTCGCATCCAGTTTGAAGACGTAACGGAAGGTGTCACCTATCGTGTTGAAGAAGACGAAGCAACCGGTCTCCGTGAAAGAATCGTCGTTGAATCCAAGGAGCGTGGCCGTGTTCCATCGTGCCATATCATGGATGAAAACGGTGAGTTGATTCGCACCTACAACTTCCCAATCAACGGTCACATTGTTGTTGAAGACGGTCAGCAGCTCAAAGCTGGTGACATCCTCGTCAAGATTCCTCGTGCCGTTGGTAAGGCTGGTGACATCACCGGTGGTTTGCCCCGTGTGACCGAGCTCTTCGAAGCCCGCAACCCGAGCAACCCCGCTGTCGTTTCAGAAATCGATGGTGAAATCACGATGGGCAACATCAAGCGTGGCCACCGCGAAATCGTCGTTACTTCTAAGCTGGGCGAGGTCAAGAAATACCTCGTGCCTCTGTCAAAGCAGATTCTTGTTCAGGAAAACGACTACGTACGTGCCGGAACGCCGCTCTCCGACGGTTCAATCACGCCGAGCGACATCCTCGCCATCAAGGGTCCTACCGCTGTTCAGGAATACATCGTCAACGAAATCCAGGACGTTTACCGTTTGCAGGGTGTAAAGATCAACGACAAGCACTTCGAGGTTATCGTACGCCAGATGATGCGCAAAGTTCAGATCGACCAGCCGGGCGATACGCGCTTCTTGGAACAGCAGATTGTCGACAAACTCGACTTCGCTGAAGAGAACGACCGCATCTGGGGCAAGAAAGTTGTTGTTGATGCTGGTGACAGTGAGGTAATGAAGAAGGGTATGATCGTGACGGCCCGCAAGCTGCGCGATGAAAACTCTCAGCTCAAACGCCGCGACCTTAAGCTCGTTCAGGTTCGTGATGCCAAGGCTGCCACTTCAACCCAGATTCTCCAGGGTATCACGCGTGCTTCTCTCCAGACGAAGAGTTTCATGTCTGCCGCATCCTTCCAGGAAACAACGAAGGTGCTCAACGAAGCAGCCATCAGCGGAAAGACCGACTACCTCGAGGGTATGAAGGAGAACGTTATCTGCGGTCATCTCATTCCTGCTGGTACTGGTTTGCGTGAGTTCAACAAAATCATCGTTGGTGACGCCGACGAGATGGAGAAGAACAAGATCCCTACAACGATTTGATAATTCGCTCAGACAATAGTGGCCTCCGTGCCGCAGTCTGTGTTACATAAACCATAAAATCCCCGCCATGCAATATCCAACAGGTATTGCATGGCGGGGATTTTTGTGTTATGATGGTGAGATTCAAAGGCAGATGGGACTTCCTTCTTTATGTTGGCGGCAGTTCGTTATTGGAATAATGAGAATGTACAATAATATGATACACTGATTGTTTCGTACTTGTGCGAATGAGTGCTAAATTTGCGGTATGTAATTTTTAAAAATAGTGATTATGAAAAGTACAAAAAGTAAAACCATTGGCGATCTCATCAATGAGGAAGTGCGCCGTCAAGAAATGCCCGTGACAAAATTCGCCAAAGAAATAAACTGCCAACGTAACAATGTTTATGACATATTCAATCGTAGCAATATGGATATCGACTTGCTCAAACGGATATCAAAAGTTTTAGGTGTAAATTTTTTCCAGAAAATTGCAGATGATTTGGATTTGGTTTGCGAGGAGGCTGACAATGTTAATCAGCAGGAACAAAAAGCCGTATCACAGTTTCTTGATGTAGTACCAAAGCTGCTTGAAAAAATGGGAAAAAATGCTGCCATATTCATGGGGAATCCTTGCCCATTGGATATAGACTCAGATTGCCTTCCTGATTTTTGTCTACCAGACTATTCTATATCTTTCACGTTTGGGAAAACCCTGGAAGAAAGGATGGGAGCTAACAGATTTCTTTCATTCGAGGTTGTGCGGAAAAATGTAGGTTGTGAGGTGGAGACTTGTTTCAATAAAATTACAAGTTTGCAGACTGTCAATATACAATTAACTTATAAAACTGAAGAGCAATGGGCTGAAACACTTGAATTTGCTTTTGAGGTTATGTCAAAATGGAGGACCAAGATATGAATGTAGACCTGTTAAATGATTTCAAGGAGACGAAAACGTGTACTTATAAAGGCGAACGCTATTCCGTTCGCGATAATGGTGCGGTTTTAAGGCATGCGCGGGAGGGAAAAAGAAAAAGGAAGTATGATGATGTATGGACATTCGGAAATCCTAACAAGCATACTGGTTACATGAATTTTAATGGTGAGATGGTACACCGTATAGTCGCTTTTGCCTTTCATGGCAATCCTCCATCCTCCCAACATGTTGTTGACCATATTGATACAAACCGGAGAAACAATAGACCGGAAAATCTGCGGTGGCTCACAAAGTTAGAGAACGCCTTGAATAACCCTAATACACTGCGTAAAATAATTCATCATTGCGGCAGCATAGAAGCCTTTGTCAGAGATCCAAGTGTGTTGAATAAATATGTTGACAAACATCCGAATTTTGAGTGGATGAGGGCTGTAAGTCGTGAGGAAGCTTTAAACGCCTTGAAAAATTTGGACCGTTTGTCAAGGATTAGTAAGCACAATGGTAGCACAACATCTTCTAAGGGAATGGGAGAATGGATTTATAAGTGTAATGCAAATGATTCAGACCACATTTCTCCATCTCCTTCATCTCCGAAAGCCAGCCTGATTCCCTCGCTGACTTCAAATGCTATGCAGCGTAATTGGAAAACCCCAACAGAATTTCTTCTCTGTCCTGATTCGTGTGGAGAAAACGGGCTGGAGGCATATTATTCAAGACTTGCAACAGACGTGAAGTTTTGCAGCAACAAATATGGAGATTCTGTCGTTTCCGATTATGCTTATTTGCCTACGGGCGATGCCTTTCTCGTCATGTGTAAAAGCACAGAAGAAAACCCAGTGAAGCCTTGGTCTTTGCTTTCTGTCGCTTGTCAAGATGGCTTTTACATCCACGAAAGCATTAGCATGTTCTTTTCGGAGGATGGTGCCAAGAAGGAAATGACCTTCAAGCTTGGGAAAGAATGGAGGGGGGGAAATACGATAGATGATAATTGTTAAAACATTAGTGATATGAAAAGATATGTTATAATGCTGGTATTGGCGTTGCTGGTTCTGCCGTTACCTGCACAGACGAAGCCAAGTCAACCAGTAGTGAATGCTAAAGTTGAGTCAATAGCAAGGTATAAAATGTATTCCACATCCAATATGTGGACGTTCTTGAACTTGGATACGAGTAATGGGCGTATATGGCAAGTGCAATGGGCTCTTGATGATGAAAACCGTTTGGAAGTTGATTTGAGTTTAAGGAATCTTGCTCTCGAGGGACGAGAGGTAAATGGTCGATTTGAATTGTATCCAACCACCAATACCTATAATTTTCTCCTTTTAGATAAACAACTCGGCAAGGTATATCAGGTGCAGTGGGCTTTAAGTAAGGAAAATAGAGGGATTTTGCCTATTGAAAAATATTAGATGGCTGTATTGGAAACCCTGTTTTAGAAATTGTTACGTCAGAAATCTGATGAAGGCCAAAATACTTGAGTTTATTGCTTATGCACGGCACGTATGTGCTGATAGTCACTGTAAAACCAAAGGTGTAAGAACAGAATAGTGTTCTTACACCTTTGTAGTCTATTCGTTTGCAGGCAATGCTTCCTGTGCTCTCACTTCTTAGCATTTCGCCCCTCTGACCTCTTCGATTTCCCTTAGCAGGTCGTTGAGGCGCTTTTGCGATTTCATGAAATGGAAGAAGTCGAGGATGCAGCCGATAACCAGTCCAGCGAGACAGCCACAGAACAGCGTTTGAGAAAAGGCGCTGTCGAGGTCGCGGCAATATTTATATAGGTAGGAGTCTATTTTTTCCTGTAAGTATATCGCAGCGTATGAAGATACGGATATACATAACAGCATGCAACCATCTTAGTCTAACACAACTAAGATGGTTGCATGCTGTTATGTATAGGGTTGTCAAAAGTTCAGAGGATGTGCGTCAGTGGTCTTGTTCAAACGTCCAATCCGTGATATTGCCTTTTTCGCTATCGAAATTTACGCCGATTTTTGTGATTGGCAGACGGCTGAGGGCAAAGCGTTCTCGGTAGTTTTTCAGATTGATTTGTTGCAAGGCCGTCTGCGCGTTTCTGTTGAGTTTAATTTCAATGATGTAGACATGTGTCTGCGTCATCAACACCATATCAATGCGTCCGTGTGGCGTGTGTACTTCCACGTCAATGCGGTATTGCGTCAGCAGTGTGAAAATGACGTAGAGCATCTGCTGATAGTGCCCCTCGTGGTTTTTCACATTGCAGTAAGGAACCGTTCCGAGGAAGTCTTGGAGCAAACGCAAAGCACCGTCAATGTTGTTGCTGCGTATGTATCGCGAGAGATAGGCCACCGTGACGGCCCCCGATTGTCCGAAGGCGAGATAATTGGGCAAGAGGTTTTCAAAAAGCCCTGTGCGGATTTCTTGGTTCGGGAGGTCGAGCGTGTAGACCCCGACTTCTTCGTCGAAAGCCTTGATGGTCAGATAGCCGCTTTGGTAGAGCAGTGGGGTGAGCGACTGCATGTTTTCCGTTGGTGCGTCAAATTCATATCGCTTGGCTGTCATGCTTCCAATTTGGCTTGGCAGCACATCAAATTTTTGCATCATGTTCAACAGGTAGGTCGGTGTTCCTGTTGAAAACCAGTAAGCGTCCAAGTCACCATTGGTCAGTGCGCTCAGCAGGCTGAACGGATTGAAAACATCAGGCGAAGGCCAAGAGAAGTGGTAGCCATCGTAGTTGTTTGCGAGCGCTTCCATCGTTTCTTTCCAATTCTTTCCGATGCGTTTGCCGAGCATTTCCACGTCTGTTCGCATCTGTGTTTCAATTTCCTCCTTTGTGATGCCGCAAATGCCAGCATATTCCGGCAGCATGCTGAGATTGTTGATGTTGTTTAATTCGCTGAAGATGCTGATCTGAGAGAATTTTGTGATACCCGTCAAAAAGACAAAGCGCAGGTAGGGGTCGGCATCTTTTAGCGGACTGTAGAAGTTACGCATCACGTGGCGCAGTTCGTTCAGGTGTTCATCTTCGTGAACAACATCAAGCAAGGGAGCATCGTATTCGTCAATCAGAACGACAGCCTTTTGTCCCGTTTGCCGATATGCCATCTCAATCAGATGGGCCAGACGCATATTGGGGCTTCCTTTCCCGTTCTCAATTCCCAGAGTCCTTTCTTGTTGAGAAAGGATGAAGTCAAGGTAGGCTGTCAGTTCTTCTTTGTTCTTGTGTTTGCCTCCAGCCAGACTAAAATGAATCACAGGATGTTTTCCCCAATCCTTTTCAAGGCGTTCAATCGCCAGCCCTTCAAACAGCTCCTTCTTTCCTTCGAAATAGCTTTTCAAGGTCGACACCAACAGCGATTTGCCGAAGCGGCGCGGACGGCTGAGAAATACGTATCTGCCGCTGACATGCGTCATGCGGTAGATGTATTCCGTCTTGTCGATATACAGCATATCGTTTTCCCGTATTTCTTCAAATGTCTGTATACCTAATGGGTAAAGTCTTGGAGTCATATCCGTCTGGTTTTATTTGAACACTACTTTAAGTAGGTGGTCAAGTATATGCCAAGAGCATTATTCTTACATATAAAATGTTCTGACCACCTACTTACAATATTGCAAATATACATATTTTTGTCTAACGTTCAAAGTTTGATGCCGTGTTTCAAAATCCCCTCCGTCAGCATCCCCTGCGGCATAAATCGTTGCAGCGTGGCGGTGATGGTGTTCAGCATGCGCTCCCTGACGTAGTCATCTTTGATGTAGAGCGAGATGCGGCGTTCAGAATGGTAGTTACCCTCAATTTGCCGCACGTTCTTCCGTTGCGCGTCAGAGAGAAACGGCAGGTGCATTTCCGGGATGATGGTGAAACCTCCGTTTTCGTCCACGATGCGTATGAGCGTGTCGATGCTCCCCGCCTCGTAGATGTGGTGTCCTTTGCTGCGTGCTTTGCAGAAACTGAACGCACTGTCGCGTAGGCATTGCGCCTCACGCATAATCCACATGTTTTCGTGCTCCAGATTTTCTGGTTTAAACACCGGGAGCTTGCGCCAGCAGCTTTCGGCGAGATACACGAAAAATCGCTCCGTGTAGAGCGCCACCTCCAGCAGACCTTGTCGTGCGTTGTCAGAAATCGCGATGGCCGCGTCGACCTCTCCGTCGAGCAGGGCGTCCTGCATCGACTGCACCTTCATTTCTCGGATGGTCAGGTCGACGGCGGGGTAGTCTTCGCGGTAGTGTCGAATGAACTTGGGCAGGATGTAAGGGGCGATGGTGGGGCCGACAGAAAGCGTGAAAGAACCGCCGATGCTGTCCTTGTCTTCTGCCACGATTTCGCCGATGCGTTCCGTTTCCATCAGGGCCCTCTGCGCCTGTCTGACGATTTTTGCACCAACCGTGGTTGGCACGACCGATTTGTTGGAACGTTCAAAGAGGCGCACATCGAGTTCCTCTTCCAGTTTCACGAGCATGGCGCTGAGTGTTGGTTGCGAAACACGGCAAGCCTCGGCCGCCTTCGCAAAATTGCGGAAGCGGTCGAGGGCAATGATATATCTGAGTTGTTGCAGATTCATGCTGGAGGAAGATTACTGGAAGCCATATAAGAGTGCCTTCAGATCGGCCAGACTCATCGCGCCGCTTTGGCGCCACAGCAGTTCGCCGTTTCTGAATAGCATGAGCGTCGGTACCGACTGGATACGGTAGGCGCCAGCGAGCGCCTCATTTTTGTCAACGTCCAGTTTGATGATTCTCAAATTTACCCCTTCGCTCGCTTTCAGTTGTTCGAGCACGGGGTGCATTTGCTTGCACGGGCCACACCATGTGGCGAAGAAATCAACCAGCGTCAGTTGGTTGCCATTGATAATGTCGTTGAAATTTTCCATGATGTCAGTGTTTTTTGAGTTTGCAAATCATTTGGGTCATGTTGCCCATCGGGCAGAACACACACCAAGTGCGTGGACGGTAAACGATTGTCAGCACGACGCCCACGATGAGCGAGGTCAGCATGATGCCGTAGAGGCCGAAGGCAAATTGTGCCATCCACGGTTCCAATTTCGTGACGTAAGCCCAATGCCAGGGAACGTCGAAAGTCCAAAGCAGGTGAACCGTTTCGTGAAGCGATTCCATTTCCTGCGCCACTTGCACTGTCAGCCAAATCATTTGGATGAAGAAGAACATGAAGAACACGAGAAACCCGTTTCTAAACCATTTCGACGACAGCCATCTCGGCGCCACCTTCCTGCTCGACCATTTCAGCGTATTGCCGATTTGCAGAAACAGTTGTCCGCGTCCGCAATAGTTGTTGCAGTAGCCCTTGCCGCCTCCGAAAATAGCCATCAGTAGCGGTATGAGAAAGCATATCACGCCAAGCCAGGCAAACGCGATGTTGAAGAATCCCAATGTGAAGTAGGTGGCGGAGACGAGCCACATGTAGTCGCTCCAGCGTTTTTTCTTTTTAGCCATAGAGTAAGTAGTCTGAATTGATATGCGGGGAGGAAACGGTTTTTTAGTTTCGCGTCTCCGTCTCCCTCAACACCTTGTGTATCACCCCTGCCGGACAATTCTTCTCGCAAATGCCGCAACCGATGCAGAGGCCCTCGTCGACCACGGCGTAGCAACCCTTGTGGATGCTGATGGCATCTCGCGGGCAAACCTTCACGCAAACCCCGCATGCCACGCAGCGGTCGCGTTCATTCTCAGCCTTGTATTTTGCCATCGTTATTCTTTTTCCAAAAGTTCTTCAAGAAACTCCGAGGCGTCGGCCACGCAGAGCGGGCATTCCCTCAACACCTTTCCTGTCCCGATGCCTTTGAGCAACTTGCATTGAGTCGCCCCGTTGCGTTGCTGGAATTTCTCCATAATCTGTCGCATCCCCTTCATGGCTTTGACCTTGTCTTTTGTTGCCAAACTATAGACGATGCCGGTACCGACGATGGCGCCACACGTCCCTTCCATATTCCCCATTCCTGCGCCGAAACCGTTGCCGATGTTCTTGACCGTTTCCTCGTCAAGGCCAGTCTTGTCGGCGTAGGTGCAGGCCACGGCCTGCGTGCAGTTGTGCGTACCACATATTTTCTTCGCTGAAGCTTCTTGTATTCTGCTTTCCATATTGTTTGAGTGATTGATTACGGTGCAAAGATGGACATTTATTTATAGACGGACAAATGAAACGGTCTATATGTTTATAGATATTGTCTATCTTAAACGCCATCGCAAAAGTTCTTCACCCACCCGCTTAACCCCCGCAATAGTTAGGCATACAATTGTTTTTCAGCACAAGTTTCCACACCATACCTTGTTGCTCGTTTTAAAGGCCGCGCCCGTCGTGAGACACAGCGCGGCCTTTTTCCCTTCTCTCCCTCCTTTGCTGTTTCGGCGGGAAGAACCATGTCGCGTCTGCCCCCGTTGCAAAACCCCCGATACCAAAAACTTGGAAAAATGTTTTGAAAAGGTTGATAATTAGATTCTTGAAATCTTGTCAGTTCCAAGGGAAATTGCTACCTTTGCAGGCCGAAAGGTGTAGTGTACACCTACGACAATACTCAGAAGAAAAGAAAATATAATATATAACAAATTAAAAATCAACGAAATGCCTACTATTCAACAATTGGTAAGAAAGGGTAGAAGCGTGGCAGCAGACAAGAGTAAGTCTCCTGCTTTGGATTCATGCCCTCAGCGCCGTGGCGTATGCGTCCGTGTTTACACGACAACCCCTAAGAAGCCTAACTCAGCAATGCGTAAGGTGGCTCGTGTTCGTTTGACGAACTCAAAGGAAGTCAACTCTTACATCCCTGGAGAAGGCCACAACTTGCAGGAACACTCAATCGTTCTCGTGCGTGGCGGTCGTGTTAAGGACCTCCCTGGTGTACGTTACCACATCGTTCGCGGTACACTCGATACCGCTGGTGTAGCAAGCCGCACACAGCGTCGTTCTAAGTACGGTGCTAAGCGTCCTAAAGCTGCCAAGAAATAATTATTAAGGCGAATCCAAAAGCGATTCTTTTAGAAGCCTAAAAATGTTGGTTTGCAGAAGAGGTTGAGTAAACATTCCGATGGGAAGTTGAAGAACTGACATTGCAGCCCTATTTAAAAACAAATCAACTCACAAAAGAAAATGAGAAAAGCAAAGCCAAAGAAGCGTGTGATCCTCCCGGATCCCGTTTACGGAGACCAGAAAGTTTCCAAGTTCGTTAACCACTTGATGTATGACGGTAAGAAGAATATTTCTTACGAAATCTTCTATAAGGCCCTCGAAATCGTAGGCGAAAAGATGAAGGATCAGGAGAAGTCAGCCCTCGAAATCTGGAAGGCCGCTCTCGACAAGATCACTCCTCAGGTAGAAGTTAAGAGCCGTCGTATTGGTGGTGCAACTTTCCAGGTGCCGACAGAAATTCGTCCCGACCGCAAAGAGTCTGTTTCAATGAAGAACATGATCAACTTCGCCCGCAAGCGTGGCGGTAAGACCATGGCCGACAAGCTCGCTGCTGAAATCATGGACGCTTTCAACGAGCAAGGTGGTGCCTTCAAGCGTAAGGAAGACATGCACCGCATGGCTGAAGCTAACCGTGCATTCGCACACTTCAGATTCTAAACATAGTAATATCGCTTATTCAATAAAACAATGGCAAAGCACGATTTACATTTGACTCGTAATATCGGTATTATGGCTCACATCGATGCCGGTAAGACGACAACCTCTGAACGTATCTTGTTCTACACGGGTAAGACGCACAAAATCGGTGAAGTTCACGATGGTGGTGCAACCATGGACTGGATGGCCCAGGAACAGGAACGCGGTATTACTATTACTTCTGCCGCTACCACCACTTTCTGGAACTGGCAGGGCAAGCAGTATAAGATTAACTTGATTGACACCCCGGGACACGTTGACTTCACCGCTGAGGTTGAACGTTCACTCCGTGTGCTCGATGGTGCCGTTGCTGCATATTGCGCCGTTGGTGGCGTTGAACCTCAGTCTGAAACCGTTTGGCGTCAGGCTGACAAGTACAACGTTCCACGTATTGCTTATGTCAACAAGATGGACCGCTCTGGTGCCGACTTCTTCGATGTTGTTCGCCAGATGAAGGACGTCCTCGGTGCTCATCCTTGTGTGCTCTCAATTCCTATCGGTGCTGAAGAGAAGTTCAAGGGTATCATCGACTTGATTAAGATGAAGGCCATCCTGTGGCACGATGAAACTATGGGCGCTGAATACGAGGTTGACGAAATTCCTGCTGAACTCCAGGCTGAGGCTCAGGAATGGCGCGACAAGCTCGTTGAAACCGCTGCTGAGTGCGACGAGGCTTTGATGGACAAGTTCTTCGATGATCCTTCTTCAATCACTGAAGAAGAACTCATCGCAGCCATCCGTAAGGGTACGCTCGCCATGGACATCGTTCCGATGACCCAGGGTTCTTCATTCAAGAACAAGGGTGTTCAGACTTTGCTCGACTACGTTTGTATGTTCTTGCCTTCACCTCTCGACACGCCAAACATCGTTGGTACGAATCCTGAGACTGGTGAAGAAGAAGACCGCAAGCCAAGCGAAGACGAAAAGACTTCTGCCCTCGCATTTAAGATTGCCACTGACCCATACGTTGGTCGTTTGACTTTCTTCCGCGTATATTCTGGTAAGATTGTTGCAGGTTCTTATATCTACAACGTACGTTCAGGTAAGAAGGAACGCGTCTCTCGTTTGTTCCAGATGCACTCAAACCACCAGAACCCCGTTGACGAAATCTGCGCTGGTGATATCGGTGCAGGTGTAGGTTTTAAGGATATCCACACTGGTGATACTTTGGCTGACGAAGACGCACCAATCGTATTGGAATCTATGGACTTCCCTGATCCAGTTATCGGTATCGCAGTTGAGCCTAAGACTCAGAAAGACCTCGACAAGCTCTCTAACGGTTTGGCCAAGTTGGCTGAAGAAGACCCAACCTTCACCGTTAAGACCGACGAGCAGACAGGTCAGACGGTCATCTCTGGTATGGGTGAGCTCCACTTGGACATCATCATCGACCGTTTGAAGCGCGAATTCAAGGTTGAATGTAACCAGGGTAAGCCTCAGGTTAACTATAAGGAAGCCATCACCAAGACTGTCAACCTCCGTGAGGTTTACAAGAAGCAGTCGGGTGGTCGTGGTAAGTTCGCCGACATCATTGTTAATGTTGGTCCTGTAGATGAAGACTTCAAGGAAGGCGGTCTGCAGTTCATCAATAAGGTGACTGGCGGTAACATTCCTAAGGAATTCATCCCATCAGTACAGAAGGGATTCGAGAACGCCATGAAGAGCGGTGTGCTCGGTGGCTATCCTCTCGACAGCTTGAAGGTTGAACTGCTCGATGGTTCGTTCCACCCAGTTGACTCTGACCAGTTGTCATTCGAAATCGCAGCTCTTCAGGCTTACAAGAACGCTTGCGCACAGGCAGGTCCTGTCTTGATGGAGCCTATCATGAAGCTCGAGGTTGTTACTCCTGAGGAGAACATGGGTGACGTTATCGGTGACTTGAACAAGCGTCGTGGACAGGTTGAAGGCATGGAAAGCGGTCGTTCTGGTGCTCGCATCGTGAAGGCTATGGTTCCATTGTCAGAAATGTTTGGTTACGTAACAGCTTTGCGTACCATCACTTCTGGTCGTGCAACTTCTTCTATGCAGTATGACCACCACGCTCCTGTTTCCAACTCAATCGCTAAGCAGGTGCTTGAGGAAGTTAACGGTCGCGTAGACCTCGTTAAGTAATCAGCCTCCGGCGAATTGCTTATCAAGGATAGTGCAGGGCGGAAGGCTGGCTTCGGCCAGGATGCTTCTCTCTGCGCCTCCCAAACTTTTAGAATAGAAATATCCTAAACAATCAATGCCGACGGGGCGGCGGGCTAACGAATGACTCTTAGCCCGTTCAACCCTCGACGGCGGTTATAAATCAATAAAAGAAATGAGTCAGAAAATTCGTATCAAGCTGAAGAGCTACGATCACACTCTCGTAGAAAAGTCTGCTGAGAAGATCGTCAAGAACGTGAAGGCCACCGGCGCCATCGTTAGCGGTCCGATTCCCCTTCCAACACGCAAGCGTATCATCACTGTCAACCGCTCAACCTTCGTTAACAAGAAGAGCCGCGAGCAGTTTGAAGTGTCTTCTTACAAGCGTCTCATCGACATCTATAGCTCAACTTCAAAGACAGTTGACGCTTTGATGAAGTTGGAATTGCCTTGCGGTGTTGAAGTTGAAATCAAGGTGTAGTCTTTGACAAAGCTTCAAGCACAAGAATAGCATGAATGGCGGGACGCTCCCGCAGTCATATATTCCCTTAATCCCGGTCAGGAGCCTTCCTGACTGGGATTTTTGTTTGACTAGCATGTGTGTTGTCTAATGGGTGCAAGTCCCTAACGA
>ERZ1034915.677-NODE-677-length-22199-cov-26.716808_pt1 | contig 22199 bp, 28 predicted proteins | sample MGYA00520592_ERZ1034915 | MGnify/ENA primary metagenome ERZ1034915 (study PRJEB33766, sample SAMN09781787) | gut metagenome | biome: gut microbiome | host: Homo sapiens | place: Madagascar | study: EMG produced TPA metagenomics assembly of the PRJNA485056 data... | reverse complement strand
TTTATGAGAATCCTGATTTGTTAGGAGAACACGGTGGAAGAAACAAAATTTAGAGTTTGGCTCACAGAAGATAAGAAATTGTTACCTGCGGAAATTATTACTTTCCATAGAGGTTGTATGGATGTACAAATGGAACCAAGCAAATACGTTACAAAAGCAAAACAAAAGACTGTATTGATGCAATCAACTGGTATTAAAGATATTCATAATAAAGAAATTTATGAAAGTGACATTGTTAAGTTTTCAATCACAGATGGCTTTAATTATAACATTGATGAAATTGCTGCTGTTGAATATTATCAAGGTGGTTTTATTGTCAGTCAATTCCATATTTGTGAACTTACTGAAATTGAAGTAATCGGTAACATTTACGAAAATCCAGAATTATTAGGAGGAAAATGAAATGTCTTTTATGGAAGATCATCCAGAATGGTACGGAGTGGCGTTAAAGCGCGCCGTGATTGGTTGGTAATTGAGGTGAGAACAAAATGAAAGAAACACATGTTGAATTTTTAGAAGCACAGCTTGAAATTGGTAAAGCAATCATTGAAAGCATGTTAGAACTTATTCCTAAAAAAGGCACGGAGATGGCAACTATCCCTGTAACGATCGAAGACAGTAAGTTTGAAATTGAGGTGAGAATGAAATGAGTAAAGAAGAAATTATTTCTGGTATGGAACTAATAATGCACATTGCTTTATTTTATGCTAATCCAGATGTACCAGATGTAGATGACTGGGGAGCTGTGCATTCAATAGCTGAAACAATTTATAGGAAGTTGAAAGATGAAACCAAAATTTAGAGCGTGGCTGAAAGAAGGATAACAAATGGTTAATTTAGGTGACATTATTGATTTGATTTGGGTAGCTGCTGATAAACCAATCTACATTCTAAGTGATGATGGTGAAGTATTTGAATATGGTGAAGATGACATCACAGATGAACTATCCTACATCGTGGATTCGATTGATATTTACCTAGAAGATTAAAGGAGAATGAGCTATGAACAAAGTAAAAAGTTTTCGCTCAAGGACTATGCGTAGATTAGATAATGCTATAAATGAGCTTGTAGAGGATTATGAGATTATTAATGTTTCAATTGCTGTAGAGGCAGATTGCTATGGTACTAGTGGTTATAGTGCTATGGTACTTTATAAAGCTTAATGACCCACATTGGTATCTAGAGCCGTTCGATTCGGCTCGTGGGTATAAGGCTAGGAATAAAAAATAAAAAAAGAAAGCAGGCCTATGATGAGTGTTCCCTAGCCGACACTCTAGGACTCTAAATTATTCTAGATTCATGGAAATGGCTCATTGACTTCGAGTTTCTCTTTAAATTTTCTCGAAGTATTTTCCAGAAGATTTCGCGGATGACTATTGGGAACAGTATTCTGCAAAAGGCTGCGTGGGGTTCGACTCCCTGCGCGGTTGTTAAACCAGAAATAATAAAACAAGGAAAACCTTCTTACAAAATTAGTACATCGCTAGTGAGTTTATCTGGTTGCTCAGTGGCAAAACAAATAGCGAAATTCAAAAATAGAAAAGAGGTACTTAATACTATTTTTCTTTTTAAGTGTGGTGCGGTTATCGCTAGCTGTTACAACACAAAAAAGTCCTGCTTACGCAAGACCTTCGTAGTATGAATTTGTTAACATTATTATACCACGAAGGAGCTAGAAATGAGCAGGGCATCACAATTACTTGACGAACTAAAAAACTTAGACGCAGACATCCAAAGCAGAATCGACGAGGTAAGAACGCTAGAAGCTGGATTGTTATCTAGTCCTAAATGGTCTACTGACAAAGTTAAAGGCGGAAAACCAACGAAAGTCGATGATGTGTATGCACAGCTTATCGTTTTGAAAGAATCGATTGAACATGGCACGAACGACGTGATCAATCGAAAACTTGAATTAAGCAGACTGATCAATAAGGTCTCTAATCCAAAAGAACGTGCTGTTCTTCGCATGACTTATATTCTTAAGCAGTATCCAGAAGAGGTTATGGATCACTTAAAAATCAGTCAGTCAACGTATTATCGATTGCGCAAGCATGCGACGGAAGAAATTGATAATTTTTTGGAGTCGTGATAAAAAATGGGAATAAATGGCATAAACAAGGGTAATCTGGGCGTGCATGGTGTTGTTAATGTGTTATTATGGTATTGTCAAATAATAAAGGTTAGAGGTTCAAACGAACCTCTATTTTTAGCTTTTTTCTTGTAAAGAGTTATAATAGCAGTAACTCTATTAAGAAAGCGAGAAATTATGTTAAAGATATTTAAGTTTGACAGAGAAGTTTATTCTGGCGCAGAAATCAGAGAACGTGTTGATTATTATGAAAATGAATCGAACAAGATTTTTGAGTTATCAAGAACCAATTCAAGAGGTGCTGTAAGTGCATTAAAAACACTAAAAGATGAAATTGAAGCAGAACATCATTACTTTGAGAAAATGCTATTTCAAACAATTTTTAGTAGCTTTGAAAATGACAATGCACTCATCGTTAATACTTATATCGAATTTATTTCTGATATTGCTACACATTTGTACGACACAAACAATAGCAAGTATTTATCTGATAACATTGATGGATTCCGTCATGCGTTAGCTTACACAGACATCAAAGATTTATTGGATAATGAAAAAACTTACGGTCATCATCAAGCAGCTAACGTTGGACGAGATTTGCGAGCTATTGGTTTGGGTAGCCAAGAATATACTTTCTTATCACGGACTCATATGTTTCTAATACATCCAAGCAACAAATCTTATAATGAAATGTTAAAAGTTTGGAAACAGACTGACGGAAATTTATTTGATGAAGAAACGTTAAAAGGTTATATCAACAAAAAGTTGATAGATAAATTTAAATAGCAATGAGCACCGAATTGGTGCTTTTTTTATTACCAGAAAGGGGGTGATGGAAAATCACTAAATTAACATTAAAGCAGCAGAGATTTGTAGACGAGTACATCATCTCTGGAAATGCAACGGATGCAGCTATAAAAGCTGGATATGCTAAAAAAGCTGCTTATCAGTCTGGAGCGGAGAACCTCAAAAAACCTCAAATAAAAGAAGCTATAAAACAAAGACTTGCTGAACTTGAAAAACATAAGATTGCAACTGCTGACGAGGTGTTGCAAGTGTTCACAAGTATTTTGAGACAAGAGCTGACAGAGGAAGTAACAGAACTTAATCAAATAACTGGTGAATTCGTGACAATCGAGAAGAAACCGTCGATTGCCGAGGTGATTAAAGCTGGTAGCGAGCTTATGAAACGCTATCCAACTAAACTCGAACTTCAAAAACTTAAACTTGAGATTGAAAAACTACAATCACAGGTTGGTGGTTCAGAGGGGCAAGATGAGAAAATCGCTGGTTTCCTTGAAAAGGTTAAGGAGCTTGTAGTAGATGACAGTTGATTTAAGTAGTCTATATACTCCAAAACAATTAGCTGTTTTGAAGTATATCTGGACGCACGATTGGTTTATTTGCGGTTTGCATGGTGCTAAACGTGCTGGTAAGACAGTAGTCAATAATGATACATTTGTCTCTGAATTAAAGCGAGTTCGTAAAATTGCTGATAAACTTGGCATTGATGAACCAATGTATATTTTAGCAGGTACTTCTAGCACATCGATTCAAAACAATGTTCTCCAAGAACTTTATAATAAATATGGGTTTGAACCTAAATACGATAAACACGGTTCATTTACATTTTGTGGCGTTAAGGTCGTGCAAGTTTATACTGGTTCTATTTCTGGTTTAAAGCGTGCTCGTGGGTTTACTTCGTTTGGCGCTTACGTCAACGAGGCATCGCTTGCTAATGAAGTTGTGTTCAAGGAAATCATTTCTCGTTGTTCTGGTGATGGTGCTCGAATCGTATGGGATAGCAACCCAGACAATCCCAATCATTGGTTAAGGCGTGATTACATTGGTAAGAACAATGGTAAGATTATCGATTTTAGCTTTAAGCTTGATGATAATACTTTTTTGAGTCCTCGCTATATAGCCTCTATTAAAGCCGCTACACCGTCTGGTAAGTTCTATGACAGAGACATAGACGGTAAGTGGACGGTGGCAGAAGGGGCAATATATAGCGATTATGACGCAAATATTCATGAAGTTGACGAGTTGCCTCGAATGGTTCGCTATTTTGCTGGCGTCGATTTTGGTTATGACCACATAGGCTCGATTGTAATTGTCGGTGAAACGTCTGACGGAAAACAATATTTAGTTGACGGAATAGCTGAGCGATACAGAGTGATAGGTTGGTGGACTGATAGGGCTAAAGAATTTAAAGCTAAATATGGCAATATTGCTTTTTGGTGTGACTCGGCTCGACCAGAACACGTTGCACATTTCCAAAGCGCTGGTTTAGATGCTATGAACGCCAATAAGAACGTTATTGCTGGTATTGAAACGGTTGCTAAGCGTTTCAAAGAAAATACATTGTTTATCAAGCGAGGTGTGATTCCTCGCTTTTTTGATGAAATTTATCAATACAAATGGAAACCAAACAGCACTAAAGATGAACCGCTAAAGGAATACGATGACGTACTGGATTCGCTTCGGTACGCTATTTATTCGGACGAAGTAATGAAGAAACAACGAAATAAAGGCAATCAGTTCGACACGCTTCGAGCTGGTTTTGGCTTGTAGAAAGGAATTAAATGGCTTACACAGAAACATTTGTCGATAGCACAGGTCAAACACATACTTTAAAACCTCGCTTTCATCGCCAAGCAAGGATGCGCTATCGAGTAGAAAGCACGGAAGAATTGTTTGCGGAAGACTTTAAACTTTTAAAGCAGTACATCAATCATCACCAAACAGTGCAGCGACCACGAATTCAAGAATTACTTGATTACGCTGAGGGAAACAATCACACGATTTTGGAATCTGAACGACGCAAAGATCAAGACATGGCAGACACACGCGCCGTTCATAATTTTGGTGAATACATTGCTACATTCAAACAAGGTTATCTTGTCGGGAATCCTATTCAAGTTTCTTACGACGATTTAGACAATGAAAGTGTTACCAAATTCTTAGAAGAGATTTCGAAAGACAACAGTTTCCATCAGCTGAACCGCTCTTTGGTGCTTGACTTATCTAAAACAGGTCGTGCTTATGATTTGGTTTATCGCACACAAGAAGATGAAACTAAAGCGGTCAAACTCGATCCAACATCAACTTTTGTTATTTACGATATGACGAAAGAGGAAAATAGTCTTGTTGGTGTTAGGTATTACGATAAAAACCAATTTTCAGATAGCCAAAGAATTATCGAGGTATACACACCAGATGAAGCTTTAATCATTGATTTATCTAAAGATTTTAAAGCTATCGATAGAACACCTCACTTTTTCGGAACAGTGCCGTTGACTGAATACCTAAACAGCTCGAACGGCATGGGTGATTATGAGTCTGTATTGTCTTTAATCGACTTGTACGACGCTTCACAGTCAGACACAGCAAATTATATGCAAGACTTGTCAGACGCGATTCTGGCTATTATAGGGCGTGTTAGCTTCCCATCTGATTGCGACACCGCTGAGAAACAAATCGAGTTTATGCGTAAAATGCGCAAAGCTCGCTTGTTGAACCTAGAACCGCCAGTAGACGCCAACGGAAACGAAGGCACCGTCGACGCTAAATACTTGTATAAGCAGTACGATGTCAACGGGACTGAAGCTTACAAGAACCGTGTCATTGACGACATCCATAAAATCACAAATACGCCAGATTTAAGCGATGATAATTTTTCTGGAACACAATCTGGAGAGGCGATGAAATGGAAAATTTTTGGTTTCGACCAAAAACGTGTCGACATGCAAGCGCTGTTTGAAAAATCACTGAAACGTCGTTACAAGTTGATTGCTCGAATCAGCGAGACTTTAAAAGAAATTCAAGATTTTGATTTGTCAAAAGTTCGCGTGACATTCGTTCCGAATTTGCCGGCAGATACTTCAAACGTTGTTGCAAACGCTAAAAGCTTGTATGGTGTCGTCAGCGACGAAACAGTATACAGCATGTTACAATCAGCGACTGGCGTTGACGCTAAAACGGAAATGGAACGAATTCGAAACCAACAAGAAAATTCAAGCTTGCTGTCGGTTCAGTTGGAGAAGAATAGTCGCTTGTCTGACAATGATTTAAATGGAGAAGACGATGGTAAACGAGTACTGGAAGAAGAGGATTAAGGCAGAACAGCTAGCTAAAATCCAGCGCGATGCGTCTTTGGGCGATGAATTTAAGCGTCTGTACAATTATCATTACAAGGAAATTGAAAAGGAAATACAAGCTTTCTATCATCGCTATTCTGATAAGAACGGCTTACCAATTGAAGAGGTGCGAAAACGAGTCGATGAAATGGACGTTAAAGCATTTGAAGAAAAAGCTAAACGTTACGTTGCTGAGAAGAACTTTTCTCAAGAGGCGAACAGAGAACTTGGAATTTACAATCTCAAAATGAAAACGAATCGGCTAGAGTTGCTGCAACGTCAACTTGATCTAGAGTTGATTGCTTTAGGTAACGATGAACAAAAACGCACCAAAGAGTTTATCACAGAAGATTATATGCACGAAATCAAAACGCAAGCTGGATTGCTTGGCAAGTCGGTGCTGACCAAAAGCGAAATCGTACAAACAGCTAAAATGCTACTTAATACGCCTTTTAAAGGTGCGATGTGGTCAGAGAACATCTGGAAACGTCAAAATGCGCTGAGACAAGTTGTTGCAAGGATGACAGAAGATTACATTTTGAAAGGAAAAAATCCAGCGACGTTTATTGGTCAGCTTAGACAAGAATTTGATGTTTCTGCCAGTCAAGCCAAATGTCTGGCAGTGACAGAAGGTGCGAGAGTGGCGACAGAAGCACAAAAACAATCGTTGACAGCAAACGGTTATGACGAGTATGAGTATATAGCAGAACCAAGCGCTTGCCCGCATTGTGCCGCCTTAAGCGGTAAAATTTACAAAGTTAAGGATATGATGCCTGGCGAAAATGCAGCACCTATACACCCGCATTGTAGATGTTCGGTCGCTGCTCATTATTCAAGAAGCAAAGAATAATACGAGGTTATGCTCGATAAGTCAAGAAATACGCCGTTAGGAGAGAGAATGGATAATTTGTGAAATTAAAGATTTTCATGAAGAAAACAGAGAACGCATTAAGAAAAATAAGCGTGAGCCGGTGATTTTAAAAGCGCGTTTAGCAAATTTAAGCAGATACGCTGAACTGCTAGAACGAAAAATAGAAAGCTTATAAGCTGATTTACGTAAGGCTCTCTTGCTGATCTGGCTAATGCTTATTTTGTTCTTTGCTTGTGAGGTTAATATGTTTAGTTTACTTGCGATTATTTTTAGTATGTTACTACTAACGATTCTGGTAATACCGCTTTACCTGATCGTGGTAATTCCTGTCTGGTTTGTCGTAGGGATTGTTAAAGGCATAAAAAAGGGTTTAGAAAAAAATGAATAAGAGTCGTATTTAATACGGCTTTTTTATTTTGGGGAACATAGCAAAGAGGGTTAATGCGGCAGACTTTTAATCTGCAGGCGCAGGTTCGAATCCTGCTTTCCTCATTGACTTGGCTAGTCGTTAAACAAGCCAAACAAACATCACTAGCGTGGCTTGTTTAGGTCGTGAATAGAATTACATTCAAGAGAGACTAGAGTGCGTGAGACGTCCGTTCTCGTGGCTCTATGAGTGTATTGGAAGTTTGCGAACCATTCAGGACTAGCATGGGGGAAAAATAATGGAAAAACAACAACTTATGGCGCTCAACGCACGTAACTTGCAATTCTTTGCTGAAATGGGCGGTTCAGAAGGCGGAGCAGACACAGGCGGAAACGATAGCGGTTTAAATAATGAAACAGGAAATAATGACGCGCACGAAACAGAACCAGCGTTTGAAGGGCCAAAAACACAATCAGAACTTGACAGTATTATCAACAAGTCAAACCAAAAAGCTTTAGACAATTACAAAAAAGGTGAAGCACAACGCATTCAAGACGCGATTGCCGAAGCTCTTAAAAAAGAAAAAGACTACTCACAATTATCTGAAGAGGAACGTGCTAAACGTGAATTTGAAGACAGTAAGAAAGCTTTCGCTGAAGAAAAAGCTAAATTTGAGCATGACAAATTGGTCGTACAAGTCGAGAAAGATTTGGTTTCTAAAGGTATGCCAGCTGAATTCGCAGAATTGTTTGCTCTAGATACTGCTGAAAACTCTTTGAAAAAAGTAGGAGAGTTCGAAGCAGTCTTCAATCAAGCGGTAGCTGAAGCTGTTAAGGTTTCCTTACGCCAAAAAGCGCCAGGCATTGGTGCTTCAAGCGTAAAACAAACAAATTACGGTGCTAGCTTGGCTCAACACGCTAATGCTAGCGGCAAGAAACTATTTTAAAAGGAGGGGCATGATATGCCAAAAACATTTTTCGGGAATGCTGAAATTCTTCACAACACACCTTACGAAGCAATTTCAGTTTTAGTTGACAAAACAACAACAGGAACAGTAGTTGAGAACGGTCGAACTGTTCTAAAAGCGGGAGCGATTCTCTCTGGGGATGGTGCTTCAGTTTTTGCAGACCGCACTAAAAAAGTGAAAGTTGAAACTAAACCGTCTGAAGCAACATACGTTGACGGAATCTTGCTTTATGACGTTGACGTGACTGATAAAGACGCAATCGCTTCACTTGTTTATCGCGGTACTTTGCGAGAAGACAAAATCGGTGCAGGTACAGTAGACGCTAACGTTAAAGCGAAACTACCTCATATTCAATTCGTGAAAGGAGCTTAATAATATGCCATTAATTTATGATACAGTAACAGCCTCAAATCTTGCGGGATATTGGAACGCACGTCAACAAGAAGTTGATTCAACTATTGGGGAAAAATTCTTCCCAGCTCGCAAACAGCTTGGTCTTAAACTTGCACTTGTAAAAGGTTCTGCAGGTCTTCCAGTTGTTTTGAAACCATCTGCTTTTGACACTAAAGCAACACTTCGCGAACGCATGAACGTCACTCTTGACGAACAAGAAATGCCATTCTTTAAAGAATCATTGCTTGTTAAAGAACAAGATCGTCAACAATTGAATGTTATCGCTCAGACTGGTAACCAAGCGCTTGTCGACACAATTGTTTCTGGTATTTTTGACGACAATGCAGCATTACTATCTGGTGCTCACGCGCGACTCGAAGCTATGCGCATGCAAGTTCTTGCTACTGGTAAAATCGGCGTTATTTCTAACGGCGTAGCGCAAGACTTTGATTATCATGTAGATCCAGCGCACAAAGGAACAACCAAAACAGCTTGGACAGACCTAGCAACATCAACACCGCTTGCAGATATTGAAGCTGCAGTCAGCGCTTTGGGAGAACTTGGTTCAACTGCAGAAGTGATTATTCTTAACTCAAAAACTTTGAGTCAAATTAAAAACGCAAAAAGTACTCTAGCTTTGATTAAACCGACTGCACCAGACGCAGCAGCGGTTAAAAAATCAGAGCTTTTTGATTATCTTGAAAGTGAACTTGGTTTGACAGTGGTTGTTAAAAACCAAACTTACAAAGACGCTGACGGCGTTGTTAAAAAATACTACCCAGACGGGCACATCACTCTTGCGCCTAACGCAGAACTTGGTGAAACAGTCTTTGGTACTACACCAGAAGAAAGCGACCTTCTTGGTGGTAGCGTAACAAACGCTAAAGTCGAAATCGTCGACACTGGTATTGCAGTAACAACAACTACTAAAACAGATCCAGTAAACGTTGAAACTAAAGTCTCAATGATTGCACTTCCATCATTTAAAAACCTCGATGACGTTTACATGCTGACAACAGTGCCAGCACTCTAATTGTGAGGTGATAACATGGCAAAAGTTATCGCAGGTTTTCGAGATAAACTCACTGACGTAATCTACCCAGCAGGGTCTGAATACGTTGGTGAACGTGTCGAAGAATTAACAAAGGCAGGTTTTTTGAAAAAAGAAACCAAAGCTAAACCTAAAAAGAAAGCTGAGTAGAGGTGCTTATGGCTGATTTTGAAGACACAGTTTTGAACAATGTTAAAGAGGACTTAGATATAAGTGACGATGTGCAAGACAGAGTATTAAAACGATTGATTTCAAAAGTCTGTGACCATTTCAAATTGGCTTACAGTACTGATGTTATCGAAGATAAATTTAGTTTTATTATCGAAGATTGCACAATTAAACGTTTCAACCGCAGAGGAGCTGAAGGAGCTAGCTCTGAAACGATTGAAGGACACTCAGTATCTTATGAAGATATCAAATACGAGTTCTTGCCTTATGATGACCTTTTACAAAAGGAATTCTCGACAGGTAAGGCGAAGAACGGAAAGGTGTTTGTATTATGAGAGAGGCAAATAGAGCAACGCTTGTTTTAAAGGGGAGCAAGCCAGCTTACAACCCAGAAACAGGCAAAGTGGACAAAGGGACGGCACAAGAAGTTGTCGTTCCTTGTTTTGTGTCTGAAATGGGACTGGAACTTAAAAATCAACTTTTGAACAATAAACTAAATGTTGACGCTTGGATTATGCGAGTTAATAAGCCGATTGCTGGCTCTGTAGAGAGCGTAAAGCTACACGGAAAGAAATACTACATCATCAATCGCAAAACGTTTTACAAGCGACGTGAGGCTATCTATTTGAGCGAGGTTAATCACGAATGAGTGTTACTTTTAGCGGTGATAAAGAGCTATTAAACGCTCTTGAAAAAATGGCTCGAACAGAGGTTTACAAAGAGGTTGTTAAGAAAAATGGTGCAGCACTTCAAAGGACAGCTCAACGCAAAGCTGTATTTAAAAAAGGGTATTCGACTGGAGCGACTAAGCGTTCCATCAAGCTTGATTTAGCAAGTAATGGCTTGCGTGCGGTAGTTAAAGCTAATACCGACTATTCTGGCTACCTTGAAGTCGGAACTCGAAAAATGGAAGCTCAACCATTTATGCAACCAGCTTTTAACGAAATACAACCAAAATTTATTGACGATTTAAGGAGAGCAGGCATTGTCAAATAAACAACCAGACCAAGAAATACACGACGAATTAATTAAACGGTCTATTGCTCTAGGTTTGCCAGCATTTCCATTTCTGCCAGACGATAACGAGCCTTATCCGTTCATGGTCGTGGCTTACACGCAGATTATCCCACAACCAACCAAAACTCGACTGATTGGTGAGGTCGCAGTTCAATGCGACATTTGGGGAACTGCAGACGACAGGAAACTTGTTTCTGATTGGATTGGCAAGCTTATGGAAGAGTTCAGCAACATTAAAAAAATAGGCAGTAGGCAATGGTTTATGGAATATGAAAGTTCCAGCCAAATTATTAAAGATAATTCAACTCCAGAACTGCTATATCACGGCGTTTTGGACTTGAGATTTAAATTTATTTAAAGGAGGAATACACGAACATGGCTAATCGTGGTAAAGATAAAATCTTGATGTTCCGAAAATTAGGGGATAAAAAAGCAGCTGCTAAACTAGCTTTGCAAACAGAACACAAATGGAAATATGAACGTAAGAATGATTCGACCGCTACTAAAGACGGCTCAATCATTTCCGACAAAGGATTGGAAGTCACTCTTTCGATAGAAGCGGTGGCGACACGAGACGAACTAAACTTGATGTTGAAAGATTCCGTTGTTAATGGCCACAAGCTTGAAGTCTGGGAAATCGATCTCGCAGGCGATAAGCAAGGAAATAAATACCCAGCGCTTTATGCTCAAGGTTCGCTTAACTCTTGGGAAGTGCCAGCAAACGTCGAAGAACTTGAAGCAGTCTCAACAGAAATGGCAATTGAAGGGAAACCAGTTGACGGTTATGCGACACTTTCAGAAGCGCAAATTGCAGAAATCAATTACGCATTTACTGACACTATTGAAATCGTTGGCAAATAATTATTAGGAGTTAGGGGCTAAACAGCCCCTTATTTTTTAGGTAAGGAGTACAAATATAATGAAATCACTTGAAATCAATGGCAAAGAATATGATTTGCATTTTGGTATTGACTTTATCCGTGAAATGGATAAACGTTACCAAATCACAAACGAGGCAGGGGCTACTTTTGGCATGGGTTTGTCTAGCGCTGTCATTTACATTCAAGACAAGAACCCAGTTATTTTGGCAGATATTATTTTGTCAGCAACACATACATTGAAACAGATTCCACGTTTGGCAGATATTGAGGCATGGCTCGAAAGTCAAGAAGACTTGGATAAAGTGTTTGATGATTTTTTATCAGCATTAGCAACTGCACCGTTGACGAAATCAAAAGTCAAAGAGATGTTAACAGCGGTAGCGGAAGCTTAAGCAACAAAACAACGTTAGCAAATAGCAGCAAGGAAGTATACGAAGACATGCTTGCCTCTGCTATTGGTTTATACGGCGTTAGCTCACTAACTGAAGCCAAACGCATGACCATCGAAGAGTTTAACGTGCGTAAGCGGGGCTACTTAATGCGACGATTGGATAGAGAGCGTGAGTTATATTTGCAAGCCTACCTGAACAGATTAATCAAAGCCACGGATAAGAGTGGCAAGCAATACGTGTATGCCAAGTTTGAAGATTTTTACAACGAGGCAAAACAACGAAATGCCGTGCTTGGAAACGGTCACGGAAACGTGGTAAATAGTGATTTAGTAGCAATCGCTAAACGCCGTCAAAAATATCTAAAAAGGAGGTAGCAGATAATGGCAAGTTACTCTTACACTGTCGAGGCAGTTCTTAAAGCGGACACGTCCAATTTTACAAGCAACTTAGACAGGGCTAGCAGTTCTTTTAAGACGTTTACCAGCAACGCAAAAGGCAAACTTGGCGCGATAAGCGATAACTTTGAAAAAGTCGGAAACTCGATGACCAAGAAACTAACCGTGCCGATAATGGCAGGACTAGGAGCTTCGGTTAAAACGTTTACGACTTTCGATGATTCAATGCGCAAGGTCGCAGCAACGTCTGGCATAGCGGCTGATTCATCTAGTAAATCTTATATGCAAATGCGCAAGCAAGCGCAAGACTTGGGAGCGACAACGCGATACAGCGCCTCTGAAGTTGCTGAAGGTATGAACTATATGGCGATGGCTGGTTGGAGTGCTGAACAGACTATGGCGGGTATTCCTGCTGTCTTAGACTTAGCGGCTGCCTCTGGTGAAAATCTCGGCACAACTTCTGATATTGTAACTGATGCCATGACTGCATTTGGTATGCAAGCCGAACAAGCGGGCGAATTCGCTGATATTTTAGCAGCGGCAAGTTCAAATGCCAACACTAATGTTTCAATGCTTGGTGACACTTTTAAATATGTGGCACCAGTAGCTGGTTCACTTGGATTCAACGCAAAAGATACCGCTATCGCTATTGGATTGATGGCAAACAGTGGTATTAAAGGTTCTCAAGCTGGTACTGCTTTGCGCGCTGGTTTGGTTAACTTAGTTAACCCTTCAGAAGCTGCGCAAAAAGCTATGGATTCATTAGGTATTTCTGTAACAGATAGTGAAGGGAATATGAAGAGTTTCCGAACTATCATGGGCGATTTACGTGAAAAAATGGGTGGTCTCTCAGAAAGCCAAAAAGCCTCAGCTGCAGCGACCATCTTCGGTAAGGAAGCCATGTCTGGTTGGTTAGCAATTATCAACTCATCAGACAAAGATTTTAACAAGCTAACTAATGCTATTGATAATTCTCAAGGTGCCACTAAACGAATGGTTAACACCATGGAGGGTGGCATAGGTGGTTCATTCCGTAACTTAAAATCTGCCGTTGAAGGTCTTGGTATTGCGTTAGGCGAACGCTTAGCACCATACATTCAAAAAGCTGCTAAGTACATCACTGATTTAGCTCAAAAGTTTAAGGCTTTATCCCCAGCTCAGCAAGACACGATCATTAAAACCGCCTTGGTTGTCGCTGCGATTGGGCCTTTGCTAATTGCTATCGGTAAAGTCTTTAAGGCTATAAAAACTGTAATTACAGTAGTTCAGTTATTGGCTAGCCCATTCGGCATTGCCGTGGTTGCTATTGCTGCTGCAGTAGCGGCATTTATTTACTTTTACACACATTCTGAAAAATTCAGAACAACCGTTAACAACGCTATTAAAGGTGCAATCAAAGCGTGGAATAGTCTAAAAGCTGCGTGGAGCACAGCAAGGGAATGGGTGAGCGGTGTTTGGAACGGAATGAGAGATGCTGTCAGCAATGCAATCGAGCGTATTAAAGCTACGTGGAGTGGCATTAAAGAAAACTTTACGAACGCTTGGAACGGCATTACTGAATGGTTCTCTAATCTCTGGAACGGAATTAAACAGGCGCCGTCAAATGCTGTGGAGAGCATCAAAAATATGTGGTCTAACGTCAAAGATTTCTTTGCAAATCTTTGGAACGGAATCACGCAAATTTTTAGCACAGTTTGGCAAACGATTCAGGCTACTGTATTACCTATTATTCAACCGTTTATCGACGTCATGCTTAATTACTGGCGAAACTTATCAACGGCATTCTCTCAAATCTGGGACGGTGTTAAGCAAGTTTTTCAAGGCGCGTGGGAAATAATTAAAGCTATCGTCATGGGCCCAGTGTTGATTATTTGTGATTTAATCACAGGTAATTTTAGCAAGGTAGGTTCAGACTTGCAGTTGATTTGGCAAAGTATCACAGCAGGCGTAAGCATGGCGTGGAATGGCCTTCTCGGAATCCTTTCAGGAATTTGGAATGCTATTCTTGCTGCAGGTCAAGCAACATGGCAAACGCTGTCGACAGCAGTAGTAACTATCGTTAATGGGCTTGTTTCTGGCGTGGTCGGTTTTTGGAACGGTCTACAAAGTGCTGTAGTTTCGATTGCTAACGCGATTAAAAACGGAGCTGTTTCTGCTTGGAACGGTCTAACTAGCGGTGTTTCTAGTCTTGTTTCTAGCCTTGTCGGTACAGTCACTGGCTTATGGAATGGATTACGCAGCAGTGTCATAAGCATAGCTCGAGGTCTTGTTTCTGGCGCAGTTAGTGCGTTTAACGGACTAGTTAGTGGTGTTAGCTCGATTGTTAGCTCTGTTCGAGGCGTTTTAAATGGTCTTGCTAACATCAATTTGGTTGGTGCAGGTCAAGCTATCATGAATGGCTTTTTGGGCGGTTTAAAATCGGCTTGGGGCGCTGTTCAAAACTTTGTCGGTGGTATAGCAGATTGGATTCGTGCTCACAAAGGGCCTATTAGCTATGACCGAGTACTTTTAAGACCAGCAGGTCAAGCTATTATGCAAGGTTTGAACGAAGGCTTAAACGGTATGTTTGGACAAGTTCAAAACACTGTGCGAAATGTAACAGCAATCTTCGAGGACTTCAATCCTACTCAGACGGTTACGCTTGGTGTCGAAAGTAACACGAAGGCAATCACTGACAATATTCAAGATTTCCAAGCACAGTTGCGTAGCAATATTGCTGATTTTAACGCACAGATCGCTGACATGATGACGAATAATTACAGCTATCAATTTGAAAGTGGTAGTTATTCAAACAACATCGAAGTCACTTACAAGAACCAAGAGGGCGAAAAACTGGAAGTTATCAAAGAAGCTTTAGCTACTGTTCGTAGCGCTGTGTCTCGTGACACTGTTCTTAACATCGACGGACGAGAGTTTGCAAGGGCGACTGGCGATGACATCAGCGATTATCAGAGCAGAAAACAAGAAGTTAGAAATTTAGTTTGGGGGTTAGGAAATAATGGCTAATTTTACATTCAAAGGTGTTGATTTAACACCTTTTTTGAATGTTTTAGAAATTCAACGAACTGTTGGAAATGAGCGCTCGTTAACGACAGATGACTTGTTTGATACAGGAGTTGAGCTTAAAAATGTTTCTTATGGAGCTAAGATTATTAAAGTAAAAGTCGCTTTGGCTTCTAGAGCTATACCAGCCACGGCTTTCGTTGACACAATCGAATATCCAACGACTAGCAACAATAACATTAATACTCTAAGAGAGCATGTTGCTATGTTGCTTCGTGCAAAAGAGCCTTATAAGCTTGAACTGCCAGACGAGCCTAACCGATTTTATATGGCTTTGCCTACAGGGAATATTGAACTTGACGGTATTTCTGATTGGTACGATGAAACAACGATTGAGTTTTTTGTTCCTGACGGGTTAGCGCATACCAACAGCACACGAGAGTTTGAATTTGCTAAGAATTCTGACGGCATTTGGGAATCTGAAATCGTCAACGACGGTAGTGAAGATGCATATGTGAGCTATGAAATTAAGCTCAAGAAAGAGTCTGGCTTCATCGACATTGTTAGTGAATATGGCGCTATGCAGTATGGGAAAGTTGACGAAGCTGACGGTTATACCGACCGTAAGAACGTCGTGATAACTAGCAACCAAAAAGGCGATTTTGCCAATTGGACTGATAACAACGTGTTTTACGAGAATCAAAACAAAATCGTAACAACTCAAATGTCGTCAAATGCAGAGTTCGGCGGACGTTTGGGCGTTATGCCATCGAATTTTCCAACAAGTGGAACAGCTGGAGCATTTGGCTACGGCGCTTGCAAAGAGTACGTGCTAGACACACCCGTTGAGCAATGGTACATCTGGGCGAGAGCGTGGTTCGAAACTGGTCTAGCAAGCCAAAACGGCGAATGGTGCCTTGCTGTAATTGACGAAAACAACCATCTTTTGGCAGGTATGGCCCTTGAAAAGAATGACCGCATACGTAACGAAGCTTATGTGCGCTTTTTGGTTGGTGACGGTAACGGCGGAAGCATAGTTAAAAAAGACATCAAGTTCACACCATCATATTGGATTCCACCTAATCCGTACGGCGCCCAAGCCATTGACCGCAATTCGAACATGTTTGACCTTGTCAAAGAGAAAGACCGTGTGCAATTTTTCTGGTACGGTGGCTATTATTCGTACTCAGCCAGTCAATTAAATGGCAAGAAAGCAAAACGTATCCAATTTTATGTTGGAAATTACGCGGGCTCAAACAGCACGACAGAACAATTCGTGACACATCACTATCTAAACGACTTTAGTTTCCAAGAATTACACGTTCCTTATTGGAAAGACGTTCCTAATCGTTATCCAAATGGTTCAGTCATTAATATTGACGGTGAGAAAGGCGAACTTAAAGTTAACAATCAAATCAGAAAAGATGATGAAATTTTAGGCACAGTGTACTTTAAAGCGCCGCCAGGAAAAACAAAGGTGCAGTTATTAGTTTCTAGTTTTGCCGAAGTGGCAAGTGCCAAAGCAACAATACAGGAGGTTTACATTTGAGCAAGAATAATGTACGTATTGCAATTCGTGATTCAACAGACAGCCATAATGTGGCTTTTTTTGATAATAAAGCAGGAATTAAATATAAGAGTGCTAATTTGCACCGCTTTTTAGCAGGTTCAGCAAGTATTTTAACGATTAAGTACAATTCAAAAGACATTGACAGTATTCGTTCTGGCTGTAAGCTTGCTTTTCGCTATAAGAATCGCGACTACTGGCTTAATGTCATGAGTTTTGAAAAGAAAGGTTATGAAGTCGAGCTAACAGCTTACTCGCTTGGCCTTGAGCTTAACAATGAAACTCGTGGCGAACATAAGCCAGCGAATGCTATGTCGATTGCTGAATATGTGGCTTATTACGACCCAGAACACGCTTTAACAATCGGCGTTAACGAAGTATCTGACAAGCGAATTAAATTGGAATGGACGGGTACAGACACGATTCTGGCACGTCTTTTTTCTGTTGCGAACAGCTTTGATGCGGAACTTGATTTTAACGTTGAACTCAATGACGATTATTCACTTAAACGTCAAGTGCTGAATATTTACAAAAAAGGCAATCTTGGCACAAATAAGGTCAGTCAGCCTGTAAGAGTTGGCAAAGAGCTTAAAGTTATCAATTACAGTGATAATATCAAAGAGCTAGCAACATCAGTTCGAGCTACTGGGAAAGATGGCTTAACCATTGACGGCTTAAACAAGAAAATCTATGACAGTAATAAGCAATTGCTTTATTATTCAAGCGGAATGACAGTCTATGCGCCACAATCTCGTGACCGCTTTCCATCTGTTGGCAAAGGCTCAAATGACAACTGGATTGTTAAAGATTTAGGTGAAACACAATATGAGACCAAAGAAGCTCTTTGGGGTTATATGTATGGAGAAATCCAAAAAATATCTGTGCCAGAAATCACCTACGAAGTCGAAGGAGCTATAGATGCTGGTATCGGCGACACGCAAACATTGATTGATGATATTCACTTTGAACCAGCGTTATATGTGCAGGCTCGGGTTTCTGAACTTGAAGATGACATCTTGAAAGGCAAAGTGACAAACTCAACATTTATCAACTTTGAACGCAAATACAGTCAGATTGCAGACAGCTTATTAAAACAGGTTGAAGCACTCGCAGAGGACGCAGCGCCTTACATCGTTCGTTTATCAACTGACAATGGCTACAATTTTAAAAACGGTCAAGGTACAAGCACAATCACAGCTAAACTCGAGAAGTATAGCAAGATTGTTAATGCGAAATGGAAATGGCTTATCAATAACAGCGTTGTCAGCGAGACTTCAAGCGTTAAAATCAATGCTAGTCAAGTTAACGGTACGCTAAATGTTGTAGCAGTTGCAATTGTTGGCGGTAACGAGGCAGCTCGTGAATATATCACATTCACCAATGCCGATGATGGTGTCGGTGTTAAATCGATTATGCGCTACTACACGACTAACAACCAAGCAGAGGGTGTCACGGTTGCCGGTCAAAACTGGTCTACCAAACCAACGACTGTCACAGCAGACAAAAAATATATGTGGTCGTATGACGTCATAACATATACGAATGACACAAGCTTAGTCACTAAGCCGGCTGTTATCGGCGCGCGTGGGGAAGACGGGGCAGACGTTGACCCTGCAGTGGTTGACAAAATCAATCAAAGCATAGCTGACACGAAACAACAACTCAGCACTGTAGCTAACGATTTGGATAAATCCAAAGCGGACTTACAAAACGCAGTTAGCGAAGTTGACACGAAAGCTACGAATTTAAAAGCTGATTTAACCAAAGCTAAGCAGGATTTAACCGGTCAAGCACAACAGTTAGCGTCTGAACTAACTAAACGTGTCTCATTGGTCGAAGAAACCGCAAATGGTACGAAGACGACTGTCAGCGAATTAAGTAAGACTGTAGATCAAAATGGAAAAGACATTACAAGTGTTACTGCACGAACTAAGACAGTTGAAACTGACTTGACAAGCACTAAAACAACGCTATCGCAAGTTAAAACAGCTGCAGATAATACGAGCAAGAAAACAGCAACACTTGAAGTTGGTTTGAATGGGCTTAATGCGAAGTTTGTTAACTTGAACGTAGGCGGTACGAATTTAATCAAGCAATCTACTGGTCAAAAAGGACTGCGCTTAGGTCCTGGCGCGGATCCAATTAGTGACGCGAATCACACGCTAACCGACTGGATTAAAATAGAGCCGTCAACAGTATACACGTTGACCAACTTCGAAGACGTTGATAAAGACAATCGCTACTATTCGTTAGCGTGGTACATCACGAACAGCGATGACTATAGGGGTTGGTTAAGTCGCCCGACTGGTGCATTGCAGGCTGCTGACTTAAAAGGCGGAAGGCAATACACAAGCCCAGCGAACGCTGCTTACGCAAAAGTGTCTTATCCGATTGATTATCCAAAAGTTAAATTAGAGCGTGGTTCAGTTTCAACTGACTATAGTCAAAACGAGGTCGACCTCGAGCAAAAAGTAGCCGAATATAAGCAAACCGCAGACCAAAACTACGCGAGTTTGCAAAAGACCGTTCAGAACTTGGACGGCACAGTGACAGCCAACAAGGCAACCGCTGAGCAAACGGCAGCAGGCTTTAAGACACGCATTGAAAGTCTGGAGACGTATAAGGACGGTGAAACCACACGAGCCAGTCAATACTTTGAAAGCGCTAAGACTGAAACAGCACGGCAATTGACTGCTGAACGTACAGCGATTGCTAAAGATTATGTGGCTAAGTCTACGTACACTAGTGACGTCACTGGTCTGCGTAACGATTTAACAGCAACGACTACGACTGCGAACACGACAAAACAAAATTTAGCTAGCTATCAAGCTAGCAATGATAAACTAGTCGCTAATCTACAAAGTAATTTGCAAGCAACAAATGGTAATGTCAGTAGCCTAAAAACAAAAATCGAAGCAGTTCCTGGACAGATTAGTAGTGCGATTAGTACTGTCGAAGGGAAGTTAGAAGCGATCGACCAGTTGAACCTCATTGGTGCCTTTAACCTGACACCTCAAAATGCGACTTTTGATAAGACAGATTATACCTTGACATCGACGACAACGACGAATACGAAAGATGGCTTTCTGCAGTTACAGTTTTTTGACACAAAGAATGTTATTTTCGCAACATTCAACCTTTCAGAGAAAGTCGGCAAGTTTGCTAAATCCTTTAAGATAACAAAAGCATACGAGCGTTTCCGTATTAAAATCAATGGTAACGTGTCTGACGCTTCTGTTTGGTGCTATGACAAAGACCTACTCAAATTAGACACAGACTATGTCCTTAGTGGAGAAGTTTTGTCTTTGTCGTCTGACGGCAGAGGAAACGGCGGTAAAATCCGATACCTTAAAATCCAAGAAAGCAAGGTGGCGACTGGATTTAGTAAGTCGCCAAAAGATGCGGATAGTGATATTAGCAAGGTTGCAAGCGAATTTAAGCAGACAACAGACTTAATCAAAGCCAGCGTATCTGCATTGGATAAATCAACAGTCAAGAGTGCTAGTTTGACGATTAATACAGACGGAATCGTCATGAAGGCTGGCAAGTCAACAACTGATGTTGCCAACGCTATCGGTTCTTATTTTGCTGTTAATCAGAACGCTATCAACCTGTTTGCTGACAAGATAAAAGTTAAAGGTGACATGATTGTTGATGGTGCTATTACAGCGGATAAGTTTAAAGCCGCTAGGATAACAAGCTTGAACGGTGCTACTACCTTCGACTTGGATAGCGGCAATATCACATTTAAAAAAAATCTAGCCACGATTAACCAAGTTAATGGTAACTACAAGTCAGAGGTTAGTCTATCCTCGATAAAAGCAAGCATACCAGCAGGAGACTGGAGCAGTGTGTCAACTATTGCTATGGATAGCACGTCCTTTAACACATCTAAACGGCGAGCAGGTATGCGTGTCGACATGATGCCAACTTACAGCACGACACTCATAACGGGCGAGACAATTTCCTTTGCTGGCGAAACGGAGAGCTTGGGTACAGTGGCGAATTCTATCAGTGTTCTGACAAAAGCATCAGAGGTTGACGCCATTAATAAAGATACTAAAGGCCCAAGTGGCCAATGGAACTATCCGATGATTATGGATTTTGGGATTAATGCTGCTATCAGGGTGCCGGACATCAAAATGGGTGGATATACAAAAAGTTTGAAAGGAATTTTAAACGATTTATGCAGAAAGACAGGTATATTATGGACTTAAATCAAAACATTCAATCAAAGTTGGCGCTAAAAATTGCGCAATTAGAGCTAGATAACGCAACTTTGCAAGCGCAAGTCGAACAATTACAACAACAAAACGCAGAGCTTCAACAACAACTAGAAGAAGCGACTGCACCAGAAACACAAAACAAAGGAGAATAATATTATGACACTTGAAACAATTAAAACAACGCGTTTGGTAGGTAATCTAAAAATCGAAGAAAATCTTATTAAGCAGTATATCGTTGATATTGATGAAAACGGAATTTCAACAGTTAACGAATACGTACACAATCCTAATTTATATGCTGAAAATCGCACTGAAATGCGTAAGCAAGAAGCAGAATTCAGAGATGAACGCTATAAAATCGAAGATGCAATTTTGGCTGATTCAACTAAAGAAGCTTCTGAACAACCTTAGAAAGAAATGAGGTTGTTTTATTATGTGGAAACCAGAAACGATTAGCGTTGTCTTGTCTTGCGTTGTTTCTTTTCTCGGAATCTTTGCTTTTTTTCAAGGTCGTATGACCTCAACAGAAAAACGCTTAACGATTCTTGAAGAGAAAGATAAGCAGCAAGATAAAGAGCTAACAGAAATCAAAGCCAGATTGGATAATCACGACTTGCAGATAGTGTAAAATAAGTTGTGTAAACACAAAAAGGAATAAATCCGTTATAGTAG
>ERZ1034915.675-NODE-675-length-22219-cov-8.767777_pt1 | contig 22219 bp, 27 predicted proteins | sample MGYA00520592_ERZ1034915 | MGnify/ENA primary metagenome ERZ1034915 (study PRJEB33766, sample SAMN09781787) | gut metagenome | biome: gut microbiome | host: Homo sapiens | place: Madagascar | study: EMG produced TPA metagenomics assembly of the PRJNA485056 data set... | reverse complement strand
GTGTGCTGGCCGCGGCAAACGCTGAGGCTGTGCAGGGCGACGTGTTTGTCGTCAAAGCCCTGATTGCCACCGGCAAGTATTCCTACACCGCTTACGTTTTTGACGGCGCCAACTGGGCTGCCATGGATGGCAACTACAGCGCTGAGAACGTGTATTTCGCTAACGACCTGACCTATACCGCCAACATTGGTGTTCTGTCCGTCCCCGCTTCCGGCTCCGGCACGATTGCCGCCGCTGGTAAGAATGTGAAGGACGTGTTTGCCTCTATCCTGGCACAGGAGAAGAACCCCACCGCCACCCAGCCCGCCGTGACTGTGACCTGCGAGCAACTTGGCGCTTATGAGGTCGGCACTTCCGTGACTCCCGCTTACTCTGCCTCCCTCTCTGCTGGCAGCTATACCTATGGTCCCGCCACTGGTATCACCGCTACCGCTTGGTCCGTGTCTAATGGCACCGCCACCAAGTCTGAGGCAACTGGTTCCTTCGACGCTCTGACCGTGGCTGACGGCACCAGCTATTCTATTACCGCTACCGCCACCCACGGCGAGGGCGCTTCCCCTGTTACCAACCTGGGCAACGAGTACGCCGCTGGCAAGATCGCCGCTGGCAACAAGTCTGGCACTGCCTACAAAAACGCCTCTAACCGGAGCGTCACCAAGATCACTGGCTACCGGAACAGCTTCTATGGCACTCTGGAGGCGAAGGACGGCGAGCTGAACTCCGCTCTGGTGCGTGGGCTCAGTGGCAAGAGCAACAAGGCTCTGGCGGCTGGCAACAGCTTCAGTGTGTCTATCCCCATTGGCGCTATCCGTGTGGTGTTCGCTTACCCCGCCACTCTGCGGGATGTCAACTCCGTGCAGGATGTGAACGGCATGAACGCCGAGATCAAGAGCGCTTTCACGAAGTCCGTGGTGTCCGTTGAGGGTGCTAACGGCTATGACGCCATCGACTACAAGGTCTACGTCATGGATATGGCGAAGGCCAACGATGCCGCCAATACTTATAAGGTCACGATTTAAGGAGGTGCAAAATGGCTGATTTTGGTAAACTGAATTTTGCTGTCTCCTTCGCCCCTCAGACGGCATTTCCGTTGGACTCCAGATACTACTTCTCCAGTCTGGCCGCCGCTGAGGCCGCTGCCGCTGAGGCCGTGGAAGTTGGCAGTTCTGACGGTACTTACTTCTATGGTGAGAACGTCGTCGTTGTTACCAACAACAAGGCAACTCTCTATCTCATCCAGCCTGACAAGACCCTGAGCGCCGTTGGCACTGAGGTTCTTGGTGACGACAAGTCCATCGAGATCGTTGATGGCAAGGTCGCCCTGAAGGGCTTTGGCTCCGCTACCGCTGGTCAGCAGCCCCGTGTGAACGCCGCCGGCACTGACATCGAGTGGTACACTCCCGATACCAGCACCGTCTCTGGTCTTGCTGACACCGTCGCTGGTCACACCCAGGACATCAGCAACCTGCAAACTAACAAGGCGGACAAGGCGACTACGCTGGAGGGCTATGGCATCGCTGACGCTATGACCGCTGCTGCGATCACCGAGGCCATTCAGGCCGCTATTGCCGCTACTGGTCACGCCAGTTTCTCTAAGGTGGACGCCGTTCCTTCCGCCGAGGAGGCCCAGGCCAATGTCCTCTACCTTGTGATGAATGCCGACACTGGCTTCTATGACATCTACGCCAAGGTTGAGGACGAGGTCGTCCGTCTGGATGATGTGAGCGTGAATTTGAACGCCTACTCTACCACGGAGCAGATGAATGCCGCCATCGCCGAGGCTATCAAGAACAAGGTCGACGCTGTTGAGGGTAAGGGCCTTTCTACCAACGACTTCACTGACGCTCTGAAGACCAAGCTGGAAGGCATGAATGCCGACGGTGAGAAGAACGTTGTTTCCAGCGTTTCTGAGGAGTTCACCGTTTCTGACGAGGGGAAACTTGGTCTTGCCTCTGTTGGCATGGGCAAGGTCACGGGTCTTGCCGCCGCTCTCGCTGGTAAGGTCGCCGCTGAGGACGGCAAGGGTCTTTCCGCCAACGACTTCACCGATGAGCTGAAGGGCAAGCTGGAAGGCGTGGAGGCCGGTGCTCAGGCCAACCTCATTGAGGTCGTGAAGGTCAACGGTGTCGCTCTGAACATCGCTGATAAGGCTGTCAATGTGCCTCTGGCCGCTGGTGAGAACGCCGGTGTGGTCGTGAGCTCCGCCGCTGAGAACAAGGTCAGCGTTGGGGAGGATGGCACCATGGAGGTCAATTCCCTGAACATCACGAAGCTGGTCCAGGCTGAGGGTGACACCTTGGTGCTGGATGGCGGCAGCGCTTTTGCTTAATTGACTTTAAGAAGGAGAATCTAACCTATGGCTAACACTACTTTTAATACCAGAATCTCCCTGAAGTATGACGCCCATTCCGTATGGATTCAGCAGGACCCCGTTCTGCTGAAGGGCGAAATTGCCATCGATGTGGTGCCCGTCAATACGGGCGCTGTGCAACAGGAGCCTGCCGTCCTTATTAAGGTCGGCGACGGCGTTAAGAAGTTCTCCGAACTGACCTACGCCTCCGCTATCAGCGCCAATGTCTACGACTGGGCGCTCCAGGCTGAGAAGCCCAGCTATTCCGCCGATGAGATCAGCGGCCTGTCTGACTATATCTCCGGTGAGATTCAGGACACCGACACCCAGTATAAGCTGGAGGTCGACGCCAACGACAACCGGAAGTTCCACCTGTATGCTAAGGCCAAGGACGCCACTGACTACACTCTGCAAAACACCATCACCATCCCCGCTGAGACTGTCTACACTCTGGTCGAGGGCACTGCCAACGGCACGGTGAAGTTCCAGGGCGAGGACGTGAAGGTCCATGGTCTGGGCTCTGCCGCTTTTGAGGACACCACTGCTTTCGAGGCGAAGGGCGCTCTGGACTCCGCCATCGCTGAGGCCAAGCAGGCTGGCACTGACGCTCAGGGCGCTGTGGACGCTCTCTCCGCCAAGGTCGGCACCGTGCCCGAGAACAAGACTGTCGTCCAGATGATCTCTGACGCTCAGACCGCCGCCACCTATGACGACACTGACATCAAGGATCGTATGACCACCGCCGAGGGCAAGATTACTACCCTGGTGGGCGATGACGCCAGCAAGTCCGCCCGTGCCATCGCCGCCGAGGAGGTCGCCAAGATCGTTGACGGCGCCGACAGCTCTTACGACACCCTGAAGGAGATCGCTGACTGGATCTCCAGCCACAAGACCGACGCTGGCGCTATGAATAGCGCTATCCTGGCTCTTGAGGCCATCGTGGACGGTATCGGCGGTGAGGGTGAGAAGGCTACTGTTGTTGCATATGTCACTGACGCTATCGCCGCTCTGAAGATCGGCGACTACGCCAAGGCCGCTGATCTGACCGCTCTCGCTGGCCGGGTCGACACTCTGGAGGGCAAGGCTCACGAGCACGAGAACAAGACCGTGCTGGACGGCATTACTGCCGCCAAGGTCACCGCTTGGGACGGCGCTGTTGAGAAGCAGCATGAGCACACCAACAAGACTGTTCTGGACGGAATCACCGCTGAGAAGGTCGCTGACTGGGACAGTAAGGCCGCTGGCGACCACGAGCATGATATTTCCGAGCTGAAGCAGGCTTCCGGCTATATCATTCTGGATTGTGGCTCTGCCACGATTGCGTAAGGAAAACTAACTCCCGTAAAGAGCTGGCCTGTCTTCGGATGGGCCAGCTCTTCTATTTTTGAGCTCTCCGCCGGAGGATTTCGGCGGAGAGACACCAGTAAGGAGGTCGTCTCGTTGGCAAATGTAAAAAGCTATAACACAAGAATCAAGCTCAAACGGGATACCAGCGCGAACTGGGAAAAGGCGAATCCGGTCCTGCTGCAAGGGGAAATGATCCTGGTCGAGACGACCAGTGGCACGATCCGGCGCAAGATCGGTGACGGCACCAAAACCTATACCCAGCTCCCGTTTGATGATGAAGCGATCTATAACTCCCTGGGGCAGAAAGCGGCGGCCAGTGACCTGACCACGCATGTCAGCGATACCGCCAATCCCCACGGTGTTACCAAGGAGCAGGTCGGTCTCGGGAATGTTCCCAATGTGGCGACCAACGACCAAACTCCTACCTATACTGCCGCCACTTCCCGCTCTGCCATCAACAGCGGTGAGAAGCTGTCTGTTACTCTTAGCAAAATCAAGAAGTGGCTCAGTGATCTTGGCGCTCTGGCTTTCAAGTCTACTGTCGCCAAGTCTGATCTTGACACTACTGTCCAGGTGTCTCTCAACAAAGCAGACTCCGCTCTGCAAAGCTACACGGAAACGGACCCCACCGTCCCTTCCTGGGCCAAAGCCGCGGCGAAGCCCAGCTATACCGCCGATGAGATCTCTGGACTTTCTGATTACATTTCCGGCACGGTGCAGGATACGGATACCCAGTACAAGCTGGCCGTTGACAGCTCCAATGCCCGGAAGTTCAACCTGTACTCTCAGGCGAAGGGCGCTACGGCCTGGACTCTCCAGAACTCCGTGACGATGCCTGACGAGAAGGTTTACACCAAGGTCCAGATGAAGACCTGGACTGCCGCCGATGTGTAAGGAGGGATACTATGTCTCTCTATATTGGCTCTGAAAAGGTCAAGCAGGTCGGTATTACCTTTGAGGGCGCTACCTCTACCGGCACAGACACCAACGACGCCACGCTGACCAGCGGCGCTCAGATGCTGAAAGGTGTGACCGCTTACTCGAAGGGCACGAAGTATACCGGCACGATCCCTTCCAATGACGCCTCTTCCCTTTCCTCCAGCGGCGCTACCGTGACGGTGCCCGCCGGGTACTACGCCGACGAGGTGTCCAAAGCGGTGACTTCCGCTACGGCGGCGACGCCCAGCATCGCCGTCTCCGCTGCCGGTAAGATTACAGCCTCTACCAGCCAGAGCGCTGGCTATGTGGCTGCCGCCACGAAGAGCGCTACGAAGCAGCTCGCCGTGCAGGAAGCAAAGACGGTGACGCCCACCGAGGTGGAGCAGACCGCTGTCGCCTCCGGTGTATACACCACCGGCGCTGTGAAGGTGGCTGCCATCCAGACGGAAACGAAGAAGATCACGGCCAACGGGTCCTATTCCCCTTCCGCCGGAAAGTACTTCTCCTCTGTGGAGGTCGCTATCTCCGGTAACGCCCCCACCTATCAGTCCAAGACGGTGGCTCCTTCCACCTCTGTACAGACGGTCTCGCCCGACACCGGGTATGACGCCCTGAGCGATGTGACGGTCACAGCTATTCAGACCGAGACCAAGACCGTTACCTCTAACGGCACTTATACTCCTGCTTCCGGTAAGTTCTTCTCCGCTGTCACGGTCAATGTTCCCACCAGCGGAGCTGCGGAACCCGCTTTGCAAGAGAAGTCCGTAACACCCAGTTCCGCTATCCAGACGGTGACCCCGGACTCCAACTACGATGGTCTCTCCAAGGTGACCGTGGCGGCCGTTCCCACGGAGCAGAAGACGGTGACGGAGAACGGGACCTACACTCCCTCCTCTGGGAAGTATTTTTCCTCTGTGACCGTCAACATGACTTACCACACGTACCGTACAGGCAGCGGCGCTCCCAGCAACAGCCTGGGTTCTGACGGCGACCTGTACTTCGATTTGGGGTGATGCTATGGCAATGAAAGATGCCTTTTACGCAGAGGAGCGATACATCACCTCTCGGGCCGCTGGCGAAGAATCCCGCCCTCTGGCGGACATCTTGCGGGAGCATGGCTTTGATTCCTTGGAGGCTTACCATGCCGCAAAGCAGGAGTGGCTTTTTGCTCAGTGCGCCTTTACCGAGATGAACACCACCAGCGATGTAGCTTTCCAGGTCATCGGCCAGATTTTGCGGAACGAGAAGCCGGTGCTTCTCTTCGAGGACCATGCCACACCCTTTATCTACCGGGGCGACAAGGATCTGGACGTCGAGAAGGCAGAGGCCGCCGGCATCACGGTGTACGACGGCGGCTACGCTGGCGGCACTATCGTGGGCGGCGTAGGTGACCTTTCCATCGGGATCTTCTTCCCGCTCTTCATTGAGCTGCGGGCGGACTACTTCCTGCGGAAGCTCGCTGACATCTTCCAGGCGCACGGTGTCTCCGCCGTGGTGGACCACAATGACATCCTGGTGGATGGCGCTAAGGTCATCGGCTCCGCTCATCTCGCCACGGAGAACTACTATGGCTTCGTCGCCTATGTGTCTTTCAGTGACAAGGCGGAGCTTGTCCGGGAAATCTGCGGCGACGCCGTGAAGAAGCCCGGTTATCTCATCGGCATTACCCCGCCGGAGCTGGAGGAGGCGCTGAGAGCATGGCTACTTTAACTCTGCGACCCGTCTCCGACAGTTCCCTGGGGCACTCCTGCTCTAGCGGTTCCAGCGGCTATTCCATGCTGGCGGAAGCTTCGGCGGACGATGACTCCACTTACATCTACCAACAGATCTCCAGCACCTCCAGCACTTCCGCGAGCTCTGCCTTTAAGGTCAGCGGCAGTACCAGCAAGAAGGTGAAGATCTCTTCCCTTCAGGTCTATGTGCGGGCCCGGTGCAGCAAGGCGAACTCCAATGATGCCGGCTCCATGACCTACAACATCTCTGTGAACGGCACATCCGGTTCTCAGGGCTCCGCTACCCTCACTACCAGCTACGCTGACAGCAACAAAACCTTCAGCGCTTCTTCTCTGGGTATCGCTGATACTGTCTTCGATAGCTTCAGCGCCGCTGAGATCGTGGTGACCGTTGGGACCAGCGGCAACAAGTATAGCTCTAAGAACGACAACTTCCAGAACCGTGTCACCCAAGTCTATGTGGTGGCGACCTACGAGGAAGTTGAGGACGCCAGCCACACTGGCTTTTATGTGAAGATCGGCGGCAGCTATCAGGAAGTGAAGACCGTCTACAAGAAGGTTGGCGGTGTGTATATCGCTCAGACGGACATCTCGTCCGCCTTTGACACCGGGGCCAAGTACGTCCTGGGAACTTAACGAAGGAGGCGTATGAATGGCAACGACCAAAGAACTTAACAACTTTGTAGTCAATAAAGTCGCCAGCAAGGCGGTCTACGACTCCATGGTCGCGAGTCAAAAAATCAATGACGATGAGCTTTACCTCGTCCTGGGCGACGAGGATGAAGTCCGCTATACGGCGCAGTCCCTGACGGCGGAGCAGCAGGCGCAGGCCCGTACCAACATCGGAGCGGGCACTTCCTCCTTCTCTGGCGCTTACAAGGACCTGAGCGGGAAGCCTACCATCCCCAGCAAGGTCTCGGAGCTGGACAATGATGCCGGCTACCTGACAGAGCACCAGAGCTTGGATGACTATGCTCCAGTCAATCACTCTCATGCCACCGCTACGCAGAACGCCGCTGGTTTCCTGAGCGCCAACGACAAGAAGAAGCTGGATGGTATCCAAGAAAGCGCTGACGCTGTCAGCGTTTCTCGGTCTCTCACTTCCGGTACAAAGATCGCCACCATTACCATTAACGGCACTGGCACCGACCTTTACTGCGAGACGAACACGAACACCGACACCAAGGTGACGCAGAACTCCGACACCTCCACGACTGGTACGGTGCCGATCCTGCTTGCCTATCAGGCTTCTCCTACCTCCGGCACCGCTGGAGCGGCAAAGTATACCAGTAAGGCTGGCGTGAAGCCCAGCACAGGTCAGTTTGTGAGCACTGTCGCTACCGGCACAGCGCCGATGACGGTGAGCTCCAAAACCGTGGTGACGAACTTTAACGCCGATCAACTGGACGGTTACGATGCCGCCAGCTTTGTTCTGGCGACGGACTACGCCGCTCTGGAAACAGCCCTTGCGGCAATTTAAGTAAAAGGAGGTAGTTCAATGTCTGTTGAACAGCAGGCGACCAGAGTCGCCTCCGGTGCGAAAAGCGCGCTGAAAGCGCTGATCCAGAAACTGGGCGGCACTGTGCCCGACAGCACGAAGATCGACGGCTATGCGGATATTGTTGACGCAATGACGCTGGCCGCTATGAAGCCGTCTTCCCATGCCTCCACTCATAAGACGGGTGGTTCCGACGCCATCGCTCCGGCTGATATCGGTGCGGCGGCGTCTTCTCATACTCACGCTAAGGCCGACATCACGGATTTTCCTGCCAGTATGACGCCGACCACTCACAAGGCTACCCATAAGACGGGCGGCTCTGACGCCATTGCGCCCGCCGATATTGGTGCTGCCGCCGCCAGTCATACGCACACGAAGTCTCAGATCACAGACTTCCCTTCTTCTATGACGCCAACGGCGCACAAGTCGACGCACGCAACTGGCGGCACGGATGCTATTGCTCCTGCTGACATTGGGGCGGCTGCCGCTTCCCATACTCATGCGGCCAGCGCTATCACTTCTGGCCAGCTCCCCATCGCTCGTGGCGGCACTGGCGCTTCCACTGCCGCCGCAGCTCTCGCCGCTTTGCAGGCACAGAAGGAGCTGGCGGGTGTCACTGTGACTCTCTCTGCTTCCGGCTGGACGGATAAGACTCAGACGGTCAGCGTGACCGGCGTGACAGCCAGCAATGTGGTCTTCGTCGGCGCCGGAGAGAACAAGGACAATCAGACCGCCTACGCAAAGGCGGGTATCACCTGCACGGGTCAGGCCGCAGGGACTCTGACTTTTACATGCGATACCGTGCCGACAGCGGACATCACGGCCAACGTTGTGCCGTGCTGATGGAAAAATAAAATCATTATTTCAAGAGGATGTTTAACCTATGAGTATCAATCAGACTTATAGTTGCGGGGGGGGGTTAAGCTCCTCTTAACCGTAAGTGTGACTACTGGATCGGTGGTGACCGCGAGTAAGGGCGACTTGGCTGTCTCTGGGATCTCAGCGGACGGTGTTTGTGTGCTGGAGGTCCCGGAGGCGGGCGAGTGGGTGGTGAGTGCGACATTAGGTGATCGGTCGTCGTTGACGCAGACGGTGACCGTGGTCGACCGGTATACGGCATCGCTTTCATACCTCACGCCTTTGGGCGAACTGGCCGTTGGAAGTTCCGTTTATGTGAATGTAAATGGAACACCTTCTGAGTGTATCGTCGTTCAGCAGGGGTTGCCATCCGATATCTATGATTCAAGTTGTGATGGCACTTGGCTCTGGATGCGGCAGTGCCGTACCCAGGGTTATTGGCAAAGCTCTTCCGCCTATGTCCATGGATTTGACACCAGCGCTATCATGCGTTACTGCAAGACAACGCTGATTGGACAAATGGATAGTTATGTGCAAAGTGTCGTTAAAACTGTTTGTATCCCCTACCGGCCTGAGTCCGGTAGTGACGTGCGGACCGGATCAAGTGGTTATTCGACCAAAGCGTTTCCCTTGAGTGCTACTGAATTCGGGTGTACTACGTTCGATAACCAATTAGTCGGAAACGAGGGTGTTCGATTGGCTTACTTTTCCGCAGACACCGCAGGCAACGCCTTGCGCATCGCCACAGTCAACGGCAATGCGGTCCAACATTGGACTCGCACGCCCTATTCTCATAGCACCGCATCCAGCCATTGCGTCTCTACCGCAGGGGCGCTTACGACGGGAGCCGTCTCAGATCAGTACTACTATAGCCCCGCTTTTATTTTACCGCCGACGGTGTATGTCACTGATGACCGCCAAATCGTTGAGGTGGATTAACTGTACGTAGGCGGCCTGTATATCATCAACACTAAGCCGCCGGGCATTTGCCCGGCGGCTTTCGTGGATTCGAAGGAGGTATCCTATGATTGTCAATCAAACCGCATCTGGCGGTGGCGACAGAATTACTCTTGGGAATTTGCCGATTGGGTCCATTGTGTGGATTCCTGTCAATCAATATGCCTATTATACGAATTTAGTCGAGCTCACTGCATCAAACGAGGACACGCCATTTGTTGTGGTTCATAAAGGTATCCCGAGCGATCTCTATGATGAAAGCTGTAATGGCGTGTGGCTTCTCAGCTTTTGGGCCGCTCTGTCTGGCAAATGGACCACGAATCGAATGTACGCTGATAGTAATTTTGACGTAAAACTTAACACAACATTTTACTCCAAAATTGCTCCTAACATTCAACCATTGATCAAAGAAGTTAAAATTCCTTATTACAATGGCACATACCAAACGGGAGCGTCCGGACTTGCCCGAAAAGTATTCCCCCTGAATAAGGTAGAGATTGGCATGTTAGAGAATGCTTCTTACGGAGCTAAGCTCGACTGGTTCGGTAGGGACGATACCGCCGATAGCTCAGGCAAACGAATTGCGTACAAATATAATGTCAACGATCCTTCTTTTTGGCGGCGGAGCTACAGCACAACAGGCGAAGATTATTGGCCGCGGCCTACGGATAATAATAGCGTTATGGCTTTTGTGAGCGACACAGGAACCAGTGGCACTGTTTCGTATGACAACACTTATTATGCAAGTCGGCCCGCATTTGTGATGAGCCCAGACGTTGAAGTGACGCAAGACGGTCATGTAGTTGGCGTAAATTCTCCCATCGGGTCTTTTAGGGTCGGTAGCATTGTGTATTGCAAAGTAGGTGGTGTGCGCACTGCATTCCGAGTTATGCATTGCGGAAATCCTTCCACCAGTCTGTACGACTCAAGTTGTGATGGGGTCTGGTTGTTGATGGTAAATGGCTATCAGAAGATGGCGTGGAATAGCTCCGCATCTACCGCATACGGATCTAGTACAGTACACACATATCTCAACAATGAATTTCTTGCACTCTTGGATATCAAAAATATGGTAAAACATGTGCGTATTCCGTATTTGTCCGATAGTGGGTCCGCAGGTGCAATTATCAGCGGAAGCGACGGGTTACTGACTCAGGTCTTTTTGCCGTCTGGCGCTGAACTTGGATGGAAGAATGGGGATTATAGTAGCTATAAGCCATTTCCCGAAGATGGTTCACAACTGGCCTATTGTGCGGCTGGCGCCTCTTATATGACTACATATATGAATGATGTCAAAGTGGAATGGTGGACTCGTTCGCCGGACCCTACAACTTCTGGCTGTGTGTATCGAGTTGAAACTGATGGGGCTGCCAGAAGTCTCTCGCCAATCTCAGCAGATGCAAAGAGCACAGCCGTGCGCCCTATGTTGATTCTTCCGTCTGATACTATGGTCGATTCCAACGGTGATATTGTGGTATCTGCCTAATTGAATCTAAACTTTAAGTCCACAAGGAGAAGACAAAATGATTATAAATGTACCCCCCCCGCAGTCTGATGGCGTAAGCGTCAATGATTATGTTTGGGCCAAATGTGCGTTGGCTCCCGGTGTTGTGGTGGCTGATACCGCCACCGACGTGCCAATCGCATCTTCCGGCACGGTAACTGTGCCTTATTCGAATGTCGTCACAGTCACTGATGGTAAAGTATCTCTAGTGGACACTTTGGGCAGCCAAGGGATTAGTACTTCAAACTATTGGGACTACCGCTACCAATTTCGAGGGGTTTACTTCCAAGTAAATAATAATGTCTATCTCGGCACGCAAGATGATCTCACGAAGAGGGAAGGCATTGTATATCAAAAAGCTTATGCATGTTCCGTAGCCAGTGTTCCGGTAGATGCGGTCAATTCGTATCTTAGCTCACCCGATCAGTCGGCATATCCTCCGCCCATCAATGATGGATATTACTATCAATTGCTCGGGAGTCTTGGTTCCGCAGTTGGATTCCACTGGGATTATGGTACGTACATTGGGAGCGGTAAAGCCGGCGCAGATAACCCAAATTCTCTCACCTTTTCGTTTGCTCCAAAGGTGGTTATGATTCTCCCCACGGACGGTTCTCTCTTTATCACCACCGGGACTTCTCTGTCTTACAATCGTATTATCCAACACGTGCCATCCATGCCTACTACGTTTACGTACGGTTATGGATTTGGCAGCAGGCTCAATCAATCTCTGATGGGGAAAAGATCCGAAGACGGCAAAACCGTGAGTTGGTATACTACAGAGACAGATCCGACATATCAGAACAACACACTTGGTGGGTTATATTACTATATCGCTTTCGGTTAAGAAAGGAGTTTCATATGATTTGGAACTTGACCCCCCCCCGTTGATTTCCTAAAAAATTCCAACCTCCACATGGTGTTCACGGAGGTGGCGAGATGATTATCAATCAAAGCACCTCTATGAACGGAAGCACGGTTATAAAAACGACCGCTACTTCCTATTCCAACTCCACCTCACTATCCATTCCAAACCTAGGACAGTACGCTAATTTCATGATACAGCTCGACATTTCGACTGTGAATGGATATAGTGTAAACGGTGCAGTTCTTTCTGCTTATGTTATCAATGGGACGAAAAAACTCATTTACGGCAGTAGCAATGTAGCGGCAAGCACTACCAATTTCACTAAAGGTAGTACCTCGCTTACAACAGGCACTTACGCAACGTTCCAAACTGGCTACCAGTATATTGTTGTGATGTGGAATTAAGGTACTGGTTCGCTATTGGCTGACTTCATGGTCGGCCTCTTTTCATATCTAAATAAAAGGAGTATTTCACTATGAAGACTTTTAAGAATTCTACCGAAGTCATCAACGCTTACGCTGCCGGCGAGCTGACTCTCGCTGAGTGCAACGAGAAGCTGAAGGCTATGGGTTCCGGTCTGATGCTTGACCCCAATCGGGTCAAGATCACCCCCGAGATGGCGGAGCAGGGCTGGGGCCTGCTGGACACCGGTACTGGTTCCCTCGACCCCGTTCAGGTTAAGAACGGCGAGCTGATCGATTCCGACATGGGCGAGATGGCCGCCAACATCCTGCTGAAGGGTAAGTGGTACGAAGTCAAGGGTAAGAAGGTCATCTTCTAAGTAATGAGAAAAGCCGTGCCCGATTGGGCACGGCTTTCTTTACTCTACCTCTTCCGGCAGGAGCACGCTCCAACCACCCAAGGCGGTCAATGGTGCTCCACTTTGGGCTTTGCGGCCCCTGATATGACCAAGCCGCTGGCGGATGTACGTCACGTTTGCCGAGGTTGGTTCTCGGCCAAAGCGCTGTTCACAGTTGTCCCGAACCCAGTCCGGCAGACTGGTTACTGGGATGAGTTCTCCATCCGGTGACCTTAATACTACGGGGCCTCGTTTGCGGACGGGCTCGTAATCGCAGTCAAAATATGCGTCATAGTAGCCAGTAACAGCATGTGGGCCATGTCCCGTTTCTGCCTTTATCCGATGATATGTTTCGTGTTTCTGAGCACGATTCTTCTCATAGGATTTCTTTCGGCTTTTCGCCCTCATTCGTTTGAGGTAGGGTTTGCGAGCGGCTTCATAGGTTTCCTTCAACTCGCCTCGGAGTGGTGGCCCGTAAGTGGGGTGCAACCCGAACTCATCTTCCCAGCCGTCTAAGTACCAGCCGTAATAGCTGATGGGCATGAACAGATAATTTGGGAATTGGTTGTTCTCAAGATAGGAACGTTTGAGGTTGTAAAACGATCTAGCGATTGCCTGGCCGTTGTTTTCGGTCGGTTCTCTGTTAAACTTTTTTGCGTTCTCTTGAGCCCATTGCGGTATGCCATCGACTTTAACCCTCTCCCCTTGCGGAGAGCGGAGATACCATACCTTCCCGCTATTTTGACCAATCGTGACCCAGGTGTCATGCCGCTTCGTTGAGATGGTGCAGGGACCAAATCTCTCCACCATTTCTTGCTTGGCTTGTTCGCGAGCGGCGGAAGCCTCTTTTTTGGTGCGGAACCCTTCCACTCCCCAGAACACACCTTGGATGACAACCACGGCAAAATACGTACCATCAGAGCATAGACGAACACCTTTGATGTTGGTTGGCTTGCTGTTATGAGGATATGATTTGCGAATACGCAAAGTGGGATTTCCTTCAGACGGTTTCTTATCGTTTGGCATAGTCCCCTCCATATCATCTTTGATCTGGGGTGTCCATCGCACTATCTATCATACAACAAATTTTAGTCATTGCCAACAAAAAATATTGGGGCGACCGTTGTGGCCGCCCCTTCTTCGTATTTTAAGGGAGGATTTCATGGTAAAAAGCAATAGCATCCCTCTCTCCAAGTGCCGCCTTGAGATCATCGACAACCGGGACAAGAAGCTGGACATGCGGGCGCTGTGGCAGAAGTATGGCGGGAGCAACAAGATCCTGATGAATGGACCTTTCTTCTCCTTCAAAACCTATCTGCCCTCTGTCCACATGAAGATCCACGGCAAGGTCATCAACCAGCCGAACTACGGCGAATGGGGTATTGCCTGGAATGACGGCGAGGCTCCGGTCTGGACGAAGCTCCCGGCTCCGCAGTACCAGAATTACTTCACGAACACCGTGGTGATCCCCGATGGCAACATGCGGAAGGAGCTCAGCAGCCATCCGGACGCTGATGGCACCAAGGCGAAGCCACGCTTCACCAGCCGTCCAGCTTTTGGTTTTAAGGGCGACAACTTCATGACTTACACGGGGACTTCCGGATTAAGCCTCTGGGGCCTCCAGAAGCTCTTGTATAACTCCGGATGGAAGTATGCTCTGGTAGGCGATGGAGGCGGTTCTACGGCCTACAGAGACGCCAAGGCGGAGCATTATACGAGTCGAAAAATCCCGTACTGGATTCTCATCACAATTGCGGACGATGATGCTAAGGAGACGCCTGAGATTAGCAAGGACGTTTGCCCCTACAAGGAACCAACGGCTTTGTTGCGGCAAGGCAGCCGTGGTGAGGGTGTCAAATGGATGCAGTGGTATCTGAGGAGACTTGTTATCGGAGCATTGGCCGTGGACGGCATCTTTGGGAAAGCTAGCAAGGTAGCGCTGGAGCAATTCCAGCGGGCGCACAAGCTGGATGTCGACGGCATTCTTGGGCCCGCTTCCCGTGTGGCACTGAAGAAGGCATATTCGGAGATGTAAAAAAATAGGGCGGCACGAAAGTGCCTCCCTATTTCTTGTTGTCACGCAGTACAGGGAGCTGTGTGGTAGATCAGAACAATCGTCCTGATGCCGGTGATTATATACCGGTTAGGTAGGATTTGTCAATCCCAAAATGTGGATTCCGAAAGGAGGAGTTTTGTGAAAAAGAATAGCAAGATGCCAAAGAGAGATTTTATGAAGCTGGTTCTCCTCCTGGCATTCATCCAGATCACCATCTTTACCGTTTGGCAGATGGTGGTCTTTTCGATTACTGGCAACGAAGCCAGTACCCTTATCCAGTGGTTCTTCACTCTGTGGGGTGTGGAGGTCGGTCTTCTGATGCTGAAGAAAATCCTTGGTATCAAGCGGGGCGAGGGGGAATCCGCATGAGCGCCTGTACTGTGCAGAAAGTCCTTTCCACGGCTGCCGCTGAGGTCGGGACAATGGAGTCCCCGGCCAATAGCAACAATGTGAAGTACAATACATGGTACTACGGGAGGGCTGTGAGCGGGGCGAGATACCCTTGGTGTGTAACTTTTTTAGCATGGTGCTTCGGACGGTGTGGAGGCTCTAAGCTGCTGAACGGCGGCAAGAAGACTGCCTCCTGCTCTGTGCTGGCAGACTATGCGAAAAAGAAGAAGCTGTGGGTCGCCGGCAACTATCAGCCTGGCGACCTTGTTTTTATGAACTTCTCCAACACGACAGCCACACAACATATTGGCATCGTGGAATGTGTGAAAGACGGATTTGTCCATACAATTGAAGGCAATACGTCTAGTGGCGACTCCGGTTCTCAGTCCAACGGCGGCATGGTTGCCCGGCGTCAGCGGGCTCTGAAGTACATCGTTGGCGGCTACCGGCCAAAGTATGAGCTGGAGGTGCCTCGGACGCCTGTAACGGTCACCTGTTATCTGGTGAAGGCTGGGTCTATCGGCACGCATGTGAAGGCGTTGCAGCACCTGCTGAATGTCAATGGCGGTGCCGACCTGATCGTGGATGGTGAGTGTGGCGCTAAGACGGTGTCCGCTATCGCCAAGTTCCAGAAGGCGAACCATCTGACGGCTGACGGGGTGGCCGGCAAGGATACCTGGACAGCCCTGTTGAAGTAAACTGCCGCCAATGGCGGCCATCCGAAAGGAGCACTATTATGAGTGAGATTTTTGGTAAGCGGGCGGCTGCCCTGCTGAGTGTAAAGTCTATCGTTTCCATCATCCTGACCGCTGTGTTCGCCATTCTGTCTCTGCGTGGCGCTATCAGCCAGGAGTTCATGCTGGTCTACACTACGGTCATCGCTTTCTACTTCGGTACGCAGACCCAGAAGATCAGCGACGCCGTTGACAAGACCACCACTGAGTAAGGCGGTGTCCATTGGATACGCTGATGAAGTTGGCGGAGATCCCGATTGGGTCTTACGCCGCATGGAGTGTTGTGATTTTGGTGGCCGTTTCTGGCGTGATCCAGATCGCGCCCATTAAGTTGAACCCTTGGTCCACGGTGGCTCGTGGCTTTGGGCGGGCAATCAATCACGACCTGTTGTCTAAGATTGATCGTCTGGAAAAGGACGTCGCAGAGCTGCGCAAGGTCGGTGACGCTCGGGAAGCGAAAGAAGACGAAAGAAACGCGAAAGCGTATCGCATGAGGATTCTTCGCTTTGGGGACGAGATTCGTCACGGGCAGTTACATAGTGCTGAGCACTACAACGACGTGCTTCAGGACATCACGGAGTATGAGGCATACTGTGTATCTCATCCGGGGTTTAAGAACCAGAAGGCGCAGTCGACGATCAAGTTGATTGCGAAGGCATATGAGGAACATATGCGGAAGAACGATTTCTTGGAATAAAAATAAAGGGGACAGATTTCCAGAGCGATGTTGGCTCAGGATTTCTGTCCCCTTTTTTATCGTTTTTATATGAACGCCCGTAGGCGGCTAAGTTCTGTGTCATATCAAGGGTCTTTCGCAAATGGTGTAGTAGTGGTGTAGTAGGCGGTTTTGGCATCGCTCAAAGTGTTGAGATTATGCGGTTTTTTGAGGTCTACGAAGATATCAAAACGTTACCATCATGATATTCTAACACACTTTTGACGTTGTCTTTATAACTCTTCAAAAGTCTACAAAACCGCATTATTTCAACATTTGTGGCCGCTTTCTTCGTTTGGTGAATCTTGGGAAAACTCCATAAGTCTTTGTAACTCTACACCACATATCGCTCAAATGGTGTAGTAAATGGTGTAGTAACTCGGCCAAGGTTAGCTTGATTTTTGTTGGGACTCAGCCTCCGGGAAGTTGAGAATTTTTGCCATTTGTTCCGCTGCCTTTTCATAGCTAGCGTGGGCGTAGACATTCAGAGTAACGCCGACGTTCGCATGACCCATAATGTATTGCAGCGTCTTGACATTCATCCCGGCGTTTGCCATGTTGGTACAGAACGTGTGGCGGAACACATGCGGAGTAATGCGTGGCAACGGCTTATCGGGATACAAACTTTCGTATCGTTTTCTGGCCCAGCGCATTGCGGTTTCAAGGTGATTGGCAACCTTTGGCCTCCCGTTCTTATCAAGGAGAACAAAGCCGCTGTACCCATCAATCAACGTCTCCACTTTGGTCGTTGGTCTGCGGGCCAAAATATTTTGCAAGCTCTGGTACACATCATCGGTCATGGGGATGTAGCGGCAGCCGCTTGCTGTCTTCGTTTGCTCCGTATAATACTTGCCGTCTCGTGTTCTGGCAAGCTGATGGTCTACTCGGATTTTTCTTTTGGCGAAGTCGAGGTCGTCTTTTGTGAGACCACAGAATTCACTGACCCGCATCCCCGTGCCCAGCAACACTACGAATTCATCATAGCACTTACTGTAGATTTTGTCATCTCGGATGAAGTTCATCCATGTAGTTTGCTGCTCCTCGGTGAGTGCGACACGCTTCTGTGAATCGTTTTGCACCACGTCGGCTAACTTGAACGCAAAAGGATTGCGTCGGATTGCGTCCTCGTTATATGCCATCTGAAAGGCTGGCTTGGCAACTCCGCGGACCATAGCAATGGTGTTATATGCCTTACCGTCTTCGTGCAGTTTGAGGACCCATTGCTGGGCGTCAGACACCTTGATATCCTTGATGAGACGGTGCCCAAACTCTTCCTCTTTCAGGATATTTAGCACGAAGTTGTGACCAACCTTGGTGTTGTACCTCGCCCCTTTTTTGAGACTCAAGTACCGTTCTATCAGTTGTGTGACCGTAATTTTGCCGTCAGCGTAATTGAGTCCGGCGTCGAGCTGCCTCCGAATTTCCTTTTCTTTCTCTCGTAATTCGTTGAGGTCAGGTGAGTAAACCGTTTGCCGTTTGCCTTGCGTATCTGTATAGCGATATTGGTAAAGTAGGTCTTTGCGTTGGCTCTCTCCGGTCCTCAGAATACGCCCCTTGTGGTCTCTGCGTTTTTCGGACACTGGTAAACTCCTTTCCTTAATGGAAAGAGCCTTGATATGACACAGCTATTGTACCACATCAAGGCTCTTTGTGCATCAAAAATTTTAGATGGAATATGCCTGCTCGATAAACTGGTCAAACAGGCCACGTTTGATGAGGCGTTTATTGCCTACCCACAGGACAAATTTGCACTGCTCGTCATTGGTCAGCTCCCGCAGTTTGTTGATTCCGATGCCGGAGTAAGCGGCCGCCTCTTCCAGGCTCAGATTGCTCTTGAGCCAGAATGGGATTTCCTTCATGGCTTACTTACTGGATGCCGGTGGAGCCGAAGCCGCCACGGGACTCCTCGCCCAGATTATCCACCTCAAAGAAGGCGATGGGCGGCTGGTGGCGCTCGATGCGGAACTGGCAGATGCGGTCGTTCTTATGAATGACGGTATCCCGCACGGCCAGTGCAGGAAAGCGCCAAATATCTTGATTTGAGTTATACTCGAAATCAATTAAGCCAAATGAGTTGGTCTGAAGCACGCCGAAGTTCTTAAAAGTAGAACTCCGTGGAATCACATGAGCCTCGTAGCCCTCGGGCAGCTTCATGCTGACACCGAGAGAGATCAACCGGAACTCTCCGGCTTTCATCTCAACATCTTCAGCGGCCCGCAGGTCGATCCAGTCACTGCCTGGTTTCTGCTCCAAATGAATCAGCTCAGGGTCATGGTATTTGATTTCAATTCGCATAGAATCTCCTTAGATGTCATCCCGGATGTCGTCCAGATTTCTGATGTGAGACGCCATTTCGTAGTCGACGTCGTCATAGGTGGTGAGGGTCAGGTCTGCCTCGTCGTAGTTCGCGGCGCAGGTCTCGCAGACAAAATCACCGTTTCCTGTGGAGTAGAACGGCTCGTAGAGTGGCTCTCCGCAGTCTTCACAATAGAGATTGGGGTACGTATGTGTTACAGGAAACATAGGTCCTCCTCTCAGGTCTCACGCTGAGACCAGCAGTAGTCAATGAAGCGGTCCCAGTTCAGCATGAGCTGCTCGTAGATGTCCACCTTGATAGCGGCTTTCTTGCCGCACCACTCTTTGATGATGACCTCATACTCACTGCGGCACCAGAAGTGATACATCAGCTCGGCCTTGATCTCCTCGGCCATTACCTCTTTGGTAAGTGCTTTATCTTGAAAGAGCTGCCGTACAAATTTCTCTAAGCCGCAGCGCTCGAAAACGTTGACGACATCAATGGTGCCCTCGTTGGTGTCGTGGCAGTAGACGTTCCACTCCATATGCTCACCCCAGGTCAGGCGTCAGCATCAGTCCGGAACCCTCGGTGACGATCTGGGGCAGCTTGCCGTCCCACTTCTCCAGGTACATGGACTGGATGTACTCGTCAGGCATGGAAGCAAGGGCCTCCTTGGTGATCTTCATGGCTTCCGCCTCGCCCTTTGCCTTGGCGATGGCGGCCTCCGCCTCGATGGCGGCAACCTCCTTGGCCTGTTCCGCTTTTACAACGGCGGTCTTCTTCTCCTGCTCGGCGCGGAGGGCGTCCTGCTCGGCGGTCATCTTGGCCTCGACGCTGGCCTCAAAGGCGTCGGAGAAGTCCAGATTGGCAACGACGCAGGAAGTGAAGTGGACAGGGAACGTGTCCTCCAGCTTGGAGATCTCCTCCTCTACTTCAAAGGACAGATTGGAACGGTTCTCCAGCAGGGGCATTGCGGAGTATCGGGCCAGAACGATCTTGGTGCGCTCCTCCACAACCTTGGCGATCTTGGTCTCCAGGATCTCATAGGAGCCATACTGGGAAGCGATCTCCATCATACGGTCGGTCTGAGGCTCATACTGATACTCAATGGAGACCTCAACGGGTTGGGCATCTTTGGTGTAGGTCGCAAAAGCCGCCTCCCGGACATGGATGCGCAGGTCGTACATGGAAACCTTCTGGGTAATAGGGTTCACAAAATGCAGGCCGCTGTCGAGGGTATCAGTCACAGTGCCGAAGGTGCGGACGATGCCGACCTCAGTCTGGTCCACGACCTTGATGCCACGGATGCCGAAGATGATGAACAGCAGGACGAGGATGCCGCAGGGGATGGCTTTGCGGAGGACATTGACAGTGCCAACATCATAGCCGCCTTCCTTCTTCATCGACTTATAGACGCCGTTGAGCACCAGGAAGGATGCAGGGGCCAGGATAAGCAGGATGATGGTAAATACGATCATTAAATTCTCCTTTTAGTCAGTAGCTCTCAAGGGAAGCTACGTAGTCTTTGATATCGCTGATAGTGTCAGCAGGGCTTTGCTCCGCCCATTTGAGAGCATCGGTCAGATCGTCCCGAATAATGCCTTCAATGGACTTCTGGTAATGTTCATCGGCAACCAGGTTGACCTCAAAAGCGTAGGTGTTCGGTTTGCTGACCATCCCCCCGGTGACGTGGCTGTAGACTTTCGGAACTTCTTGAAGCATGAAGTAATAGTCGGCGAGCTCCCGTTGGACGGCATCCATGTTGAGAGTACCATCCGGGTTGCAGACGATCTCTTTCCAAAAGTCTTTGAAAATCTTCTGGTAGTCTGTCATGTGGCGCCCTCCCAGAGGACGACGTTGCCGCCGTTTTGAATCGTCTTTTGAACGTCAATGACGCGCTGATTGGAGGAGCCTCGCCATGCCAGTGAGAGGTCTTTGAGATCCTTCTGAAAGGGGCCATCAACGAAGACATCGCAGGCGCAGACAAGATCATGTCGTGCGACAGCCAGCGTCGCATCTTGTTGCGTGGCCGGAAAGTTGTGAATCGCATCTATCAGCGCTTCCCACGTGAAGCCACTCCAAAGCCAAACTGTTTTACGCAGGAGGTGAACTTCATCTGTCAGTGTACGGAGTTGTGCCATACCTTCAATGGTCTGCCATAGAGGGTCGCCACCGAGGATGGAGATACCAGCACAGTATGGCTTCGCCACGTTGTCTAGGACCAGACGGGCGTCCCGTTCGGTGAACGGGCGCCCGTAATTGAAGTCCTGTTGGTCTTGGTTAAAGCAGTCAGGGCAAACAAAACGGCAACCTGAGACGAAAAGAGAGGTACGGATGCCGGGGCCGTTGGAGATATCCATACGGCGGATACTGGCATAGTTCATTCTCCCACCTCGTGATTGTCAAGATGCACATAGCGGTCTCGAATCTCTTCCGTCCGGCCCTGATTCCAATACTGTGTACCGATGTAGCCGCAGGTTCGTCTGGCAACATTCATCTTGGACTGATCGGTATTGCCGCAGTTCGGGCAGCGCCACGAGAGGACACCGTCATTGTCAACAATCTCGATCTCGTGCTCATAGCCGCACACCTGACAGTAGTCGCTCTTGGTGTTGAGTTCGGCGTACATGATGTTATCGTAGATGAATTTCAGCACCTCCAGAACCGCTTCAGGATTCTGCGTCAAGTCCGCAGTCTCGACATAGCTGATTGCGCCTCCAGGAGAAAGCTTCTGATACTTGGCTTCAATAGCCAGCTTCTCAAACGGATCGATTGGTTCACGCACATTGATATGGTAGCTATTGGTGATGTACCCATGATCGGTGATACCTTCCACTTCCCCGAAGCGACGCTTCAGACAAGTAGCGAACTTGTAGGTAGTCGTCTCGATGGGTGATCCGTAGAGTGAGTAGTCGATATGTTCCGCAGCCTTCCACTTGGCCGTATACTCGTTCAGTTTTTCCATGACCTGAATGCCAAAGTCAAATCCTTTGCCGTGGGAATGAGATTCGCCAGTCATATACTTAACACACTCATAGAGGCCAGCGTAACCGAGGCTCAACGTACTGTACCCATCGTGAAGCAACGGATGGATGGGGGCGCCCTTCGGCAGTCTTGCAAGAGCACCGTATCGCCACAGAATAGGAGCGACATCTGCCGTTGCCAGCGCCAGGCG
>ERZ1034915.673-NODE-673-length-22236-cov-9.533475_pt1 | contig 22236 bp, 14 predicted proteins | sample MGYA00520592_ERZ1034915 | MGnify/ENA primary metagenome ERZ1034915 (study PRJEB33766, sample SAMN09781787) | gut metagenome | biome: gut microbiome | host: Homo sapiens | place: Madagascar | study: EMG produced TPA metagenomics assembly of the PRJNA485056 data set... | reverse complement strand
AAAAATCCGCCGCATTCTATTCATCTGAAGATAAAAAGCAATCGTTTTCGTGGGTGAATATATTTTTTATATTGATGAATAAGGATTGGAGGAATTGTATTTATCTATTAAAAATCATCGGATAAGAGGTTAACGACAAAATTTCAAAAGGCTGGAGATATTACTGGGGATGATAGTTTGATGAAATGACGGGAGCGGAAGTGATGACTCAGCAACCGCCCCATTAATGGTTAAGATATCAGTTAGTTGTATTCCATTATTCCCTGTGCCGCAGGTAAATAGCGCAGCGAAAAATAGAGTGAATCTTTGCCACAAGAAGAATGTTTTGCCATCAGTGTGGCGATCTCCGCCGGTGATTTTGGTTGCGCGGAGAATGTTTTACCTTTCCCGGCGACAAATAACTCATAAACGATACCACTGGCAGGTGTTACGTTTTGGCAGCCCGCACTCGCCGTCAGATAACGTTCCCGCTGGGCAGCGGTTAACTTGCCGACGCCGCTGCCATCCTGCACCCACACCTTCACCCCGGCGTCATGCATCTCACTAAGTAATTGACGATAGCCGTCTGGCGACATATTACCGGCAAAAAAACTGCTAATGTAAACAGGTTTATCGGCTACAGCTTGCAACATCTGACGGCTATCCTTCAGCCATTTGAGCAAGGGTGCACGCACGCTAACATCACGCCAGTTCAGGTCGTCAATTTCCGCGCTGATATACCAGCCATCAGGCTGAAAACCTGCCTGACTCATCCAACGCTGCGCCTGCTGAATATCTGCTGCCCGCAAGTGGTTAAAGTAATTTTCCAGTGCGGCAGGTGACTGTTTTTGATGATGAAAAAAGTCAGGATCAGCATTTAGCCCGACAATCACTTTTAAGCCTGCCCGCTTTGCCGCTTCTGCCCGGTGGATCAAGTTTGTGCGCTCTTGTGGTTGTGTAAAGGCGTCACCGTAACGTGTCCATTGCACAACAAGGGTATCAAAACCTTGCTGGTGCAGAGCATTCATTAATGATTGCCAGTGTGCATCGTTAATCTGCATATCACGGTTTTGTGGCTGCCAGAAAATACCGGTCATTGCTTGCGAAAATGGGTTTACCAACAGCAAAGTAAACAATAGAGTCAATAACTTAGCCATTACCAGCGAACTCCCAATGTCAGGAAGGCATTATTGCGCTCCCCGGCTGATTGATTAATGGTTTTGAATGTATGTTGATACTCCACGCCAACACTGATTTTATGCGGCCAGGCGTTATAGTGACTCTCACCAGTCCAGAGATTCCAGCGCAGGCCAACGCCACCCACCTGTGTTCCCTGAGTATCTTTACCCCGATAGCCATTGCCCTGCACATGGGCATAAGGTTCGAGAGTTTGCCCATATGCCACTTTCTGGTGCCAGCTCACCCGGTAGTCTGCCGTCCATGCCTGACTGTCCTGACGAATATAGTGTGCCGCATCAAGATAGAGGTTTTGTGCCATCCAGCCTGGGCCATTGGGGTGCCATTCATCACTGTATTTACCGTCATTAAACAGTGACGCACTGGCACGTAACATTGTGTCAGACTCGCCATGATGTTTATCGAGTGGCAATTGTTGTTCAACTGCAAGGAAAAACACCTGGTTTCGTAACGGTTTCCAGCGCAGTCCGGTGGCTGAAATCGGGTTCTTCACCGGCATTACCACGCCGTTACTGCCAGTATCGGCAAATACCCGGCTATAAGCGGCAAGGAGATCGCCATCGAGCAATATATTGCGTCCGATACGATATTCCGCTTCCAGTTGCCCGTAGCTGCGGTAGCTGTGACCCGGAGATGAACCACCAAGATTATTATTAGCAGAACTCATCGCCCCGGAACGCAAACCAATCGATGTATCAAAATTAAAACTCCAGCGACGCGCCACATCTTCATGCAGGCGACGGAAATTGAACAGTTGCTGATTCTGCTGCGGGCTAAGTGAATCAACCTGGGCCTGCCAGGTAATATCGTCAATCACTTCGCGGGCATAAAACTGTGTTTGCGCAATATCGTTCAGCCGCTGATTAACATACGTCAGCTGCTTGCGAATCGCCGGATCATCTGGCTGTGCACGATGGGCTTTCTCCAGTATTTCTCGCGACTGGGCGATATCACCGTTATCCCAAAGTGCATACCCAAGTGCGGCCTGAACAGCGCTGTTATCAGGCTCCAGTGCCAGGGCATGACGCAAATCGCTTATCGCTGCAGAGATGTTTTTTTGCTGACGATAAATACGAGCGCGGGCAGCAAAAGCACGGGCGCTCGGGGCGATGGCAAGGGAACGGTTTAAATCTTCCATGGCTTGTGGTGATTGCTGCGCAAGGTAACGCTGAGCGTGCAACCACCAGTATTGCGCGTTGTTAGTCAGCCCACGTTGCCGGGCAACCTTAAGCCAGTGATCGCGGGCTTCGCTGTCACCTGCCGCCTGAGCTGTGGTGGCGGCAGCCAGCAAATCCTCACTCTTCAATGCGTTGTCGCTGATTTTTTTCCATGCCTGAAGTGCCGTCGCGTAGTCCTGCACCTGATAAGCCTGGTATGCAACACCACGGTGACGCCAGTCATCGGGCTTTCGCTGTTGCGCTTGTTGCCAGGCGTACAATGACAATCCGGGTAAATCGTCACGATAGCACTGGGCCAGGCGGGTCCAGGCTGTCGCATCGTACGAAGGTGACATATCACCTAATAAATTACGAACAGCCTCGCAATTGTCGGCAATTCCTGGAAACTGGCTTTGCAACTGACGCAGGGCAGGGGATGACAGCGGTTGTGTCAGGCTTGCCAGTTTCAATGGCGTAGCCAGCGACGGCAGAGACTCAAGTAACTGTCCCAGACGCACCATCAACGTTTGTGTTGTCGCGTTCTCATCACCAGAGAAGGGATAACGCTGTAACAGTAACCGTGCGGCTTCTTTGCTCTGCCCGTTTTGTATAAGTTGCCATGTCAGACGATCGAGATTTTGTAGATCCGGTTTATCGGCGTACATCAGCTTCGCGAGTTGCAATGCTTGCTGGCGGTTATTAAGCGCCAGACTGACGCTATAGCGCTCCTCTGGCATTTCCCCGGCAGGTAGCAAATCCAGGATACGTTGTGCACCGATGTAATCCCGCTTTTTAAGCAGTTCGGGGAGTGTTGTGCCAACCACATAGCGACGGTTTTGCGCAAACTGCACTGGCTGATGCATCAGCGCCTGTACCGGTTGTTGGCTGTAGTGCGAAAGCAAATACAGCCAGCTTTTCTCCTGTTCAGCATTCAGGAAAACTGGCTGATTTTCTGCCAGATAGTGCGCCAGCCGAGCCGTTTCTCCGCGTTGCGCCAGCGTAGAGGCGTAATCAATCCGCCTTTGTGGATCGTTAAAAATCCCCTTAGCTTGTAATGCCAGTAAGCGGTCATCCAGTTGTCCGGCAATTAATACATCAAACCATTGCTGGCGCTCAGCAGCACTCAGCCTGTGTGGGGCGCGGGCGAACAGACTTTCTGCCAGTGCCCAGTCTTTCAGGTAGATTGCCCGGTGCAGAAGGTCGCGGCGCAGGGCTTTTCCCTGTGGTGAGGTCGCGAAAGTTTTATCCTCAAGCTGCGCATTAGCAATGTCGAGCAATGCCAGGCGCAGTGCATGTTGCCCGACTTCACTACGACACCCAAGGCCTGGTACGGCATCACAACTTTTTTGTAACGCCCGTAACTCCTCCTCAGAGTTAACAGGTTTCACCTCCACAGGGATCGCTACAAGTGCTCGTTTCAGGCGCGCATCTCCTGGTTGATGGCGCAGCTGCTCGCTAAGCAACTGGCGGGCTTGTTCATTGTGACCAAAATGGCGATAAGCTTCGGCAAGATACAGCGTCAGCGGAATGTTGTCGGGAAGCTGACGATGAATATACTCAAATTCACGCAGGGCTGTTTTTTCATCATTTTTACGTTGTGCTGTCAGCGCCTTTTCCAGTCGTGGATAAATAACGAAATGGCGATAATCGCTGATACCAAGTTCTTCAGCACTGGTGCCTATATTCTCTTCTGCCAGCGCACCACCGCTTAGCAATGCGCTCATCAGCAGACCAGACAGGCCGATAATCCGGCAACGATTATTATCCTTCATGATCTGTCTCCAGTTCTGCAATCTGCATTGTGGTTAACCCAGCCGCCTGTAACAGCGACTGCATTGAAACTTGCAAATTTTGCTGAATGCTCAGAACGCGATCCAGTGTCTCCTGACTGATCACGCCTTCCGCTACCAGAAATGCGCCAAGTGGGCGATCACTGCGTTCGTGGCGAAGTAGCAGGGCGTTAATGGCTGAACGATTGATATGCCCAAGCGTTGTCAGTACTTCAGCAAACAGAAACTGATGCTGTACAAACTGTTGCCAGATCTCGGTTTGTTGTTGTGGCGTTAACCAACGACGCAGCACCGCCTGCTCGAGCAGTTCGCGGGCATCGCGTCCACGACGGCGTGCGTACCAGTGGCGTAACCCCGTGACCACCTGGCCACGTAACACAATTACATAGCGCACCTGGCGACCGGTTTTGCGAGACAATGCTGCCAAAGAGACAGGATCAATCCCGTCTTCGCTGCCTACTACCAGAACATCATCTTCGATGCGCAGCGGTAACACTGCGTAATGCAGTGCCACACTGGCAGGGATTTGTTCAATCAGATAACGCGGGATCTGCCACGCATCAACGGATTCCCAACCGACTCCGTTTTGTTCCGCCAACGCCTGAGCCAGTTGTTGGGCAGTGATAAGTCCTTGCATCAACATTGAACCACCGAGACGCAGACCCTGTATACGATTCGTCAAAGCCTGCTCCAGTTGCGCTTCGGTAATAACATGATTCTCCAGCAAAATCTGGCCTAACGGGCGTAACGCTCGGTTTTCTCCGCTTACGCTGGGAAAATCGTGAGTCGTTTTATCCCATGCTACCCGACGCGGATCGCCATGCTGAAGTACCTGTTTTAGCGCGCGCCAGTTCGCCATAAAGTTAATCAGGTTACCCCAGCACAGACGGAGTACCGACAGTATTCCTTGCGTCAGCCCATAATAGCCAGTGACAAAAATCACCCGTTGCACAATGCGATTGACCATTAAGGCAAAATTCATCCACAACAGCGTTGTAAATGCGGCACTGTCGGTAAAAATAGAGAGAAAATGCCAGGCATTGGGCCAGAAGGTTTGATACAGCATCAAAAGCATCAGCTGGATAAAAACCAACATGGCAATAAAACTAATGAAATTGCTGATAGCCCCTTTGCGGTCACGCCAGAGGAAGTAATTGAGAATCAGGTTGGAAGTCCACTTATGGGTTTTGAATCCCTGAAAGACAATACCAATAATCCAGCGCGATTTTTGTCGCACTGCCGTTGTAAACGTGTCCGGGAAATACTCACGCACACAGATCATATTATGGGTACGTTTACTCTGGAATAACTTACGTGGTTCACCCGTTTTGCCGTCATCCACCACCGGAAAACGGACAAAAATCTCACTCATGCCCTTTTCTTTAAGACGAAAGCCAATGTCGTAGTCCTCGGTCAGACTCTGTACGTCAAAGGCAATGCCATCACCGTCAGCCAGTAATGCTGAAATCGCCCGACGGCTGAAACAAGTACCCACTCCCGCGCTGGGAACTTGCCCGGCCAGAGCTTCGCGTACCGGAACATCCTTGCCGTGCAGCTCGGAAAACTCATCGATGTAAGTCATGCTGGTGAAGTGTGTCCATTTCCGTTCGAATGGATATACCGGGATCTGGATAAGATCCTTACGATCTACCAGATAATTGAACAGCCGGAGTTCCAGGGGCGAAATAACATCTTCCGCGTCATGCAAAATAAACCCGGCAAAGGCAAATTTGGCGCTGCGTTCAAACTGGGTGATGGCGTCCAGCACATTATTCAGGCAATCAGCTTTACTGGTTGGACCGGGACGGGCGCAGACCACCTTGTGCACGTTGGGAAAACGTGCACAGACTTCATCCACATCACGTTGGGTATCTGGATCGTTTGGATAGGTACCAACGAAAATATGGTAGTTTTCATAATCCAGCGTTGTCGCTGCCAGTTCGGCCATATTGCCAATGACACCCGTTTCATTCCATGCAGGCACCATAATGGCTAATGGTTTTTCATCCGGTTTATACAGTTCGCGGTAATTCATCCGTGGGTAGCGGCGATAAACGCTCAGGCTACGTTTTACGCGACGCAGCCAATAGACAACATCAATAAAGAGATCGTCCAGGCCACTAATTAACATCATTATCGCTAATGCGATCGCGATAAACTTCAACCCATACAACCAGGTTGAAAAAAGATCGAGAAGCCACTCCACGCTATTATCCTGTATCACTAGTGATTATGATAAGCGTGAATATATTAATGTTTTTTATAACGTCTGACAGCCCGGAACGAGGTAAAAAAATAATTATAAGAATGCGCTTTTTCTTACACTACTGTAATTTTTTTACACTCTTTTATTATTTGATTTAAATACATACAATATTGTGTGTGGTTTGTTTCTTATATGTTTCCATTGTTTTAAAATAAATACAAAAGATGTTGTATTATTATGTGAGGAAATAAGAATTTATCTCAAATATTGGTGTACTACATTGATTGTAAAATATCTTATCGTGCGCAATAAAAGAGCGGCCTTTTACCAATGGTAAATAAAAAACCACGCTCCCCCTGATTAAGGATGGAATAACTGACATTTTCGTTCGGATAGACATAGAAGTCCGGGAGGATACTGGCAAGCAGAGCATCTGGTAAGGTTTCCATGCCTTCATATTTATCGATTTTTGTGGAATGCAGGTGATAGACGTCCTGATTTTCTGTCCAGTCGTAAGAAACATCGCGTCTGATTATCCCTTTCGGTTTGTCGTCTTGCAGATAATTACCACTGACTGCAACAACACCCTGTTGTTTTTCCAATGAATACATAAAATTTAGCGTGATATTGGCATGAACATTTTTATGATATACCACCATCGATATTGAGCATTCTTCTTTATAGGTATGCTCGAAGCGTAAGTAGTGGTATGCCAAAGCAGCACCCATACCCAGAAGGCAGCAAATCGCGGCGCAGAGAATGATATATTTTTTACTCACCGTAAGCCTCGCGAAATGAGAGTGTCATGCAGCCAGGAACAGAATGAACAAGATAGTCTTTCTTACAAACTAATACTGCCAACCCTGGATCGGTTTTTGAGAGTGGAAGATAAACCCAGGGGTATTTTTTACAATCCAGTCCGGTACGGGTGATGAGCGTTTTGATTCGCGCAAAATTATTGTCACCATCATGGCTGTCATCTTTAACATAGAAATGACAACCATTCTCTTGCTCGAGCAGTTTGTAGTCCGCGAAAAAGGGCGTGGTTTCCCCGGAATGCCAATAAAAATGCATTCCGGTAGCGCCAACAATAAAGGCTAAGAGCATGATAAAAACCAGAGATAAACGCGACATCAGAGATATTCGTGGTTGCTGATGCTCATTTACGGGTAATAACAATTCCTCTGCATTACCTGTCTGTTCTTCTTCTTGCTCTTCTTCAGGGAAAAGTTCGTCTGAAGCCATGCGGACAATCTTAACGCCCTGCTCAATCTTAAACCCTTTGCGCGGTATGGTGGCTATCAGTGTTTGTTCCGTTTCACCTACCGCTTTCAGCCCCCGACGGACAATGGAAATATTCTGGTAAAGGGTGTTGGTCGGAACATACATTCCTTCATCTTCCCACACTTTTTTGAAAAGTTCTTGTTGGGAAACGACATCAGGAGAGGCTTCAAGTAAAAGAAGCAGACAACGACTGGCAGGTGACGTTAATACAACATTAAGCTCAGGATTTCTCCGGGAAATGAGCTTTTTACTCGCGGGTCTAAATTCAATAAACTCGTTAATAATCCAGTACATATATACGTCACAAGACAGGTTGATAAAATTAAATAACCCGGAATATCTCTGAGTTAATATAGCTATTATTGCATATATAGAAGTAATGCTGATTGTTTTTTTACTTGTACTCGTCATACATGCAACTTGAGGTATGACGAGTATAATTAATAATGGTACGAATGCAGGGAATTATTGGACTATACTCTAAATAATTCAAGTTGCAGGAAGGCGATAAGCGAGTGAATTCCAGGAGCTTACTAAAGTAAGGGACTGGGGTGAACGAACGCAATCGCAGCACATGCAACTTGAAGTATGACGAGTGCACAACCCGCTTTGGCGTAACCAAAGCGGGTAAGCATTGAACGTAACAGTCATCTCAGGCGAGGACGAGTTCGGCCTTCCTTTTTTCTGTCGGAAGTGGTGATGGTTGTTCACGAGTGACCGGATGAGAGTCGATAAACAACGAGTTGAGTTTACGCCCCATTCGTTTCTCGATACGCTGTTTATAGGCATAGACACTGCGGATATCTAAATCCAGATCCTGAGCGATATCTTGCGGGTCGCTACCACGTATCATGCTCCCCATGATCTTAAATTCCATTTTCGTCAGCGTGCTACCTTTGGCAAAAGATAAAAAACGACCGATAAATAACTGACGAATTTTTTCATTGGCAACATTCATGCTTTCATTGTGGTAAATGACCGCAGAGACTGCCGGATGGTTTTTACGCCAGTAATTTGCCAGTGGCTGCATATTACGATCGGTGACCAGAACGATTCCCATGGATGAGCTTGCCAGATAATTTATCCATTCATCATCGAGAAATAAACGGAAAAAGCTTACTGAAAAATCAACAAAGATATAGCCATTTAATCTGGCATTGTGATTTTTATTCACGATGCCATCGATGATTCCGCGATTAAAATACAGGCTGTCTTCCGGCCATGTACAGAAACAGGCATTCGCACAATATTCCTGACGTGGAGATTTCTCTGGCATCATTGCACAATGCAGTGAGCAGCTGCTGCACATCAGATTTTTTAACTTAATATCAAGCCCCATATTAAGAGCCTCCCTATCCGAAGATGATTTGCATAATTTCACTCACCAAAAGGTGTGTCAATGCACCACTGAATTCACTTATACCTAAGTAAATTTAGCAAAATAATAAAATTCTCAAAATCGGCTAATAGCCGTATTCTATTACTCTTTAATTAAGCTCGATATCAACAAATGCTCATTTTTTAAATTGAGTATTTTATTGTGTGCCGTAAGACTTTTTTCCAGGAAAAAATCTTTATGATAATGCGATGAGTATCACTTTTCCCTTAATGTTGTCAGTATATTACCTGGGTAATCTTAGCTTCGCATCTTAAATGCTCTTAATTACATCGAATTCGCCTGGTTAAGATGAATTATATTGATTTTGTTATGTTTTTTTGTGGGATATAAGGCTGGTTAAGATGAATGTTATTAGGGGTGAGAAAATTCGCGAATAAAAGATACGGTTCAGACGTAGGTTTCGTCTGAACCGTTTTTGTTATGTTAACCGAAGAACATCACAGACACACAAAGTAGGCCAACAATCAGAGTAATCAGATTACCCAGCGAGCGATGTGGTTTCAGTGCCGGAATCAAATACGTTGACAGCGTCGGCATGATAAACAAAATCATCGCAATCAGTGGTCCGCTGATGGCATAGATCATCGAAATTGCATTGGGATTAATGCAGCAGACGATAAACGTAATCAGTGAGATCACCAGAATCGACATGATGCGGTTAAATGCACGACTTTTATGGATGCCAATTTTTTGCAGCGAGTTGTTCATCACTTCCGTTGCACCTTCAATAACACCAAAATAGGTGCCAAGGAATGACTTCGACATGGCAACAACGGCAACGATAATGCCAGAAATAGAAAGCCAGGCGGGCGCATTTGGCATCATAGCAAGGGCCGATAATATGGTTACCCCTTCATTTTTAGCTGTTTCAATATAAGCCGGTGGAATGGCCAGCAAGCAACTAAAGACAAAAAATAGTACGCTCAGGCAGATGATAAGATAAGCCACCTTCATTATTTTCTTACATTTATTCATCGCCTGTTCGCCGTATTTCTCCTCTCTGTCTATGGCAAAGGTAGAAATAATCGGCGTGTGACTAAAAGCAAACACCATTACCGGAATAGAGATCCAGATTTGATGAATCGTCTCTTTATCCACTGTCATTTGCCCGGTTAGCAACGTCGGTTGCCAACTGCCGGTGAGATATAACGACAGAAATAAAAAGTAGCCAATGAGTGGGAAGACTAAAAAGCCCATGACCCGAATTGTGGCATGGCGGCCCATCAGGAAGATCAAATTCAGAATCAGCACGACTGCCAGGCTGACTAACATGCGGATACTGAAATTGATCTCGATATGTTTTGCCAGCTGCTCAGTCAATGAGTTGGTAATGGCAACGGCATAAATCAAAACCACCACAAAAAAAGCAATGAAATACAATGTGGTAATTAAATTGCCGATTTTCTTTCCATAGTAATGCGTTACCGCGCCAGTAATACCTTCGCCAGCTGAAGTGTGAGATGAAAGGATGAACTGGCACAATGCTTTATGCGGCCAGTAGGTTAGTGGCCAGGCGACCAGGGCAGTAATAAACAGTACCACAGCTCCCGCAGAGCCGAGCTGAATGGGAAGAAACAAGGTTCCTGCTCCAACGGCAGTACCATAGAGTGCGAAACTCCAGAGAGTTTCATCTTTTGACCAGATTTTTGACATTATTTGAATGTTTCAACCATAAATTAAACAAAACGGAGCGGAATTTATCACAAACTGAGCATGATGTGGGAGATTAAAGGATAGAACTCCATTGCTATGAGCTTTCTCTGGCTTGCCGCATGACACGAAGATGAAAGTGGAAATGTAAATATCTTGTGATAAAAATCACCGTTTTTGCACAAACAAGATAACTGTCATTAACAATAATCTATTATTGCCGGGTCAATTTGTGCAGAGGTCGTAATGAAAGAGGTCGTGATAGTCGGGGCGTTGCGCACACCCATTGGATGTTTTCAGGGGGCGTTGTCACGTCATTCTGCGGTCGAGCTGGGTAGCCGGGTAATACACGCCCTGCTGGAAAAAACAGGCGTGGATGGCAATGCCATTGATGAGGTGATTCTGGGGCAGGTACTCACTGCCGGAGCAGGGCAAAACCCCGCCCGACAGTCAGCAATTAAAGGTGGCCTGCCGAATACCGTCTCAGCTATAACTATCAACGACGTTTGCGGTTCCGGTCTGAAAGCGCTTCATCTTGCCACTCAGGCAATCCAGTGCGGCGAGGCTGATATCGTTATTGCGGGCGGCCAGGAGAATATGAGCCGCGCGCCGCATGTATTGACCGATAGCCGAACTGGTGCGCAACTTGGTAACAGTCAACTGGTTGACAGCCTTGTGCATGACGGTTTGTGGGATGCGTTTAATGATTATCATATTGGCGTGACGGCGGAAAATCTGGCGCGTGAATATGGTATCAGCCGTGAGTTACAGGATGCATACGCCCTGAGTTCCCAGCAAAAGGCACGTGCTGCCATCGATAGTGGCCGATTCCAGGCTGAAATCGTACCGGTAGTCATCGAACGTGAAGGGCAGTTGCTGCGGGTCGATACCGATGAACAGCCACGTACCGATGCCAGTGCAGAAGGGCTGGCACAGCTAAATCCTGCTTTTGAGCAGATGGGCTCGGTCACTGCGGGCAATGCTTCTTCTATGAATGATGGCGCAGCGGCAGTCATGATGATGAGTGAAGCGAAAGCCCTGGAACTTAATTTGCCGATCCTTGCGCGTATTCGTTCTTTTGCCAGTGTAGGGGTTGATCCGGCGCTGATGGGGATAGCCCCCGTTTATGCCACTCGTCGTTGCCTTGAACGTGTAGGCTGGCAGCTCGCGGATGTTGACCTGATTGAAGCAAATGAAGCTTTTGCTGCTCAGGCATTATCGGTAGGGAAAATGCTGGAGTGGGATGAACGCCGGGTCAATGTTAACGGCGGTGCAATTGCTTTGGGACATCCTATAGGCGCATCGGGTTGCCGAATTCTGGTTTCCCTCGTCCATGAAATGGTCAAACGCAAAGCGCGTAAAGGGCTGGCGACGCTTTGCATCGGCGGTGGTCAGGGCGTGGCTTTAACGATAGAGCGCGACGAATAAGCCGTTAATGTTGCTTTGCACCTTGCAGGATGGCATCAAGTGAAGTTACCAGGCCCTGTAAGCTGGTTTGTAAGTGTTCACTAAAAGCATCGACCAGTGCAGAAGAGGGGCGGTGCAAGGGGCGAATCAGACTTATCGTGAATGGCACGGCAATACTAAAACGACGTACTTCCACGCCACTGGCAGCATAATCCAGCGCAGTGAGTGGGTTTACGACAGAAACCCCAGCACCTGCACGTACCATCGCACATACTGACGCGGCACTGTGTGTTTCAACGACCATCCGCCGTTTCACCTGATGCTCTGTAAATAAACTATCCAGCAACTGACGGTAACTGTCAGTGCGGGAGAGACTGATATAGTTCTCTCCCTGAAAATCCTGAGGCGTTAAACAATGTTTTGCTGCCAGCGGATGCCCCGGCGGTAAGACGCAGACTTCATCCAGGGAAAGCAACTCCGTACGCTCAGTTCCCGCAGGCGTATGCAGCGTTTCTGTTAATCCCAGATCGTGACGTTGGGCAGATAGCCACTCTTCCAGTAACGGTGACTCCTGAGGAACAACATTTAAACTGACATCCGGGTAGCGGGCGAGAAATGGCTGCAATAGCGGCGGTAGTAAGGATTGGGAAAAAACTGGCAGACAGACAATAGAAAGCTCGCCCTGACGAAATTCACGCAGGCTTTCTGCCGCACTCACAATGCGATCCAGCCCATACCATGAACGTTGCACTTCTTCAAACAAGCGCAAACCTTGCACCGTTGGGTGTAAGCGTCCACGTGTTCGCTCAAAGAGCTTTAGCCCGAGCAATTTTTCACACCGTGCCAGTTCCCGGCTGACCGTCGGTTGCGAAGTATGCAGCAAACGAGCCGCTTCGGTCAGGCTTCCGGCGGTCATCACCGCGTGGAATATTTCTATATGACGTAGAGTGACGGCAGCCATTATTTTCTCCAGCATTAATCCATATCATTTTTGCATAGACTTACGAAAAAACGATATTTTTTATTCGGTTTTTCCTGTGGCGTAATCATAAAAAAAAGAGGAGCCACAAATGCCACACTTACTGACCTGTGCTGCCAGTGATTTGACCGCTGAAAATCTGCTGACACTGCCTGCCGAATTTGGTTGCCCGGTATGGGTATACGATGCACAAATCATCCGCCGACAGATCGCGGCACTGAAGCAGTTTGATGTGGTGCGCTTTGCCCAGAAGGCATGTTCCAATATTCATATTCTACGTCTGATGCGTGAGCAAGGAGTGAAGGTTGATTCCGTATCGCTGGGCGAGATCGAACGAGCATTGGCTGCCGGGTACGATCCTTTGACTTCACCGGACGATATTGTCTTTACCGCTGATGTGATTGATAGCGCGACTCTGGCACGGGTCAGCGAGCTGCGTATTCCGGTAAATGCCGGATCTGTCGATATGCTGGAGCAATTAGGGCAGGTTTCGCCAGGGCATCGTGTCTGGCTGCGGGTCAATCCTGGCTTTGGTCACGGGCACAGCCAGAAAACGAACACCGGCGGCGAGAACAGTAAGCATGGGATTTGGCATACCGATCTGCCTGCAGCACTGGCAGTGATTGCACGCTATGAGTTGAAACTTGTGGGGATTCATATGCATATTGGTTCCGGTGTCGATTACGCGCATCTGGAACAGGTCTGTGGGGCTATGGTGAGTCAGGTCATTGAGTTTGGTCAGGATCTGGAGGCGATATCTGCTGGTGGTGGATTGTCGATCCCGTATCGTGACGGCGAAGAGGCCGTGGATACCGAACACTATTTTGGTTTGTGGAATGCTGCTCGTGAGCAAATTGCTCATCATCTTGGGCATCGGGTGAAGCTGGAAATCGAACCAGGACGTTTTCTGGTAGCACAATCCGGCGTATTAATCGCCCAGGTACGAAGCGTGAAACAGATGGGGCGTCGCCACTTCGTGTTGATTGATGCAGGATTCAACGACTTAATGCGCCCTGCAATGTATGGCAGTTATCACCGAATTACTGCACTGGCGGCAGACGGACGATCATTTGACAATACGCCAGTGGTGGAAACTGTAGTGGCGGGGCCGTTGTGTGAGTCCGGCGATGTTTTCACGCAGCAGGAGGGGGGCACTGTCGAAACGCGTGAACTTCCACAAGTTGCGCCGGGTGATTATCTGGTATTGCATGACACGGGCGCCTATGGCGCATCGATGTCATCGAATTACAACAGCCGCCCGTTACTGCCAGAAGTACTGTTTGATAATGGTCAGGCGCGGTTAATTCGTCGTCGCCAAACTATTGAGGAGTTACTGGCACTGGAGTTAATCTGAGTGCCAGCTTGTGTTCAGTTGCTGGAAGCTGAATGATTGGCTTCCAGTGGCGGCGTCACGGAGTGCCTGCGCACCAGGGTAGGGATGAAAACGTGCGTGACTTCCGGGAGCGGACGTTTTTCTGCCAGCGCCAGTGCCAGTTCTGCGGCCTGGGTTGCCATCGTCACCACCGGATAACGCACGGTGGTTAAGCGTGGGCGGACGTAGCGTGATACCAGTACATCATCGAAACCAATCAGTGAGATCTCGCCAGGTACGTCGATGCCATTGTCATTGAGAACACCCATCGCGCCAGCAGCCATTGAGTCGTTATAACAGGCCACGGCAGTGAAATTTCTTCCCCGCCCCAACAATTCAGTCATCGCCTGTTCACCACCACTTTCATCTGGTTCACCAAATGTCACCAGCCTGTCATTCGCCGTAATACCGCTTTCTGCAAGGGCGTCGTAATAACCTTGCAAACGATCTTCGGCGTCAGAAATGGAATGATTAGAACAGAGATAGCCAATCCGTGTATGGCCCTGCTGAATTAAGTGGCGCGTTGCCAGCCATGCCCCGTAGCGATCGTCCAGGGCGATGCAACGATTCTCAAACCCAGGAAGAATTCGGTTGATCAATACCATCCCCGGCATTTGTTTCATTAATGACGCCAGGTCTTCATCCGGGATCATTTTGGCGTGTACGACCAGTGCGGCACAGCGATGGCGCATTAGTTGCTCAATAGCCTGGCGCTCTTTTTGCTCATCGTGGTAACCATTACCAATCAGCAGAAAATTGCCGGTGTTATAGGCCACCTGCTCAACCGCTTTTACCATCGCACCGAAAAAGGGATCGGAAACATCACCTACCACCAGACCGACAGTTTCAGTTGCCTGTTGGGCCAATGCACGTGCATTAGCATTTGGATGGTAGCTGAGCGATTCCATTGCGCTTTGCACCGCAATCCGCGATGCTTCGCTTGCTTTTGGGGAACCATTAATAACGCGAGAGACGGTGGCGACTGAAACACCAGCCAGTCGGGCTACATCCTTTATTGTCGCCATGAAAATACCTTTGTGGGTAAACGCTTACATTGTGCCAGTGTTACGGAAAATGATGGCGTGTTCAAGGGGCTTACGGCGCGGGGAGAAGGAAATGTGCGTCATATCGTTAAAAGTAAGACAGAAACCAGAGAATACAAACCTTTGGTTACACTTTGCGATGCGCTGTTGCGATTGTGTGCTGGTGACAACGAAGCGCGGCTTGCTACATTGGAGATCCCAGAGGTATTGATAGGTGGTGTCAACTATAAAGTTGACCACTTGAATTACACCAACCTGCGCAGATGCGCAGGTTTTTTTTATGCATTCATGTAACTGTAACAGTAAGCGATAATTTACACACCTGGTTGCATTTCCCTTCATTCCTTTGCGTTTTCTCGCTGGCGTAGAGGCTTCATTGAGACCACAATCAAGATCCCAGAGGTATTGATTGGTGAGATTATTCGGTACGCGCTTCGTACCCTGTCTCTTGCACCAACCTGCGCGGATGCGCAGGTTTTTTTTCGCCTCATTTTTTCTCTTGCTCGCATTCCAATCCTCTTCTCGTGTAATCTGCCTTCATTCGTTTTTTCTGAATATTCTGCAAAGGGAGTTGATATGCTTTTCGGCTTTTTTCGTAAATTATGTCAGGTGTTATACCGTGTTCAGGTCACGGGAGACCCAGCGGCACTAAAAGGTGAGCGTGTGCTCATCACACCAAACCATGTTTCCTTTATTGATGGCATCTTGCTGGCGCTGTTTTTACCTGTGCGCCCGGTGTTTGCCGTGTACACATCCATCAGCCAGCAGTGGTATATGCGCTGGTTACAATCCCTTATCGACTTTGTACCGCTGGACCCCACCAAACCGATGGCGATTAAACATCTGGTGCGTCTGGTAGAACAGGGGCGCCCGGTGGTAATTTTTCCGGAAGGGAGAATCACAGTAACCGGTTCGCTGATGAAGATATACGATGGTGCGGGTTTTGTGGCAGCAAAATCAGGCGCGACGGTCGTTCCCGTTCGTATTGAAGGGGCTGAATTAACTCATTTCAGCCGTCTGAAAGGTCTGGTCAAACGTCGATTGTTCCCGAAGATTCATCTGCATATTTTGCCACCAACTCATGTGCCGATGCCGGATGCGCCACGAGCGCGCGATCGCCGTAAAATCGCGGGCGAAATGCTGCACCAGATCATGATGGAAGCGCGGATGGCCGTGCGTCCACGTGAAACGCTGTATGAATCGTTATTGGGAGCTATGCACCGCTACGGTGGCGGAAAAAATTGCGTTGAAGATGTCAATTTTACCCCGGACAGCTATCGAAAATTACTCACCAAGACGCTGTTTGTCGGGCGTATTCTTGAGAAGTACAGTGCAGAAGGGGAAAGAATCGGCTTAATGCTACCCAATGCAGGTATTAGCGCAGCGGTGATTTTCGGGGCCATTGCCCGTCGCCGTATCCCGGCAATGATGAACTACACCGCCGGCGTAAAAGGGCTAACCAGTGCTATCACTGCCGCTGAAATCAAAACTATTTTCACCTCTCGCCAGTTCCTTGATAAAGGCAAACTCTGGCATCTGCCGGAACAACTCACACAGGTTCGTTGGATATATCTGGAAGACCTGAAAGCCGACGTTACCTTGACAGACAAAGTATGGATCTTTGCTCATTTATTAATGCCGCATCTGGCACAGGTAAAACAGCAACCCGAGGAAGAGGCGTTAATTCTCTTTACTTCTGGTTCTGAAGGTCATCCTAAAGGGGTGGTTCATAGCCATAAAAGCATTCTGGCAAACGTTGAGCAGATTAAAACTATCGCCGACTTCACCACCAACGACCGCTTTATGTCGGCGTTACCGCTGTTTCACTCTTTTGGTCTGACGGTGGGGCTTTTTACTCCTTTACTGACAGGTGCAGAAGTCTTCCTTTACCCAAGCCCGCTACACTATCGCATTGTGCCGGAGCTGGTGTATGACCGTAATTGCACAGTGCTTTTCGGCACATCAACTTTCCTCGGTCATTACGCGCGCTTTGCCAACCCGTATGATTTCTATCGTCTACGCTATGTGGTGGCTGGTGCAGAAAAACTGCAAGAAAGTACCAAACAGCTTTGGCAGGATAAATTTGGCCTGCGAATTCTCGAAGGTTATGGCGTTACCGAATGTGCGCCGGTGGTCTCTATCAACGTGCCGATGGCAGCCAAACCGGGCACTGTCGGGCGTATTCTGCCAGGAATGGATGCCCGCTTGTTGGCAGTGCCAGGTATTGAAGACGGTGGGCGTTTGCAACTGAAAGGGCCAAATATCATGAATGGCTACTTGCGGGTGGAAAAACCTGGCGTGCTGGAAGTGCCAACCGCAGAGAATATCCAGGGTGAGCTGGAACGCGGCTGGTATGACACTGGCGATATCGTGCGTTTTGACGAGCAAGGGTTTGTGCAGATTCAGGGGCGGGCGAAACGCTTTGCTAAAATTGCCGGGGAGATGGTGTCACTGGAAATGGTTGAACAACTGGCACTGGGGGTTTCGCCTGATAAAGTTCACGCCACCGCAATTAAGAGCGATGCCAGCAAAGGTGAGGCACTGGTGCTGTTCACCACCGACAGCGAGCTGACGCGTGACAAACTGCAACAATACGCCCGCGAGCACGGTGTACCAGAACTTGCTGTACCACGCGATATTCGCTATCTGAAACAGATGCCGCTGTTGGGCAGTGGTAAGCCAGACTTTGTGACACTAAAAAGCTGGGTCGACGAGCCGGAAAAACATAATGAGTGAGTCAGTGCACACTAACACTTCGCTATGGTCGAAGGGGATGAAGGCCGTTATCGTCGCGCAGTTTCTTTCTGCATTTGGTGATAACGCGCTACTGTTTGCCACGCTGGCATTACTGAAAGCGCAATTTTACCCGGAATGGAGCCAGCCAGTTCTGCAAATGGTGTTTGTGGGTGCTTACATTCTGTTTGCGCCGTTTGTGGGACAGGTGGCCGATAGCTTTGCGAAAGGTCGGGTGATGATGTTCGCCAATGGCCTGAAGCTGCTGGGGGCTGCCAGTATTTGCTTTGGTTTTAATCCATTTGTTGGCTATACGCTGGTTGGCATTGGCGCTGCGGCTTATTCTCCGGCGAAATATGGCATCCTTGGTGAGCTGACCACGGGAGACAAACTGGTAAAAGCCAATGGTCTGATGGAAGCCTCCACGATTGCCGCGATTTTGCTGGGTTCCGTCGCTGGTGGCGTGCTGGCTGATTTGCATGTGCTGGTGGCATTGGCCGCTTGTGCACTGGCATATGCCGGGGCGGTAGCAGCGAATATCTACATTCCGAAACTGGCAGCAGCGCGTCCTGGGCAGTCGTGGAATGTCCTTAAAATGACCTGTAGTTTTAAATCTGCCTGCACCTCATTGTGGCAAAACGGTGAAACTCGCTTCTCGCTGGTGGGCACCAGTTTGTTCTGGGGGGCGGGAGTCACATTACGTTTTCTGCTGGTATTGTGGGTGCCCGTCGCTTTAGGGATCACTGACAACGCGACGCCAACGTATCTTAACGCGATGGTGGCGATTGGTATTGTGCTTGGTGCGGGGGCAGCCGCAAAACTGGTGACGCTGGAAACGGTCTCTCGTTGTATGCCTGCCGGGATCTTGATTGGTGTGGTGGTACTGTTTTTCTCGCTACAACATGAACTGCTACCCGCCTATGCGTTGTTAATGTTGATTGGCGTCCTGGGTGGCTTTTTTGTTGTCCCACTGAATGCGTTGCTACAAGAGCGAGGCAAAAAAAGCGTTGGGGCGGGTAATGCTATCGCAGTACAGAACCTCGGCGAAAACAGTGCCATGTTGCTGATGTTAGGTATTTACTCGCTGGCGGTATTGGTGGGGATTCCGGTCGTACCCATTGGCATTGGTTTTGGTGCACTGTTTGCACTGGCAATAACGGCGCTGTGGATTTGGCAGCGCCGTCATTAAGCGTGTACCGGGCGGCGTTATTTGCTGCCCGGTGAAGATTACAGTCCCGATGGTTGTATATTTTGGGGATATTTAACAGAGTAAGAGAACGGCAAGCTGACGTTCTCTTTCCCTGCCAGATGGAGCTTCCAGCTAAGCTCTCCTGTTTTGGCGTTTAACTGCGCCTGACCGTACTGCATTTTGTCTACCGTAATATCGCTATGGGAACTTATTGGAATCTGATCAACAAGCGTTAAATCTACCGCTTCGCCGTAGCTGTTTTTCACAGTGACGGTATAGCTGAAGTTACGTACCACACTGTCATTAAAAATAGAGATAGCGTTCTCTTTTTTCAGTACCGCCTTACGTTGAATAATCAGTTTTGGATCGCGATTAAGCTGGATATCCAGGGAATTGCCATCTTCCGGTGGCTGCAAGTAGCCAAGGCCAGTGCGATTATTATCAAAGAAGATCTGACTTTCACCAGGAATTAAATTGAGCTGTTCCCACTCTTTAATTTGGACCTGCAAGTAAACGTCGTTACTCAATTTGGGAATAGCGAAGAAGCGGTAATCGCCAGCGACTGACTCTTCTTTGATCACAACAGTACGTGCCGTGTTGTCGCTGTCGATCTGCCACGGTAAAGAAAGCGTGTAGTGAACATTTTGCGCGGTTAAGTTTTCTGGTTGCGGTGAAACAGGCGCTTTCTCTGCGACATACCGGCTTTTGACACTAGCTTGTTGCGCCTGTGCCTCTTTCGCTGCGTGCGCCGCAGCTTTTTCAAAGTCAACTACTTTGTCGGCCGCAGCTCTTTGATGCGGTGCTGATAGTGACTTCTGCTGATAACTCCTCATATCACCATACTCTGGAACATCAACATATTGAGGTTCCAGTTGCGGCAGCATCAGGTGGGTATCAGGTTCATTGGTCGAGAGCTCCATATTGACGTTTTTCCACGCCAGGCCAGTGTACTGTCGAATACTGGCTTTGTAGACCAGCCGTAGCGGTTGGTTGATAGCACTGGCGTGAATATCATAGAGCGGTGTCCAGGAGGCATCTGGCGTCATGTATCGCACCACGGCCTGCGTTTTGACGGCTTTCGGTGCATATACCCGTGCGATAATGACCTGTGGTTCGTCTGCGCCATCCGACGAGCCATTACTCATATTTTCTCGCTGCTCTAATTTATCTATTGCATCTTGATTTTCAGCGAGTTTCTGCGTTAGTTCGCTATCTGCACGTAATAGCTCGCCATTTTTCTCTTTCACCATTTGCAGATACTTGCCGACCTCTGCAGCATTTTTTTGAGTTAATGTGTTGTTCGCCTCTAATACCTTGACTTGAGCTGCGATATTGTCTTTCTCAGCAGTAAGTTTTGCTTGCTCCAGTCGGGCCGCTTTTAGCTGCTGTTGAACATCAGAAAGAAGTGCCTGGGATGGCGTTTCCTGTAACGCCAACCGGGAAGAGAGCACAGTCACACCGTTATCCATAGCAATGGCAATACTGTCTGGTGTAACTGAGTTGGCAATATTGGTGAAAATGATTTCACTTTCACCTGTCGGTAAATTAAGTGTCTCTACCCCTTGCAGGCTGGCGCCATGCAGATAAACAGTGACGTCTTTTAGTGTTAGCGGTTGGGTTAATTGCGCCCCCCAGGCAGAGGACATACAACCGGCAAGCAGCATCGCGAGGGGAAGTGGTTTTAAAATCAACATGGTTATCCTTAACAATGGGCACAGACAATGGAACGCACGCTGGCGTTAACGGAAAGAGTCTATTCTTCTTAAGCAGGAAAAGTGCGGCGAAATGCAGGGATTGTATTCTGAAAAATCGAGAAAAGAGACGCCTGGCGAAGAACGCCAGGCAAGGACGTTAAGGTGCCGGATAGGTATAAACTTGATGGACCGCTTCAATTTCTGCCAACACGTCTTCACTCAGTTGCAGATGTAAGCTTTCGACGTTGGTTTTTAGTTGTTCCATGGTGGTCGCACCCAGCAGGGTGCTGGCAACAAACGGCTGCTGGCGCACAAAAGCCAGTGCCATCTGAGCGGGGTCAAGATTATGACGTCTGGCTATATCGACATAGGCCGCCACCGCCTTTTGTGCTTGTTCGCCGCTGTAACGCGTGAAGCGACTAAAGAGCGTATTACGCGCGCCAGCCGGTTTGGCACCGTTGAGATATTTACCTGTTAGCGTACCAAAACCAAGACATGAATAAGCCAGCAGCTCGACCCCTTCATACTGGCTGACTTCCGCCAGCCCCACTTCGAAGCTGCGGTTCAACAAACTATAGGGGTTTTGAATAGTGACAATGCGCGGCAGATCGTGCTTATCTGCCAGATGCAGATAGCGCATTACGCCAAACGCAGTTTCATTTGAGACGCCGATATAACGAATTTTACCTGCACGTTGGTACTCAGCCAAAGCATCCAGCGTATCGAGCAACGAAACTACAGGCGCGGAATCAGTCCAGCTATATCCCAGTTTGCCAAAACAGTTGGTCGGACGTTGCGGCCAGTGCACCTGATAGAGATCGAGATAATCGGTCTGTAAACGCTTAAGGCTATCATGTAATGCTTCGCGAATGTTCTTCCTGTCCAGCGCCTGATCCGGGCGAATACCCTTATCATTGTTACGTGACGGTCCACTCACTTTTGAGGCGATAATCAGCTTTTCGCGGCTACCCTGTTTTGCCAGCCAGTTACCGACGTAAGTTTCAGTCAAACCTTGTGTTTCCGGGCGTGGTGGCACGGGATACATCTCTGCAACGTCGATAAGGTTAATGCCCTGCGCGACGGCATAGTCGAGTTGTGCGTGTGCGTCGGCTTCGCTGTTCTGTTCACCAAACGTCATCGTGCCAAGCCCCAGCGTG
>ERZ1034915.669-NODE-669-length-22365-cov-6.445450_pt1 | contig 22365 bp, 23 predicted proteins | sample MGYA00520592_ERZ1034915 | MGnify/ENA primary metagenome ERZ1034915 (study PRJEB33766, sample SAMN09781787) | gut metagenome | biome: gut microbiome | host: Homo sapiens | place: Madagascar | study: EMG produced TPA metagenomics assembly of the PRJNA485056 data set... | reverse complement strand
GAGGGGGCGTAATCAGAAAATTACGCCATTTTGAAAATTGTTAGGACAGGTGTGATGCAAACTGTTTTTCCTGCATTTCGGAAATAAATTCCAGAAGCATCCTGTCCCGCAGCAGACACTCAAGGAAAGGAGCTCCGTTGCTCTCCTGCGGCGACAATGGAAGTAAATGCCGTACCGCCATATCCATCTTGATGCAGTGTTTATTTTTTGAATACTTCTGATCATAATTTGCCACAAACGCCATGTATTTTGCCATGCGATGACCAGACAAATCTTTGGCATGATATTTGCTTTTATCCGGATGCAGGTTTTTCAATTATCACGATGGAGCAGAAAATGAAACATTACTCGGAAAAAACAGATCACTGGATGAAGCACAAAGCTCTTGGATACTTCATTAATTTTATCAATAATCATAACGATTCCATCCAGGACGACGATACGTTTTCTCTCGTCGGCGCTCTGATCCGTCATTCGGAATGGCTGACTCGGATACAAAAAGCTTTTACCGCAAAAGAGCTGCTCGATTTCCAGAATGCGAAGTGCAAGCGGAACCGTTTGGATTTTGAAGAAGCCCCCCAGGAAATGCTGTGCGAAATCTGGAACAACGCCACGTCCAGAAAAAAACTTCGGCTTTTGCTCGGCGATGTCACGGCATGCTACTTGCAGGGTAAGGAACTGGAGTGTTTTTCTTCCGAGGTCTTTCCGCAAAAGGTTTCTGAATTGCAGAGGACACTCGGATTGTCCGATTTTGAGATGGATGTCCTGCTTGTGCTGGCATTTGTGGGAAGAGGACTTCTGACGATTCCCGGAGGGCGTCGTTATTACTCCGACGAGGGGAATAGAGTTGTTTTCATCTCAAAATGTCTGGACTGTGATCCGTTTTCTGTCTTTGAAGCCGTAGCGGAAAAGGGGAAGCTGCGCCGTTATGAGTGTATTGATGATGAATTGGATTTCAACGGAAAACTCTACGGTTTTTTAAACGGCATCAACAATGAACCTTTGACGAACAGCTATTTTCGGCGGGATAAAAGCGAAGTTCTGCCGTGGGAATTTTACGGGGAGCTGGCGAAAAAACATGGAGAAATACTGAAAAACATGATCCGTATTGGTTCCAGAAGTTCCGGCATCAATATACTCTTATACGGTGCGCCCGGAACCGGGAAAACCAGTTTTGCCAAAACACTGGCCGCCGAACTGGGACTCGAATGTTTTTGCATCGCTCAAAATACCGGCGACGATTGCAGCGGGCGCTCCTGCAGCACGCCGGAATTCCGATTCGGGGCATTGCAGATTTGTGATTCCCAAATTGACCCTACCAGAAGTTTACTCATCGTGGATGAAGCAGACGACATGCTCCGCAGTGGCGGTCCGACGTTCTGGGGCGGTATCGGCCGCATGTCTGCCGGTGACAAGGGACTGCTTAACAGCGTACTGGATACGATCCGGACGCCCACTGTCTGGATCACCAATACACCGGCCTGTGAATTGGATGAATCAAGCCGCCGCCGATTTGATTACTCGATTCGTTTTGACCCGTTGAATGGAACTCAACGCCTTGCCATCTGGAAAAACAATGTGGCAAAATTGAAGTTGACAGCCATGTTTGACGAGGCCATGCTTGAAAAGTTTTCGGAACAGTATGCCGTCAGCGCCGGAGGCATCGCCCTGATTCTGCGAAACGTGGCCAAGCTGAACCCCGGAAAAAAAGATATTCCCAATCTGGTGGAACAATTGATGAAACCGCATTGTGAACTTCTGGACATCCCGCCAGAAAACGGGAAACTGCTTCCGGGCGAAGATTATTCTCTGGACGGCCTGAATATCAAAGGAGATATTCAAATCAAGCGGATAACGGAAGCACTCGGCAACTTCCAGACGGCGAAAGTAAAGGATCTGGATTCCCCCCGCATGAATCTGCTGTTGCACGGCGCCCCCGGAACCGGGAAAACAGAATTTGTGAAATATCTGGGACAGGCTCTCAATACAAAAGTTGTGGTAAAAATGGGCAGTGACCTCCTATCCAAGTTCGTCGGAGAAACAGAGCAGAATATCAGACGTACCTTTGCGGAAGCGGAGGCGGGGAAGGCGATTCTCTTTCTGGATGAAATTGACGGGCTGGTACAGAGCCGGGAACGGGCACAGCGAAGCTGGGAGGTGACGCAGGTCAATGAACTGTTGCATTGCATGGAAAACTTCTCCGGCATCATGATCGGAGCAACTAATTTTTCAGCCAATCTTGATGCGGCGATTTTACGGCGTTTCACTTTCAAATTGGAATTTGATTATCTGAATGCTTCCGGCAAGATCCTTTTCTTTGAACGTATGTTCCGAACAGAACTTACAGAACCGGAACGGAAACGCCTGGAACTTATTACAGACCTTACACCGGGGGATTTCCGGACGGTTCGACAATCCTTGTTTTATCTCGGCGAAACAGTTTCCAATATGGAACGGCTTTCTGCCTTGGAATGTGAAGTTCTCATCAAAAAACAGAATAGTTTTTCTGTAAAAGCAAAGATTGGATTTTAAAAAAACGTCAGGGATCTCCATGCCCATCGAAGGTGCTTGCAGACCAACAGGAAGAAAACGAAAAAAAATCGTTCAAGAAGTTGTAAAAGCTAATATCCTGAGTTAGATTAAATCCGTCGATTCGTACAGTTAATTTGACGGAGGTTATCTAAAGACAATCAGGGCCGACTTTTGCAATAATATATTGCGACGATAAATTTACCGCTCCATCGAGAAACTTGCACTTTGAAATGGGAAGAACGGTAGTAAAGCATCACGCATTCAAACACTTGAATACGTGTTGTTTCTTCTGTGTTCTTCCGGGTTTGCAAGTACCTTCGATGGGCATGAGAAACAAGGCGTATTCTTTTTTTTGCGCCCGCATTCGGCGGTCGCATGGCCAATAATACCTAAAAATGAAAGGGTAAACAGCAATGGCAAATTATTACTGCAAAAATTGTGGCCGGAAATTTTCTAATGTCCGAACGTTGACCAGTTTGTCCTGTCCACGGCATCCGGATGGCCCCAGTAAAGGGAAACATGAATTGTACGAGGGAGATGAAAAAAGTACATATACCTGCAAATATTGCGGAAAAACATTCAGCAGTATTGCAGTGTTGACCAGTTTGTCCTGCCCACGGCATCCGGATGGCCCCAGTAAAGGGAAACATAGCCCGGCTCTCTAATTGAGTTGGTATAGGGAGGGAATTTTCCCTCCTTTTGTCAAGCAATTTGAAACATTCAGTTTTGTGGAAAATGGAAGCTAAAAAAAGAGGAGCTGTTTTGCTCCTCTCGTTGCGTTAGCACTTTGGATTGCTGGTAAGTTTCAGCAACCCTTGTGCCGGCAAACGCAGGACAGCAGTCAATACAGATAGAATCGATTGACGTACTTTCAATAATTCCCGCAACTATTGCAACGATAGCGGCAAGTTTCAGCAACATCAAAAACAGTTCCTAATAAAAGAACAGTGCCAGGATAATGCCGAACACCAGCCATTTCTGTATCGTTGAACCTGAGTTGCTGTCTTTCGCTCGGTGAACCCGAATGTGTTCTCCCTGGTCAGCATGAATATGAGTAATTCTATGTATCTTTACTCCCTGTTCCAGAGAGTTGGAGCCTGACCATCAAGCCCAAAAAGCCGGGTCAGGCTGCGGTAGCAAAGATCTGCACGGGCGGGGCTGTATTTCTTGGCGTTCTCGGTGAACGCATTCAGCAGGCTCCAGCGGGTCGGCTCGGCGAACTCTTCATGCTGCGGTTCTTTGAACTCCCTGAAGATCGGCAGAATGTCCGAGGAGTTAACGGCCCCGGCTTCCGCAGCCTTCACGATAGCGATACGGGCAGCATCTTCCCGAACGTACAGACACTTCAAATCCTCGGCCACAGTTTCAAGCGTCAGGAACTCCGTTTCGAGTTCTTCGACCGCTTCGAGGACAAGGCCGTTCAGCTCGATCCGGGAGGTGTGCCGACGTTTCAACACCATGCTGCCGCCCAGCATGAGGTTGCTGCACACTTTTACACAAAGCCCCGCCGCCAGTCCAACCGCGATACTCTGATCGTGCGAATTACGGATGCCGATACACCGGCTCCATTCCGGCGAATGCGTTTTATTGATCCGCATGAATCCGAACATCCGCTGACCGTCACGGGCCAGGCCGTACTGTTCATCGAGAATCTGCCAGTTGTGCGCCTTGACCACATCGGTAACAGCGTCGATCACCTCACTGTGCGGCACCGGCTTCCAGCTCGCGGTAGCCGCAGGTGTCGGCACCAGTGCGATTTCGTCGCGCCCGACGAACTTTCCTTCACACATCGTCAATCCCATCATCTCACCTCCACTTCTTCAGATGCCACTGCCCGCAACGATCCCGATACGGGCATTCGCCGCAAGCGAACGATGTTTCATTCGGCAGGAACACGCCTTTGCTGATCGCGTACTGCGCCCGGTTCGCTAACGCCTCGAAGCGCCGGAAGTCGTGAAAGCCGCGACTGGTGTAGTGCGATTCACAACCCGGATTCTTGGTCTTGGTAATCACATCGAACCGAAAGAGCGGAACCGTACCGTTCTGTTTTTCGTAGGCGTAGCTGAACACGGTCGCCTGAAGATCGCGGTCGGCTTTCCCGGCAGGCCAGCGGCTCGCGGAGGTTTTCCAGTCCACGATGCAGACATCCCGTCCATCCTGAACCAGTAAATCCCATTCACCGATCAGGGGCTTGTCCAAACCGGGAACGTCGATTCTGAACGCCTGGGCGACGCCCTTGATCGTGTAGTAGTCCGACCAGTTCGCCAGCGCCGCATCCAGCATCTTCACGGCAAGATCGATCACCGTGTCGAAGTTCTCGCCTTCCTTGTAGATCAGGTTCGGCGTCGCTTCGGCTTCGATCTTGAACGCCTCTTCAAACTGTCCGACGATCTCATCACGGGTCAGCGAACCGCCCATCATGCACTCCCACGCCTGAGCGGTCAACGCCGAATGGAAAGCCTTGCCGAATGGTAAGCAGACCGAAGTCCGTTCGACCTCGGCCTGATCCACGTAGCGGTACATGAATTGCGCCTGACAGATGTTGAGGTACGTATTCAGCGCCGAATACGACCAGTGCGGTTCCTGCCGCAGTTCGTCTATCGTCGCCATTACGCCGCCCTCCATTCGTCGATCTGATCCGAACACTGCTGCCGGGTCAGATGCTGGATGTCCGGCACCTGAAAACGGGCCGCGATCTGCTGCGGAGTGATGCCGCGCTGCCGAGCGAGATCAAGCAGATACGAAAGCTGTTTCGGGCTTGCCGGAACCTCGTTCTGACGTGCTCCTGACCTGCTGCGTTGAGAACCGTTTCGCGTTGCTCCGGCTGCCGGACGACCGCCGTAGTTTGCGGAAGTTTTTCCATGCAGTTCCGCTTCGACGGAGTTCCGTACCAGATCGAACGTTTCGTGAATCCGGGTCTGCAACTGATCCGGGCTTAACCCGTCCGGCAGTTCCACTTCGACTGAAGCATGATAGCTCTGGCTGGAATATTCCTCTCCAGCCGGAACCTTCTTACTGTAACTGGCATTGAGTTTCAACATAGTCATTCCTCCATAAAGACGAATAGCCGGGAGCTTCTCCACTCCCGGCTATCCGTCCGTTTAATTTGTGTTATTTCGCTAAATCGCCATTCTGATGCGTTCGATGGCGCGCTTTGCCTGAATGAACTCGCGTTCACGCTGCTTCTGCTGAAGCACGGCCTCTTTGACCTTGCGGGCCAGCAGCGCCGATTCGTCAAGCAGCGTTCTGAGCTTGCCGCGCAGGTCCTCGATGGAGTGATTCAGCTCCTCCATCGGATTCACCGGCTCGGCGGCCTCCTCGGCTGCGGTTTCAGTGTGTTCGATGCGTTTGATGTTTTCCATTTTGCTTGTCTCCTTTTCGGGTTGATGTTTCGGTAATATGTGAATCGGCATGGCGAGATACCGGCCGTTGCCGCCCTCAGCAATGACCGGTATCCTGCCGTCCGAATGCGCCCGGAACTTCGTGTAGCCCTGCTGAAGCATCCGCAGCAGGATATACTTGTTGAGCGCCAGCACTACGCGGGGTTGGGCGCCGATCACCGTCGCCTCCAACCGCAGTTCCATATCCGGGAAGTTGTTCGGGATCACGGTGACGCCGCCCGGAACCACGTTCAACTCAATGGCGTGAAACGGCTCATGGTCAGGAACCGTTTTCAGGAAGCCGGTCAACTGCGCCGCCTGTTCCGGGGTGAATGCAATCGCATAATTGAGCGCCGACGCTTCGGGAATCACCTTCCGCCACTCCGGATAGCTGCCGGACACTGTTTTGCCGCTCCAGAGAAAACCGCCGACTTCGATCTTGAAAAACTGAATGTCCTTCAGCTTCCAGACCGTCAGCGTTCCGGGAACCTCCGGCTTCGCGGTCAGCAGCGCCAACGGAAACGGCAGCGTGACCGGACTCTTCAACGTCCAGTCCAACGGCAGATGCAAAAGCTGTTTGCCATCCGTTGCGGCGATCCCCTCCGGACAGAGGTGAATCCCGCGCAACTGGTGCCGCGCCTCGTTACGGTTCACGAGCGGAGCCGCTTCGGACAGCAGCGCCGTGAAGTTTTCCGGCAGCGCCGCTGTTTCCGCTTCGGCAGGAGCTGCCTCGGCCTCCGGCCAGTCGATGTTCAGCACGGGCAGAGCGTGCGTAACGATCTTCCGCCGACATTCGAGCTGTGCCGCAAAGCCGTCATTCAGTTCCATGAACGTAACTGTTCCGGCAGGATTCCGGGTGAGTTCCCGGAGCTTGGCGTAATGGACGGCATGCCTGAAGTCGACAGCGCCTTCCGCCGGGATCGTGACGGTAAGGCTCTCGTCCTGTGCGACCGTGCGCAAACTCAACTGCCCGTCGCGCGCTTCGAGCAATACGGCTTGATGCAGTTCGACGGGGGAAGTGCGAGTGATCAATTTCCCCAAAGCACTCAATGCTTCGGCCAACTTTTTTCCGGTAATCTTCATGCTCAATTCCTCCTATATGGTTATCGTTTGTTCCTTTTTAAACACAGCCGGACAATCAGAACGACGCCGCTTCCAATCAAAATATAGAACGCCACCTGAAACGGAAGCCGCAGCGGCGTGACGCAACTTGCGAATGCGTCGGGATTCTTACGGGCCACCGTCTGCAAGCCGCTCTCCACGCCGTTACCGACTTTACTGGCCACAATGACGGTCCCGGCCGCCGCGCCTCCCGCCGCAATGTTCTGCCACGGAGTTTTTCGGACAAGTTCCCGTATCAGCGGCAGGCGGGGCCGGGTGCGTCCGGCATAGGTCAGCGGCATCAATACCGCCAGAACCAGCAGCAGAACCAACTTCATCGGCGCACCTCCTTCCGGCAGAGTTCCCGGCACTCCAAGATTGACTGATGAAGGACGGCGCTCAACTCCTGCGGGAGAGTGATCCGGGCCTGCCAGAGCTCGTAACCACACATAACCGTTCCGCCCGCCGCCATCATAAGCCCGGCGATGTCGCAGATCAGAAGCGGGCCGTCCACTGCGGCGCAGGCGGCTCCACTTCCCCAGGAACCGGTAAGCAGCGCGGTACAGCTCCCCGTCACCCGGAGGAACGCCGCAAGCGTCGGTTTCAGAAACAGCGATTCCAAAACCAGTCCTCCGGCAGCCTGCAGCGAGGCGTCTGCATATTCTGCCTCGGCGTTTTTCAGGCCGCTCAGAAACGCCGCCGTATTGAGGTCGAAGCCGTAGACCCGCGCTCCCGCCCGACAGGGCTGAAGGATGGGCCTGTCCAGTACCGTTTCCAGATACGGCTGCACCGAGTCGGGCCGCCATACCATGAGGTAAGCGAGGAAAGCCAGATTCCCTGCGCTGGAAAGTTCCTGCGCCGCCGCCGGGACGTTCGCGGCGGCCCGGTCGAAGTGCGGCTTCGCCAGCCGGTCCAGTTCTTCCGGGGATGGCAACTGTTGTTTCTCTTCCGGCGGGTGCCGGGGAATGAGTGATGCGCCCGCAAGCACGAGCGCGGCGAACAATCCGGCAAGGACAATGCCGAATCCGAAGTGTTTCAGGGTAACTGAAGTCATGGGGCCTCCTGTTGGTTGATTTTTTTAATAACTAATTCTCCTCCAATATATTATGCCATAAAAACGGCTGTTTTTAAGAGAAACGGCAGGATTTGAAAGCGAAAACCGATTTTTTTGGTAAAGGAAACCGAAATTCGCCCGGTGGCATTTTCTCTCTGGGACTCTGGAGAAAAAGCGCTTCCCCGATAGCTTGATCGGTAGATTGTGTAACGAAAACTTGCAAATCTTCTTTAGCCACATCGACACCGAAGTCAGGCGTGCCGTGCGTTATGCGCATTCGGCACATTTCTGCTTCCGTATGTGGTGGGCTTGCAAGTGCCTCGTTACGATGGAAACTGAAGCGTGCCTCTTTTTATTTCCCCAATAGGATTCTTCCAATTGACAGGTAGTTGACGATGAATAGAAAAACAACAGAAGGCATCATGGCGGTAGGTAAATCATATGTCAGCTTGCGGTAGCTGCTGGGCTGTTGGCCCATTACTGCTTCATTCATGGGGAATCAACGAGAACGGTTCAGGAGGCAGATGTGACTGCCGCGTCTTATTCCATGGCGGTTCGGCAAATCATAGGATACGCGTATAATGCACCGGAACGTCATTGCGGGAAATGGGAAGAAGACCAGAAGGGCAACAAACGGCAGAAACCTCAACCACAAAAAAATAAACCTGAAATTCGTGCCGTTGCTCTTGGAGAAGAGGACAGATATTACGTATTCTTTACCATTTCTTGACCTCTTCTCCCCCAGTCCGCTCATTCAGAATATACCGACAACTGTAATCAACAGTGCCGGACAGGAAGAGAATATTGATTATAAGAAAAACACTGCAGCATACAACAGAAAAGTTATAAATAACAATTCCGGCAAGACAGAAAACCTGCCATATATAGTATTCAGAAGTACAGTTGACCTGGTACAAAGACAATGACGGAGGCGTTCAGGAAATTATTCAGAAATGAGAGCTTGTTTCTGCGTTCGCCCATACAGAGCCGAAAGACCATATATCCTGAACCGGGTTCAAAAAAGTCTTATGGCTCCGGCGTGTATGAGCGACCGCATAACAATATTTCTGTACCTCGACGTTATATTGTTGTGTAAAGTACTACAATATAAATACATTAGTCGAGAGTCCGCCTCTTTGTCTTTGAAAAAATCATGTAATATTCAGTTTAGAACTGCAAATCACTTTTCTGCATCCGAAGGATTATTCATTTCCGCCGGTGCAGAGTCAGCAGCTTTTTCTTTGTCCATCCATCCCAGTGCCATCCGGCAATATTTGTCGCCATGCTGACTTCCCAGTTCAAACATGGCACGGGCCTTCTTCAGGTCTTTCGGCATATATTTACCGTCCTGATAATAACTTCCGAGCATAAAACAGGCCCCGTAATCACCACGTTCAATGGCGATTGTATATAGTTTTTCACCGAGCCGCCAATCAGCTTTTACACCATGTCCGGCAAAATAGAGATCTCCCAATTTAGTATAAGCAAAGTTATCGCTGCACCCATCACTAATCGCTTCCATCAATTGGACGGCAGCCATTCGCGGCCATCCCTTTTTTCCATTATCAGATGAAAATAGATACCAGTTAATAGCCATCATTGCCTCGGCATCTCCATAATGCTGAGCTACTGCTGCATTTAACAAATTAAAGGCCTCCTCAGGAGGAACATCAATTTTTCTAGCTAAGTACATATCAAAAATTCTCGTTTGTGAGGCTGGATTACCAGCTCTCGCATGTTTCAAATAAATCTCTCCAGCTTTTTTCAAATCACCATATTTTTCATAAAAAGCAGCCAGATTGTAAATTGCCTCCTGATTCTCCTGCCTTGCCGATTGAATCAGCCGTTTTTCTAATTCATCTTTGGAAAGGAGTGAATGAAAATACGGGTGGCATACTGGAGCTTGAGCGAAGGAATTGCCCTTATCCGCTGCCATTTTATAATAGTTCAATGCCAGCTGTAAATCGGGAGCAATTTGCTGGTCTTCTGAAATCTGATACCCCTGCACATAGATCATTCCAAGACAGTTCATCGCATGGACATTGCCATGTGACGCTGCAAGTTTCAATAATTCCAAACCGTTCTGCAAAGCATCAGCGGATTTATTAATCAAATGGAAAAGACCGACAGCAAGTTCCATATTGCTATCTGCCGGCGGACGTTTCATAACCTCTCCATAAAATGGCAATTCAGGCAGGTGAGTGGAAGCTACTCCATCCCCTAAAAAGGTCGCCATCGCATAAAGGGCATAGCAGTAAGTCAACCGAGGAGAAAAACCTCCAAAGTGATTATTTTCAGACTCCTTCGCGTAGATGATTTTATTTTTTACTGCAATTTCCCGCAGGGCACGCGGAAAATATTGATCTGCGGCTTTTTGATACCACTCCATACTCTTATCATAGTCGGCTTCAACACCTTCGCCCAAACGATGCATTATCGCAATTTCACACATTGCTGCCGGATTGCCGTCTTTGGCTGCCTCCTGATAGAATTTCATTGCTTCCGCGTATTCTTTTTTGATACCGGCCAAGTAGTTGCCGGCACTGAGATAGGCCCTGCGGTCGCCTTGCCGGGCTGCCGCCAACAGGTATTCATACCGATTATCGGTTGTATCCAGTATTCCGACAAGGTATTGTGCTTTTCGATCTCCCTTGTCCGCCGCTTTCTTCAAAAACGGCAATGCCTCCTGATTTTTTCCCGAGAAAAATAATTCGAATCCTGTACGATAACATATATCGCTATAGGTTGCAGTCCATTCGCCGCCAAGTTCCGCTGCCTTTTGAGCAAATTCAATTGCTTTATTGAGATCCTGCTCTCCGGCAAAGCCATTTTCATAAATAATTGCCAGATGGAGCAAGGCCAGAGCCTTCGGTGTTGCATCTTGAAGATTTTGTACTGCATATTGAAGATAAGGAAGAGCCTCCTGGAATTTTCCGGACATACACAATAGACCGCCTATCATGATGCCAGCCCTTTCTTTTGCAACTCCTGCTTCGAATGCTTCCTGATAATATTTGAGAGCCTTTTCCCGTTCTTGCTCAGTTTTATAACAAAAATACAACTTCAATTCCGCGGCCTTCTGAAAGTAAACGGCACTTTTCTCAAGATCTGTCGGAACGCCCTTCCCCTGCATATAACTCCTGCCCAGATAAGCCAGGGAATCGGCGTCATTATCTTTTTCGTATTTCTGAAATATGGCTACAGCTTCGGTATGCTTACCGGCTTCCCAAAGCCTGATGGCATTGTCGATCTCCGGATTGCCGGCCCACAAGGCCCCGGCCGTCAGTGACACATAGAGAATGGGTAAGAAATTGATGTCGAATCGCATAGAAAACTCCTTGTAAATAAATTCATAGATTGGATACAGACATTCCGTCACTTGGAATCAATACCTTCAGACCGGACTTAATACATTCAACGCTGTCCGGATCAAGGTTGTTGGCCTTGAGAATCACGGCCAGATTCAAATTACACGCAGTTCTTCATAATCTATTGGTCCTGAGCTTCAGTTGAAAAGTTGTTTTTACACGAGGCGGCGGAAGAGGATTCAGATTGTCGAGCAGTTGCCGGACAGATTGATCCATGGCCTTGATGCCGCTGGCCCGAATAATCCGTGAAGCAAGAATCTGACCGTCTGCGGCGACTGTAACTTCAACTACTGCTTCCTGATTGCGATTACCCAACAGAGAACGGGGCGGCTGTTGCCAACGGATATAAAAATAGTGCTTCAACTGTTCAAAATAATTCTGAGGGATTTCCGGCTCCTTATGATTACCGGGAACACCGGCAGGTCCGTATCCGATCGGTCCGGAACGATCAGGAGCGAATACTCCTCCCTTTGAAGGCTTTACTCTAGGCTCAGTTGGGCGTTGTACTTCTTTGGGGGCCATTTGGGACTTGTTTTCTATCACAGCCTGTCCGCTTTTGGGCGTTTTTGACCCGGTATTTAACGCAGTCTGCCGTTTGTCTTTTGCCGCTTCAGCTTGACTTCCCCCGTTTTTTCCTGCGGAACTGCCGCGTTTTTTAGGGGAGGCATTCACTGGCTTTTGCGAAGCCGGCTTTCCCTTTTTTTTAACGGAGCTGCCGCGTTGTTTAGGGGAGGCATTCACTGGCTTTTGCGAAGCTGGCTTTTCCTTTTTTTTAACGGAACTGTCACGTTGTTTTGGGGTGGAATCCACTGGCTTTTGCGAAGCCGGCTTTTCCTTGTCGTTCCTGCTTACTGTCAGCTGCGGTTCCGCTGGAGGTGATACAGCCACAGGAGCCGGAGTCCCCGGCTTCTCTGCCGGGGAAGGCCCCCCAATCGAAACCGTAAACGGGCCGGACGGGCCGGGCAATCGGGGGCTTCTCTTCAAATAATAAAACAGCGGTCCGAGGATTGCAGCAGCATGAAGCAAAATGATCAATCCCCAAATTATCCATTTTCCTCTCCGTTGATCCGCCGCTCGTGAAAACTGTACAATCCGGCTCATGACCTGACCTCGCCATTGTTATTATATTGACTGAGAAGTTCTGAAATATAAGGTGCGGCCAGACGTTTGCTCCAATGCCCAAGGATGGTTTTAGTATGCAGACAGCTACGGACATATCCTGCCGGATCAATGGCGATATGCCGGCGCCCGGCTCCGCAGCTGGGAATATCCTCACTTTCGCATCGGCATTGCATTTCATTACCGAAAGCAACCGGACAGGGAAAAGCATGGCCGGATACCTGTTTTTTCAACTCATTCCATTCCTGTACAGAAAGCGCCAATTCCGGGTGGTTCAGGCCGCGTCCCGCCACCATGAATGGTACGCAGGTGATGGAATCCACTCCGATCAGGGCCGAGGCGGCCACCATGTCGATATATTCCAATCGGTTGATTGAAGTCGCGGTCAAGCCCGCATGAACTTTCAAACCGAGTTCCTTGGCGGTTTCCATGACATTCAGGGTACGGGGGAATGTCCGTCGCGTTCCCGTACTCTGCCCATATGTGCGGAGGCCCTGCAAACTGACGTTCAAGTTGATATTCCAGTTTTTCAGCTGTTTCAAAAAGGGAACGGAAAGCCTGGAAGCATTGGTATATATGGAAATGGTTTTAAAACGGTTGCATCCGGCGGCATATTCCAGAATTTCCTCAAGCCCCTCTTTCAGCAGCGGTTCTCCACCGGTAAAAGTAATTTGCCAGACTTTCGCCCCGGCCAGAGCGTCGATAATTCTTTTCCATTCGGCGCTATTGATTTCCGCCGGCTGTTCTTCCTGCTCATGCCAGATACAGTAGCAGAACGGGCAGCGGTAGTTGCACCGGGCTGTCAACTCCAGCGCAGCAGAAGAAAAGAGAGAAAGCCTCATTGAAATAGATGAATCAAGCAGTTTCATTTCAGATACTTTTAAAAAAGCTCATTCATTTGTTAATGGGAAGCGCAATTTCCAACGATAAAGAATCGGTTGGGGAGGCTTGGGTACGGTGTCAAAACCAAATAAGGCGTCACTCCAGACTCTACGATCATTTTCATTATCACACCGAATAACCTTTGAATTCAGCACCGAACCATTTCGATCTATTGCAAGTTCAACAACAACCTCTTTTTCCTCTCTTCTTAACGAGTGTTCAAAGTGATTCATGAGAAGTTTATAAACAGTATCATAATATTTTTGGTTGATTGGACGTGGAACAATTCCATAATTCTCCTGAGTTTCATGTATTGGCATCGGGGGGATGCTTAATCCAATAGTAACACACTCATACTCCTCACTACATCCAGTTACATTAAAAAGCAGCGGCAGCGATGTTCCAGCCATAAGCATCCGGCAAATTTGTTTAGTTCGTTTTTTCATTTTCCATCTCGTCTTTCTGAGGGTTCTCCAAGTTCTTTTCCATCATTGGCAAAGACAGTTTTCCAGCGTAAGGTAAAGTTTGGGTAGATCGTTCATCTTTCTTCCGACTTGATACTCGAAGATTAAGATGAACTCTCTACCTCTTTTTATCCCACCAAATTAAAGTTTTTTGAAATTACCTCTCCAGATGGAGAGATCGGCGGTATCGTATGCCTCTTTTACCTGCTTTGCATGAAGTTCAAATGCATCTGTCGGTCCCCAGAATTCGACGAGATAAAGCTCGTTATCAGTGAGAAAGCCCTTGCCGAAATGGAAAAACAACAACTGGTAACGGAAACTGCTGCGGCCGATGTTACGATCGGCGGTGAACAGTTCGCCCCGGATACCCTCGTGATTGATGAAGGTTTCCCGGCCGATGATCGTATAGTTGTTGAGTTCCGATAAAGAACACTTGATCAGTTCCCCCCAGAAGGCCGGAGAACCGCCTTCCAGGTCGTCACGGCGGGTCAGGCGCAGTACGCAGCCGTCGGCGGAAACCGCATTGAACTCCACTCCGTCGCCGCTGACCGCGACGAAATCCGGCGGCAATTCCATGTCAAAAGGCTGCCGGGCGCACCCGTTGGCGGTCGGAATCGCTTTGCCCGCCGAACTTCCAAGCTGAGCAACCCACGGAACCGGGAAGCTGATACGGGTTGCTGGCTGCGGATCGACTGCATTGAAGCTGATGGTCATATTCACATAGGCAACGCGGTTGTTCGCGTTCTTGAGCTGCGCCTGCAGATGTTCCAGCCCAATGGTGACTCGGTTCAGCTCCTGTTCAATTTTCAAGGTGTCTTCAATTTTTTTCGACTCCGCGAGCAACGCGGTCAGACGGGTGCGAAGAGTTTCCAGATTATTGATGCGTACATCAAGATCGACCAGTTGATCGGTCAGGTCTTCGCCGGTAATCCAGCGGGCAATGACGGTACCGAGTTTCTCGATTTCTTCCAATACCTCATCTGCCTTACCTTGTGGTACCTTGAGTGTTGTCTGAAAATTATCAACTTCTTGCGTGTATCCCCCCGCTTTGCGGTTAATCGCCTGTGCCATTTTCATCGCGGCATCCACATCGTCGACACTCATTTGCAAGATCGCGGTGAATGCCATTTTCCGTTCTTCCGTCTGCTCGAAACAGCTGTTACCTACATAACCATTAATACTCTCGGCCACTGGCGCTTCTTGAGCTACGAAACCATCAATACTCTCGGCCACTGGCATTAAATTACGCATCATAGTAGAAGAAGTACAACCTGTCAACAATAAAAACGGTATGGGAAAAAGGCTTATGTATTTCATTATGATTTCTTTCCGAAGTAGTTTCAAAAATCTTGTTTCTTCTGTTAATAATTCTCTTTCTCATGCATCAAACTGATGTTGGCACATCTAAAGTGATTTTTCTTAAAAACATTCAAATATCTAATTTCTAATTATTTCCCTTCCTATCTGTTTTACAAACTTTGCTGAGTTTCAATTTTCATCAAGTTTAAACACTTCAACTACGGAAGTAGATTCTTCAACGCTCTCTCAAATCCAGGTTCAGATTCAAGTTCACGCGCCATTACAGCCCAAAGCGGCAGCGATGCTCCAGCCATAAGCATCCGGCAAATTTGTTTAGTTCGTTTTTTCATTTTCCATCTCGTCCTTTTGGGGAGTTCTCCGTAAAGAACTCCCGCTGATTACCTGTTGATTCCAACTGAAACGGCGTCTGGTCAAGACCAACAATCTCCGGCTCAATGACATCATTACCTGAATCCGTTCTTGCATGCTGTCTGGATTTTTGTCTGACCTTCTCAAGTCTCCAGGAGAAATAGAATAACAGTAACACACTGACACCGACATCGTCAATCCAGCCGACTACAGGAATAAAATCCGGAATAAAATCCAATGGGAACAGGATGTAGATCAAACAGACAATAACACTGCTGATTTTTTCACAAACCGAAATTTCCGGTTCAGAGAAATAATCTATTATGGTTCTGAAACATTCTAATTTTTTCACGATAAACTTGCTCCTTGTTTACAGCCCGTCACTCTCAGAAGCTACATCGCTTTCATGACTCTCAATAAGATTAACGGTGCTGCCCGTTTCCGATAACGGTTTGATCTGAATTGCAGAATCAAACTCTATTTGCAACTGATTATTCCTGGATTTCAGGATCGCAATTCTCCGGTTCGGATTTTGCACACTGACAATTTCATATTGTCCGAGGCAGGAAGAGTCTTTTTCTCTGTCCTGATACCACCAGAATAAACCGCCGACACCAACTCCTCCAAGCAGTAGCCCAAGCATCATCCCAAGTACAAATTGCCGGTATCGACTGCTGTTGTACGTTTTCTGTTTTTTCTGCTTCGGCCAAAGTGAAGCAGTTTGCTGTTGTTTGAATGAAGTGGAATTCTGCTCACCTGCAAGATAAATCCCGGTCCGAATTGAATTTTTATCAGCCAGCCGCTCTTGAAAAACAGCGAAACGACTGTCAGCACCCGAAAACAGCGATTTTTCCGTAGAAGGTACCAGAGGTATATTCACACGAAGCTGCCGTTGGCTCAATGAAGCATCGTCCAGATAAGAGTGATTAAAAATAGGTTCCGGATTTTTGCCGATCACTTCATCCAACTGAAAGAAGAAGCAGTTCATAACTACGACGCCGGCGCGGTTGCCGGCATCGCAACCACCATTCAGAAAGCGGAAAACAACCCCGACCTTCTGTTCGTCACACAGGAAAATCCCTCCCTGAAAACCAGCACCCAGTTTACGTCCATCTGACGGAAAGCAGCGTTTACGTTCCAGTTCCCGCGTGAAAGCGTCACGCCACCCCGGTAAAATGGAAGAACTGCGCAGCGTCCACCTGTATCCGCCGGGATCATCCGGAGGAGAACTGTATTGAGCAAAATCAAATATCGGCATCAGTAATCTTCCACCTTTAAAGTAATTTTATAATCAAAACCATATGGTCTATCAGGACCGAATATCTGATTAACTCCTTCTACAATTCCAAAACCTTCAGTATTAACTTTTATCCGATCATCACTTCCATTATTAAAAGGATAAGTTATCTCAACGCTTTTATCACGCTTTAATTCTTTCCGTTTTTTCGAAGAAAGAGCATCCCAAATATCCTCAGAACGGTACGGTAATTTGATATCTGCCATAAATTGCTCACTAAAAGTATCCCTATCTCTGATCTTCAGCACATGGTGTTTCTCCGTAACAACTAACTCCTTCCCACCTCCTTCAAATGCTGTATCATTAGAAACCCACTTGGGATCAAAATTCGGTTTATTTCCATCGAAATAAATCATAACATCCGCGCCATTAGATAGATAATCATATCCCCTGACATTTTTCAATTCAATTTTACAAATTGAAACTTTACGCGGCCGCCTACGGTCTTCATCCTCAATTATTTTAACTTCATTAATTTGACCGCTTATTGGATTTATGGCAACGATCGGTGAAGGCAACTTTATAGAGGAAAAAGCTGCAAAACATGTGCTGACTAGAAAGAACAGTAAATAGAGGCTTATACCAATTCCTCCCACCCACGCCAAGTATCGCCAACATTTTTCTTTGCGTTGCTTTTGCCCGGCACATCGGCCCATCCATTGAACCAGCTTATCCAGCCCCTCCGAACCGAATCCCGGAGCGGGCTGCAGTCTGAAAGTTCCTTCCGGAGTTTCGCGACATACAGTTTGCGCCACAGCATCCACAGGGATGACGGAAAGCGCCGGCAATTGAACTTTGGATAAATATCTTTCGTTCAATACATGCTGCCACTGTGTTATCGAACCGCAGCAATTGATTTGCGTGGGGACCAGTGCGATCGGCATGGTATCCTTTCCATGCGCTTTCAAATAATTAATGACTGCCTGAAAGAAAAAACGCTGTTCTTCCGCAGTTGCATCCTGATTGATTTCCCTCTTCAGATCAACCAGAATGCAGATTCCGACGGCCTCATTCAAAAGAGATGGGAGAAATTCCTCTTCTGACTTTTCCCCGGAACACTCCAAGCCCTTTTTCAGTCCGGACAGCATCTTCAGAAAACCTGAGCTTTTCTGAATCTCTGGTTCCAGGTGCTCCAGCATAAAACGTGAGAAAGATTCTCCTGCAATATCAGCGGAAAGAAGCCGAAACTCTTTATTTTGGACAGAAAGGGTCCAAACCAGCTTGATTGGAGCCTGCAACGGCGGAGTTGGGGGAGGCCATTGTCCGGTTGATAAAAGCTGCCAGTTTTCTCTGGCAAAATCAAATGCCTCCTTATTGTATGGAGTAACCCGCAAGCCGTTTTGCTCGTTTTCATAATAATGCGCCAGAACCGAAAGCAAAACCGTTTTGCCACAATTGCAGCTTCCCAGAATAACAATTGTATTCATTTTCTTTCTCCAACCTTTAAAGGTGAAAACTTCTATTTTCCATATTGTGCTTGTTTCCGCCGGAAAAGACATGAGAAAACACATCATACAAATCCCAGTCTTGCTCCAACTTGGTTAACAGTTGCTGAACAACTCCAACCTGAACCGGCGGCCAAAACATCTGTTTATGCAGAAAACGGGAAAAATGAATGCCAATGTCGATATATAATTCGCGAAGCTCATTCAGCACCTGCTTTTCCCGACCGGCCGAAGTGGACATGGCCTGCAATATTTCTTTCAAGGCATATAAACCTGAGGCCTGTTCCTGTTGCGGATCCGAATTCCGGCAAGCTCGCACAGCAGCCTTGGCATTGATATAATGGAATCTCATACGTACACCAAGTTCCGGTCGATATTTGTTTTCAAACTCCCTTCGGCGTTCCTCGCACGGATTGCCGTCATGGAGATTGACGATCAGATCAAGACAACGGCGACTGAAATGCTCGAAAAAGAACTTCAATTCACTTTCAGCAGGCCCGCTGTCACCGGTAATCCAGAAAATCCGCTGCAATGCCGGTGTACCGGTCAGGTACTGCACAAGGACCTCGTCGTGCAGGCCGGCTTCACTATCGGTGCCGTCTGTGGCACCGAAACCGGGGGTATCGGCTATAACGACTCCCCCCTGAAGCAATGGATGCCGCAGATGAACCAGCAGTTTGGTTTCCGCCTTAGCCTCGCCTCCTTCCGTAGCAAGCTGCGTAAGTTGTTCCACGAGTTCTTCCGGAGTATGAAACGGACGTTCCCGTTTCCGGAAATCATTGTTGAAACTGAGTGTGATACTCTGACTCTCCGAATAGGAATATTCCACCGGCAAGGCGCTGTAAGGGCGATTCCGCGCCGGCGCCACATATTCTCCCAAGAGTGCATTAAGCAACGTGGATTTGCCGACATTGGTCCTGCCGGCAAAAGCAACGAGGTATTCTTCAGCGCTGAAGAGCATCTGCTGCATCCTGGTCAGATCGGCAATTGCCAGTTGTAACGTGCTTTTCAAGGAATCATCTCCATTCCTCATGTATTCGGATGACCCCAGAAGATATTTGGTTTTATCACAGATTTCATTCACCAGTAGAGACATCGGTACTTTCCTGCTTTAAATTTTCAGTCAGCAAATCCTGTAATTGCCGATATACTGCTTCTGAGCATCTTGATTGTCCGCTATTTTCGTTATTTCTCCGCTTCCGTAGAATTTCTTCCAGCTGGTCCAACAATAATTTCTTCTTGTTCTGAAACTCTTCCGTTAATTTCTGCGCAAGGCTATTTCCCTGTTCCAGAAGCAAAGGCAGTCTGTGCAGTCGTATATCTTGGAAAGCTGTGTGAATTGAGTTTTGAGCCTCCTCCAATGCTTCCTGCTTACGCCGCTTTTTACCGCGTACCCAGCCGAAAAACGGCAAAGCCAGAAGTACACTGCCGCCGAACATCAGGGGAGCGCCCAACAACAGCAGCGGAGAAGTGGCCACTCCAGCAACTCCCCCCAAAATTGCACCGACCCAAGGTACGGAAGAAAAACCGGCGGTTATACCGGAACCTATCCAGCCCAACACACTGCCTGCGGTGATCATTGTTCCCCCGGCGATCGCACTGCCGGCATGGGAGTTGACGGCGGAAACTACCTTGACCCGATAATTGCTTTCAGAAAGAAATGTACTTAAAACGGGCATATTGCGGTTCATTTTTTCCAAATCATCGCGTAGTTCCAATTCAATCGCTTCACAAGGCTTGCGCATTTCCGATTCGACGATCTCCGTAATCTTTTCCGGAAGACTATTCAGAGTTTTCTGGTCAAGAGACATCATCGGAATCTCTTTTATGTATGCTTCAACACGTTGTTGGACTTTGTCTTCCAGTTGTGGCAATTTGCGTTCAAACGCATTAAGCTGAGATTTCCACTTCTCTGCAAATTCTCCAATGTCATGTGCCAGGTGTCTTTCCGTTTCAGCGACATCGGTCTTGAGAGCGGCCAGCTGCTTTTCCAGCTCCTCATCAGACAGCTTCTCGTTCGTAATCATCAGCTGCAGGGCGGAAGTAACGGCAGACGTTGCATTCCTTACGGTATTCAGAAAGCCGTTTCGCTGAATCTCGAGTTTGTTGTTCAGAATAAAATTGCCAATATCCGCACTCAATCTGTCAAAATCAAATTGGTCCGTCTTTCCCTCCATCGCCTGTTTCGCAGAAATCGAATACAGATGGTTCTCATATTTGATGCCGGCATTTTCAAGCGTTTCAAGATCATGTGTCTGAGCATCCGTCAATTCATCTTCATCACAGTTGTCTGCCTTATTGACTACAAAAAATATCTTTTTTCCATCCAGTGGATCTACCTTTTTCAACAATTTCAACTCAGCTTGCCGGATCGGATCGTCAGCAGAACTTAAAAAAACAATCACATCGGCCCGGGGCAGATAGTTATAAACAATTTGAGTATGATATGCATGAATGGAATCATCACCGGGCAGATCCAGCAATTCAATATCGTCATCCAGCTCAAATTTACCGTAGACGGTTATAAAATCTACTTTTTTCCGATTTTGAGGATTGCTTTTTTCTGTAACAAAATCCCGAATCATCTCATACGGGATAGTCTGTGTACTCCCATCAAGAAAAGTAATTCGGGCGTGACTGAGCGATTGAGAATTCTGAAATTTAGTAACGACACCAGTCGCCGGCAGCCAGTCAACCGGAGCCAGCAAATCATCATGACGCCCCAGCCATGCATTGCAGAAAGTCGATTTTCCACGTTTGTTGAGTCCAACGACTGCAACAGAGATCAATCTGTTTGTATAAGACTCAATGGCATCTTCAATGATCTTGGCATTGAACTCATCATTGTTCTGCCGAAGAATCTCAGCAATTGCTTTCGCTCTGGTAATATCCCGTTGTTTAGTTTCGGCAAGCAATTTCATTTGAAGCGGCTCCTTTTACTTGGTTGGTTGTTATTTTATCGGAAAAGGCAATAATTTTTTCGGCAACATCTTCGGGCGATAAAAGAGTCGCACGGCCACACTGATGCATAACCCATGTGATAAGACGGTATTCAGACATGATCGGAATATAAACTTCATAATTACCAGCCTCTGTAGCTGTAATCTTCTGCTCCTGATGCAACGGACGGGAACGAAGAATATTGGCAAGATATCCGTCACAAATAATCCTGATATCCTCAACCATTTTCGGATCGAAAATAGTTTCTTCATTGGCAGTTTTTATAATTTTCAGATCAGGGATAAAATATTGGCCGGTCGGTATCACAACTTTCATTCGGAGCAGTACAAGTGTCCGCATCTGCTTTCTCTCCCGGCAGAATCCCTTGGAGTACCAGACGCCGTCATAGAAAATCAGCGTATGCGGCTCGAAATCACGTTCCGTTATTTTGCCATTGCTGTCCTGATAGGTGATTCGGCAGACCTCATGAGCCTGCCAGGCACGGAATAACGGCATGAAAATCCCCGCATCGATTTTAGTGCGGTTTGAAGGAATGACGATCAAAGAATTGATCTGGGTCTGATTGAGAAACTCCGGATTGTTGCAGGTCAACAGATAATCCACTGCATCACGAATCTGTTTCTGTATTTCAGGCGGGAAAATATGTTCAGCAAGACGCGCCCCCAACACAGCGGCAAACATTTCAGAATCATCGGAGAACTGCGGACAGGAAAAAATCCATCTATGATGGGTCAGGTAGTAACCGTTCTGGGCAGCGTCAAATCGGATCGGGGCACCAAAATCATTTTTCAAAATCTGGATATCGCGATAGACTGTTTTTTCTGAACAGGCCAGATTGAGATTTTCCTCCAAATCCGCTTTCCTTAATTCAGCACAAAAACTGGCACAATTGGGATATCGATTTTCCTTAAGCAAGGCGACCAGGCGAATTAAGCGCAGTAATTGTTTTCTGCTTATCGGCATACTTTACCCCTTTCCCGATATGCTGACAGTTCTTTTTTAGGTCATAAACTGGTTTTGGCGGAAACTCCAAGCTTATTGATTCGCAATATATCATTCAGGGTTGGACATTTTATGTCATATCCATTCCGTAT
>ERZ1034915.662-NODE-662-length-22489-cov-9.262682_pt1 | contig 22489 bp, 17 predicted proteins | sample MGYA00520592_ERZ1034915 | MGnify/ENA primary metagenome ERZ1034915 (study PRJEB33766, sample SAMN09781787) | gut metagenome | biome: gut microbiome | host: Homo sapiens | place: Madagascar | study: EMG produced TPA metagenomics assembly of the PRJNA485056 data set... | reverse complement strand
GTATTTAGCTTCCGGTTCTCCGCGTCGTCAGGAGTTACTTGCGCAACTTGGCGTTACCTTTGAACGTATTGTTACGGGTATTGAAGAACAGCGTCAGCCGCAGGAGAGCGCTCAGCAATATGTCACACGTCTGGCGCGGGAAAAGGCGCAGGCAGGTGTCGCTAAAGTGACGCAGAATCTGCCAGTATTGGGGGCAGATACTATTGTCATTCTCAACGGAGAAGTACTGGAAAAACCGCGCGACGCTGCACACGCAAGCGCAATGCTACGCAAACTATCAGGGCAGACTCACCAGGTGATGACGGCAGTGGCACTGGCAGACCGCCAACATGTGTTGGATTGCCTGGTGGTTACTGATGTGACTTTCAGAACGTTAACAGACGAAGACATCGCAGGTTACGTCGCCAGCGGTGAACCGTTAGATAAAGCAGGTGCATACGGTATTCAGGGGCTGATGGCGGTATTCTGCAGGAAATTCATATTGAACGTGAGGCGCGACGCGGAATCGTAGGCAATATCTACAAAGGTCGTGTGAGTCGTGTACTTCCGGGTATGCAGGCGGCTTTTGTAGATATTGGCCTGGAAAAAGCCGCATTCCTCCATGCTTCCGATATTATGCCGCATACCGAATGTGTGGCAGGTGATGAACAAAAGCAGTTTACCGTCCGGGATATCTCTGAACTGGTGCGTCAGGGGCAGGATCTGATGGTGCAGGTGGTCAAAGATCCCCTTGGCACTAAAGGGGCGCGCCTGACCACTGATATCACTTTGCCTTCTCGTTATCTGGTATTTATGCCAGGAGCTTCACATGTTGGAGTTTCTCAACGCATTGAAAGTGAGTCTGAACGCGAACGCCTGAAAAAGGTGGTGGCAGACTATTGTGATGAGCAGGGCGGATTTATTATCCGAACAGCGGCAGAAGGCGTAGGAGAGGCGGAACTGGCTTCTGACGCGGCTTATCTCAAGCGCGTGTGGACCAAAGTGATGGAGCGCAAAAAGCGCCCACAAACCCGCTATCAGCTTTATGGTGAACTGGCCCTGGCACAGCGTGTATTAAGAGATTTTGCTGATGCTGAGCTGGATCGGATCCGCGTGGACTCTCGTTTAACCTATGAAGCATTGCTGGAATTTACCGCTGAGTACATTCCCGAAATGACCAGCAAGCTGGAACATTACAGCGGGCGCCAGCCGATTTTCGATCTCTTTGATGTGGAAAATGAGATCCAGCGGGCGCTGGAGCGTAAAGTTGAGTTGAAATCTGGCGGCTACCTGATCATTGATCAGACGGAAGCGATGACCACAGTAGATATCAACACCGGCGCATTTGTCGGCCATCGCAACCTGGATGACACCATATTCAACACCAACATCGAAGCAACACAAGCGATTGCTCGCCAACTGCGTTTACGTAACCTTGGTGGCATAATCATTATTGATTTCATTGATATGAATAATGAAGATCACCGTCGTCGGGTACTCCATTCGCTGGAGCAGGCGCTGAGTAAAGATCGGGTAAAAACCAGCGTTAACGGATTTTCAGCTCTGGGGCTGGTGGAGATGACACGCAAGCGCACCCGCGAAAGTATTGAGCATGTGTTGTGTAACGAATGCCCAACGTGCCATGGCCGTGGAACGGTGAAAACGGTAGAAACCGTCTGCTATGAGATCATGCGTGAAATCGTGCGCGTGCATCATGCTTATGACTCTGATCGCTTCCTCGTCTATGCTTCTCCGGCAGTGGCAGAAGCGCTGAAGGGAGAAGAGTCACACGCGCTGGCAGAAGTGGAAATTTTTGTTGGTAAACAAGTTAAAGTACAAATCGAACCGCTCTATAACCAGGAGCAGTTTGACGTTGTAATGATGTAAACCCGCACCGGGCCGCCAGTCAGACGGCCCTTTTTAGGCAGACAAGGAGAGACGCGTGAGGCGATTGCCGGGGATTTTACTGCTCACTGGAGCCACGCTTGTCGTCGTTGTGGCGCTGCTGGTCAGTGGCCTGCGCCTGGCGTTACCCCATCTTGATCACTGGCGTCCAGAGATCCTCAACAAAATTGAATCCGCGACCGGAGTCCCGGTCGATGCCAGCCAGCTCTCCGCCAGTTGGCAGACTTTCGGCCCGACCCTTGAAGCCCGTGATATTCACGCTGATTTAAAAGATGGCGGTGAATTTTCTGTAAAACGTGTCACTCTTGCACTGGATGTGTGGCAAAGCTTGCTGCATATGCGCTGGCAATTTCGCGATCTCACTTTCTGGCAATTGCGTTTTCGTACCAATACACCCATAGAACCAGGTGATGGTGGTGAAGGGCTGGAAGGCAGCCAACTCAGCGATCTTTTTTTGCGCCAGTTCGATCACTTTGATCTACGTGACAGCGAAGTCAGTTTTATTACGTTATCCGGGCAACGCGCTGAACTGGCGATCCCGCAACTGACGTGGCTGAACGATCAGGCTCGCCACCGTGCCGAAGGACAGGTCAGCCTTTCCAGCCTTACCGGGCAGCATGGTGTGATGCAGGTGCGTATGGATTTGCAGGATAACGATGGCCTGCTGAAAGATGGTCGAATCTGGCTACAGGCTGATGATATCGATGTAAAGCCGTGGCTGGGTAAATGGATGCAGGACAACATTGCTCTTGAAACGGCGCAATTCTCCCTTGAAGGTTGGATGACTATCGACGATGGCGACATTATCGGAGGCGATATCTGGCTGAAAAAGGGCGGTGCAAGCTGGCTGGGAGAAGGTAAAACCCATACTCTTTCTGTTGATAATCTCACTGCACACATCACCCGCGAACAGCCTGGCTGGCAATTTTCCATTCCTGATACCCGTATTACGATGGATGACAAACCGTGGCCGAGTGGGGCATTAACTTTGGCCTGGATACCGGAGCAGGATGTTGGTGGTAAGAATAATCAGCGTAGTGATGAGCTGCGAATCCGTGCCAGTCATCTGGAGCTGGCTGGATTGGAAGGTCTCCGTCCGTTGGCAAGTAAACTTTCACCGGCACTGAGTGAGATCTGGCAAGCGACTCAACCGAGCGGGCAAATAAACGTCCTTGCGCTGGATATTCCTCTACAGCAAACAGAAAAAACCCGTTTTCAAATCGACTGGCGTGATCTTGCCTGGAAACAGTGGAAACTGCTGCCAGGTGCTGAGCATTTCTCCGGTACGCTGGCTGGTAGTGTCGAAAACGCCAGCATGACGGTTTCGATGAAACAGGCAAAAATGCCTTACGAAACGGTTTTCCGCGCCCCGCTGGAAATAGAAGAGGGTGTGGCAACTATAAACTGGCTGAAAAATGACAAAGGATTTCAGTTAGATGGTCGCAATATAGACGTCAAAGCAACGGCTGTTCATGCCCATGGTGGTTTTCGCTATCTACAGCCTGCCAATGATGAGCCATGGCTGGGTATTCTGGCGGGAATCAGTACCGACGATGGTTCACAAGCCTGGCGCTACTTCCCGGAAAACCTGATGGGTAAAGAGCTGGTTGATTATCTCAGTAGCGCCATTCAGGGCGGTCAGGCAGATAACGCAACTCTGGTGTACGGCGGTAACCCACAAAACTTCCCTTATGAAAACAATGACGGGCAATTTGAAGTATTAGTCCCGCTACGTAATGCCAAATTTGCCTTTCAACCCGACTGGCCTGCGCTAACAAATCTTGATATTGAGCTGGATTTTATCAATGACGGCTTATGGATGCGCAGTGACAAAGTGAATCTGGGCGGTGTTCAGGCCAGTAATCTGACAGCGGTCATCCCTGATTATTCGAAAGAGAAGTTATTAATTGATGCGGATATCAGTGGTCCTGGTAAAGCCGTTGGGCCGTATTTCGACGAATCGCCGTTAAAAGATTCACTTGGTGCAACGCTTGAGCAACTTCAGCTGGATGGTAATGTGAATGCTCGCTTACATCTGGATATTCCACTGAATGGCGAACTTGTTACTGCCAAAGGCGAGGTTGCACTTAAAAATAACAGCCTGTTTATTAAGCCTCTCGATAGCAAACTGGATAACCTGAGTGGTAAATTCCGCTTTATCAACGGCAATCTGACCAGTGAGCCGTTGACAGCACGTTGGTTTAATCAACCGCTGAATGTCGATTTCACCACCAACGAAGGGGCGAAAGCATATCAGGTCGCGGTGAATCTAAGCGGAAACTGGCAACCGGCACGTACCGGTGTTCTTCCGACACAGATAAATGATGCGCTAAGTGGTAGCGTAACGTGGGACGGAAAAGTAGGTATTGAGCTTCCGTATCGTGCTGGCGCTACTTATGACGTTGAACTTAGTGGTGATATGAAGAATGTAAGTAGTCACTTACCATCACCGCTGGAAAAAAGCGCTGGCGAACCGCTACCATTCACAATGAACGTGAAAGGTAATTTGCAGGGCTTTGAACTGACAGGGCTTGTCGGGGAAAACAACCATTTTAATAGTCACTGGATGCTGGGAGAGAGGCTCTCTCTTGAGCGGGCTATTTGGGCATCTGACAGTAAAACACTTCCGCCGTTGCCAGAACACTCTGGTGTTGAGTTGAATCTTCCGGCAATGGATGGTGCAGAGTGGCTGGCACTGTTTCAGCAAGGCGTGGGGAATCAGGTCGGAAATACCACCCACTTCCCGGAACATATCACCTTACGTACGCCGATGTTGTCTTTAGGTGGGCAGCGCTGGAACAATCTGAGTATTATTTCTGAGCCATCTGCCAATGGTACGGTAGTGGAAGCTCAGGGGCGTGAAATTAATGCCTCTCTGGCGATGCACAATAACGCACCGTGGCTGGCAAATATTAAATATCTCTATTACAACCCCAGCGTGGCGAAGAGTAACGGAACATCGTCGCCATTTGCTGCTGCCAACCAGATTAGTTTCCAGGGCTGGCCAGATGCGCAAATACGCTGCCAACAATGCTGGTTTTGGGGGCAAAAATATGGCCGGATCGACGGCGATATTGCAATTAATGGCAACACGCTCACCCTGAGCAACGGGCTACTTGATACGGGCTATGCCAGACTCACCGCTGACGGCGAGTGGGTAAATGCGCCGGGTAACGAACGTACATCGATTAAAGGTAAGCTGCGGGGTAAAAAGATTGATGCCGCAGTTGAGTTTTTTGGTGTTTCAACGCCGATCCGTAATTCGTCGTTTAATTTCGAATATGATCTGCACTGGCGTAATCCGCCCTGGCAGCCAGATGAAGCCACACTCAACGGCATTATCCGTACGCATTTGGGCAAAGGTGAGTTAACCGATATCAGCACAGGTCATGCGGGGCAGTTGCTGCGCTTGCTGAGTGTCGATGCCTTGTTGCGTAAATTGCGCTTTGATTTCAGCGATACCTTTGGTGAAGGTTTTTATTACGATTCAATAAACAGTACCGCCTGGATTAAAGATGGCGTATTACATACGGATGATACGCTGGTGGACGGACTTGAAGCGGATATCGCGATGAAAGGTTCGGTTAATCTTGTGCAGCGTAAACTGAATATGGAAGCCGTGGTTGCACCTGAAATTTCAGCAACAGTCGGCGTGGCAGCAGCGTTTGCTGTTAATCCGATTGTGGGGGCGGCTGTATTCGCCGCCAGTAAAGTTCTGGGGCCATTGTGGAGTAAAGTCTCAATTTTGCGTTACCACATTTCAGGGACTATCGATCAGCCGCAGATTAACGAAGTACTTCGTCAGCCGCGTAAAGAAAACCAGCAATGATTTGACGGGGGCGTGTAATTGCCCCAATCTCATTAAAGAGTCGTTGCCGTAAGGCCAATGAGCAGGAACGAAACCGTAAGCTGGTAAGGTGTTAAAGCCGCATCCGGCAGCTGTAAAAATCCTCTACCGCAGTAACTAACGAGTAGCAAAAACGATGAGTCTTAACCTGGTAAGTGAACAACTGCTAACCGCGAATGGCCTGAAGCATCAGGATCTGTTCGCCATTCTCGGTCAACTGGCCGAACGTCGCCTGGATTATGGCGATCTCTATTTTCAGTCGAGCTATCACGAATCCTGGGTTTTAGAAGATCGCATCATTAAAGATGGTTCTTATAACATCGATCAGGGTGTCGGTGTTCGGGCGATCAGCGGTGAGAAAACAGGCTTTGCCTATGCCGATCAGATAAGTCTGCTGGCACTTGAACAGAGCGCCCAGGCCGCGCGCACTATTGTCCGTGACAGTGGTGATGGAAAAGTACAAACCCTGGGCGCTGTTGAACACTCCCCGCTGTATACCGCTGTTGATCCGCTGCAAAGCATGAGTCGTGAAGAGAAGCTGGATATCCTGCGCCGCGTCGATAAGGTCGCTCGCGAAGCGGACAAGCGCGTACAGGAAGTGACTGCCAGCCTGAGTGGTGTCTATGAATTAATCTTGGTTGCTGCCACTGACGGTACGCTGGCAGCCGATGTTCGCCCCCTGGTGCGCTTGTCTGTCAGTGTGCTGGTAGAAGAAGACGGCAAACGTGAACGCGGCGCAAGCGGTGGTGGCGGTCGTTTTGGTTATGAATTTTTCCTTGCAGATCTGGACGGTGAAGTCCGTGCAGACGCCTGGGCGAAAGAAGCGGTGCGTATGGCGCTGGTCAATCTTTCAGCTGTTGCGGCACCAGCAGGGACAATGCCGGTAGTTCTCGGTGCAGGCTGGCCGGGGGTATTGTTGCATGAAGCGGTCGGACACGGGCTGGAAGGCGACTTTAACCGCCGTGGCACTTCCGTCTTTAGTGGTCAGGTGGGTGAGCTGGTTGCCTCAACGCTGTGTACTGTGGTTGATGACGGTACGATGGTTGATCGCCGTGGTTCGGTGGCGATTGATGATGAAGGCACTCCGGGTCAGTACAACGTGCTGATTGAAAACGGCATTCTGAAAGGCTACATGCAGGATAAACTCAACGCACGTCTAATGGGCATGACGCCGACCGGGAATGGTCGCCGTGAATCTTATGCTCATTTGCCTATGCCGCGTATGACCAATACTTACATGCTGCCAGGCAAATCTACTCCGCAGGAAATTATTGAATCTGTTGAATATGGTATTTATGCGCCGAACTTTGGTGGCGGCCAGGTTGATATCACTTCCGGTAAATTTGTTTTCTCCACCTCAGAAGCGTATCTGATTGAAAATGGCAAAGTGACGAAACCGGTAAAAGGTGCAACGTTGATCGGTTCTGGGATCGAAACCATGCAGCAGATCTCCATGGTCGGCAACGACCTTAAACTGGATAATGGCGTTGGTGTCTGCGGCAAAGAGGGGCAAAGTCTGCCTGTGGGGGTAGGGCAACCTACACTCAAAGTTGATAACCTGACGGTTGGTGGTACAGCGTAATCTGTGCAGGCCTGATACGACGTCAGCGTCGTATCAGGCACAGGTCGCCACCAGATGTGACATGAGTGCTGATAGTTAATTACTTCTCTTTTCCTCGCCCGTGCATCTCCTGGAACAGTTTTGCCACCTCGACAAAGTAATCCGTCAATGAGTTAATCACCACCTGCACCTTCAGAGGCATTTTATCCTTTTCAGTGTACAGGGCATAAACCGGGCGCGGGTCCGACTGATAACGTGGCAGCAAGATCTCCAGTTCTCCACGGTTGATCTCATTGATCACCCACATCAGTGGAACATATGCGATCCCTGCGCCTGCTGTCAGCCAGCGTACCAGAGTCATGGGATCGTTGGTGACAAACCGCCCTTGTGGGATCAACCGTGTAGAGATCCCTTCCGGGGCGATCAGCTCAAATTCGTTATCCGGTCGCACACTGTATTCAAGCCATGAATGGCTGCTAAGGTCGGCAGGTTTTTCTGGTATGCCATACTGGCTGAGATAGCTTTTAGCGGCGCAAACCACCATCGGCATCGCGCCAAGGCGACGTGAAAACAGGCTTGAGTCTTGCAAGGCACCGACACGAATCACCACATCCAGACCATCAGCGATCAGATCAGGAGCCGGAATGCCGGTCACCAGATTTACGGTTAAACCGGGGTACTCTTTTAATAATTTGGCGGTTAGTCCGGCGAGAACATTTTGCGCCATAGTTGAAGAACAGCCGATCCGTAGTGTACCAATAGGGGTGTTGTTAAAGGCGTAAAGTTGCTCATGAACATCACGAACTTCATGTAGCATCCTGCGGCAACCCTGATAGTAAATTCGACCCGCTTCAGTCAGCCCGATACTACGCGTACTGCGATTCAACAGCTTAACCTGCAACTCATCTTCCAGTTTAGAGACAGTTTGACTGATGGAGGAAACACTCATCTGTAGCTGTCTGGCGGCGGCAGTAAAAGAGCCAAATTCAACAACTTTGGCGAACACCGACATGCGTTTTAGTCTTTCCATTATTCACTCTGGCTTAAAAGTGATTTAGATCACATTATATAGATAACAGCATAACAGTTACGCTAATATATTAATTATCAATTAACAGCTATGTCGTTCTCACCTGGCTTTTCTTGCCCTTCTCTGCGGTGACATAGTCTGACAACTACATCATCTGCGCTCTCTAAAGTTATCAAGGTCAACATGAGTCTGTTTCCCGTTATCGTGGTGTTTGGTCTTTCCTTCCCACCGATATTTTTCGAGCTGCTGTTATCACTGGCGATTTTCTGGCTGGTGCGTCGGGTCTTAGTGCCGACTGGCATCTACGATTTTGTCTGGCATCCCGCGTTGTTTAACACTGCGCTCTATTGCTGTCTCTTCTACTTGATATCGCGCCTGTTTGTTTGAGGTTTAAGTGAAAACACTAATAAAAAAACTCACGCGTACGGCGATTACGCTGGTACTGGTTATCCTGGCATTTATTGCCATTTTTCGCGCCTGGGTCTACTACACGGAGTCACCGTGGACACGCGACGCCCGCTTTAGCGCCGATGTGGTGGCTATCGCCCCGGATGTTGCCGGACTCATCACTAACGTCAATGTTCATGATAACCAGTTGGTGAAAAAAGGGCAGGTTCTGTTCACTATCGATCAGCCACGTTATCAAAAAGCACTGGCAGAAGCGGAAGCTGATGTCGCGTATTACAGCGTGCTGGCACAGGAAAAGCGCCAGGAAGCGAGTCGTCGTAATAGGCTGGGTGTACAGGCGATGTCTCGTGAAGAGATTGACCAGGCGAATAACGTCCTGCAAACGGTGTTACACCAGTTAGCGAAAGCTCAGGCAACTCGTGACTTAGCTAAACTCGATCTTGAACGTACCGTGATCCGCGCGCCTGCTGATGGCTGGGTAACTAACCTGAATGTATATACTGGTGAATTTATTACCCGAGGTTCAACGGCGGTTGCACTGGTAAAACAGAACACCTTCTATGTGCTGGCCTATATGGAAGAAACAAAGCTGGAGGGTGTTCGTCCTGGTTACCGGGCGGAAATTACACCGCTGGGCAGTAACCGTGTGTTAAAAGGCACTGTTGATAGTGTTGCTGCCGGGGTAACTAATGCCAGCAGTACCCGCGATGCCAAAGGTATGGCGACCATTGATTCAAATCTGGAGTGGGTTCGCCTGGCACAACGTGTACCCGTACGGATTCGCCTCGACGCACAACCAGAAAATTTGTGGCCCGCAGGTACCACAGCAACGGTGGTGGTTACCGGGAAAGATGATCGTGACGAGAGTCAGGATTCATTCTTTCGCAAAATGGCCCACCGACTGCGTGAGTTTGGTTAATCACGATGGGCATTTTTTCTATAGCTAACCAACATATTCGCTTTGCAGTCAAACTGGCGAGCGCCATCGTGTTGGCGCTGTTTGTCGGTTTCCATTTTCAGCTGGAGACGCCACGCTGGGCGGTATTGACGGCGGCAATTGTCGCCGCTGGCCCGGCGTTTGCTGCCGGTGGAGAGCCTTACGCCGGGGCAATTCGTTATCGCGGAATGTTGCGTATTATTGGGACGTTTATTGGTTGTATCGCCGGGTTGGTGATTATCATCGCTATGATCCGTGCGCCACTGCTGATGATTCTGGTGTGTTGTATCTGGGCTGGATTTTGTACCTGGATCTCATCGCTGGTACGGGTTGAAAATTCGTATGCGTGGGGGCTGGCAGGCTATACCGCGCTCATTATCGTCATTACCATTCAGCCAGAACCTTTGCTGACGCCGCAGTTTGCGCTTGAACGTTGCAGTGAGATTGTCGTCGGTATTGTCTGCGCAATTGTGGCGGACCTGATCTTTTCGCCGCGATCGATCAAACAAGAAGTGGATCGTGAACTGGATAGCTTGCTGGTGGCCCAGTATCAACTGATGCAGTTGTGTATCAAACACGGTGAAGCGGAGGAGGTGGACAAAGCCTGGGGAAATCTGGTGCGGCGGACAACAGCCCTGGAAGGGATGCGCAGCAATCTTAATATGGAATCTTCCCGCTGGGCGCGGGCAAATCGACGCTTAAAAGCACTTAATACGTTATCGCTGACATTGATTACTCAATCATGCGAAACCTATTTAATTCAGAACACCCGACCAGAACTGATCACCGAGACTTTTCGGGAGTTCTTCAGCACTCCTGTTGAAACTGCTCAGGATGTGCATAAGCAGCTTAAGCGTTTACGTCGCGTTATTGCATGGACAGGAGAGCGTGAAACGCCCGTGACGATTTATAGTTGGGCAGGGGCGGCGACACGTTATCTGTTGATCAAACGCGGGGTTATCAGCAACACCAAAATTAGCGCTACGGAAGAAGAGATCTTACAAGGTGAGCCGGTGGTGAAAGCCGAGTCAGCCGAACGCCACCACGCAATGGTTAACTTCTGGCGAACCACGATTTCTTGCGTGTTGGGAACATTGTTCTGGTTATGGACCGGCTGGACTTCTGGTAGTGGGGCAATGGTGATGATTGCTGTTGTAACATCACTGGCAATGCGGCTGCCTAATCCTCGAATGGTGGGAATCGATTTTATCTATGGCACGCTGGCGGCACTGCCGTTGGGGTTACTCTATTTTTTGGTGATCATCCCCAATACGCAACAAAGCATGTTGTTGTTATGCCTGAGTCTGGCAGTGCTGGGATTCTTCCTTGGTATTGAAGTGCAAAAACGTCGACTGGGTTCGATGGGGGCGCTGGCCAGTACAATTAACATCATTGTGCTGGATAACCCGATGAAGTTTGAATTCAGTTTGTTCCTGGATAGCGCGCTTGGACAGATTGTCGGCTGCGTGTTGGCATTTACCGTCATTTTGCTGGTGCGTGATAAATCCCGGGATCGCACCGGACGTGTGTTGCTAAATCAGTTTGTCTCAGCGGCTATCTCTGCCATGACGACTAATGTCGTGCGACGTAAAGAGAATCACCTTCCGGCACTTTATCAGCAGCTGTTCTTGTTAATGAATAAGTTTCCTGGTGATCTGCCGAAGTTTCGTCTGGCATTGACGATGATTATTGCTCATCAGCGTTTGCGCGATGCACCTGTACCGATTAACGACGACTTATCTGCATTTCATCGTCAGATGCGGCGCACTGCCGATAAGGTGATTTCTGCACGCAGCGATGATAAACGACGTAAATATTTTAGCCAGCTGCTGGAAGAGCTGGAGATTTATCAGGAGAAATTGCGGATATGGCACGCACCGCCACAAGTCACCGAGCCGGTGAAGCGACTTTCAGGCATGTTGCATAAGTATCAACATGCGCTGACAAGCAGTTAAGTATGAAAACCGATGCCAACAGCGTCGGTTTTTTTACGCCTATACTTAGTCGTTGTGCGGATAATCTGATCACTATGTCATGTGGAAAGCCGACGGAAAAAATGGTGCAGTTGATGAATATCTATACTTTTGATTTTGATGAGATTGAGAACCTGGAAGATTTTTTCCGTGAGTTTACCCAAACGTTTGGACTTACCCGGGATCAGGTACGCGATCTTGACTCACTTTGGGATGTCATCATGGAGGATAAGCTACCGCTGCCACTGGAAATTGAGTTTATTCATGTCCATGACAAAACGCGCAGGCGTTTTGGCGCTCTGATTCTTTTATTTGATGAAGCGGAAGAAGAACTGGAAGGGCACTTGCGCTTTAATATGCGTCATTAAGATAAAAAAAGCCCCCGGCAGTTGGGGGGCAATATCGTCGGACTTGACGATGAGGGTTTATTTGTACAGTTCGGCCGTGGCGTGCCAGGTATCGCCGCTACGTGCTTCAGTGATCTGATAGGCTGATGCCCCTTTCTCTTCTGCTTTTTTGTTGAGCATTTCACGCATATCCATTGGCGAAGAAGCAACGCCACTAACGGATACCGTACCGATTGCTTCACGATTTTGCGCCTGATTAGCATTAATGGAGTCAGCAGCGAACGCACCAAAAGACAGTACGGAGAGGACACTCAGGGCAGCAACAGTTGTTTTCATTTTCATATTATTTCACCTCGTAGAATTCTTTATCAGGGCCTTTATTTCGTGACCCTCATCACAAAATCAAGTATACACTAGTTGCATGAATAATTAATACCTGGCTAATTATTTGCAGTGATATTAATTGTTAATAAATCTTAAAATCATAACAAATATGAATCATTTCATTTTTTAATTGTTGATAAATCAATAAGATGTGAATTGCCAGGAAATAGACCTGATTTACATTTTGTATTCATATCATCAATATGAGGTCGCTAATAAAGGCACTCAATGCTAAAGCAGGTAGGTGAAAGGCCATGGAGAAAACGGGGAGTGGCGAAAGATTTCCCCCGTCTGGCGACGAGGGAAAGGGATTAAAGTTCTTGTTCGAACAGTTCCAGAATAGCTTCGTACAGTTCTTTCACTGAGAAGCCGCTGGCGGGCGTGGTAAAGATTGTGTCATCACCGGCGATGGTGCCGAGAATCCCCTCTGCTTTACCCAAAGAGTCAAGCAGGCGAGCAATCAGTTGCGCCGCGCCTGGGCTGGTATGAATTACCACAACGGCATCGTTATAGTCGATGTCCAGCACCAGGTTTTTCAATGGGCTGGATGTTGTCGGTACACCCAGTTCCGCCGGGAGGCAATAAACCATTTCCATTTTGGCGTTACGAGTACGCACTGCGCCAAACTTCGTCAGCATGCGTGAGACTTTAGACTGATTGATATTGTCAAAGCCTTGTTCCTGCAACGCGACGACGATTTCGCCCTGTGAACTAAACTTTTCTTCTTTAAGTAGCGCTTTGAACGCTCTAACTAATTCTTCTTGCTTTGCCGAGCTTCGCATAAGTCACCCGTAATATGGCAGTAGAAACAACATTATTGTGCATACAGATGAATTTTTATGCAAACAGTCTGCCCTGATGAGGGCTGAAATAATGTTATGAAAGAGCAGAATTTTATCAAATTTCGTTATCAAGAAACATGCCTGTGTCACGGCTCGCAAATCTCGTCAAAAGTAAAAAAAATGTTATGAAATTGATGTTGTTTTGGTCAAATAGTACGGTATATTGTCAATACCTGTTGGAAAGTTGTTCTGTTGTGTGGGTGGCTATAATCAGGAAAATTAAATACATAAAAGCTAAATTCGCGTGAGTACACATTCTTAGAGTGTGGTTATTGTATTCATTGAATTTCTGAATTAAGGTCGCCGCCGCGGAGCAACAAATATTTAGCTAATCAATATAATAAGGAGTTTAGGATGAAAGTCGCAGTCCTCGGCGCCGCTGGTGGTATCGGCCAGGCGCTTGCACTACTGTTAAAAACCCAACTGCCTTCAGGTTCAGAACTCTCCCTGTATGACATCGCTCCAGTTACTCCCGGCGTGGCTGTTGATCTGAGTCACATTCCTACTGCTGTAAAAATTAAAGGTTTTGCTGGTGAAGACGCTACCCCAGCCCTCGAAGGTGCTGATGTGGTGCTGATCTCTGCGGGCGTTGCGCGTAAACCAGGTATGGATCGTTCTGACCTGTTCAACGTGAATGCTGGCATTGTGAAAAATCTGGTCCAGCAAATTGCGACCACTTGCCCGAAAGCCTGCATTGGTATCATTACTAACCCGGTTAACACGACTGTTGCTATTGCAGCAGAAGTGCTGAAAAAAGCGGGTGTTTATGACAAAAACAAACTGTTCGGCGTAACCACGCTGGATATTATCCGCTCCAATACTTTTGTGGCAGAGCTGAAAGGCAAACAACCTGACGAAATCGAAGTTCCGGTAATTGGCGGCCATTCCGGCGTGACCATTCTGCCCCTGCTGTCACAGATTCCGGGCGTGAGCTTTACCGAGCAAGAAGTTGCTGATCTGACTAAACGTATCCAAAATGCGGGTACTGAAGTGGTGGAAGCAAAAGCCGGTGGCGGATCTGCGACATTGTCGATGGGGCAGGCCGCAGCACGCTTTGGTCTGTCATTGGTTCGTGCGCTACAGGGTGAAAAAGGTGTGGTGGAATGCGCCTATGTAGAAGGTGATGGCCAATATGCGCGTTTCTTCTCTCAGCCACTGCTGCTGGGTAAAAACGGCGTAGAAGAACGTAAATCAATCGGCAAACTGAGCGCTTTTGAACAGAATGCGCTGGAAGGTATGCTGGATACACTGAAGAAAGATATTCAGCTGGGTGAAGCGTTCGTTAATAAATAAGCGAATTTGTATCACCACAACGATAAACCGGAGTAATGCCTCCGGTTTTTTGTTCTTGCAGATCCTCACTGGAATTACTAACCCACGTCACAAATCTGTTAAACTCCCGGCGTCTTTAGTGACAGCTGATGGGGATGTTGTGAAGAAAATCGAAAGAAAGCAAACCAGGGATCAGATCTCTCAAATCATTCGCTACGAAATTTTGTCCGGCAATATACAGGCCGGCGATGAACTGGCGCAGGAGAGTATTGCTGAGCAACTGGGGCTTTCAAGAATGCCGGTCAGAGAAGCATTACAAGCCCTTGAACAGGAAGGTTTTTTGATCCGTTTGCCAAACCGCCATATGCAAGTGGCGAAACTGGCTGCTGATGATGTCAGTCAGATCTTTCGTGTCATTGCGGCAATGGCTGCTGAGCTGTTTGCCTTAATTCCATCGGCGGCAGGCGAAACACTTAAGCAACTTGCCCGGAGCCTGGCGCAGCCCGGAGATAAATCTCGTGAGCTGGAATTTCATCTGACACTCGTATCATATATTGATAACCGTTATCTTTCGAAAGCCTACCAGCAGTTTCTGGATGGCTACATCTCTTATGTCATTTTGTATCTGAAAGAGGATAGCCAGGAGTCAGCGCTACTTTTACGCGAACTCAGTACTGCCATCGGCAAAGGTGAACGCGATGAAATAGTGCAGGTCACTCTGCGTTACTTCCTCTCATTAGCAGAAATTATGCGTCAACATATGAAGGATTTGGAAATTGCCGAGACCTAAGTTAGGGAAAATTAAGCTTCTTTCAGCGAAAGAACAGGTCGCAGCGGTATTACGCAAGGCCATACTGTCTCGTGAGCTGGTGGAAGGACAGGAGATCACCCTGGAAGGTATTGCCAGTATGGTGGGCGTCTCCAGTATGCCCGTGCGCGAAGCATTTCAGATTCTGGCGGCAGATGGACTGATTAAAGTACGACCAAACAAAGGTGCGGTTGTGCTGGGTATTAAGGAACAAACTATTCGTGAACACTACGAGATCCGGGCATTGCTGGAGAGTGAAGCCGTGGCGAAAGCCTCGCGCCCTGGAGTCGATATTTCACGCATTGCTCAGGTGTACTATTCGGCGGAGAAAGCCCTCGCTGATAATAATTCTGCTGAATATTCCGACCTGAATCAGGCGTTTCATATGGAAATCTGGAACGCTGCGGGTAATGAAAAAATGAAAATGCTGCTTTCCAATATGTGGAATGGCCTGTCGATGGGTCATAAAGTGACGGAAGAGCAATATGCCGGTATTTCCATTCAGGAACATAAAGGTATTTTAGAAGCTCTTGAAAAAAATGATGAAAAACTGGCCCGCCAGCGTATGCATGACCATATTATTCGCTCAATGGAAAACATGCTAACCCGCTACGTAGACGATCCCGCCGCCTGATCTGATCGTCTGCACCTCCTGTGCAGGCGATATTAATCATTGATATAACGAATAAATTTCCCATCGAAACCGTTTTCTGACGATCTTGATTTAGATCGCAAAACTGATCCATTTCTTAAAAACGCGTTGACTTCGCCTGGCGCGAGGCATAATTTTCGCCTCAACAATATTGGATACAATATCATATATCATTGATAGGATAATTATAAATATGGAACCCATTACCATCACCCTATGTTTACTGGTCTTTGCCATAGCTATGTTTGTGTGGGAAAAAGTGCCGCTGGCGGTCACTTCTATGATCGTTTGTGTTGCGCTGGTCATTACCGGTGTGCTCAACGTTAAACAGGCTTTTGGCGGTTTTATCGACAATAACGTCATTTTATTTGTTGCGATGTTTATTGTTGGCGGTGCGCTATTCGAAACCGGAATGGCGAATAAAGTAGGCGGCGTTATCACTCGCTTTGCCAAAACCGAAAAGCAGCTCATTTTCACCATCATGCTGGTGACTGGATTGATGTCCGGTGTTCTTTCCAACACCGGAACAGCAGCGGTGTTGATTCCGGTAGTTATCGGTGTGGCAGCAAAATCAGGTTTTAGTCGCTCACATCTGCTGATGCCACTGGTGTTTGCTGCGGCGCTCGGCGGCAACTTATCGCTGATTGGTGCGCCGGGTAACCTGATTGCTCAGTCCGCTTTACAGAATATTGGTAGTGGGTTTGGCTTTTTTGAATACGCCAAAATCGGCCTGCCCATGCTGGCTTGCGGCATTTTTTACTTCCTGACAATTGGCTATAAATTCCTGCCTGCTAACTCGAATGGTGGTGCGGTTGGTAGCGTGGGCGAGCAACGAGATTACAGCCATATACCACAGTGGAAGCAGATCCTGTCTATGGTGGTATTGATCGCCACGATCCTTGGCATGATCTTCGAAAAACAGATCGGTATTAGTCTGGCAGTGATCGGTTGTGTTGGGGCGCTGGTGTTAGTGGTGACAGGTGTCCTGAATGAAAAACAGGCCTATAACGCTATTGATTCGCAGACCATTTTTATCTTCGGCGGCACGCTGGCGCTGGCAAAAGCACTGGAGATGACAGGTGCTGGCAAACTGGTTGCTGACTATGTCATTAGCATGTTGGGGCAAAACTCCTCACCTTTTATGTTACTGGTGGCGGTGTTTACCTTATCGGTGATTATGACCAACTTTATGTCTAACACTGCGACAACAGCGTTGCTGGTGCCCGTAAGTTTGTCGATTGCAGCTGGAATGGGCGCAGATCCACGTGCTGTTTTAATGGCAACAGTTATCGGCGGTTCCTGTGCTTACGCCACACCCATTGGTATGCCAGCAAATATGATGGTGCTCTCGGCTGGCGGCTATAAGTTCATCGACTACGCCAAAGCTGGCATTCCCCTGATTATCGTTTCAACCATTGTCAGCCTGATTTTGCTGCCAATTCTTTTCCCCTTTCACCCGTAATTAACGCAACTGTCCTTTTCAAGGAGCAATTATGAGCAAAAGCGAACAGATATCCCATATGACCAATATTATGGCCAGGTTTGTGGGATATACCGGCAAAGTACTGCCTGATGATGTCACCGCAAAACTGGAAGATTTACAGAAAAAAGAGACCAGCCAACTGGCGAATGTCATCTTTACCACCATGTTTGATAACCAGCGTCTGGCAAAAGAACTGGATCGTCCGTCTTGTCAGGATACCGGCGTAATCCAGTTTCTGGTGGAGTGTGGTACGAATTTTCCACTGATTGGCGAACTGGAAGCACTACTGCGTGAAGCGGTGATCAAAGCGACCGTTGACTCTCCACTACGGCACAATAGCGTCGAAACCTTTGATGAATACAACACCGGAAAAAACGTGGGTAAAGGTACGCCAACGGTGTTCTGGGAGATTGTTCCCAACTCTGATCAGTGCAGCATTTATACCTATATGGCTGGCGGTGGCTGCTCTTTGCCGGGTAAAGCGATGGTATTAATGCCGGGCGCAGGCTACGAAGGTGTGACGCGCTTTGTGCTGGATGTGATGACCAGTTACGGGCTAAATGCTTGTCCGCCGCTGTTGGTAGGTGTTGGTGTGGCGACCTCTGTAGAAACGGCTGCATTGCTGTCGAAAAAAGCGCTGATGCGCCCGGTTGGTTCTCATAATGAAAATGAACGGGCTGCATCACTGGAAAAAATGCTTGAAGAGGGCATTAATAAAATTGGATTAGGTCCTCAGGGAATGTCTGGTAATACATCCGTGATGGGCGTGAATATTGAAAATACTGCACGTCATCCTTCCACAATTGGTGTAGCAGTAAACGTTGGGTGCTGGTCGCACCGCAAAGGCCATATCGTTTTCGATAAAGATTTAAATTATACCATTACGTCTCATACAGGAGTGACTCTCTAATGACTAAAAAAATCCTGACTACGCCAATTAAAGATGAAGACCTCGCAGATATTAAAGCGGGAGATATTATTTATCTCAATGGTCATATTGTAACGTGTCGTGATGTTGCGCATCGCCGATTAATTGAAGGTGGTAGAGAACTGCCGGTTAATATCGAAGGTGGCGCAATTCTTCATGCCGGACCGATTGTTCGTCCGATTGCAGGTTCTGATGACAAATTTGAAATGGTCTCTGTTGGGCCTACCACCAGTATGCGTATGGAAAAATTTGAGAAAGAATTTATTGCGCAAACCGGGGTAAAACTGATTGTCGGTAAAGGTGGTATGGGAAAAGGCACTGAAGAGGGTTGTGCTGAACATAAAGCTTTGCATTGTGTTTTCCCTGCTGGTTGTGCGGTTGTTGCTGCGGTCTGTGTTGAAGAAATTGAAGATGCACAGTGGCGCGATTTAGGGATGCCGGAAACATTGTGGGTTTGCCGGGTTAAAGAGTTTGGTCCTTTAATTGTTTCAATTGATACTCACGGTAATAACCTGTTCGAGCTAAATAAAGTTATCTTTAATCAGCGTAAAGATATTGTTGCTGAGGAAATATGCCAGAACGTCAGCTTTATTAAATAACGTCTGATTTAACCTTGCGCACAATAAGGGTGTCTGTTGGTGATTTTTAAAAAGTATCGCCAGTCTATAGGCCTGGGGAAGTCCATACTTATTTTTTAAGTCGCTTATAGCACCATTATTGTGCCTTCCTTATGAAGGCTATTGTATGTCAGTCGTTGTAAACCATTATTTCCCGGAAGCATCAACTGGCGATAATTGCCGCAAAGCTTAATTGTCTGTCTGATGTTTATGCCATTAAAAACGCTTTGGCATTGGCCATACCGTCAGTCCTGGCTGATATGGAAACGGTGGCTGTAGATATGGGGTACACACCTGGAGTGTTGGCCTTGTTCTATAAAGTAGCGATAGCTTCTGGTGTTGCGCCGCTGGTGGTGGCCGGGTTTCTCGCCAGATTCCCGGCCGGGCCAATATTGTTGATTTAATATAGCTCCTCAGGCGGGGGAGCTTTATCAGTTTGTTGCCGGGTATTCCTGAATGGTGACCTGGAATGTTAACTGCCTGTCGTCACGCATTACTACTACAGGAATCACTGAACCAGGGCGAATTTCGGCAACCTGATCCATTGTCTCCAAAGCGGAAACTGCAGGTTTGTTGTTCACGGAGATAATCACATCATTAACCTGAATACCTGCCAGAGCTGCCGGGCCATCCGGGGAAACTTCATTAACCACAATGCCCTGGAGTTGATCAATCCCATTAGCCTGGGAGTGCATCGGGGCAATTTCACGTCCGCCAATACCGATAAATCCACGAATTACCCGGCCATCACGAATCAGCTTATCCATAATTTTGGTTGCTAACTGGAAAGGAATCGCAAATCCAATCCCTTCTGGTGTTTCGCCGTCATTACTCTTATCAAAGGACAGTGTGTTAATACCCATCAATTCTCCCAGCGTATTTACCAGTGCACCACCGGAGTTACCGTGGTTGATGGAGGCGTCGGTTTGCAGGAAGTTTTGTCTTCCGCTGGGATTCAGACCAATACGCCCGGTAGCGCTGATGATCCCCTGAGTAATGGTCTGCCCCAGGTTGTAGGGATTACCGATAGCCAAAACCACGTCGCCAATGTGCGGTGTACGATTGGCATTAATTGGAATTGTCGGCAATCCACCGGTGGCGTTGATTTTCAAAACGGCCAGATCAGTCAGACTGTCGGAGCCTACCAACAAGGCTTCAAATACACGACCATCCTGTAATGCGACGATAATTTGATCCGCATCGCTGATCACATGTTTATTGGTAATGATATAACCGCGCTGATCCATGATAACCCCGGAGCCCAGTCCACGGATCTCAAGTTTATTGCGGGAAGTGCTGTTAACTGCACGGTTATAGACGTTGACCACAGCCGGAGCTGCGCGGCGAACGGCCGGGTTGTAGCTGGCTGGCGTCTCATCGGTACTGTCATATTGCGGTGCAGAAAAAGGATTGATTGTCCGCAATGAGGGCATGGCGACCAGCAGCACGGCGCCAACAATTAAACCAATAGCAACTGAACGTAAGAGCTTCACAAACATGATGGAGGCGTCATAAAAATAAGGAACGGGAGCAGCATACCATGAGTTAACCGGACATCACACGTAAGGCTGATGCCCGGTTTGCTACATTAACGCAGGAGGAGATAAAGGGTGTCGTTGCCACGCAAAATCTGCAAAGCAATGATCGCCGGTTTTGCTTCCAGTGTTTTACGCATCTCAGCAATTGAGTTCACGCGATCACGGTTAATTCCAATAATCACATCGTCTTTCTGCAGGCCTGATTGTGCCGCCGGACTGCTTTTCTCAATATTTTCAATGCGGATACCTTTGGTACCATCTTTTAGTTGTGTATCGCTAAGCGTTGCGCCCTGTAGCGCTGGGGCGATCATCTCTGCGCTGGCAGAAGATGAGGTGCTGGTATCCAGCGTGACTTCAACCTCCAGTGGCTTGCCATTACGCAACAGGCCCAGTTTGACTTTAGTGCCAGGTTCGGTCGTGGCAATGCGGGAACGTAGCTCGGCAAAGCTGGTCAATGGCTTCCCATTGAGACTAGTGATGATATCGCCTGACTTGATACCTGCTTTCGCTGAACCGGAGTTTGGCATGACTTCACTGACAAATGCGCCACGTTGCACATCCAGCTTGAACGCTTTGGCGATATCAGCGGTCATCTCCGTACCTTTAATTCCGAGCAACCCACGTTTTATCTCGCCGAAATCAATCAGTTGCTGAGCCAGAGTGCGCGCCATATTACTTGGGATGGCGAAGCCAATACCTACACTGCCCCCACCTGGCGCCAGAATAGCAGTATTAATCCCAATCAATTCGCCATTAAGGTTAATAAGGGCACCACCAGAGTTACCCCGGTTGATTGAGGCGTCAGTTTGAATAAAGTTTTCCAGACCTTCCAGATTTAGCCCGCTACGACCTAACGCCGAGATAATCCCGGAGGTCGCGGTTTGCCCCAGACCAAAAGGGTTACCCACCGCCACGGCAAAATCACCGACACGTAATTTGTCGGAATCAGCAATGGTAATTTGTGTCAGTTTGCTGGGATTTTGAATTTGCAACAGGGCGATATCGCTCTGATCGTCGCTACCAATCAGTTTCGCATCGAACTCGCGCCCATCATTGAGCTGGATGCTGATTTTCTGCGCCTGATTTATGACATGGTTATTGGTGAGAACATAGCCTTTAGCTGCATCGATAATGACACCTGATCCGAGTCCTTCAAAAGGCTGTGAAGGTCCTTCTGGCAGGTCATCGCCAAAAAACTTTTTGAATTCTTCCGGTATATTCTGGCTTTGAACAGCTGTGCCTTCGACTCGAACGCTGACCACCGCAGGTAATACTTTTTCCAACATGGGGGCGAGGCTGGGTAAAGGTGCCTGACCAGCAACCTGGCCGGGAATTGATGCTGCGGCCTGATACGGTGCCGCGAGAATTAACCCGACACTTAACGCTAATGCACTCAACAGCTGGGTTTGCTTTTTCATATTCCGGCTCTCGTACCTTGAGTGATAAGGAAAATCGATTCAAAACAGATTGATGTTATTGAATTTCTAATCTGCGAACAATCAGATGTCAGATTAAATGATAGTCGGGCCAGGAAAGAAGAGGAGGGCGCAATGGCTGCGCCCGAAAAATAAATTAATCGCGTTTTGCGCCACTACGCAGCAGGCCGGAAGCGCCTTCGGAATAGTCACGCGGCATTTGCACCGGTGCCTGATCATTACTGGCTTCAGATTCCGCCAGACGGTTGCGGAACGGGTTAGCCTCCGCAGACAGCTCCGGCAGCAGGCTGCTGGAGCTTTTCGCCATATGCTGGTACAGCTGGCGATAGTCGTGCGCCATGGTGTCCAGTAATTCGGCGCTGCGGGCAAAGTGGTTAACCAGCTCTTCGCGGTACTCATCCAACTCAGCTTTATTTTTTTCCAGTTCGTACTGCAACGCCTGTTGTTGACGTAATTTACGATTACCAAAACGCATGGCCACGGCACCGATAATGATGCCGACGACTAACCCAATTAGCGCATATTCCCAGGTCATGAACATC
>ERZ1034915.655-NODE-655-length-22656-cov-16.168709_pt1 | contig 22656 bp, 20 predicted proteins | sample MGYA00520592_ERZ1034915 | MGnify/ENA primary metagenome ERZ1034915 (study PRJEB33766, sample SAMN09781787) | gut metagenome | biome: gut microbiome | host: Homo sapiens | place: Madagascar | study: EMG produced TPA metagenomics assembly of the PRJNA485056 data... | reverse complement strand
TTTTTTGTATTGTGAAGTTTTATCCCATTCATTAGAAAACATTTTAAAATAGCTGTATTTTGTCATTTCATGAAGATAAAAGTCAAGAACACCTTCTAAGAAAATAATTTGAGATTTTAAAACATCTTTCGCATCCTCCAATTTACCAGATGCATTCAATTCATCATATAATTCAAATTTACTTTCTATATTACATATGCTTTCATCAAATCTATCTTTAATTTCTTGTAGATTAAAATGAACGACACGTCGTATTTGCTGTTGCTCTCTAGTATTTTCCACTCTTTCTTTTAAAGAAAAGTCTCTGTTCATTTAATTCCTCCATTAAATATTTTTCAACAATTCAGCTAAATTTTCATTTAACATCGGTATTGCACCGTAACGACCAGATATGTATCCCTTTCCATAGTTTTCATCTTTACGAACGCTTTTAATCTCTGCCAAAGAATATAATTCTGTAGAGCGATTTAAACTATTTAATTCAGTAAACCAAATTTGATCTCGTCTAAATAAATCCAAGGATAATAAGCTTGTATCATGCGTAGTAAATATAATTTGAGGTTGTTCCTTTCCTTCTAAAGATAAGAATGTTTTTAACAAAGTATATAATAAAGACTCATGTAAACTTGTTTCTAATTCATCACAAATCAAGATTTTTCCTTTTGAAATAATATCTAAAAAAGGACACAAAAACGCAAATAACTTTTGAATACCCGTTGATTCTTCAGTAAATAGATCTGTTTCAAAACCAGGATAAACAACAGAAGCCGTGATTTTTTGTAACGGAGTCATCCTCAATTTATTTTTATATTCGTCTGAAAGAAATTCTGGCAATTCAGACTGAGGAAACGCACTTTCCTCGATATTTATTTTAATATCTTGAATATCTACACCTATATCACGCATGAAAGATAAAGCTAAATTTTTTATTTCAGGATTTGAATTAAATTGATATAAAGAGTACTGCATCCAATTTTCTTGATTCGCATTTGTATAAATTACTAAATCCTCACTGAAAAATCGAAATGCGTCTTCAATTTCCACAATATTTGTAAAATTAGCAGCACAAGAAATCATAAGTCTATTTGGTTTTAGCACATCTTTACAACTATTAAATTTTCCCTTAAATTTACTACCCTCCTCAAATGTCATTCCCGTTCGATCAAATATTTTTGCTTGTCTGCCATTTGGAAAATAATATAAATACTCTTCTTTGACCAACATTTGTTCTACAGAAAAACCATACGCATAACGAATTCCATTTTTAACAAATTGAACTGAATAAAAGCTTTCACTTCCAGTACCATTCAATTTATGTGGTGTATATGGTATACCCATACCTGGTTGTAAATTTATACTATTCGAAACCAGTAACTTCATAAAATATATAGCATCAATAAAATTACTCTTACCAGAACCATTCGCTCCATAAACAACTGATGACTTTAATATTTTCAAATCTTTATAATCATATAAATATTCATCATTAAAAGTATCTTTACTCGCTAATAAAGAAAATAACACTTCATTCTTAATTGATTTATGATTTTTACAACTAAATTCCAGTAACATATGTTTTCCTCCACATCATTTGTACTCACATAATAACACGTAAAGTTGTTTTTAACAATCATATTTGTGATATTTTCACATTTTCAATCATTATAGTGTGCTTTTTCTATTATCAAAAGACTGTTTCTGCATAACAATAAATGTGTTGCTCCTCTACAATTTCACTTAAATAATCAATACCCACCTGAATTTGATGCACCAATTTATCATTTCTAAAAATAATAGATTTCAAATACTCTAGTATCATTAGATCTTTAGGATTGCATTTTTCTATTCTAGAATCAATTTTATCGGCAATATTCATAATTTTAGAATCTTTTATAATTTGGTTTTTTGCCGATATATGATAAAGAAAAACGCCTAGATTTCTCTAAGCGCTTGTATATGTTACTCTTCTACGATTTCACTTAAACGATCAATACCCACTTGAATACGACGCAATGTTTCCTCTTTACCTAAGATAAACGCAATTTCAATCGCTCCACCTGGAGTGAATTGTTTACCACTAACAGCTGTACGAACTGGCCACAATACTTGTCCATTCTTCATTTCCAATTCTTTTGGAAGAGCCAATAAACAATCATGTAAAGCTTCCATACTATCCCATTGATCAAATGCTTCTAAAGCAGCTTTGCTGGCTTTTAAAGCTTTTAAGGCAATCTCAGGATTTGTCTTCATCTTCTTATGACGATACATCTCTAAATCATAATCCACTAATGTATCAAAGAAATCAACACTCTCTTCGATTTGATTCAAGATATCAATACGAGGTTGAATGATTTTTGCGATCTCCTTTAAGTTATAAGGTCCATGAACCGCTTTTTCTAAGTATGGACGAACTGTTTCATAATAAGTATCTTCATCCATATTTCTTAAATAAACACCATTCATCCAAGTCAATTTATCAATATCGAAAATCGCTGGAGATTTAGAAATACGATGAATATTAAACACTTTGATCAATTCATCTAAAGTATAGATTTCCTGTTCAGTTTCAGGAGCCCAACCAAGTAAAGCGATATAGTTCATGATCGCATCTGGCAAATATCCTTTCGCAACTAAATCTTGGAAAGAAGCATCCCCATTACGTTTTGATAATTTGTGGTGCTCATCCTTCATTACAGGAGGTACATGCACATATGTAGGACGCTCCCATCCATATGCATCATAAATCAAGTTGTATTTAGGTGTACTTGATAAATATTCATTTCCACGAACAACATGAGAAATCTGCATCTGGTGATCATCAATAATATTCGCAAAGTTATAAGTTGGATATCCATCTGATTTAATTAAGATTTGTTCATCTAGAACATCTCCATCCACTTCAATACGACCATATACTTCATCATCAAAATATGTTTCACCCACATTTTTGATCGTTTGACGAATGACATAAGGTTCACCCGCATCTAATTTAGCCTGTACTTCTTCAGCGCTCAAGTGCTTACAAGGATCATTGAACTTAAAAGAAATACCTAAGCTTTCAGCTTCTTTTCTTTGAGCCTCAATCTCCTCTTCACTACAGAAACAATAGTGAGCTCCACCTAATTTGATCAATTCTTCCGCATACCCTTTATACATAGGTAAACGTTCACTTTGAACATAAGGACCAAAGTCACCACCAATATCTGGTCCTTCATCCCAATTCAAACCACACTCTTTTAAAGTTTTATAAATAACATCTACAGCACCTTCTACTTTACGCTCTTGGTCTGTATCCTCAATACGCAATAAGAAGTCGCCACCTTCGTGTTTGGCAATTAAAAATTCAAATAAAGCCGTACGCAAATTTCCAATGTGCATATAGCCAGTTGGACTCGGCGCAAAACGAGTTCTTGTTTTATTCATAGTCTATATCATCCTTTCGCTCCTATTATAATAATACGAAACTAAAATTCTTTCAATACACCTAGAATCAAGTCTAGCTTTTCTTTTCGCGACAATTGTTTGATCCTGTACTCCAATTTCATTGCCGAAGATTTAGAATCACACTCTTTACTATACACCAACCTGCAAGGTCTTCTTGCCCGCGTATATTTTGCACCCCTACCCAAATTATGCATCTTCAAACGATGTTTTACATTTGTTGTATACCCCGTATAATACGTATTATCCTTGCATTCTAATATATAAACATAAGCCTTTGTATCCATATGCCTATATTAACACAAAAGTAAGACAAATAAATGCCTTACTTTCTTAGTTTTTTATTGATTAAATGTAAAAGAATCACAAGTGCAACTAATCCTAAAGTCACATAGATATTTCCATGATATTCAATCCCTGTTGGAACATGAATCTTTCTATTTTCAAACTCAAATACATTCGAATCCAATTTCTTTGAATCCACATACAATGAACCATCAACCACTTTTACACAAAGCACTCGATTCGATTTATCATATCCCTTTGGAGCCTTTGTCTCCTTTAAATACATTTCTTGATTGCGCATTAAAATCGAAATTGTACCACTTCCCTTATACGAAGCAATCTTTTCTTTACAATCCTTGTCTTTGTAGCTTGTAAATTCAATCTCATCTAAAATTTCCTGTTTTGTCTCCTGATCTACCTTTTTTAGAATCAACTTTTCAAACGGACTATGCTTCGGATAAACAACCACACTATAAACAAGTTCATCCTCTTGCCATTGCGGAACACTAACTAACATTGGACGCATATTTTCATATCCACAAATATCTACAGGATCTATAAAATACAAGCCTTGCTCAATATCTTCTACTTTGGCAATCCCTTTAGAATCTGTTTTAACATGTAAACCCTCCACATCTTTCTTTTGGATCTCATCACACAAATTTTCAATTTGTTCAGCATTGAATTCCACATTAAAATCTACATCTAAATCTTGAAACGCATCATTCAACACAAAATATCCATCTTCAAGTTTTGCGACTTGCACAAGCTTAAAATCCACATTTTCCTTCGATAAATCATCGATCGAATCTTGTAGTTCAATTGTGATTGAAGCAAGACTATTCGCATGGATTGGCATAATACTACATAAAAACATCATGATAAATAGAACTATTTTTTTCATCTTCTCACCACCTTAAATACAATCAAGAATACAACTGGAATTATTAGAAACAAAAATTCCCGCATCGAATACGATTTTCTTGGCTGATTCTTCTTTTTAGGAAATATACGTTTTGCCTTCACAACCAACCTTTTCGTATTGATACCATATGGCGTACATGTAACTAAACTTAAAAGATCTTGATCCTCTTCAATTGCCATATCCAAAATATCTTCTGGTTCTACCACAAAACTATCCACAACTTCATAAACCAAAGTTTTCTTACAAACATGAATATAGATCTGATCCTTTTTCTTTAATTCATCTAAACGCGTAAAAAGCTTCGCACTTGGCAAACCACGATGCCCCGTCAATATACAATGACTATTTTTACCTCCTACAGGTAAACTTGAGAATTCAAAATGCCCAATGCCACGATTTAATACTTCATCACTCGTACCATGATAAATGGCAAGATCAACATCAATGACTGGAATCTGGATGGTGGCCATGATTTGTGTGGAAGTAAAATTCAAAACCGTGTCATAATTTTCTCTTTCTTGATTCAAAAATAATTGTTGATTGTATAGTTCAGCATTTAAATACGCATCCTCTACAAGCTTTTCTTGCGTTGTATCCTCTTCAAGATAAAAACTTGAAATTACATTTTCCATGCGGCTTTGAAATACCAAATTTAAAAGGATTGGCAATACACAAAGTAAAAAGCCAAGAAAGAATAATACATTATTCTTCCCTTTTCTTTTTACATACATAAACCATAATGCCTGCACCCGTAACTACACATAAAATTGTCCCAAAAGATCCTGTGACAGGAAGTTTTGTACCTGTTTTATTAATGACTTTTAAACCAATGATCGCATCCGACTGACTTACATTCAATGGTGTATTAAAACTTGAAGCCTCTAATTTCAACAAGCCATCTCCATTTGAGCGATAGTTATTTCGATTCTCAACAAACTTAGGCGAAATCGTAAGCTCAATTGGCTTTTGCAACAATTGATATCCAGCCGGTGCTTTTGTTTCTTTTAAATAATACGTACCTTGATCTAAACCATAGATTTCAAATTCACCATTCTCATTTGAGACAATATCTTCACTTTGACCATCCGTAACGACATAGCCACTATCCGTTTTCTTCATTTTCACTTGATCACGCATAGCCGCATCACGATACATTTTAAAAGTAGCTCCTTTTAACTTTACATTCTTCTCATTACTCTTTAACCCATTCAATTGATATGTATAGCACACAACACAATCCCAAGGCGATTGTCCCTTCGATTCATTTTGTGGATCATTTGAGAAATTTACACGAACCTTATTTTCAAATCCTCTTTTAGAAATTTTAGGTGCCGCACTCTCATTCAAATAAGCCGTGTACGATAAAACTATAGAATCTCCTTTATTGATGTTAGGAATTTGTTTTAAATCTGTAAACGTAATTTTAAAGCCACGATCCGTTGCAGTATATGTATACTTATTTTGAACAACGAATTGATCTTTGATTTTTAATCTCACACTATCCGCTCTTAAAGATAAACATGGATCCATTTCATCCTCAAACTCAAAGAAATATGTTTTATATCCACTCATATCTGGCACTTTCGATACATATTTAAATGGAATATCTTGATTGATTTCAAAATCACCCATATCATTCCAACCAATCGAATTGTCATCTTCATATACCTTTTTTTCAACACTTGGATAATCCGACTTGATCTGCATGACGACTTTTGGACTTGCCGTATTCACCATCGTCAATGAACTTGCACCATGTGTATTGATGACATTGGTAACTTCATCAATCAAATAAAATCCATATGCCAATTTATCAATCACAATATTCCCATTGACATCTGTACTTTCTACATGAATGATATACGAATCTAAGTTCATAATTGCATTTTGAACTTGCTCGATAAACTGACGATACTCACTTTGATTGTTTGAATTATTTAATGAGCGCATATAATCAAGCACATCTTGATCATCTACACTCCGATTCAATTTAGTACTTACAATTTGTTTGATTTTATAAGCATATACAGGATTTAATGTATAACTAGTAGAGGCATTATCACTTGAATTTTCTGCATCAAACAACTTATACATACGAAAAGTTTTTCCATTCATCGGCTGCTTATCATGAGCCTGAATGACAATACTTGCACTTCCCTCTTCAAGCATACAAATACCATTTGTGACTTCCACTCTTTTATCTTGTGCATATACAGGTGTTGTCACTAAAGACAACATCAACAATCCTGTATAAATCAAATTTCTTTTTTTCATTCCTTCTCCTTCAATTTCTTAGCCATCAAAAACATACCGATCACACTCATAAATAAAACTTTTGCACTACCCGTATGCGGAAGCTTCACCATTCTCTGATTGATAAACTCCATATTTATCGTTCCATTTTCATATAAACCATTTACTTTTTCTTGGTTGATATATACATCAAATTGGTTATTTACGGGCACAAAATCTGTATTTAAACAATACACTTGTTTATTCATTCGATAACCTGCAGGAGCCTTTACTTCCTTTACATAATAGGTTTCTTTATTTTTTAAACCATCAAATACCACAACACCATCTTGCGTTGTCTTTTCTTCTACACACTCTAGACATTTCTCATCTTTAAATAAGCCGAATACGGCACCATTTAAAAGTTCATTTTTATCATTCTTCTTTTGAATCTTTAATGAGAAAGGTCTCACTTTATTTTCCACTTTAATTACAGAATTAACACCTGTAATACTTCCATTTTCTAGAACCTCAAATTCAATTGGACTTGCATCTAACACATACCCATCGATTGTTTTAAATTCTTGTAGCGTATGTTTACCACTTGAAAGAGCCACAAATTCAATTTCACCCTTCTCATTTGTGGTATCTTGCCCAATATAGGATGATCCATTCACAAAATGCTTAAAGGTCACATTCGACAACGGAATATCTGTACCTTCTTGCACCTTTACTAGTTTTAAGTAATTTGCTTTGTCCACTACATTAAAATATTTAAAACTATTAAAATGTGTCGACATTACATTCTTTTCTTCAAGCTTTTGAACAAAGATTGTTGGATCTAATAAATAGCCTTTAGGAGGCACAACCTCTTGTACTGTGATCGTTCCTAGTGGTAAACAAACCATTCCATCCACATCTTTATAGAAGGCATCTCCACTAATTTTATGTGCATCATCCATTAAGATCTTTCCATCGGCATCTGTTTTCATTAGCCACGTACGCAATGGTGACTTATTGCTTGATTCCTGATCATAAAACTTGAATTCATATTGCGCATCTTTTAAAGGTTTAGATTGATCATCCTTATCCTTTTTGACTAACATCAAATTCACAAGATTTGTATAAGGAACATCCGATACAGCCACTTCTACAACTTGATTGCTCTTTACGTCCACAGGATACACCGTATCATTTTTGGCATATCCCTTTGGTGCACTGATTTCACGAACATAATATTTCGCAACACTTAAATTCGAAATGACATTGGAATTTCCTTTTTCATCAAGAAGAAATTCACCCATCTTCTTAGTACAACTAGAATCACTGTATAAACCATACTTTGCACCTTTTAATGTATACATTACATTGTTTGTGCTTACATCACTTAATCGACTACTCTTTTTAATTTGAACACTTCCCTTAGGACTATTTACACCATATGCCAATTTTTGAATACTCGTCATGACACCTTGCCAGTTATAAGCTTGTCCTGCAACATCGACAAAATACACATCATAACCACTTGGTTCCGCTTTTGAAGTGACTTCATTCCATAATGCACTGACCGCATTATTCCAGTGATACCCATTGGAAAGCGCCTTACTGATACAATTTGACGAATAAGCATTCGAAACCAATTCATCCGTTAAAACAATGGCAGCACTTTCACCATAACGACTCGTCAATATATCACCTGGCCCGTTATAGCCATAATATAAACATTTTTTCAAATTCGCATTACTTACTAAATAAGGATCGGATGTAACACTTCCACTCGATGGGCTGGCATTCAATCCTTGTGCACAAAAGGCATAGTGTGAATTCGATAATTGATATAGACAATTGGCAAGATAATGTCCATTACGCTCTGTATAGCGATGATGGAAAACATTTGTGACACTTTGAGATCTAGCCATCATAAAACTAGAACTTGATTCGAATCCAGCACTATATCGGTCGAGTATCATTAATCCATTTTGCATCAAATATGCATCGGCATACTCATCATAGAAATCCTCTTCTAAAATATAGTTTTCATCACAATAGTCGACTAACCCATAGGTTTCTGCCTTTTCTTTTCGCAACTGTATAAATTCAGGCGTATTTACATTTTGCTTACTATATTCATCCATCATCTCCATTTCTTTTTCACTCAAACGATATGTTGTTGATTCATTGGCATGCACCATTGTCAAAGAAAGAAACAACACCATAAGAATACTCATACATATATAAATCTTCTTTTTCATTTCTTCACCCCCTTGTTTATATACTCTTTTCTTCTCACCTATAATTGTGACAAGCCAATGTGAAAAGAACGTGAATTTCCATCAATTTCAAACGATTGAACCTATCTGATCTAAAACGCAAAAAAACAAGTGCTTTACATGAAAAAACACTTGTAAAAAAATAACCAATAGTGTATTATAAATAGGCACATTGGGGTATAGCCAAGCGGTAAGGCATCAGACTCTGAATCTGACATTTCCTTGGTTCGAATCCAAGTACCCCAGCCATGCCTAGTACAGAGAAGAGATTCTCTGTTTTTTTTTGCATTTCCGACACTATACCGACATTACCGCCAGTATTTTGTCGGTATAATACTAAAAAAGAGAGCCTAGGCTCTCTAAATGTGTGAATTAACGATTGAAGAAGAAATTAGGAATTTGTTCATCATTCGAGTTGTTTTCAACACTAGTTACAACACCTGAATTTACAGGAGCTTGAACTTTTGGTTCTGTAAATAATGCATCATTCGCAACTTGTTTGATGACTGGTTCAGTACGTCTTTTACGTTGTTTTTCTTTTGGTTCTTCAAATCCTGTCGCAATAACAGTAACGATAATCGCATCACCTAATTGTTCATTGATTGCGATACCGAAGATGCAGTCAACATCTCCACCAGCCGCATCTTGAATTACTGATACAGCATTTTGAGCATCAAATAAGCTAACTTTGTCACCACCCGTGATATTTACGATAGCTGATTTAGCACCAGAAATTTGTGCTTCCAATAATGGAGATTGGATTGCCTTTTCAGCAGCAGAAATTGCTTTGTCTTCTCCTTCTGCCATACCAATACCGATCAATGCACGTCCTTGGTTTTGCATAACGCTACGAACATCCGCAAAGTCTAAGTTAACCAATGCAGGAACCGCAATTAAATCAGAGATTGTTTGAACACCTTGACGTAATACATTATCTGCAGCTTGGAATGCTTCTTCGATTGGTTTACGTCCAATCACATCTAATAAGTTGTCATTTGATACAATGATCAATGAGTCAACATATTTTTTCAATTCTTCAATACCATCTTTGGCATTGTTTGCACGACGACGACCTTCAAAAGTGAATGGACGAGTCACAACCGCAACTGTTAAAGCACCTTCTTCTTTAGAAATCTTTGCGATTAATGGAGCAGCACCAGTACCTGTTCCACCACCCATACCAGCAGTGATAAATACCATGTCGCTTCCTTTTACTGATTCGCGAATTTCAGCTTCACTTTCTTCAGCTGCTTTACGTCCATATTCTGGATTACCACCAGCACCTAGACCTTTTGTAGTTTCTTTTCCTAAAACGATTTTATTATCGCAAGGAGAATTTTTCATTACTTGTACATCTGTGTTGCAGATATAGAAATCAACACCTTTAACACCATCAGCAACCATGCGGTTAACGGCATTGGATCCACCACCACCAACACCAAATACTTTAATATTTGCTACTTGATTAAATTCAGTCATATAATATTTTCCTCTCTTTTTATTCTTCTTCCGCTAAAATAGCATTCTTTAATTTCTTTGTAAATCCACCTTCAACACTTGATGCCTTTTGATTGATTGAATCAATACTTGCTTCCAATTCATTATTGTTAGCGCTGATTCGATCATCATGGTGAATACGATTGATATCTTGCCAAGCATATGCCATACCTAAGCCACATACAAACGCACCATCTCTAGCACCAATTGCTTGTTCTTGATAGATCATTGCACTCGCATTGAAAGATTTATCTAAATCCTTCAACACAGGAATATTACTTCCTTGTCCGGTAATGACATATCTAGATTTTCCTTGGCGAACAATTGGTAAACATGCATCATTGACAGCTGCAATCCATTGACGAATACGAGGTAAACAAGCTTTCGCAAGTTCATTTGCCGTAATCTCAATACGCATATCTTCTCTTTGTTCAATATAAATGATCACATCACTATTTTCATCTTCTTGACCTGAGAAAATATTTTGCAACAATCTGTAACATACTTCATCACTCAACTTATATTTCTTTTGAATATCTTCAATAAACCATAAATATCCAAAATCCAATGTTGTACAAGTCATCAAACGACCTGTGCTAAACAAAGCTAAAGTAGAATGATTCTGTTCCAAATCAATTTGAATTGTAACTCTTTCTGTACTCTGTGTTAAAGCAGCTGTTTCCTGACCAATCGCAAATGAATCTAAACATAGATCTAAGATTTCAAGATTTGCCTGTTCAACACAACGAGCATATGAATAAATCGTTTCCTTATCCGCATATAATAAATCTACATCCATCATGAAATCTTCACATTCCTGATTCAATGGAAGCTTTTGACTTACTGTACCATTTACTTCATAAGTAACCTTATTCGCATTTACAAATTCTACATCTTCATTCAATCGTTTTTGAATCGCGTTTTTATATCCTTGCTGAATATGGAATAAACGAATATTCTTCGTTCCATCTTCAATTTGTACACGTACCTTTTGTGAGCTACGCATTACATTTACACTAGGAACAGCCAATAATACACGTTCAATTCGGTATCCTAAAGCTGCCTGTGCATTCGTTATAGCTTGACGAATGGCTGTAACAATAGCACTTTCATCGACAATCTTTTGATTTTTATCTACACCTGAACAAGCAACTCTTTCTGTTCTTAAAACGTTGTAACGAGCTTCAAATATCTCTAAAACGATAAGACGAATCTCTTGATCAGCAATTTCGATAGCCGCATAAACTCTTTTCTTACTCATTCGACGTCTCCTTTTTACATACTACTTAACAATAATACCATAATTGAATTAAAAATAGAAGGCTAGTCTTTAAAATCAAATAAGAAAAAACAGGAGTATCCAAGCCTAGGATACCCCTATATTGTTAATTTGCCTCCAACATTTTAAATGCTTTTTCCTTAAATCTTTTCTTACACAAATAATAATCCACCAATAAAATAATCAATGAAAAATCCACCTGTACTGGAAAGAACATTTTAAACAAAATACAAAGAAGTAAAGATAAACCATCCAAATAGATAAAGTCACGAACTAGATTATATCTTTTTAACGTACGATACTTTGTACGAACATTGATAAATGAGAATACGAATGCTAGACAACCAACAATCGCATCCACACTAAAATTAACCACATAACTCGAAAACAAGACAGCCTTTAAAAAGAACAAAGTCAAAGTCACACTCATCACAAGCATCATGTTACAAATCTTTAACTTTTCATCATCCCGACAAACCATCTTTTCCGCATGTTTTTTAAAAGAAGAACTCTTAGAAAATTGACGATACAAACGATCGATCTTCTTATCAAAATCATCCTCTTTTTTATTTTGGACAATTTCAATCATCAATTCCTTTTTCGCATCGATCAAATCTGACTTCTCTATTCTTTGAACAATTACTTCTCTAGACATACCGATTCAGCTTCATCGATCTGCACATTTGTTTCATAGAATTCCTTCAATGCGATAATCGCATATTCCGTATCCTTAACACCAGCAGTTTCAAAACATGAGTGCATCGCAAGCTGAGCTAAACCAAAATCAACCGCATGAATACTTACCTGCGTATTTGATAAGTTACCAAGTGTAGAACCTCCAACACTGTCACTACGGTTCGCAAAACTTTGTACTGGCACATTTACATTTTGACAAACCCCTGTAAATAACGCACGACTAAATGCATCCGTTGTATATTTTTGATTTGCACTTTCCTTAATGACAATACCACCATTCATTGTGACATAGTTAACGGCATCTGTCTTTTCAGGATGATTTGGATGAAGTGCATGTGCATTATCACAACTTACTAAGAAAGTTTTTGCGATAGCCTGATAATACTCTTCTTCACTCTTACCTAAACCATTATTGATACGGTGCAATACATCTTTTAAGAAAGTAGACATAGCTCCTTGCTTTGTATTTGAACCCACTTCTTCATTGTCAAAGCAACAATATACATTAACACTCTTCTCATTTTCAGCCTCCATAAAAGCCTTCAAAGAAACGAATGCACATTGTAAGTCATCCAATTTAGGACTTGAAACAAATTCATTTTCCAATCCCCAAACCAAACCTTTTTGACGATTGACTAAGAATAAGTCTTTACCTAAAATATCCTCTGCCTTAACATTTAATTCATCTGCAACCATCTTGTCAAAAGCACCTTTTTTAAGTGCACCACAAGAGAACATAGGACATAAATCGATTTGACGATTATATTTATAACCATTATTCACTTCACGATTAAAGTGAATCGCTACATTTGGAATCATCAAAATATCTTTATCGATATATAACAATTTAGATTCAATCTTCGAACCATTACGAACAAGCACACGACCTGCAACACTTAAAGGACGATCAAACCAAGTATTATCGATCATACCACCATAAGCCTCTACATCTAGACGCAAATATTCTTTTGGTCCTTCAAGTTCTGGCACATTCTTTACTTTATAAGTTGGAGAATCCGAGTGACTTGCACACATTTGGAAATGATAAGAATCCATATCATTACCCACCTTAAACGCAATCAAACTTGAGTGGTTACGAATTGTATAATATTTTCCACCCTCTTTAACATCCCAAGCACAAGATTCAGGAAGATATGTAAATCCATCTTCTTCTAAATAAGTACGAATCGTTTTGATTGAATGAAACATACTTGGACTTGATTCAATAAATTGAATTAATTCATTTGAAATTTCTATTGTATTCATTATAAAAACATCTCCTCAACTATATATAATTATCCACAAATATGAAGAAAAGGCAAAATTAATTTTTTGCCTCTTTTTTCTTGATTGCTGGTAAAATCAAACCTAAAGCTGTTAATACAACTGGAGTGATAATATTTAAGACTGTTGTATACATATCTCCTGCTTTATACATACCAAGTAAGCAGCAAGCAGCCGTTAATACAAAGCACCATGCACCAAATACAATCGCAACTGTATTATTCTTCACAAATTTATAGTCACGGTGGAAAATATCTGTTTTCTTACGCAACATAACATAAGCGAAGAATACCCATAAGTAACGCATTGGCATTGTTACTGAGTTTAACTGTGTCAACTGACGAAGTACTGTATCTGCATTTGGAACTAAAGCTTGAGCTAAAATGATTGCACCTGCAAGAATATCAACCATGATGATACCATTTGAATAAGCACCTGCATCATTTTTGTGTAGCAACTTAGTTGGAATATATTGACGAGCATCTTCGTTATCCAATAACATTCTCAAAGGCGCATCAATACTAATTACTAATGTAGAGAATTGTCCAATACAGTTACAAGCTGCATAAACAATCATCAACACATTACCCATACCATAGTATTCACCTAATCTTTGGAATGCCCAATAAGAACCATTCGCATTATATGAGTCGAAGTTCGCATCGATTACAGCTGGATCAAACATCATACCCATTGCGATTGTACCAAAAATAGCACAAATGATAACCATGATAGCCGCAAAAATCATACTCTTAGGGAAACCTCTTGAAGGATCTTCAACTTTATTTACATAAGGTGAAATCTTTTCACATCCACCAACCGCAAAGACTAAGATTGACAATGAACTAAAATATTTCCAGTCAAATGTTGGAATTAAGTTTTTGAAGCTGAAATCCATAGCTAAATATCCACCATTTGGATTGATTGCTGGAGCTGCAAACATCATTACGATATAAAGAATACTCATAACGAACATACTAGAACCAGCGATTGTTGCCATTTTCTTCAATGGATTTAAACCACGACTTGCTACATAACTGAATAGTAATAATACAGCCAATGTCGCAAACTGAACAGCTTTTGTGTTAAAAGATGCATAAGTTTCTGAGTTTTGGAAGATCATCCAGCTTAATGCTTTTAAACCACCAGAACCCTTTGAAGCAATGTACGTAATGTGACATGCCCAATAAGTCCAACCTGCATAGTATGCAGCCTTAGGACCTGTTGTTTCGTGAATCCAAGAACTTACACCTCCACCTGAATTTTTGAATGCTGAACCTAACTCACCTACCATTAAAGCATAAGGTACGAAGTAAAGCACAAACATCAAAATCCAAGAAAAGATAACTTGAATTCCGTTGAAGTACATAAATCCGTTTAGTACGTTTCCAAATCCCCAAAGTGTAGAAAAGCACATAAACGCAAGTGTGTACCACTTCATTTTTTGTGAATCATTCATTTTACTCTCTCCTCTTTCACTGTATATAATTTTCATATATAAAAACGGTTTTGTCAACTCTCATTTATATGTCCCACCAAAAAAAGCGCCTATAATAGACGCTTATTCTAAAGTTACCTCAATCTTTGTATCCGTGGAAATCGTAGTACCCTCTTCAACATTTTGACTTGTTACTTTACCATAACCACTCGTTTTTATACCAATCCCCGTCAACTGCCAGAACACCGTAATATCCTTACGCGTCCAACCCGTCATATTTGGCATTGTGATCTTACTGCCATTTGTCAACACAAAGATGCGATCATTTGAATTGATTGTGATATTCGCATCCGGATATTGACCTACTACACTTGTGCCATCCCCAATCACTTCAAAATGCACTTTTTTATCTTTTATCTTCTCATGTGCATAATCAATCGTATGATTCACTAAACTTGGCATCGAGTAGCTCTCCCACTTCTCATACGTATCTTCTGTCTGTGTTGTAGGTGTTGAAGAAACACCATAAGTCTGCAACGTATCGCGCATAATCTTTTTAAACGGTTCTGCCGAATACGAAGTAATATTTGTCGAAACCAAGCCATAGTACGCCATGACTTTTGGATCATTTGCAGGAGCTGCTGCCATAACACTTGAAGTATGATAATCCGGATCATATTTACCTAAATTTTCATTATAGATCTGTGCCGTTCCCGTTTTCATCAATAGATCGATACCATCCATTTTAAAACGATGACCACTTGCTCCTTCATCCGTTACATGCGACATCAATTCCTGCACTTCTTTTGCGCTTTGAGATGATATTGGCGTAGCCACAGCCTTTTTCTTATACTTCTTTACAATCTGTCCTGTATCACTATCCACAATCGAATCAATGACATAAGGACGCATCATTGTTCCATCATTAAAAATGGAAGTATAAGCCTGACAAAGCTGCAAAACAGTAATTGAACTTGCCTGACCAAATCCAGTCGACAAATAATCGGTGGGAAGTCCCACATTCTTTACACCTAAAGACTGTGCTACATAAGGTGTATTTACCTTTTGAAAGAATCCAAACTTATCTAAATAATCACAATACTGGCTATAATTGACATAATTTGCCAACAACTCACAAATCCCCACATTACTTGAAAAAGCCAAGCCCTGATCAAATGTGATCGTACCAAAATCTTCATCTAAGGCATCAGCAATATATGGATATGGCGTCTTAGTACCAATCGCAACACGAGAAATCTTTGCGGTATTAGGATCATAGTTATACCAAAATTGATAAGATTGAAAAGTTTGATTATAAGGATACACATTTGTATCCATCGCAATCGCATACGTAAATGGCTTCATTACTGAACCTGGCTCATATGTACTTGTACTAATCGCATCTTGATAACTTGGAATTTCTTTATGTTCATTCTGATCAAATGTAGGATAGCTTGCCCAAGCCAAAACTTTACCTGTTTCCACTTCCATCACAATACACCATGCTGATTTCGCATTTTCATTTTCCATCGTAGCCTGCAATTGACTTTCAACCGTCGACTGCAAACTTGAATCTAATGTTAAAACAACATCATTTCCATTTTTAGCTTGTTCAATCACTTTCGTCGTACCCGGAAGCTTAGAACCATCCACTGTCTGTTGATATTGTTCCGAACCATTTTTCCCCTTCAACAATTCATTTAACGATAATTCAAGTCCCATTTTGCCTTCAATTGATTGCGTATCTTCATCAAAAGCTGCAAATCCAACGAGATTGGAAGAATAAGGAGTAGCAGGATAATAACGAGATACCGCATCAATAAAGCCAATACCATCAATCTTTAATTTTTTGATTTCCTTCATGGCACTTTTTTTGATACGCTTCGTACCCGCACCCAATTCCGTTTGCGATTTTCCTGCCTTTTTTGCCGACTTCATAATTTTAATAAGCGTCTTCTCATCCACTTCATCACCTAATACACTCTTCAATTTTTTAGCTGTAGACTCAATATTCTTTACATAATTCGGATTTCCATTGGCATCTACAACTCCCGAATCTAAATAGGCAACGATTGTGTAGGCTTTGGTTTGTTGCGCAATGACAGTATGATTACGATCATAAATCGTTCCTCTTTTTGCCGTAACTGTCTTTTCCACAATACTTGATGCGATACGTTTATCCAATACATCTTTTTGCGACCATAAATGCCTATGTGTAACCATAGTGAAAAGAACATTAGCTACCACTAATGTTCCAATAAATGCCATCCGTAAAATCATTTTAAAGAGTTCGTTATTACTTTTTCGAACCGACATTATACATCACCACTCCATCTAGTCATTCATTACATATATATTATTTTCATTATCAGAGACTTCATTGTCAAGCATCCCTAACAATCTGCCCTTTTCCTGTAACGTATTGACTTCGTTTTGGAGCTCTTCTACAGTTTGTTCCTTTTGAGCAATCTCACTTGTCAATTCACTTTCTTGAACTGAAAGTGAAAGATTCATCGAACTTACATATGTTTTTGATGCGAAGTAGAAGACCCATGACAACACAAACAAAGTTAAAACAAGTGCACCTGTTAAATTAAACTTTCTTTGCATATGCATCATCCTTTCTTCTCTATCCCTCTTAGTTTTGCGCTATGCGCCCTATTATTCATTTCTAATTCTTCACTACTTGCTAAAACCGGTTTTCGATTTACCAGCTGATATTCTAAATTTTCTGTCCCCACTTGTGGCAGCCTCTTATTGACCTTTTTGGCAACGGCCACCTCTTTAAAAATCTCTTTTACAATTCGATCCTCTAAAGAATGGAATGTAATAACCGCCATTCTTCCATGTGGATTCAACATCGTTAATCCATCATGCAATACAGTCTCTAATTGTTCTAATTCATGATTTACTTCAATACGAATTGCCTGAAACGTTTGTTTCGCTGGATGCCCCTTCTTTCTTAAAACAGCCGCTGGAAGCGCCGATTTAATCACATCCACCAATTCAAATGTCGTTTCGATTGGTGCAGTTTCTCTAGCCTTACAAATCTTGTCAGCTATTTTTTGTGCAAATGGCTCTTCGCCATAACGCTTTAAAATACGAATCAAATCTTCTTTATCATACGTATTCACTACAACATAGGCATCTAATTCTTGTGATTGATCCATACGCATATCTAAGCGTGCATCCCAACGATAGCTAAATCCCCTTTGTGCATCATCGAATTGCGGGCTTGATACACCCAAATCCATAAATATACCATCCACAAAATTTACACCACGTTTCGCTAATTCGCTCTTTAAATTTTCAAAAGGAGAATGAATCAAAGTAAATTGATCTCCAATTGCCTTTAAACGCGGCATGCTTTCATCAATCGCATTTTGATCACAATCAAACGCATATAAATGTCCACTAGTTAAACGTTTCAAGATTTCACTACTATGTCCCCCTCGACCTAGTGTGCAATCTACATAGATCCCATCTTCTTTTATTTGTAGCATGTCAATCGATTCATTCAATAATACACTAATATGTTCCATATGTTCCATTCATTACTACCCCATAATTTCTGATAAGTGTTCGGCCGCTTCTTCAAAAGATGCACTCTGCTCTTCTTCTAAAGCTTCCCAGCGTTGTTTAGACCAAATTTCCAAATGGTTCGCAACACCTATAATCAAACATTCTTTTTCAAGAGAAGCCAAGGCGATTAAAGAGGATGGAATTAAAATTCGACCCTGACTATCCATTTCACATTCTGCTGCTTTGGACAACATCATACGCTGATACATACGTGCGTCTTTATTTGTCGAAGGCAAAGTTGATAGCTTTTGATACACTTGCTGCCACTGCTCTACCGTATAGACATACAGGCATCCATCAAGTCCTCGGTTTACGACAACATGTTCACCTAGTTCCTCACGGAACTTAGCTGGCATAATCAATCGCCCCTTACGATCTATGTTATGCGCGTATTCCCCCATGAACATGTGTCTTCACCCCCACTCTATGACACAATATGCTACTTTGTACCACTATAATACATCATTCTATCTAAAAACGCCACAAGATTATCAAAAATTGTACTAATTTTTTTATTTCATAGTTAGTCAAATAATAACCTCATATTTAATCCTCATTTGTTGTTTGATTACGCTTACACGCCTATTTTTAGCGATTTTCTTTTGACAAACATATACACTCTGATATAATTCGAACGTACAAGGGAGAGATGATATGAGTTTTCTATATTTTATTTTGGGACTTTGTCCCATTTTGTGGCTAATATTTGCGCTAACCGTACTTGGATGGCCCACATATAAAGCTGCCTTTGGTTCTTTAATTATTTCTGCACTATTATCCATAGCGATTTGGCAACAAAGTTTTCTTAATACAATGACGGCTGCTTGTGAAGGTTTCTTAATGGCCCTATGGCCTATTATTGTTGTGATTATCGCAGCTGTATTTACATATAATTTGTCATTACGAACACGCGGCATGGAAATCATTAAACAAATGATTACCAGCGTTTCAAGTGACAAACGAATCTTAGTCTTATTAGTTGCATGGTGTTTTGGAGGATTTATGGAAGGTATGGCCGGTTTTGGAACTGCCATTGCCATACCTGCAAGTATGCTTGTAGCTTTAGGTTTTGAACCTTTGTTTTCATGCTTAGTCTGCTTGATTGCCAATGGTGTTCCAACTCCATTTGGATCTATTGGTATTCCAACCGTTACTTTGGCAAATTTAGTTGGACTTGAAAATGCACAACTTGCATTTACGCAAACACTTCAATTAGCTCCATTTATGTTGCTATGTCCATTCTTAATTGTCATGGCAACAGGAAAAGGTGTTAAGGCATTCAAAGGCGTTACAGCCGTAACTTTGGTATCAGGACTTAGTTTCTTGATTCCACAAATGATTGTCGCTAAATTTGTAGGGGCTGAACTTTGTGTTGTCGTTGGAAGTGTATGTTCATTATTATGTACAATTCTATTAGGTTCAAAAGTTAAGCCAAATCCAGAATATGAAATGAAGCTAGAGACAGCCGAAAAAATCACTGTAAAAAAAGCATTCACAGCTTGGTCACCATTTATCTTCATTTTTATCTTCTTATTATCCACTTCAAAATTAGTAGCTCCAGTCAATACATATTTATCTCAATTCGCATCAACAGCTACTATTTACACAGGAGAAAATCCAAGCACAATGACATTTACTTGGATCAACACACCAGGTGTGTGGATCTTTTTATCGGCAATTCTAGGTGGATTGATTCAAAAAGCTACATTTAGAGATTTTAAAGTGGTATTTATTGCCACAATCAAACAAATGTCACAAACCATTATCACAATGCTATGTGTACTTGGATGCGCTAAAATCATGGGATATGCAGGTATGATCGCAAGTATCGCATCCTTTGCGATTGCCGTAACTGGAAGTTTCTACCCATTCTTTGCCCCATGGATTGGATGTTTAGGAACATTTGTGACAGGTTCAGGAACAAGTTCAGGTGTATTATTTGGTGCTGTACAAGAAAGTGCTGCTCAAAGTTTAAATGCCAATCCATATTGGATTGTCGCATTAAATTCACTAGGTGTTGCTGCTGGTAAAATGTTATCACCACAATCCATCGCAATTGCACTTAGCAGTGTAGATGGACAAGGACAAGATTCAAAACTATTATCAAAAATCTTACCATATGGTGTTGCCTTCATTATCGCAATGAGTTTTGTGGCTTATTTTGGTCAGAAGTTCTTCTAGTTAAAAGAAAAAAAACATGGCTTAAGGAAAATTCCTTAAGCCATTTTTATTGCCTGTACAGCTACACATCCAGGACCGCCCTGCGTAATAAATGCAGCAGATAAAGGATAAATCACCACTTTTGCGCCATCAAAAGCTTCATTGATTTTCTTTTCAAACAACATTGCCAATTCTTCATTAAACGCATGAGAAATGTAGAATGTATAATTTGAATCAAAACCATTATTTTTAAAATCTTCTACCACCATATTGACAGCCTTTTTATAAGTACGACTTACACCAAACTTATCTAAACCCATGCCATCTACGCCTTTTTTCAATATGGGAATTAATTTTAATGCGCCACCCAAAGTAGCAGCTAACCCTTTGATTCTTCCACCACGAACTAAGAATTGAAAATCTACAGGAACTAAATAAGACTCTTCCTGCATACGACTTTGTACGATCATCATCACGATGTCTTTGCTAGTCGCCCCATTATTAGCCATTTCTAAAGCCGTATCTACCATTAAACGATGAGGTCCACATAATGTTTGTGAATCTACTACATGAACCAAATCTGGATTGTCACAAGAATTTTTAGCCATCATAGCCGTTTGATACGTACCACTAAGTCCAGATGCCATTGCGATATCAATGACTTCATCTCCATCTTTAGTCAATTCATTATATAAGTCTATTTTTTCACCTAGACTTGGCTGTGATGTTTTTGGAATCTTGTGCTCTTCAATCATCGTTAATAATTGTGTACTCGTGATATCCTCAAAATCTCGATATGTTTGTGAATCAACAGTAATATTCAAAGGAACAATCGACAACCCTTTTTTCTTTGCCGATTCAATCGAATACAAAGTCGACGAATCAGAAATAATATGAATCATTCTTTTTTTACCTCTCTTTAGATAAACAATAATATAGATATAACAATAAGTCAATACATCTAGTATTAATTTCTAGATTGTGTAACAATTTATTTTATGTTACACTATGATTATGAAAAATTATACATTTCCTAGATGGAACGACTTACCTGAAATTGAACTCTACATGGATCAAGTCATTACTTATATGAATGACAAATTAAAAGATACCTATTTCTATGATGAAAAGTTCATCACAAAATCTATGATCAATAACTATGTCAAAACCGGTATTGTTCATCCTCCCGTAAAAAAGCATTATACAAAAAGTCATTTAGCATACTTTTTAGTTTTAACCATTCTAAAAAGATGTTATTCTATGCAACAAATCACATCTTTACTTCATATTTATACAAATATGAAAGATTCAACAATTGAACAAGCCTATGACTTATTTATATCGCGATTTGAATATTCTTTAAATGACGTCTTTAAAAATAATCGTAATACCATCGAATTTGAAAACACCAACCATGAACAAGAGCTTATGGACAATGTCATTCAATGCATCATCTATAAGATGCATACGGAATACACTCTAAAAAAATATGAACAAGAATAGAGAGAAATCTAAACTGGTACCCATAAGGAGGACAACAACGTGACAGTTGTGATACTCACTTGTG
>ERZ1034915.653-NODE-653-length-22701-cov-7.415747_pt1 | contig 22701 bp, 25 predicted proteins | sample MGYA00520592_ERZ1034915 | MGnify/ENA primary metagenome ERZ1034915 (study PRJEB33766, sample SAMN09781787) | gut metagenome | biome: gut microbiome | host: Homo sapiens | place: Madagascar | study: EMG produced TPA metagenomics assembly of the PRJNA485056 data set... | reverse complement strand
CTCTCTGGTTTTCTCGCACTATATTTTATTTATTAAAATAGCAGTAAGAAAAATTGATCTTCGTCAAAACTGCAAATTTGATGCATCAATAAAATCCAATCCTCACAGTCCCCCTTATTAATGGTATTTATGGGCACACAAAAAGTTAAAGCGCAAAGCTTTTTTATATTCACGTTGTTATTGACACTCATCCTTTTTTGCATTACCACGTTATACAATGAAAATACAAATGTAAAACTCATTCCCCAAATGAATTACCTGATGGTTGTAGTGGCATTATTGTTTCTTAACACCATCATTTTCCTTTTCATGTTGATGAAGTATTTTACCAATAAGGATATTCTTCCCACGCTTATCTTAAGCCTGGCATTTTTAAGTGGATTAATCTATCTTATTGAAACTATTGTAGTTATTCAAAACCCAATCAATGAAAGCACACTCATTCAAACCAAATCGAATGATGTGTCTATTTTTTATGTTTTCCGTCAGTTAAGCTTTATCTTTTTGGTGGGATTAGCGCTCATTTGCTCAGATCAAAAAACTCAAGCACTAATTAATAATAAAAGAAAATTTTACATTCTGCTGGTAGCGATGGTGCCATTTTTAGTCTTCCCTTTTATAGCACACAATCTGAGTAGTTATAATCCCGATTACGCTTTATACGTGGTGGATTATTGCCCAAATAACCATACAGCGACATGGGGAATTAATTACACCAAAATTTTAGTATGCCTGTGGGCATTTTTACTTTTTTTTATCGTAGCACGTACTGGTTTGACTTCGGATGTTTGGCCATGCATTGCCCTATTATGCCTGGCATCACTATGTTGTAACCTCTTATTATTGACGCTGGATGAATATAACTACGCCATTTGGTATATAAGCCGTGGTATAGAAGTATCGAGTAAACTTTTTGTTGTTTCATTCCTGATTTACAATATTTTTCAGGAGTTGCAATTATCCAGTAAAATGGCGATTAATGATGTGTTAACAAATATTTATAACCGTCGCTATTTTTTTAATAAACTCGATGGATTATTAAACAGCCATCAACTGCCCGCAATTTGTGTCATGATGATTGACATTGATCAGTTCAAAAAAATCAATAATCACTGGGGACATCAGGTTGGCGATAAAGTGCTGGTATCGGTCGTCGACATTATCCAGCAGAGCGTCCGGCCGGATGATATCTTTGCACGATTAGAAGGCGAAGTATTTGCATTGATCTTCACCGACCTGAATCATGCACAGACAAAAATCATTACTGAACGTATACGAAAAAATGTGGAATTTCTTAGTGCCGCTGGCAATATTTACGATATACCTCAGCAAATGACTATCAGTATCGGTGCTGTCTATACCGAATGCCAAAATCTCACTGTCTCGCAAATTATGACAGCCAGTGATGCCGCCCTTTCTGATGCCAAACATAATGGTGGCAATCAGGTGATTATTCATCGGATATAAATGAGATTTTATTCACAACCACGTCATAACGACGTGGTTGTTGATACATTTTTTATCAAACTAACTCTAAATTTCCCTATTTCTTGTCCGCGCGCTGAGTATAATTACCCGCCTTTGCGCCGTTCGCTTCGCGTATTTCATCTGATTTTCTCATTTCCCTGACAGGAGGAGTGCTAAATATCATGAAATTGCACCATAGAATGCTCCGGCATTTTATCGCCGCAAGTGTCATTATACTGACTTCTTCCTTCCTTATTTATGAACTCATTGCCAGCGATCGGGCAATGACCGCTTATCTGCACTACATTGTACAGCGGGCTGATTCGTCTTTTTTGTATGATAAATATCAGAACCAGAGCATAGCCGCGCACCTGATGCGGGCCTTTGCCACGCCCAGAGAACCCATTAGTGATGAACAAAAACAGGATATTTGCCGTTCCTGGGAAAGCATGAACGGCATTTACGGTATGAACCTTGTGCGTCATACCTACCCAGGTTTGCACGGTACACTGCAATCGACTTCTGCAGATTGTAATGATCTGGCCGAGGATATTTCCTTGCTGCCTGCTTTTGACCAGGCCGTAAAAGCAAATCGCCATCAGGATGATTATGGTAAAGGCTTAGGTCTCACTGAAGAGAAGTTTCACTATTACCTCGATCTCAGTAATCGTTATGTCTATTTTTACGAGCAGATCGACTCCGAAAATTTCATCATGAACAACTGGTCCTTTTTACATCGGGGCACCATGGGGATCGACCATAAAATACTCGACAATGTCTTTACCGGCAGAACGGTGCTTTCCAGTATTTATAAGGATAATCTTACCGGGAAAAATATCATGAGTTTTTTAACCCCGGTTTATCGTGCCGGGCAGTTGAAAGGTATGGTGCTGGTCGATATTGACAACGAAAATCTTTATAACATTTTCTATACAAGAAACCGCCCACTGGCGTGGCAATATCTCAATGTCACACTGAGTGATTTGGATTCTGGCCAGGATATTGTCGTTCACAAAAGTGAAAGCAATCTCTTTTCCTACGTTAAATACGTCCAGGATTTACCTGGCGGTATGCGCATCACTTTATCGCTGGATATCCTCTATTTCTTTGCTTCTTCCTGGAAAGCCTTTGCTTTCTATTTAGTGGCGACTGCCCTGCTGCTAAATATGGTACGCATGCATTTTCGTCTCTACTTCAATGTTACGCGTGAAAATATCAGCGATGCGATGACGGGATTGTATAACCGCAAAATTCTGACCTCATCCCTTGAGCAGCGTTTGCAACGATTAGCTGAAACGGGAAAAGCCGTATTTTTTATCTCGCTGGATTTAGACAACCTGAAAGTGATTAATGACACGTTGGGTCATCATGAAGGGGATCTGGCTATTTCTCTGCTGGCAAAGGCAATAAAAAGCTCGGTGCGTAAGAGTGATTATGCAATTCGCCTCGGTGGTGATGAATTTTGCGTGATCTTGATCGATTCCACCGAAGAGACCGCCTCTGGCCTCGCTGACCGTATTGCGAAAAAAATGCATAGCATTGCGCCGGATAAAGATTTCCGCTTTTCTTCTGGCTATTACAGGATGAAACCAGGCGATACGCTTAATGATGCTTATAAAGCTTCCGATGCACAACTCTATATCAACAAACATCAACATCACATGTCTTCGTGATACCCTTGATGGTTGTTTTTGTAGGAAAATCGGGAGTTATCGATGACTGAAGTTGTAAAAGGCATGGCGACTCACCAACGGTTGATTGCCTTGCTGACACAAAAAGACGCGCAATACCGCGTGGTCAGCCATGAAGCAGTGGGTAAATGCGAAGCAGTTTCAGAAATTCGCGGCACTGCCCTTGGTCAGGGCGCAAAGGCACTGGTATGCAAAGTAAAAGGTAACGGTGTTAAGCAACATGTGCTGGCGATTCTGGCCGCTGACCAGCAAGCTGACCTCGACCAGCTTGCGAAACATATCGGTGGCCTACGGGCTTCTCTTGCCAGCCCGGCGGAAGTAGATGCGCTGACCGGATGTGTTTTTGGCGCAATTCCGCCTTTCAGTTTTCACCCGGAGCTTAAGCTGGTTGCCGATCCGTTGCTCTTCGAACGTTTTGACGAAATCGCTTTCAATGCAGGCGTTCTGACAAAATCGGTCATTCTCAACACCGCTGACTATCTACGGATCGCGCAACCAGAACTGATTACCTTTCGTAAGGTGCAGCAGTCTGACCTCAACTTCCCCGTTCAAGAATCAGCACCGAAAGCACAATAATTGCTGCAATGACAAAAAAGGATGATGTGATTATCAGTGTCTCAACAAACATTTGATCATTCATGGTGTCACCCCGTGATGACAATGAGAACAGCTCACTGAATATTCATAGCGCTGATTGATGGCACTTTGATGACAACTTGCTCGTCATGGTTATATTTTCACCACACATCATCCACCAAAAAACGGACAAAAGATAAAAAAATCTGAATAAGCCTGCCAACAGTTGTAAAGTAAGCAGGCTTATTATTTTGGCAAGGAAACCACGATGTTTGATGTCACCCTGCTGATCCTGTTGGGATTAGCTGCCCTGGGCTTTGTTAGCCATAACACCACTGTCGCAGTTTCAATTCTGGTTCTGATTATCGTACGCGTAACGCCTCTGAGTACCTTCTTTCCGTGGATCGAAAAACAAGGCCTGACGATTGGGATAATTATTCTGACCATTGGCGTAATGGCACCTATCGCCAGTGGCTCACTGCCCCCCTCAACGTTAATTCACTCATTTTTTAACTGGAAATCACTGGTCGCAATTGCGGTTGGGGTGATTGTTTCCTGGCTGGGCGGTCGTGGCGTCACTCTTATGGGCAGCCAGCCACAACTGGTCGCCGGTCTGCTTGTGGGTACGGTTCTTGGCGTAGCACTGTTTCGTGGTGTTCCCGTTGGCCCGTTGATTGCTGCAGGACTGGTCTCGCTTATTGTCGGAAAACAGTAGCATTCGATTAGCCAAATCAAACCAATTATGTCATACCTCCGAAAACTCGCAGCGGGTCAGCCACTGCCGTAGTTAAGGTATGTCTCAACTGATTTCATGGGAAGACGATGTCCTCTTCATCAATACAACGTGGCAAAAACGGTTTTCTTTTGATTGCCGGAATGCTGATGATCGCCACAACTCTTCGCGTAACGTTTACTGGCGCAGCGCCTTTACTGGAGGCGATTCGTGCAGATTACGGTCTTACAACTGCCCAGACCGGCCTGTTGACTACCCTGCCTTTATTGGCATTTGCCCTGGTGTCTCCACTTGCCGCATCGATAGCACGTCGCTGGGGTATGGAGCGAAGTCTGTTTGCCGCCTTGCTGCTTATCTGCGCAGGTATTGCTATTCGTTCATTACCCTCTGCGGCATTGTTGTTTTGTGGCACAGCCATTATTGGCTGTGGAATTGCACTGGGGAATGTGCTCTTACCTGGCCTGATTAAACGTGATTTTTCCGGGTATGTTGCCAAATTGACAGGCGCTTATTCGCTCACTATGGGCGCAGCAGCGGCAATAGGATCTACACTGGTGGTTCCGCTGGCACTGCATGGTTTTGGCTGGCGTGGCGCATTGCTGATGCTGATGTTTTTTCCGTTAATGGCCTTTATCGTCTGGCTGCCGCAATGGAAAAGTCAGAACAACGCCTCGCTGGGAAATTCCCCGGCACTGCAACCACGTGGGATATGGCGTTCTCCGCTTGCCTGGCAGGTTACACTTTTTCTCGGCATTAACTCACTCATCTATTACGTTATTATTGGCTGGCTTCCGGCAATTTTACTCAGTCAAGGATTCAGTGAGGCACAGGCTGGTTCAATCCATGGTTTGTTACAGCTGGCAACCGCAGCACCAGGTTTTCTGATCCCGCTTTTTCTTCACCATGTAAAGGATCAACGCGGCGTGGCGGTTATAGTCTCGTTAATGTGTGCCGTTGCCGCCGCTGGCCTGTGGTTTATCCCTGGGCAAGCTATCTTCTGGACGATTCTTTTTGGCTTTGGCTCCGGTGCAACCATGATCCTCGGCCTGACATTTATCGGCCTGCGTGCCAGTTCAGCACATCAGGCGGCGGCACTCTCGGGAATGGCGCAATCCGTTGGTTATCTGTTAGCCGCTTGTGGGCCGCCGCTAATGGGTAAAATTCATGACAGCAGTGGCGACTGGCATATCCCGTTGATCGCTGTCGCTGCGCTTTCAACCATTATGGCTATTTTTGGTCTGTATGCCGGGCGTGACAAGGAAATCCAGGCATCGTGAACATTCGCCATTGCTATAGTTTAGTCTGCCGTAAAAAGGTATCAGGAGTGACAAATGAATATTCAGTGCAAACGTGTCTATGACCCAAAATCAGAAAGCGACGGTTATCGGGTGCTGGTAGACAGACTTTGGCCTCGTGGAATCAAAAAGACGGATCTGGCTTTAGATGAGTGGGATAAAACCGTCTCGCCATCCACGGAGCTACGCAAATTATTTCACGCCGAACAGATCGATTTCGCTCATTTTAGTGAACTTTACCGGGAAGAACTGGCAAGCCATAAAGACGAAGGAGAACGACTGGCCAAAATCGCTCGCCAGCAAACGTTAACCTTGCTCTACTCCGCCAAAAATAGCCAGCAGAATCATGCGATTGTGCTGGCTCAATGGTTACGTACTCTGTAATTTTCGGTCGGTCATCAGTCATTCGTTTACTGATGACTGATGGTCCCGACGCCATAAATCCCATTCATCCAGAATTTCACCTGTGGGCAACTTGCAGTCTGCCCGTTCCCCTGCGGCTTCTTTGACGATAATCCGTGTACCACCTTTCTCATCACAATAAACCGATGCAGGATTCGCTATGCCAACAACGGGGGGTTTTGGTGCTTCAGGCTGATTCGCGGTTGAGCAGGCAGATAGTAGTAATGCACATGGCAATACCAGTGATGCTAATTTCATGGGTAATTCCTCTTCCTGATTTTTGATTGTCAGGGTATCGCGGCCTGATTCTTAGCACTATCAATTTTCAGCATAACGTCCAGATATAATTACCTTATGAATATTTTGCCAGGTATTATATTTGTTGCTTATGTTTTATCATGTCAGCAAAGCTGAAATTTTCAGCACAATCTTTGGCACCCTCTGGAGAGAATCGTGTCGGATAAAATCCTCGCTCGTGTATCGCAATCATTAGCCTCAGAACAATCACTTGAAAGCCTGGTCCGCCAGCTTCTTGAGATGCTTGAAATGGTTACCGATATGGAGTCAACGTATCTGACAAAAGTCGATGTTGATGCCCGCTTGCAGCATATTCTGTTTGCCCATAATAGCCAGCAGATGTGTATCCCGGAGGATTACTCTGTAATGTGGGATAACTCACTGTGTAAACGTGCGATTGATGAGAACTGCTTTTACAGCGATGAAGTTAATGTTCGCTGGAAGGATTGTATCGCCGCAACGACTTTGGGTATCACCACTTTTCTCAGCACGCCAATACATCTTCCAGATGGCTCTTTTTACGGTACTTTATGTGCCGCCAGTAGTGAGAAAAAGCCCTGGAGTGAACGCGCTGAGCAGGTCTTACAATTGTTTGCCGGTTTAATCGCACAGTACATTCAGAAAGAATCGCTGGTCACGCAACTGCGTGAAGCTAATACCGCACTGGTTCAGCAATCCTGTACGGATGCACTAACGGGTTTACCCAATCGTCGGGCGATTTTTGAGCATTTACCAACACTGTTTACACTGGCACAAAAACTTGGTCGCAACGTGTTGCTGGCTTACATCGATCTGGATAATTTCAAAAAAATAAATGATCGCTTTGGTCATAGTACAGGTGACCGATTTTTAATTGAGATCGGTGAACGTCTGAAGGCGATTCCCGATAAATACGATATCCTCGGACGTCTTGGTGGCGATGAGTTTTTGCTCGCCTGCCTGGCTGAAATTAAAAATGATGACTCACTGAATCTACGTCAACAGATGAAAATGCGCATTCAGCAACAGATTCGCGGTGAGTACTATCTTCCCGATGCTGCGTTTTATTATCCTGGCGCCAGTATGGGGGTGTTGGAAGTTGATCCATCCATAACAGATATAGATTCAGCACTGAATGCGGCTGATCGTGTTATGTATGAAGATAAAAAACAGCGGGCGAAAACTCCTTTTGTCGTTCACGAAGCCCTGCTATCCTGACGCGTCCTCAGTATCTCTTCAGGTGGAACCATGAGAATTGGTATAATGTTCCCCGTTGTCATATTCATCACGGCTATTGTATTTCTGGCGTGGTTTTTTATTGGCGGCTATGCAACTCCGGGAGCGTAAAGGTGAAAAAAACAACGATTATTATGATGGGCGTCGCGATGATCGTCGTCCTGGGTACTGAACTGGGTTGGTGGTGATCATCCCTGTTTTCTGAAAAAGGCTACACCTGGTAGCCTTTTTTCGTTTCTGTTAGCTTTTGATTTTCCTGTAAATCAACAGCACAACTATCGCGCCAATTACGGCGACCACGAAGCTGCCGAAGTTAAAGCCATCAACTTTCCCGTAGCCAAAGAAAGTACTAATCCAACCACCAACAACAGCACCTACAATCCCCAAAATGATGGTCATAAAGAAGCCACCACCATCTTTACCTGGCATGATCCATTTCGCCAGGATACCAGCAATCAAACCAAAAATAATCCATGACAGAATGCCCATAATTTCCTCACTTGTTGTTATCCATTAGCGGGTTAGTCGCCGTAAACAAGAATAGCACAAGGTTGAAAAAACAATATCTGTGATGAATATCACTTAAATAATTTATTTGTTTTACGAATGATGGATGACGGAACAACCGCCATCCTTTTCTAACGGAGATGAGAATTACGACTGCAAGGTTGCCAGGCGGGCGGCAAATCCGACGAAAATTAAGCCAATCAGCGAGTTTCCTACCTTCGCCAGTTTCTTCTTCGTGCGAATATACTGTGTAACGAAGGCACCGGAAATAATCAGGAAGCTCAGATAGCAGAAGCTAACCACTTCCAGCGTCGTTGCCAGAATAAAGAATGACAGCCCGGTATGTGGCGCATTGACATCAATAAACTGCACAAAGAACGACACATAAAAAAGGATCGCTTTCGGATTGGTCAGGCTGAGAACTAATGCACGTTTAAAAATAGCGCTAAAATGCACATCTTCGCTGGCTGTTTCTCCGCCTTTTGCTTTAAGGGTGGCATAGAGAATTTTTGCTCCCAGCCAGAGCAGATAAAATGCGCCCAAATAACGAACGATATTAAATAATAACGGTGTGGTTTTAATGAGTGTTGCGACGCCCGCATACGCCAGGAACATTAATATCGCATCGCCAATAAATACACCACACGCAGCGAGATAGCCACCTTTGATACCACTGCCGACACTATTTTTTAATACAAACAGCGTGTTAGGCCCCGGCACTAATACAATAAAAATTGCCCCAACCAGATAAGTCCAGTAATTCAGAACTCCGAATTCAGCGAACACGTTAACCTCTTCCTGAAAAAACCATGCGTAACTGCAGGGCGATATGCTAACCAATGCATACTCTGATAGAAAGAAAAATCAGGTGAATTACCCATGCAGCAACGCAATACGTAGCAGGAAGTATAGACACTCCAGGAAAAGGGATGAATAAAAGCCCCTCAGCCTGAGCGAATGAGGGGCCAAATTGCAGAGTACAGCTTTTTTATACTTTGTTAGTCAAAATTAACTGTCCGTTACTATCGAGTGGAATTTGGCTGCCAGGATCTTTATCCATGCGAATTTTGCCCTGCTGATCACCTATTTTATAGGTCACGTCATAACCGAGCATTTTTTCCGATTTGTCATAAACCGTTTTACAGCGCTGTTGGGTGGTGGTGTAAGTATCACTATTCTGTAATGATCCCTGAATTTGGTTTCCGGCATATCCCCCACCTAATGCTCCGACAACAGTCGCGACATCTTTACCTCGCCCACCGCCAAATTGATGACCAATAACGCCACCTGCGACAGCCCCCAACACTGAACCTGCGATACGATTTTCATCCTGAACAGGACGCCGATGGGTGACCGTCACATTTCGGCACTCCTGACGCGGGGTTTTAATCGTCTCCTTAATAGGAGTGGCAGAAACAACCTGTGCATATTGCGGGCCACGCTCAAAGACATTAAGACTGGCTACCGCCGCCACGCCCAGCGCAGCAACTACGCCAATCCCTATCCCCGCCAACATTGATTTATTCACGGGATACCTCCTATTTTCTGGTTGTAACAATATTGCAACCAGAAATAACAGAAGCCAATGAGACAGAGGATGAAAAAAGATGAGCTGGTTAAAATCACCCGCAGTTTGAGATTCTTCTCAAGTGATGAGTCAGACGGTGATGCAGATTCATCACCGTCTGACCAGCAGATTAATGAAGTTTAAGTCGTGGGCGAATAACGCGGTTAATGCTACCCACCAGCATCATTAACCCGGTTTTGAAATAACCGTGAAGGGCAATCTGGTGCATACGATAAAGCGAGATATACACAAAGCGAGCAATTCGCCCCTCAATCATCATAGAACCTTTGGTCAGGTTGCCCATCAGGCTACCGACTGTCGAGAAGTTTGACAGCGAAACCAATGAACCATGATCTTTATAACGGTAACTTTTCAGGGGCTTACCGTTCATTTGTGCCAGAATATTCTGTAACGCACAGGTTGCCATTTGATGGGCCGCCTGAGCGCGTGGCGGTACAAAGCCTCCTTCCGGGCGAGCACAGGACGCGCAATCACCAATTGCATAAATATCTGCATCGCGCGTGGTTTGCAACGTCGGCTCAACCACCAGTTGGTTGATACGGTTTGTTTCCAGGCCACCAATATCTTTGAGGAAATCTGGTGCTTTGATGCCCGCTGCCCAAACCATCAGGTCTGCTTCGATATATTCGCCATCTTTGGTATGCAAGCCACCAGCATCCGCGCTGGTTACCATTGTTTGCGTCAACACTCGCACACCCAGTTTGGTCAGTTCGTTATGCGCGGCACTGGAGATTCGTGGCGGCAGAGCAGGCAGAATGCGCTCTCCTGCTTCAACCAGCGTGACGTTCAGGGCTTCGTTCGTTAGCCCTTTGTAGCCGTAACTATGTAACTGTTTTACTGCATTATGCAGTTCTGCGGATAACTCAACCCCGGTTGCCCCACCACCAACAATAGCAATATTAACTTTGCCGTTAGAGCCAAGGTTAGCGGAGTACTTCAGGAACAGATTCAGCATCTCCTGATGAAAGCGACGAGCCTGATGCGGGTTATCAAGGAATATGCAGTTCTCTTTAACACCTGGTGTGTTGAAATCGTTGGAGGTGCTTCCCAGTGCCATGACCAGTGTGTCATAAGCAATTTTGCGCTCCGGTACCAGCAATTCACCTTTTTCATCGCGCAGTTCGGCAATGGTAATGGTCTTCGCTTCACGATCGATATCTTTCACTGAGCCTAGCTGGAACTCAAACCCATGATTACGGGCATGAGCGAGGTAGCTCAGGGCATCTACTCCTTCATCCAGAGACCCCGTCGCCACTTCGTGCAGCAGCGGCTTCCACAAATGACTGTGGTTTCTGTCAACAAGCGTAACTTTCGCTTTTTTCTTGCGCCCCAGTTTATGACCCAACTGCGTTGCCAGTTCCAGTCCGCCAGCGCCTCCGCCGACAATCACGATTCTTTTCAATGGCGTAGTCAACGTGACCCCCTTAAAATGATTAACCAATTGTTAACTAAAAGTTATTAAAATAGCCTTTAATTAACAATAGGTTACGCTAATGAAAACGTTCCTCGCATTTGAGAATAACACGAATGGTGCATTGGTCATACCAAAATTGATATGAATCAAGTTTTCTTGCTGAAAAGATAGTCAAAGGTATGTGGTTAGATCAAAAAAACCAGTCCGAAGACTGGTTTCATAGCAACATTTTTGACTGTTTTAGCCGAGGGTTTTAAACGCTTTGATACGCTGCAAATGCGGTGAGATATTTTTGAACTTATGAGTCTGCTCTTCATCCCAGACAATTTCATAAAAGTGATGAAGTTCATCTGCCGAACGCTGGCTATTAAGGGCCTCATCATGACGTGACAGAATCACCAGGCAGCGATCGCGGTTTTTTTCACGGAAATTGGTCACGCACTTGGTGGCAATATCAGCATACTCTTCCGGGCGATCAATTTTGCCTTCCATATTTTCATAGGGGAACAGGTTAGGATTAAAGACTACCTGGCGGATATCACACAAAAAACCAATTCTTTCCGCCCAGTATCCCCCCAATCCGACACCACAAATCAGTGGCCGGTCATCCACATTTAACTGCAACATTTTATCCACCTCTTTCAGCAGATGTTGCATGTCATGTTTTGGATGACGGGTGCTGTAGCTTATCAACCTGACATCCGGGTCGATAAATTGCAGTTGCAAAACTTTTTCGTGGTTACCCGGACTGTTTGAGTCAAAACCGTGTAAATAAATTATCATCGCATCCTCACCTTGAGTCAGGGTTAGTGACCTGCTTTCTCTTCCTGCCAGCGTTCATGTAACTGATTTAATTGGGCGCTAATGTTTTTCCAGCGCGGCGAGTCCATCAGTTCCTGACGCGAAAATGAACCTTTATGATACAAACGTGTAACACGTGGCGCATTGATCGGCGACAGATTATCTAAAACACTGGTTGCTCCCTTACGATTATTGCAGACCAGGATCATATCGCAACCGGCATCAAGTGAAGCCTGCCCACGCTCGGCATAACTCCCCATAATTGCTGCCCCTTCCATCGACAGATCGTCTGAAAAAATCACACCATCAAATCCAAGCTCTCCGCGCAAAACGGTTTTAAGCCAGTGCGGTGAACCGCTTGCCGGGCGCGGATCAACCGAACTGTAAATTACGTGAGCGGGCATAATGGCATCGAGTTTATTTTCGCGGATTAACTGACTAAATACCGACATATCTTTATTACGGATATCCGCTTCTGGACGAGGATCACACGGCGTTTCTTTATGCGAGTCGGCCGTCACAGCACCATGTCCCGGGAAATGTTTGCCGGTCGTTTTCATCCCTGCTTCATGCATACCATCAATAAATTTACTCGCTATCGCCAGCGCTTTTTGCGGATCAGCATGATACGAACGCTCACCAATTGCCGCGCTGATGTGCCCGACATCCAACACTGGAGCAAAGCTGATATCAATATCCATGGCGATCATTTCGCTAGCCATCAGCCAACCGGCTTCTTGTGCCAGTTTGCCCCCTTCGTCCATCCCCAGCAGTGCAGCAAAAGATTGGGCCGCAGGTAATCGCGTAAAACCATCGCGAAAACGCTGTACACGACCGCCCTCCTGATCCACGGCAATCACCAAATGATTGCGTGATGCCGCGCGGATTTGCCGTACCAGTTCACGTAATTGCTGCGGATCGTGGTAATTACGCGTAAAGAGAATCAGCCCACCAACCAGTGGATGTGCCAATATTTCTCTCTCTTCCGCGTCCAGTTCATAACCTTCGACATCCAACATTACTGGACCCACACTGCTCTCCTTATTCTTCTATTAAAACTGATGCCAGGTTTCATCGGCCAGCCTGATAAAGTGTTCTTCGCCGGTCTGTTGCCAGCGGTACTCAAACCACCCTGCTTTCAGCATCTGTAGCCATGGTTGCCAGCGTCTAACCTGACGCCACAACTGCCCGGCGTCTATCCTGGCAAGGTGCGCATAATCGTTAACTAGTGCCCGTTGCTGTTGTTCGTTTTCAACCCAAACCGCAGCCAGCTCCAACGCCACATCACCATCACCAGCATACTCCCAGTCAATCAACCGCAGTCCTTTTGCAGTAATTACCAGATTTGCGGCATGAACATCCATATGCAATGGGCTTAATCGTAATGGTTGCGGTTCACGAACATGACGTAAACGTTTAAGCCAACGTAACCACAACGGCGTGCGACGTGCAGGATCACTTCCCTGCCAGTATTGTTCCAGAAGGGGTAACAGCAATATCCGCCAGCCAAAACACGGTTGTTGATGCAGATGATACAGTAAACACACAAGTTCGTTGGTATCTGGCAGGCAGGAAGGCACTTCTCCCACGAGATAATCGACTGCCATCCATCCAGGGCGATACAACCGAGGCCTTGGCGCCAGCGTTTCTGGCAGACGGGAAAGCACATGATACTGGCGCAGAAATATTGATTCAGCTGATGAGGGATCATGCGGACGGCGCAAAACTAAACGCTGCTCATCATTTTCAATAACAACACTACTGCCGCTAAGCCCACACTGGCAGGACTCCACAAGATAATATTGCGGGAAATAGCGCGACAGTATCTCGTCGCGCGTTAGCGAATTATTGCTGCTGTACTGCACCTTTACCTGACCAGATGATCTCGCCGGTCTGTACCAGCATCAGTTGCATTTGTAAGGTTGGTGCGTTGACATTGCCAGACGCACTAGAGTAAAGCACATAATGAGCACCTACATTGCGTGCAATACCTATCGCCTTGCTCCGGGTTCCAAGGCTGTCCTGAGGTGATAAACCAAGCTGCTGTTTTGCCATCGAAAGTTGCTGGGCAGACACTAAGGTGAATTTACCGTTATTCGCCAGAGCATTGCGTAAGGTCTCTGTAGCTTCACCCGCATTCAGCGTACCGTTAGTCCGGTTGTTGACGCTGTCCACCAACAGGACGCTACCGGCGCTTACGCCATCAGCCTGCAGCATTTTACCAACCATTGGTTGCATCGCCCCATTCCAGTCGTAATGTCTGACATGCGGTGCTGGCGGAGCTGTTTGGTCTTCATGCTCTACCGGCCCTGGTTGTTGCGGGATCGTCGGCACAGATGGCACGGTGGTTACAGGTGGTTGTGGTTGCACTGGCTGCTCCGGTGTAGGTTTTACTTCTTCGACTGGTGCAGGTTCTCGTTGCAATGTACAACCGGCGAGGAACATCGCCAGCGCGGCAACTATGGCGTAGCGATTGATTTTTATCATCAAGTTTCACCCCTTATAAATAAAGATAAAGTCTGACTTTGTGCGCCCCAAGATATCTGGCGCTGCCGTACAACGTTACCGACGAACGTGCCGGTATAGTCACGCTGCGCGGCGCTTCCAGAGGATGCATCTCCAGTCCTCTGGCGTCATACCAGTAAAACCGATAATGGACGGTTACAGGTTCTTGCCGTTCGTTATAAAGTGTTGAGGATGCAGAAGGCTGGATATCCGACGTTTTTAGCTCTGGCTTTTGCGCCGTCACTCCTGCAGCCAGTAAAGTGGATTCCATTACCAGCGTCTGCTCGTCATTAACCGGAATTTCCGGATGCGATCGGCAGCCCGCCAGAAGCATAAAAATCACAGATAGCGCAATGCATCCTCTGGACATTATTACAGACCTTTATGTGCCAACATTGGGCCGAGGGCTCGTCCACCGAGCAGATGCATATGAATATGGTACACCTCTTGCCCGCCATGACGATTGGTATTCATGATTAAGCGATAACCATCCTCGGCAATACCTTCCTGTTCGGCAATTTTCGCTGCGACGGTAATCATGCGCCCCAACGCCTGTTCGTGCTCAGCGGTAACGTCATTAACCGTGGGGATCAGAATGTTAGGGATGATTAAAATATGGGTAGGAGCCTGCGGTGAGATATCGCGAAATGCGGTCACCAGATCGTCCTGATATACGATATCGGAGGGGATTTCACGACGAATAATTTTGCTGAATATTGTCTCTTCTGCCACGACATTTTCCTTCTTCAAAGAGTCACTGCGTTGCGCCATGCTACGCTAACCATAATGCGAGTATAGAGTATGAGCGACTTCTTCCCGCCCTTTCAACCTTAAGCCCCGATTTTTTAAGCAGAAAGTCTGTTCACCGGTGTTCTTATAACCATTTCTTTCGTTTAATTCGAACAGAACAAGGTAAATACGCTCTCTTCATGTGACCCAGTAAACAAAAACTTCTCTTTGCAAAGTATATGAACGACCTGTTCAGCCCACCGCGCAAATCTGGTAGATGCTCAAATATTAAAAAAGGCAGCCATTCGGCTGCCTTAGTCTCCCCAACGTCCTACTGCTTAGTTGTTACGGATGTATTCATCCATTTCAGTTTTCAGGTTATCGGATTTAGTACCGAAAATAGCCTGAACACCGGAACCAGCAACAACCACGCCAGCTGCGCCCAGTTTTTTCAGGCCTGCCTGATCAACTTTCGACACGTCAGCCACGCTTACACGCAAACGAGTAATACAAGCGTCAAGGTTGGTGATGTTTTCTTTACCACCGAATGCAGCAACCAGTGCTGGTGCCATTTCGCTGGTAGCACCTGCTTTCGCATCTTCAGTGGCATCCTCACGGCCCGGAGTTTTCAGATCCAGCGCTTTAATCAGTACGCGGAAGATAGTGTAGTAAACAATCGCGTAACCGAGACCAACAATCGGGAACAGCCACAGTTTGCTGCTGTTACCAGAAAGTACGATAAAGTCGATCAGACCGTGAGAGAACGACGTACCATCACGCATACCCAGCAGGATACAGATTGGGAATGCCAGACCTGCAAGAATCGCGTGGATAATGTACAGGATCGGCGCCACGAACATGAAGGAGAACTCGATCGGCTCGGTGATACCGGTCAGGAACGAGGTCAACGCGGCGGAGATCATGATACCGCCCACTTTCGCGCGGTTTTCTGGTTTAGCTGAATGCCAGATAGCAATTGCAGCCGCTGGCAGGCCGTACATTTTGAACAGGAAGCCACCAGACAACATACCCGCAGTCGGGTCACCCGCCATATAACGCGGGATATCGCCGTGGAAAACCTGGCCTGCAGCGTTGGTGTATTCGCCGATCTGCATCTGGAAAGGTACGTTCCAGATGTGGTGCAGACCAAATGGCACCAGGCAGCGTTCAATAAAGCCATAAATACCGAACGCGACTACCGGGTTCTGGTAAGCAGCCCACTGAGAGAATGCCTGGATTGCAGAACCGATTGGTGGCCAAATGAAGGACAGCACCACACCGGTGAAAATAGCAGCCAGACCAGAGATAATCGGTACAAAACGTTTACCCGCGAAGAAGCCAAGATACTCAGGCAACTTGATACGGTAGAAACGATTGAACATGTACGCTGCAATCGCACCGGAAATAATCCCCCCAAGAACACCAGTATCTGCCAGGTGTTTTGCGGCAATTTCTTCAGCGGGTAAGTGCAGAACCAGCGGCGCAACCACAGCCATGGTTTTGACCATGATGCCATAGGCAACAACAGCGGCCAGCGCCGAAACGCCATCGTTATTGGTGAAGCCCAGGGCCACACCGATAGCGAAAATAAGCGGCATATTTGCAAAAACGGAACCGCCTGCTTCTGCCATGACATGTGACACAACTGCTGGCAGCCAGCTGAAGTTTGCCGAACCGACGCCAAGCAGAATACCTGCGATTGGCAGTACGGATACCGGCAGCATCAGCGATTTACCGACCTTTTGCAGGTTAGCAAATGCATTCTTAAACATAATTGAGAGTGCTCCTGAGTATTGGTGCTTTTCTACGTTCTCACGCATTGGCGAGGGGGGAGAACCTCGCCCTGTACAGGGCATCTAAGTACCCTTTATTTATTACACAGAGTAAAATAAATCAGTAAGATTTTGTTTGACGGCTATCACGTTTCAAATTCACGTAACCAGCAAAGATGCACAAACGGACAAAAAACATGTCTGAATGTTTCAGTGCGGTTATTCACCGCGCAAATTACGGCGGTGAACTTTACTCGTTTTATGTATTAATTACGAGGACTAAAATAAGTCAATTATTGGTCAGATTGCAGGCGAGACGGTTCGATGTGAAACAGGCGGGCAAAGTTTTCAGTGGTGACCTGCGCCAGTTCATCCACAGAAACACCTTTCAATACGGCCATATATTCTGCAACGTCACGCACCATGGCTGGCTGGTTTTCTTTACCCCGGTGCGGTACCGGAGCAAGATACGGCGAGTCGGTTTCCACCAATAAGCGATCCAGCGGTACATAACGGGCAGCATCTCGTAGCTGCTCAGCATTACGGAAGGTCACAATACCGGAAAAAGAGATGTAAAAACCTAGATCCAGCAACTTACCTGCCGTTTCTCTGTCCTCTGTAAAACAGTGTAGTACGCCACCGCAATCCGTCACTTTTTCTTCGCGCAGAATTGTCAGCGTATCGGCTCTTGCATCTCGTGTATGCACAATAACGGGTTTGTTAAGCTCCCGACCGATCTGAATATGTTGAATAAATGACTCTTGCTGGCGAACTTTAGTTTCTGGAGTGTAGTAATAATCAAGGCCAGTTTCACCCAAAGCCACAACGCCCTCTTCTGCCGCCAGGCGACGTAAATCTTCAACATCATAAGGATCGTTCTGGTTGAGCGGATGTACTCCACAAGAAAAGACAACGTTATCGCGTTCGCCAACCAGATCTCGCATATGAAGGTAACCCGGTAATGTTGTGGCAACTGCAAGGCAAAATTTCACATCACGAGCAGCGGCTTTTGCCAGCACGTCATCCACGTCCTTATGCAATGATTGATAATCCAGACCATCAAGATGGCAGTGTGAGTCAACTAAAAACATAATATCTCGCTTAAAGATGGGGAACAGGCAGCACTGTGCCTGGTTGCAGGTAATTCTCAATACGAAGAAGGAGATCGGTTAACAACAGCTCGCGATTCAAACTGTTTACCGTTAATAACTGTTCGCGAGTCTGGCAGACGTCACGAAGGATCGCCTGAATTCGCGTTGCAGAAAGTTGCCGTGCGATAGTTGCAATCAGACTATACGCATCAGCATTGGTCATAGAAGACGCGCCATGCTGATATTTTAGAGCATCTGTTAACAACGTCGCCAGCCAGTGCAATCTGTCAGGAACGTGTTCATGATTCAGACTGGGTAACAATGAATACCAGTCACCATTTTGTACACTGCCGGACAACGCCTGGCATAAGGTGTCTCTTTGCGACCATGCTTCAGATTGCAGCAATGTCAATGCCGCTCCTGGCGCTCCTGAGCTTAAACGCAACGCAGCAAGTAACACTTCTTGTGACGCCGTCACTTCCCGGGCAAGCCAGGTAATCGCATACTGTTCTGGCGGTGGTGCCAGATGATGCACCAGACAGCGGCTACGTAAAGTTGCCAGTAAACGCGCAGGTTCTTTAGTGGCAAGGAAAAACCAGGTATCTGCCGGCGGCTCTTCCAGCGTTTTTAACAGTGCATTCGCTGCAGCATCTGTGAGCAAAGCGGCATCAGGTATCCAGACCACTTTTGCCCCCCCAAGCCGGGAATGCTCATAGAGTTTTTCGCTAACCTCACGCACTGCATCAATGCCCTGCGCATTTTTGCCTTTTTCAGGAATGAGGGCATAGTAATCCGGATGCGTACCCGCTTGCATGAGTTGGCAGCCACGACAGTGCCCACAGCTTTTATTACCCTGGGGTTGTTGGCAAAGCAGGTAACGGCTGAGCGCATAAATTAATGCGTCATCGCCCATACCTGGCAGCGCCTGAATCAGTAGCGCATGGTGACCCCTTCCTGCCTGATAGTTCGCTACCAGTTTTTCGAAGTCTGGTCTTAACCATGGATACCATTTCATGCGCCCTGCTCCTTCACCCAGGTTGTCACAGTTTGTCGAATATCAGCCATGACACACTCAAGCGATTGCGTGGCATCGATAGTGCGGATGCTGGCATCCTGAGCTGCAAGTTCCAGATAACGCGCACGAGTACGGTTAAAGAAGTCGAAGGACTCCTGCTCAATACGGTCCAGTTCACCACGCGCTCGTGCACGTTTTAGACCTACTTCAGGCGTAACGTCGAGATACAGAGTCAGGTCCGGGCGAAAATCACCTAACACGGCATCACGTAGTGTTGCCAGCATGGTTTGATCAACACCACGACCGCCCCCCTGATAAGCCTGAGTCGATAAATCATGACGATCACCAATCACCCAGGTACCTTTCGCCAGTGCAGGCTTAATGACTGTCTCCACCAACTGGACGCGGGCTGCATAAAACATCAGAACTTCAGCCTTCTCAGTGATGACTTCATCACCGACGGATTTTATATCCAGCACCAGGCTCCTCAGTTTCTCAGCCAACTGCGTCCCTCCTGGTTCACGGGTAAAAATCATCTCACGAATGCCCAGTTGCTCAAGTGTCTCCACCACAACGTTACGCGCAGTGGTTTTACCTGCACCTTCCAGCCCTTCGATGACGATATAGTTACTGCGCATTTTTTTCCTTAAGCACTTTTAAATAGTCCTGCACTGACCGATTGTGGCTGGCAAGATTAGTGTTAAATGTATGACCACCTTTACCATCGGCGACAAAATAGAGATATGGCGTTTTCGCCGGATGTGCCGCAGCCTGTAATGAGTCTTCGCCAGGTGTGGCAATTGCCCCCGGCGGCAGGCCATTGATGGTATAGGTATTATAAGCCGTCGGCGTTTCAAGATCCGCGCGGGAAAGATTGCCATTATAGCGCTCTCCCATACCGTAAATCACGGTAGGATCGGTTTGTAAACGCATTCCCGTACGCAAGCGGTTAATAAACACCGAAGCAACACGATCACGTTCACTGGCTACCGCAGTCTCTTTCTCAATGATAGAGGCCATGGTGACCAGTTCATTTTTATCTTTATACGGCAACCCTTCTGCGCGCTTTTCCCAGATACCATCGACAACTTTCACCATTTTCTGGTGCGATCGCTTCAATAACGCCACATCGGTTGTGTTTGCGGTATACATCCAGGTATCTGGCCAAAACCAGCCTTCGATCCACTCAGGTTTTTCCAAATCTAACGCTTTAGCGACAGTTTCGTACTGATCATCGCTCAGGGTATGTTTGATATAAGGCGCTTCACGTAGTTGCTTGAGGTAATCGCGTAGACGCATTCCCTCGACCATTCGTAACGGAAACTGAGCTTCTTTACCGCTTTCCAGCAATTGCAGCATCTCGCGTACCGTCATTTGTGGCGTAAAGCGATACGTTCCGGCTTTGAAACGCGACAGATCAGGCTCGATACGTAACAACCACTGGAACACTCGCGGTCGATTGATAATTTTCGCCATGTAGAGCTGCTCACCGAGTGCCAATCTGCCAGTACCCGATTTAAGCGTAAATATTGCTTCGTTTTTAATTAACAATTTACTGTCAGCGAACTGACGAACTTTCCACATGCCCACGCCTGCGGCAATGCCCAGTACAATCAACAACAGCAAAAGGACAAATAACAATTTTTTCATAATGAATTCGGGTGCTCACAAAGTGGGGCTAAAAACTCAAATAATTGTCTCGAAGACAGCAACTTATCACCACAGGTGCGTACGGGAATGACGGGCATCAGCGCATTACAAAGCAAAATTTCATCTGCCGCCATTACCTCTTCCGGTCGAGCCTGAACTTCGACAACACGATAAGAAGATTGTGCCAATAAATGGATACAGAATTGTCGCATAATGCCCTTCACACCGGCATATTCAAGGCTCGGTGTATAAACCACATTTCCCTGTCGCCAGAATAAATTAGCTGCGCAGCATTCCGTAACCCATCCTTCGCTGTCAAGAACAAGTGCCTCGTCAGCAGTTGTCTGATCGAGATGTGTCCGGATCAACACTTGCTCCAGCCGATTAAGATGCTTAATTCCTGCAAGTAAGGGATTGCGGCCCAGGCGAACAGGGCTGAGAGTTAGCGTAATTCCCTTCTGTCGCCAGCGGGAATAATGCTCTGGATATGCAGAAACGGACAAAATTCGGCCTGGTGAGTGACAACTGCCAGGACTGTAACCACGACCACCACTACCACGAGTGATAATCACCTTAAGCACACCACTTTTATGTTCCCTTGCCAGAGTTTCCATTTCCAGTTGCAGTAACTCCCACTGCTCAAAGGTAATCATCAATTTAATGCAGGCATCCTGTAATCGCCGGATATGCTCTGTGAGCATAATTACATGTCCATCCTGAATACGTGCGGTGGTGAAACATCCATCACCAAACTGCGTCGCTCTGTCACTCGCGGCCAGCCATGTTTGTTTTTGACCATTTATTAAGAACATACTGGCTCCCTATCGTTTTGAATAAGTTTGGCAGTTTGAACACATCAGGACAAGTCTGCTGCATATACATGAAAAAAGGCCCGCAAGCGGACCTTTAATAGAAGAGTGATACGGATATTAGATCTTTTTAAAGATCAGCGAACCGTTAGTGCCACCAAAACCGAAAGAGTTACACAGCGTATACTCCATACCGCTTACCTGGCGCGCTTCGTGTGGTACGAAGTCCAGATCGCAACCTTCATCCGGATTATCCAGGTTAATGGTTGGCGGAACAGCCTGATCACGCAGCGCCAGGATAGAGTAGATTGACTCTACCGCGCCCGCTGCGCCTAACAGGTGACCGGTCATAGATTTGGTGGAACTAACCAGCACACGGCTTGCTGCATCACCAAATACAGACTTCACAGCCTGCGCCTCAGCTTTGTCGCCTGCCGGTGTGGATGTACCGTGAGCATTGATGTAACCAATCTGACCTGGTTCAATAGCTGCGTCACGCAATGCGTTAACCATCGCCAGAGCAGCACCTGCACCATTTTCTGGCGGTGACGTCATATGGTAAGCATCGCTGCTCATACCAAAACCAACGACTTCTGCGTAAATTTTTGCACCGCGAGCTTTAGCATGTTCGTACTCTTCCAGTACCAGCATGCCTGCGCCATCACCCAGTACAAAGCCATCGCGATCTTTATCCCATGGACGACTTGCCGCTTGAGGATTATCGTTACGGGTAGAAAGTGCACGTGCCGCGCCAAAGCCGCCAACACCCAGAGGTGTACTGGCTTTCTCTGCACCACCAGCAACCATTACGTCAGCATCGCCAAATGCGATGATACGCGCAGCATGACCGATGTTATGCACACCAGAAGTACAGGCGGTTGCAATGGAAATGCTAGGGCCACGCAGGCCATACATGATGGTCAAGTGACCAGCCACCATGTTTACAATCGTCGACGGAACGAAAAACGGGCTGATTTTACGTGGACCACCATTTACCAGAGAGGTATGGTTTTCTTCAATCAGGCCGAGACCACCGATACCAGAGCCAATCGCGGCACCAATACGGGTTGCGTTCTCTTCCGTTACTTCGAGGCCAGAATCCTGCATGGCCTGAACGCCAGCGACAATTCCATATTGAATGAAG